>Ga0182030_10027747_pt1 | contig 10165 bp, 9 predicted proteins | sample 812S3MmetaG_FD_121299 | JGI IMG/M metagenome (GOLD analysis project Ga0182030, IMG submission 121299) | Permafrost microbial communities from Stordalen Mire, Sweden - 812S3M metaG (Illumina Assembly) | ecosystem: Environmental > Terrestrial > Soil > Wetlands > Permafrost | place: Sweden... | reverse complement strand
GAGTGAACGCGTCATCTGGTCATACCACGGGCTTTGTCCCAACTGGCTTAACTGCGCTAAAGGATTGCTGGTCATTCTTGTCTCCTCGTTACTTCGATGCCTTCTTTCACTGCGTTAAAAGCTGGATTCCATAACGGCTATTTTCTCAAGCCGCCGTCGATGCCGCGCTTCGCCGCTGAACGTGGCTCCAACAAAAGCTCGCACCAGTTCCACGGCCAGAGCTTCGCCGATCACGCGGGAGCCAAGGCAGAGCACGTTCATGTTGTCGTGCTCCACGCCCTGATGGGCGGAGTAGGTATCGTGACAGACCGCGGCACGAATACCGCGCACCTTGTTTGCCGCCACCGATGCACCTACGCCGCTGCCGCAGATCAGAACTCCGCGTTCGGCCTGGCCCGAGGTGAGTGCCTTGGCAACATCGGCGGCGCGGTCCGGATAGTCGTCCGGCGTCACGGCGTCGTGAGTGCCGAGGTCCAACGCCTCATGCCCCAGGCGGCGAATTTGCTCCAGCACGGGCGTCAGCAGGATGGAACCTGCGTGATCTGCGGCGACGGCAACTTTCATTACTTCTTTCCCAGTCCCTTCACCACGGCAATTGATTCTTTGGCGTGCGCCACCACGTTTTCCACGGTGAAGCCGAAGTACTTGAAAACATCTTTCGCCGGACCGGATGCGCCAAACTGGTTCTGTCCTACGACTTTGCCTTCCAATCCAACATAACGCTCCCAGCCAATGGGAGTGCCAGCTTCCACGGCGACACGTGCGCGGACGGCGCTGGGCAACACACTCTCCTTGTATTCGGCGCTCTGTTCCTCGAAGAGATCCCAGCAAGGCATGCTGACGACGCGCGCCTTCACGCCTTCAGCGGCAAGCTTTTCCTGGGCTTCCATGGCAAGTTGCAACTCGCTGCCCGTGCCGATCAGGATCACATCGGGCGTGCCTGCGACATCACTGAAAACGTATGCGCCTTTGCGGAGGCCTTCGGCGCTCGCGTACTTGGTGCGGTCAAAGGTCGGCACAGCCTGGCGAGTGAGGGCGAGAGTGGTGGGATGCTGCTTGCTCTCAACCGCTAGCTTCCAGGCCACTGCGGTCTCGTTGGCGTCGGCCGGGCGAATGACCCGCATGTGAGGTATCAGTCGAAGCGACATAACCTGCTCGACCGGCTCGTGTGTGGGGCCATCTTCGCCGACGGCGATGGAGTCATGGGTGAAGACGTAGGTCACCGGCAACTCCATGATGCAGGCCAGCCGAATCGCGCCGCGCATGTAGTCGCTGAAAACCATGAAGGTTCCACCGAAGGCTCGCAGACCGCTGGCGGCAATGCCATTGAGAATTCCGCCCATGCCCATTTCGCGAACGCCGAAGCGCAGAACGCGTCCTGCGTAGCTTCCGGCTTCGAAGCTGGTCTCACCATCAATCTTCGTCTTGTTTGAAGATTCAAGATCGGCAGAGCCGCCGATGAGCCACGGCAGGTTCCTGGCAATGGAGTTCATTACCTTGTAGCCCGCCTCGCGAGTGGCAATGCCTTTTGCGTCGGCAGGAAAGGTGGGAACGTCCTTGTCCCAGCCTTCAGGCAACTTGCCGGTCATGATGCCATCCCACTCCTTTGTCAGCTCGGGACTCTTCTTTGCCCATGCCTGATGACGCGAATTCCAGTCGGCTTCCAGCTTCTTGCCGCGTGCGACAGCCTGACCGAGATGGTCTCCGGCTTCCTTGGGAATCAGGAACTGTGCGTCTTCCGGCCATCCATAAAAACGCTTGGTGAGCTTTACTTCCTCTACACCCAGGGGTTCGCCGTGAGCCGCGCTCTTGTCATGCTTGTTGGGTGAGCCGTAGCCAATGTGGCTGTGGACGATGATCAACGTGGGCCGCTCAGTCTCGCTTTGGGCCGCGCGAATCGCCGCCTCCACTGATTGCAGATCGTTGGCATCCTCGACGGTCAGCACGTTCCAGTGATAGCCCTTGAAGCGCGATTCCACGTCGTCACTGTAGGCGAGGGTGGTTGGGCCATCGAGGCTGACGTGGTTGGAGTCATACAGCCAGATCAGGTTGGAGAGCTTCAGATGACCGGCCAGCGCGGCGGACTCGTGCGAGATGCCTTCCATCATGTCGCCGTCTGAGCAGATGGAGTAGACACTGTAGTCCACGATCTTGTCATCGCCCTGATTGAAGTGCGCCGCCAGCCAGCGCTCGGTGATCGCCATGCCCACGGAGTTGGCAATGCCCTGGCCGAGCGGACCGGTGGTGGTCTCTACACCGGGGGTGATGTTGTACTCCGGATGGCCGGGACACTTGGAGCCGAGCTGACGGAATTTTTCGATTTCCGAGAGCGGCAGGTCATAGCCGGTCAGGTGCAGGATGGAATACAGCAGCATGGAAGCGTGTCCGGCGGAGAGCACCACGCGGTCACGATTGGCCCAGTGCGGATTTACAGGATTGTAGCGGAGGATGCGATCCCATAGTACATAGGCCACGGGAGCAAGACCCATTGGGGCTCCGGGATGGCCGCTGTTTGCCTTCTGAATTGCGTCGATGGAAAGCGTACGGATGGTGTTTACACAGAGTTGGTCGAGCGCCGATGCCTTTGCCGATTCAAGCTGCTCCACATTTACAGACATGTAGTTTGTATTGCCTTTCCGCCCCAGCGCGCCGCCGGAAGCTCCGTCCTACTTGTATAAATTTTCGCGGTACCCTGATGCGACATACCATAATGACGTGCGCCACTACGTTGCGTCGAGCCGAAGTTCGAATTTTGCCAGTCTTTGTCATTTGAGATGCAGGAGGAGTGGCGAAAGAACCAGGGTGGCGGAGTTATCCAGCAAAGCAGAATCGCGTGACTCTGGGCTGCCGGGGGTCGATTCTGGCCGGAGATCGTCTCTTGAGCGCCGGATAGGCAAAGAGACTGATCCTGGAGCAGGAAAAATGATTTCCACCTTCGGCAAACTTCGTGCGTCTAAAGGAAGCGGGGTAAGACACCCGGCGGGCGAAACCGTTACGCCGTATAATGACCGTAGTTCAGGTACGCATTCGAAGGATCCATGTCAAAGAGCCTAAAGACTTCACTTCTCCTGTTGTCGTTCGTTATCCTCGCCTTTGCCGTCGCCGGAGCGGTTGGCGTCAAGGCAAGCAGCGGCAATGACGGCGCATATCGCCAGATGAGCGTTTACAGCGAGGTTCTCTCGCGCATCCGCTCCGATTACGTGGAAGAGCCGAACATCGGCCATGTCAGCAACGGTGCGCTTCACGGACTGCTTGAAGCACTCGACGCCAACTCCAGCTACCTGAGCGCCGACGAATACAAGCAATACAGGCAGCTTGGGCAATCTGCGGCAGGCATTGACGCGGCAGTTTCAAAACGCTTTGGATACGGCGACGTGATCTCGGTGATTCCGGGTGGCGCGGCCGACAAAGCCGGCCTAGTCGGCGGAGACATCATTGAAGCCTTGAACGAGAAGAGCACCCGCGAAATGTCGGTGGCGGAGCTGAATGGATTGCTCGGAGGCCCGGTGGGCTCGATCGTCAATCTCAGCGTAGTCCGGATGAACAAGGCCATGCCGCAGAAAATCTCCATCACGCGCGAGGCCGTGAAGTATCCGCCAGTCACCAGCAAGATGCTGGACGGCCAGATTGCGTACATTCGTGCCGAGGGCTTTCCAAAGGGCCGCTCTCAGGAGATTGCAGCCCGGGTGCGCGATTTCCAGAAGAACGGCGCCAAGAAGCTGATCCTCGATTTGCGCAACTCTGGAGACGGCGATGTTTCCGAGGGCGTGGCCACGGCAAATCTCTTTCTGAATCACGGCCAGATTACGTATCTGGAAGGGCAGAAGTTTCCGCGGCAGAGCTTTGCGGCTGATCCGTCAAAAGCAATTACGACCCTGCCCCTGGTCGTGATCGTGAATCACTCGACGGCTGGAGCTGCCGAGGTTGTTGCTGGAGCGGTGCTGGAGAATGCCCGCGGCGACATACTGGGCGACAAGACTTTCGGCACCGCTTCCATTCAGAAGACCATCGATCTTCAGGACGGCGGCGCGCTGATCCTTTCCGTCGCCAAGTACTACACTCCGGGCGGCAAGTCGATTCAGGATACGGCGATTACGCCCAACGTGCTGGTGGCTGACAAGGCGGATGACTTCATCGCTCCCGAGGATTCCGACGTGGTTACGCCGGATGAAAACGAGAAGCCCGAGCCGAAGAAAAATCTGCCCGACGAGCAACTTCGCCGCGCCATTGAACAGTTAAACAAGCAGGACCAGAAGGCAGTAGCAGCCGCTTCCGCCGCATAGAACTTGCAGTCCGCAAGTAAATGCCCCGGCCTGATCGGCTTGGGGCATTTGTTTGTCCGCCTGGTGTGATGAGCAATCCCAAAGCCGCGGAGATGCTCCGCGGCTTTGGGCAAAACTTGAGGCTCTTTACTTTTTCTTGCCCTTCTTAGCCTTCTTGCCTTTTACCTTTTTCTCGACCTTCTTAGGAGCTTTTTTCTTGCCGGCCTTCTTGGCGAGCTTTTCATCCTTCTTCACTGCCTTGAGGGCTTTCTGAACCGCCTTCTTGCTGGCTTTCTTAGCTGGCTTGGCTGCTTTTTTCGCGGCCTTTGGCGCAGCTTTTTTCGCGGCTTTCGGCGCAGCCTTCTTCGCAGCCTTCTTTGCCACGCTCTTCACGGCAGCCTTCTTGGCAGCCTTCTTTGCGGGCTTCGCTGGTGGCGCGGGCTTTTTCGCAGCAGGCTTTCTTGCTTCCGGCTTTTTTGCCGCAGGCTTCCTGACCGGCTTCTTGGCTGGTTTTGGCAATGCAGGAGCAGGCGGTTCGAGTTCTTCCTCCTCATCGCGCTGTGCCCGGCTGGCGGAGGGAGCTATCGAATCGTCTTCAGCATGGCCCAATTCCTGTTCTTCGGCTTCGTCTTCTTCTTCTTCCAGTTCTTCTTCCTCTTCGTCGTCAATTACATCGTCAAAGGATTCGTTGTCTCCGAAGTCATCCCCATCATCACTGCTGCGACCGTAAAGAGTTTCGTCGAACGTCATGTCTCCTCCTGTAGTCTTTTGCCGCTCCGCGCCCGAAGACTGCTGAGCACAGGTACATCCACGACCGCTGCTTTTATGGCTGACGCATGCACAATGCGTGCATTTGGTGCGCGCCCACGCACCCGAACACAATAACTCAGCATTGTTTACGATGCAATCGAATGAAGAAATCGAAATGCAAGAGAGGCCATTTATGGAAAAAATCAGCCTTGATGTTTGTGCTTTCCGGTTTTAGCCGGGAGTGTTTTCGTCCCCGTCGCCGCTACTGACTTCTTCGCCGGAAGAGCTTTGGGCTTGACCGGGGCAGCTTTCGGCTTGCCGGGCATCGCGTTTGCGTGGCCATGGGCCCGGCTGTTGGAGGTTGTGGAAGGCTTCGCGGCAACGGCAGCGGCGGGCTTGAAGACCGTCAGCGAGCGACCGGCATGCAGCGCATTCCCGCTCAGGTGATTCCACTCGCGAACATTTTCCGCCTGAACTCCGAAGTGATCGGCCACGGAAAGAACCGTGTCTCCCTTGCGCACGGTATAGCGGACGGGATGTTTGCTATAGTGGGCCGCGCTATGGGCTGCAGGTTCAGTAACTGTCCGTGCGGGGGCGACCGGGATAATCAGTTTGGCATCGCGTGGCAGCTCATCTGCAACGAGGTTGTTGGCCTCGGCGATGGCGCTGGCCGTGGTGTGGTAGCGACGGGCGATCTCACTGAGGGTTTCGCCGCTTTCCACGCGATGGTATCGCCAGTAAACCCGCATCTCCTGAGGAATGTTCGCGACGGTACTCTGGAATTTATCAGCCGTACCGGAGGGAACGTGAAGGTCAAAATCCATGTCCTTCGGAGTCGTCATGCGGAGCAGGCTTGGGTTCAACTCCTGGAGCACGGCGGTAGAGGACTCAGTACACTCTGCTACCAAGCGAAGATCAATCGGGTAGTGAATGCGCACGGTATCGAAGTCCACGGCTGAGTCCAGCGCAAGATGGTCAAGCCCGTACTGAGAGGGATTCTTGGCCATGATGGTCATGGCGAGAATGATCGGAACGTAGTTGCGCGTCTCGCCGGGAAGAACGTTGCGCCGGTAGAGCTCCCAGAAATCAGCGTAGCCGGTGCGCTGCACCGCGCGCTGCACGGTGCCAGGACCGGAGTTGTATGCCGCCATGGCGAGATACCAGTCACCAAACTGGTTGTAGAGATCTTTCAGCAGGCGTGCGGCGGCGCGGGTTGACTTCTGGGGATCTTGCCGCTCGTCCACCCACCAGTTACGCTGCAATCCCGCGTGGACTCCGTCCCATGGCATGAACTGCCACATGCCGCGCGCTCCCATGCGCGAGAGGGCAAGTGGCTGAAAGCCAGATTCGGCCTGCGCCAGGAAGACCAAGTCCTGGGGTACGCCTTCTTCGCGGAAGATGCGCGAAATCATATCGAGGTAGCGCCCGCGGCGGACCAGCGCCCGCTCGATGGTGCCGTGTCCGCGAGAGGAGAAATAGTTGATGTAGCTCACGACGGGATCGGTGAGCATGAGCGGAAGATCGCTATGGGTATTGGCCAGTTCGGCCTGCGCCTTGGCCTTGATGGTGGGATCGACGGGGAAGGTGATGTTGTTGGCTTCGTCGATTGGCGCGGGCTCGGGGTGCTGCTCGGTGAATCCGTCTCCGGCCTTTAACGCCTGCAATTCAAGCTCGTGAGTGGCCTCGACGATTTTATCGAACTCGCGCTGGAGACGCTCATCGTTCTGCACTGCCATGGGGCCGCGCAAAAGGAGATTGAAAGCGGCATCAAAGTTGTCTTTGGCAGCTTCCATGTGTCCGGCGTCATAGTTTGCGCGGCCTCGGGCATACTCGGCCTCGGCGTGCGCGATCAACTGATCAACGGTTTGCGCGGGCTGCGGAGCGGGAGCGGGCTGCACGGGAGCGGGCTTGGGCGCAGGTGGGGCAGCGGGCCGCGCGATGGTGGGCGCAGTGGCCTGCGGAGCGGGCAGAGTGGCATCCGCATCCTTCTCTGGCTTGCAGGAGACGAGGAGCAGACAAAGGAGAAGCGGCGGCAGGATTCGTTGGCAGAAAGAATTCATTTGGTTTGAGCGAAATGCGTTCCAGAGACATTCGTCAACCGGAACACCCGCTATCTACAATCTACGAACGATTCACCGAAGGGTCAATCGTTGGAAGAGCTGAGTTTATCCTTTTGATAACAGTTGAGCGGTTCTGGCAACCATATACTAGAATGCTACTCAGCCGCCGGGAGTGTTAACGATCAAATTAACCGTTTGCGAAAGCCTGCTCTAAATCGGCGATAAGATCGGCGGCATCCTCGATTCCGACGGACAGCCGGATGGTGGCCGGCGAGACTCCCAGCAATTTGAGTTCACGACGTGGGGCACTGGAGTGAGAAGAAAGCACCGGGTAGGAAACGGTCGATTCGACGCCGCCGAGACTGGTGGCAAGATACCAAAGCTTGAGCGAATCAATGAAACGCCCGGCGGCCACTCCTGCGCCACGAATATCGAATGAGACGATTGCGCCGAAATCTTTCATCTGTGCGGCGGCGAGCTGATGCCAGGGAGAATCCGGCAATCCGGGAAAAAAGACTTTGGCGACACGGTCGTGCTGATTGAGGTAGGCGGCGATGGCTGCGGCGTTGCGGCAGGCACGCTCAACGCGGACGTCAAGGGTTTTGAGGCCGCGCAGCAGCAGGTAGGCGACTCCGGGATCAGAGCAGCCTCCGGAGAGGATCATGGTTTCCCGGATGGGCGCGGCCCAGCGGCGGGAAGAAACCACGGCACCGGCAGTGAGGTCGCTATGGCCGCCGAGATACTTGGTTGCGGAATGCACGACGATATCTGCGCCAAGGTTGAGCGGCTTCTGGAGCACGGGAGTGGCGAAGGTATTGTCTACGACGACGGCGATTTTGCGCTTGTGGGCGCGACGCGATAGGGCGGCGATATCAGCACAGCGCAGGGTCGGGTTGGTTGGAGTCTCGATGAAGAGCATCCGGGTCTTGGCGGTGAAGTAGCTCTGGATGCGGTCGAGTTCGGAAAAAGGGACGAAGCGGGTTTGGATTCCGCAGCGCGCCAGGAGATTGGAAAACAATTTGGTGGTGCCACCGTAGATATCAAGCATGGAGACGATTTCATCGCCGGCCTTGCATAGGGTGAGAGCCACGGCGAGTTCGGCGGCAAGGCCGCTGGCGGTAAGGATGCAGTCTTCGCCGTTTTCCAAGGCGGCGATTTTTTCCTCGGCGGCGCGCAGGGTTGGATTTCCGTAGCGGGTGTAGAGGAAGACCTCGGGATCTCCGGCGGCGTAGCGGCGTAGCTGCTCGGTATTTTTGAGAGCGAAGACGGCAGTCTGCTGAATGGCGGTGGTGAGTGGGGCGTTGCGGCCATGGCAGTCTTCTCCGGCATGAACCGAGAGAGTGGCATCGGAGGCGGACGAGTGTTTCGTCATGGGGTGGAGCGTGCTCTCAAATATGGTGTACAGGATCGTAATTCGTTCCCAAACGGGGACAAATGCGATCAACGGGGACAAAATTAACCGAGCGCTCCGGGAATTGGGAGTATTGTTCGGCTCAGCAACTCTGCACTAGCGTTTGGGTTTCACCGCGTCAAGACATTGGCCGTAGAGGTCAATGAGGTGTTTGGCATAATCTTCGGCGCGTGAGACGGTACCGCCCTGGAATCCGGCGCCGGGCGTTCCGGTACGTCCGAAGCCGGTTGTGGTGGCGACGAACTTCATCATTTCAAGTGCAATCTCTTCGTCACGGCGCAATGGCGGAGTGGGAGGAACGGGAACTGCGGGGGTGTCGCTCACGGGGATTCTCTCCGGGCTGAATTGAAAGCTCACCACGCCGAGTGAAGCGGATACGGCGCGGTGCCGATGATAACAGATGAGTGCGCGCATGAAGAAGATGGGAGCAAAATCGCATGAAAGAGAACTGGGGAGCAGAACAGGGTGCCTACTCCCCTCCGAACGGTTATTGCGCTTCGGTTCGTGGATGCTGACGAGGAATTGGCGATTGGTCTTCGATCCGGACCGAAGCCGGGGGTTTGCGGGGAGCGCTGACCTGGAGGGGGATGGGGTCAACAATCTCCTGGGCTGTGCCTTGGCTGAAAATACGATTGAGCAAACCGACCTCAAGCAGGACGGACGAGAGAGCATCGAGTGCTGCGGCGTAACGGCGCTCGGCGCGCTGGACGGTTATACCGAGACGGAGGGCCGCCTCCGGAATGCTGTACTCGAGCAGGATGACGCCGGCGACGATCTCCATGGAATGACGCTGGATGCGATCGAAGACGCGTTCGATGTCCGTGACAAAGATTACGGCATCTTCGAAGGTCTGGAGTTTGTAGGACGAAACGCGCGCCCGGAAACAAAGTCCGCCGAGAATACTGGGAAGGCGGCCGATATCAACGGCTACGCGAAAGTAGCGCCGCAGCAGAGCGCGGGTGTAAGGGCGATAGGCCGCGATAGGGACGGCCGGAGCCGGTGCAAGATGCAATCCTGTTGGATCATTCATACGTGGGCCTCCGCGCGCAGACGAGTCCAGAGCTGGAGAAAGCCAGCCGTACCTGCGAGGAGAGACGTTTCCGCCCTGGCGCACGAAGTACACAAGGGCTGCCGACTGCCGGAACGGCGAAGCCAGATGTTTCCACACCGTTCGCAATACTTGAGTTGTAAGTTGCCAAACTGCACGGGTTCACCTCTAGTTTTCATACTTCCTCTTGGAAAAAAAATGCCTGCCGCATGGCAGACTCGCGAAGATTGCCGGATCGAAGGACTCCAGACAAGACTGGTGAGACTGACTACGACAGGGCTCGGTTCTTTTGCGATGACCTGATCGTTAAATTTCGAAGACGAGATTAAGTGTTGGCTTGCAGTAAAACGCTTATCCTCCGATGAAACCGGGATGTTTAGACCAGACGACGATCATCCTTGCGAGTGAAGTAACCTTCCTCGTAGCCGGATTTTAGAATTTCGCCGTTATGAACGACGACACTGACGCGCCCGGAGAAGCGTATTTCCCGGACGAGTTGTATGACACTTGGTGCGAGAAGTTCTGAATTCTGAACTTTGCGACGGAACTCAGTAAACGAGATTTCGGTGTTTCCGCGCTCCATTGCGGCGGCTCCTTTTTCTCTCAGGTATGTGGTTGCTGGTGCATCATCGGG
>Ga0182030_10027746_pt1 | contig 10166 bp, 5 predicted proteins | sample 812S3MmetaG_FD_121299 | JGI IMG/M metagenome (GOLD analysis project Ga0182030, IMG submission 121299) | Permafrost microbial communities from Stordalen Mire, Sweden - 812S3M metaG (Illumina Assembly) | ecosystem: Environmental > Terrestrial > Soil > Wetlands > Permafrost | place: Sweden... | reverse complement strand
GAAGGGTCAGTGATGCGAGGAAAGCAATGTGATCTGGGAAGTAAATACCTTCGGTGACTACGCCTGCGGCAAGCAAGGAGGAGATGAAAGTTGAAGGCCTCATTTTGTTCAACGAGCTGAAGATCTGGATCTTGTTGGGCTTGACGATGCTTGATGATGAGAGTGAGGATTTATTGTCTTAGGGACGACTGGTCCCTTTTATACTTTTCAGAGTCTTCATATTCGACCTATGACACTCAATCGTCAATCACTTGCCCCTATCTCCTCGTCACAAATATCAAGCAATTTGACCGAAGCAACAAGGAAGTAATCAAGCCTGCATGTATCTAAGTCACTCGACCTTCTATTTCTGCTAGCATTTGATGCCAAAGTGGATCGCAGCGGGACCATCCGTCGACCGCTTTGGCAGCTTCTGTGGGCTCACGATAGCAGCTATGGTGGTGGAGAAGCTAGTCCAGACTACCTTACTCGAAATGAAACTAGCACCTAAAAGGAAAACGATCATGATGGTGGAAACCAATAATCTCAGCAAGGTTCTTGGCCAAGGATTACAAAGATCAATCTATGCATATATAATTCTTGTTGGGCTCTGAGCCCTTGGAAGACACGACCTCCGAAGGCGAAATTTCTATGGAGAGGTTCCCCCAGCTGAAATTTGAGGTTTTGCATGCAAGGTACTATTGGTAAGCAGCGGGTTCGGAGATCTAGGCGCTCGATGCAAGCCAAGACGTTGACTCAGCAATTTTATATTACAAGTACGAGGAAGATCCTCAAAAACTTTTTATCTCCCAATACTAAGCAACTGAGATCCATTAGAAACCTATCGCTCATTTGCTGGGGCTGCTTATTCAGAGTAGGATTTTGACCAAGCAGGTGGGGAGCCCTCCACTCCATCCACTGCGTCGGCGCCCACGTGACCTGCAAGACCGCCCTCGTTTCGAAAGCAGGGTGCATGTAAATAGCCTTGCTTTCGACCTGCCGATAGTACCTCCCCAGATAACCCACCGGCCAGGGTCCTCGGCCTGCTCCAGGCACGAAAAGAGGAGGAGTTGGCGCATGAGCCTATCCAAAGCACGTAAGTCGGTTAGCTCACGTTACCCAGGATTCCTACCTACCTATGTTGGATATTTTTCAGAAGTATACGAGGAACAAAAATATGAAGGCTTAACTGTAAAAACCTTCATGATATTTAATTAAGAGTAGATATGACTTTTGATAAATCGTGATTTAGGAATTTATCAAGCGTATACTCGTAATCCTTGGCTGTCCCGGAGAGGATAGACTACGATAGCTCAGGCCAACTCTTCCCCTCATCTGCAACTTCATCCTCAGACATATACTGGGACCATTGTTGCGATTCCACTTATGTAATAGCGAATTATCTCTATGCTTGGGCTCTCCATTGGAGTCGTGAGGATCTGGCTCCCAGCTTGGGTGTTAGCGCAGCAATGTTGACGATCGCTACCAACTCAGCCTGGATGTGCGACGGGTCTCGTCTTCCAAAAGCCTAAGGGAAAATAAACCATGATCTTAGAAAGCTTCATCGCGCTCGAGATGGATTTAATTCTCGTAAAATTCGATTCGCCGCTCTCACGAAGCGCTGGGAGCAGTGCGGCCCAAAAAGTGGGTTCCGCCAGACGACGGCAGTGCGCTGGCTCCAATATATACCGCTCTAGTTCCGCTTCCACCGCCTCAGCAGTGGCAAGTCCCTTGAGAGCGAGAGGGGGCTCGAATATGTGAGTTATCATCATAACTATAGGATATTTGGATTTTGTTTTCTAATCGGTTTCAATGTTACAGATGATTGAGCTGAATTATGTGAGTAAAATGAGGAGTAAAATGAGCCAAGTAGCAACTCTCGTCTCGAATATTTTATATGTATTTGTTCATAAACTTCATATTTTCAGCACTATAGGAAAGAGGTGTGGCATGACGGAGAGTATAGGTCAATAGTGAGTTAACATTAAGAACAGTAGATTTGACAGTCTTTCGAACTACTGATGGCGGCCCACCAATCTTGAAGCTTCAATGGTAAAGCACCCTGGAGTTTTAGTTGGCGGTACTTTTCAACCTTATTTTCGCGTATTTCAGAGAAGGAGGGGGTTGGGGGCACCTGGGTTCACACCTATTAATCATCTTACGAGCACAGCCAAACTAGTAGTTGGGGCACCCAGAATTCAAAAGTGGCGGCATCAATAAGGAACATTTATTCAGGGGTCCCATAATAATTTAGTGGAAATGTGGTGAATCGGAACTATCTCCGTAAGTATTCCTGGGGTACTGTTTGCGTGGGGTTGGGGATTGTCATGCGACCTTCCATCCTCCTTGCGGCTCACCATGAAAGCAAAATTAAGATCGAATGAGATAAGTACTCATATTCAGCATCCAGGTAATAGTATTCTTCAACATTAATAAGCTTTCTTGGACTTTGCTGTAAAGTCCTGAGACGACATAGTCAGATCACATGCCGCGCAGATCCCACCCTTTTTCATATGCGTATCAAATCTCGCGAATGCAAGATTCTCGGACTTTATGATTTTAGTGGTGATTGCACTGCAAAGTCCGGAATCTGAGGCTACTCTGCATATAATGCAGCCTAAGGCAGGAGAGTGTGATACATGGCTACGACGAGACTCTGTATTATGCTCTGCACCCCTCGTCCATCAGAGGGCATTCGGTTTTTTCGCTCTTCATAATGACTTATTACTTAATTTCTTGTCACCGTCCAGCAGAGGACACATAACGAATTGAATTCTTGGTTTCCTCTCCTACCTATCCAGTAAGGGCATTCGATCCTAGCGCACTCTACAGCAACTGATTTTGCGCTTCTTCTCTTGCTTCAACAGATCAGTACCCAATATGGGCTGGCGACTACACGCCACTATTTTCGGTCAAACCATGCGCCTTGTGTCTGGCCAGAAACTCTTCCAATACCCTGACGAGATCGATCCAACAGTGTGGAAGAAAGCAGTTCAACAACAGGATACCTCGACCCCAGTGCAGACAAATGTTTTGGCAGGGGATTCTGACAAAGAGGCTCAAAATAGCTCCTCACAGAGTCAAGAGCTTCAAGCTGATGTCGAAAAAAACGGCAGTCAAGAGGTCCTCCTGGTAGGCTGGTATGGCCCGGATGATCCAGAGAACCCCCAGAATTGGCCAAGCTCTCTAAAAACTATGATCATCTCTCAGATGTGCCTCCTCAACTTTGCGGTATACCTCGGCAGCTCTATCTACACTCCAGGCGAATTGAGCTTCATACAGGAATTTCACGTCAGCGAGGTCGTCGCAACTTTAGGGCTCTCTCTCTTCACCCTCGGATACGGTCTCGGGCCTATGCTCTGGGCCCCTTTATCTGAGATGCCAAAGCTTGGACGCAGTGCTATCTATTTCTGGACGCTCCTACTTTTTATTCTTTTCCAACTCGCTGTTGGCTTCGCCCCGAATGTTGCTACATTCCTGGTCTTTCGATGGATAACAGGTTTCTGCGGCAGCCCGTGTCTGGCAAATGGTGGTGGCACCGTCAACGATATCTACACTCCGCTTCAGGTCCCTTATTTGATTTGTATCTGGTCATCGGCCGGTGTCTGTGGCCCTGTTTTTGGTCCGATTATTGGTGGGTATGTGGCAACCGCAAAGGGCTGGCGCTGGACAATTTGGGTTTTTACATGGCTATGCTGCCTTGTTCTGACCATTTTGTTCTTTTTAATTCCTGAAACCAGCGCATCAAATATCCTTTACCATAGAGCCAAGAGATTGAGGAAGGCAACCGGAGATGATCGTTTAAAAAGCCAGTCTGAGGTTGACACCCAGCACCACACAATCCGAGATGATTTGCTGGTTCTCGCCCGGGCTTTCGTACTCACTTTCACCGAGCCTATCATCTTCCTCATGAACCTTTACGCCGGCCTCCTTTATGGGGTACTTTTTCTATGGTTCGAGTCATTCCCTATCGTATTCGGTGGCATCTACGGGTTCAGCATCCAGCACCAAGGCCTAGTCTTCCTTGGAATTTTCGGTTTTGCCTGTATTTCGGTGCCTCTCTTTTTGCTTTGGATCAAGTTTGGCCTTGTTCCGAAGTTTAGAAGTGGGAAGTTCAAGCCTGAAATGGTCCTTCCACCAACATTTATCGGAGGTATTGCTCTTCCGACGTGCCTCTTTTGGTTCGGCTGGACCTCTCGGGCAAGCATTCACTGGATTGTCCCTACAATCGGCTCTGGTTTCTTTTCTATCGGTGTCGTCACGCTTTTCAATTCGCTCTTCACCTACCTAGGCATTACATACTCTCAATATACCGGATCCATCTTCGCAGGAGCTACCCTTTTCCGCGCTTTGTTTGGTGCATCCTTTCCACTTTTTGCGCGAGCACTCTTCGCTAAACTCGGTGTTGGACCTGGCAACTCGCTACTTGGCGGTCTCGCCGTAGCATTTATTCCCGTTCCCTATCTATTCTATTTCTACGGTGAAAAGATCCGTCAATGGAGCAAGCACGCCTCAGGATGAGCCTTGGACTTGAGGCTCCAAAGATTGGACAATGGTGGGAAATTTAGAATTTTCAACGTACCAAGTATTTTGAGCAGACGAGGGAACGAGTTTCTTCTCTTACGACAGGAAGGTGAGGGGTAAATTGGCGGTGGCGGTTTCGATGCTGTAATTGATAGCATGAGCTGTCCGTGAACCAGCACATGGTGGGGCATTTGACAGCCGACATGCTTTCTATTCGAACGAAATACGGCAAGTGAAACTTCAACGAATTTCCATGTATGCAAAAACAGATAGAACTGATTTTACATAAACGGGGATTTGTTTTCATTCATATACAAGTACATGGACAGCGGTAAATTGATGCAGAGAGGCAGTACGAGACGCCAAACTCATATTCAATATAGTAATGCACAAGAATTGACAGGAACCGAGTATCACTACAACCCCCTATCAGCACAGCGCTGATTGTATTGTCTCCCTATTTAGCGACTAGCCTTACATTTTCTCTTAGCCTTTGATCTGACAAGTTGTCGTACAGCCAGTATGACCTGACTGCCACTACGCCGCATACTAACGCATGACAAGTGGATACGCAGGTGGATTAATGTATGATCGATTCAGTTTTCTCTGCTTGCACAACGCAATGTAAAGTAGGAATCAAGCAAAGGGGCGCGATTACTCAACATCCCGACTGCTGAATAGTTCTAATCAACCTAACTGTTAAAGCATGTGCTCTCAAATATGCAAAACTTGTTCAATCTGAAAACCCACACTTTATTATAATATACCAGCATCATTGAACGTGAAATAGATGTCAAAAATAAGGAAAATAACTACACTAATAGGTCGGACAAGTCATTATAAATTGGAGACAATTGAAAAGAACTTTTTAACACTGGTCTAGGTAGTGAAGGCACAAACTATTAACTCTAGAACCAATCCACTTGGATTTGCGAGAGTGACCCATTAATGCATACCTATCTCGGCATCAGCTTGGCTGTCATTCAGAGAATCCTGGACCGTGGAGAGAAGATCGTCGTCGTTCCTATCCTAAGGGCCGAAAGATTTTACGTCAACAGTACGAAATAGATCCCCAAAATGATTTAATTTCCTTCCAATCGGAGATGCGTCACTAGCTTTGAGGGCAAAGTCCTTCCGGGAATACTGTGTTGCGAATGTAATTCGCGCCCCACGGCCGCAAAGCCCCTATTGCGAGCCCGTTTTCAAGAAGTCTTCAGAAACGCATGCCTAGAATATCCTCTGGTCTCTCGGAATCCTTGAAGATAGATCCATTAGCTGCAATCACGGCATGTACAGATTCTAATGGTATTTTATCACCAAGATAATGAAAATAAGAGTCTGCAAAGAAGTACTGACTCTTAGAATGAAACTTAGGGGTTTCCAATACATTCCCATCACGCCACCTTATATCCTCAACAGATCCTTTCCAATCCCAGTAAATAGAACTCCCTCACTCTGAAAACATCATTTACCCATCAATCAAATACAATTAGAACGCCTGCAGAATCCTTTTTGGAAAATAGAAACCCAAGATAACAAAACACTTTCCAAATTCCAAAAAGTTTCAAAACTTCGAAATTCCAAGACTCCCCACACGCTCAAATTGCGAAATGTATACTATTTGCCACTTCCGTCTTATTCTACTTGGTTTTCCTGACCGAGGGGGGATGTTCTTTGCAGTCAAGACGCATCTCACCAGAAATCAACAACTTTAATGAGGGGCCTGAAAGGGTTCCTCCTCCAACCAGGTGTCCTAAATCTGTCACAATTATGTATTCATAACTACAGAGGCAGACGAGGCTTCGTTCTCCTTCGAAATCCTATTCAGCATACTTTTTTGTCCACTCCCGCGCGGTCGCTTCGTAATGCTTTCGGTTAGTCTTATAAACGTAGGCGATTTCTAGCACAAGAGGCTCGTCGGGGTTTGGATCGGTTAAAAGTGAGCATATCGAAAGTAAAACTGTTCATGTTTAGCTCTCTTCTCGCTCTTTAATAGGTTCTAGCAATTTACCTTTTGAAGTGGAAAGCGCAGGATGCCAAGCTGACCCTAAAATATCCAAAGAAATCAAACCATTGAAATTGATGTTCGGGTGATAAATTCGGGTGGTGAATACGATTTTTGGAGGCATGAAGGGGTAGTCACTAGGAAATTGGATTGACAGAAAGAACACTCCTCCCGAGTATGGAGTGTCGAGCTAGAGTGGTGGTCAGAAATGCTATATGATAAGCAGCAAGTACTTACAGGGCCCATTATTGTTGCCTGCCAATGTGACTACAAATTAATTAGCTTCTTAATATATCTGCTATTTAAAAATTTTAACATACCATGTCATCCTCGTGAATGGGACCAAGAGAAACCGAAGAAAGCGGGTCGCGGCGTATGGCTGCAAGCTCCTTGCTTAACCTCTTCAAAGAACCGGCGCCCATGGGTCCCATGGCACGTGGAATCAGACCGTAGCGGGCTTTGAACTCCAAAGTGTGATGGTCTTCCGTCAAAAGGGAGACATCATTGTTATCGTCGGATCTGCGGAACCCGGTCAGGGACGGCGATGCTAGTCGGTTGAATCGTATCAATTCAAGCTCATGTAAGGGCAATTTGATGACAGAGACGATGGATATCTTCGTGAGGCTCAATCCAGAGAGGATGGACCAGGCCCGAGACCTGGTAGTCAACACTGAAGACATTGCGTCAATCTCTCTGTCTTCCACTCTACTATAAACTCTTGTAGAAGCTAGTACGAGGTCAAATGGATCTTTCGCGGAGAGGCCTTGCTGCGGAGCTTCTAAATTACTGTTTCCATGATAATCTGATCCGGTGTCTTGGATAGGTGGCGCGCCATGGGCTGGCGTTTTAGGCCTGGAGTCTGACGACCCTAAGCCCCGACAGCTCTCAGCAGACTCGGCATTTTGATCTCCCAAATTTTCAAGTTCGGTAGCATCTGCTGGTAACTGGAGATCCTCTAGTCGCTTCGATAGATCTGAACTCAGCACCACTTCGTTTTCAATGTGCCGCTGCAAGTCATCGGCGGTTTCGCGCGCCTGAAGGTCTGAGTCGCTAGAAGCAGCAGGTAAGGCTAAATTTGAGGAAAGTCTATAGACCGGGTTTCCACACTCACCACTGAATTATCTGTAATAGCAGTGTTAACGACGTCTTGTGTCTCTGCAACTGGCTTACGAGGCGCATGACGCCAGGTTTCACCCTTTTCCACGTCAGGCGGCTCAAAAGAGATGTTTTGTTTGGGCTCGACAGCGGCGTAACCACCGCTTCCAGCTCAGAAAAAACACAAGCACTGTTTGTGTTAAAATTACGACGACATCTTCAAGCTGGATCAGTGCAGCACGCCCCCCTGGCATCCCAGACGCTCTGTCAAGGAATTTCTGCAGCGCACAGAAGACGAGCTTGATATGGTCCACTTCTGTCAAGACAGCCTCGACCAATACGGGCGCATCCCTGATCTGCCCTAGAAGAGTTGAGACTTGGGCCGCTGCGGTAATAATGCCTGTGATTGACGCAGTAACGCTAAGGGGATCCATTGTTTTGGCTTCACGCAGCTCTATAAAGTAAGGGTTGGAAGTGCCCAAGGTCAAGATGATTTTCACTGTTTTGCAGATTGGGCTCCCGGCCTGGGCGTAATCGAGGAGCCTCATTACGGGCTACAGTAACGACTAATTTGGCGATTTCTCACGTGAAGAGCCGACTATTCTGGAATGGAAATCTTCTAAAAGTGACAAAGCTTTGAAAATAGCACAATTTTATGGTAGTATTATTAGAATATCTAGTTTCTCTCAAATATTGGTTATTTATGGTTTCTGCACCTTTTGGTCATATGACCACAATGGAATACAGGTACTGAGCAAATAGAACGATATATCCTTGAGAAGCATTTTGACTTATCAATTATTCAATTTCAGCGAGCTGGATACGAGAAAATGCAGATAGAGTAGGGAATTGAAAACGTGAGATTTAATGAGTAGCAATGTCAAATCTTCGACTTCTTAATTCTAGGCGCCAGCTAGCCATTAACAAAATGTGTTGCGAAAGAATCCCATTCGCAAAGGGGACAAAATAGAAAATATGCTTTAGATGGTGGAAGAAATAAACAAGTTGGAAAGTGCAACCGGCTTCGAGGAATCCTCAACCAACTCCTTGAGGGTCTCAGAACAGCTCGCTCAGGCTCAGGCCGCACTCTTTAATAATGTTCACCCTTAAGTTAGAGCAAGCGGCAACAGCTCAGGTCCAAGGGCAGAAATGAAAAATGACTGTGTCAAACTTCCAACGCCAAATATGCTGTTCCACAGACAGATCTTGAGACATCTGATCTTTGAGACACATCCTGATTATTCGTGATAGAACCACTTCTCTTGCAGTTATATCTTCTCCCCCTAGATTCGAAATCGACTAGGTCCAGCGCAGTGCGCTGGCGAGATTCTCCTGGGAGAGCATCTTCGGGAAGCTAACGATGATGAAATGGCGTGAAAGTATGATTGCGAGGGGAGTTGTGTGTTTGAAAAGTGGATGGAGATGAAGATACCAAGCGTTTCTGGAAAGGGTGCGAATGCGGATAAGAAAGAGCATACTAAGGTACTCAATAACCAATTTTCGCGGTGCCATTAGAAAAACCAAGGTGAATAGAAAATTAATATGTAAAGCGAGAGGAAGGGGTGATACGCAAGACTATCCGCTCCTTCTTTTATCAGTGTAACCCACAATAGATCAAGTCCCAACCATACGGCTGAGTCCTATAATGAAAACCGCCATAGTTGCAGTGTCTTGACAATTACTATTATACGACACTCGAAGAATACTACTAACACAAGTCCCTGCCTTGCGATAGAAGTCACTAGTTCATCACTTGATATCACGGTCACAAATCCATACAGGCGGTTGATAGAAGCTTATAGTTAGGCTCCTATTGACTAAGTGATCCTTTTAAGTAGTATTAGAATATATATAAGCTCCCGACTTTAGAACTATACTAAATTCAACCATCAGACGAAATTCCTAAACCTACGGAATCATCTGCGCCACTGTTCAAAGCAGTGAAGTGCATTACACCCCGCCCACCCATTCTAGCATATGTTTATGCGATGCTCTTGCAAGTTTAAACAAGGTAACAACCCCATTTCTGATGAGTAATGCATGAATTAAGCATTTTCCAAGCATGACAAATCTCGGGAACGATCCGAACAGAAAAGTTCAATGGAATGCTTGCTTGATCTTGTCTATGAATAATACAGTTCATGAGGATGAGATATTGGTCATAGGGTTGATAGTTGCGTAAAGAAGAAGGCCATTGGAGATTGTGGTTATTAATTAACGTGCAGGAGCGCATAGCTATATGATGGTTGCCACATGATGTGGAAGGAAGGCTAGGCGTGTCAGCTAGAACCGTTCTTTTGGAAAGCAAACTGAACAAGAAAGGGTACGATGCACCCCAAGTGGTATGATATCCGCAAACAGTTGCTGAGTTGGCATCGGAGTCATGCTATGCGAGAACCCTTTGGTATATTAGAGAAGGCTCGAATGTATGTACCCAATAAGACGTCGTGAGGAGGGAAAGTTGATTGCAGCTCACAAAGCCTTGAACATCATTAGATTTTGGGATATCAAGAGTTTATTATTTTTGCAGCCCAGATTGGAGGTGAAGTGAATGACGCGCCCT
>Ga0182030_10027745_pt1 | contig 10166 bp, 7 predicted proteins | sample 812S3MmetaG_FD_121299 | JGI IMG/M metagenome (GOLD analysis project Ga0182030, IMG submission 121299) | Permafrost microbial communities from Stordalen Mire, Sweden - 812S3M metaG (Illumina Assembly) | ecosystem: Environmental > Terrestrial > Soil > Wetlands > Permafrost | place: Sweden... | reverse complement strand
GTTCGATCCGTCTGGTGCGACCGTCTCGACATTGGCAAAGAGCCCCGTCTCCCCGCCGTAGATTGCTCCCAACTGCTGGCGTAAGAGCCCGGTGTTGCTGCGGTCACCCGGGGGAAGCAGCGGATAAACATCGTTGATGATGTTCCCGGCGTTGCCGTTGATCTGGTTGGTGGATTGGTAGGAGAAGAAGAAGAACATCTTGTCCCGCTTGATCGGGCCGCCCACCGTTCCGCCCCATTGGTTCTGGCGAATGTCGGGCGGGATATTGGGAGAATTCGTCAATGCTTCTCCCTGCTTGTTGAAGTAGGAGTTGGCGTCGAGCGCCTTGTTGCGGAAGAAGTAAAACCCATCGCCGTGGAAATGGTTGCTGCCGCCCTTGGTGGTTACCTCGATGCTGCCGCCACCGGCGCGGCTGTACTCAGCCGAGTAGGTGCTGGTCTGCATCTTGAATTCCTGCAGGGCATCCGGCGACGGGACCGAGTAGGAGCCGCTGGATGAGGAACTGACGGCGTTCACTCCATCGATGTTGACGGAGTTGTCGTAGACTCTGGCGCCGCCCACGGAGAACTGAGAGGTGCCGTTGCCGAGCGCAAGGGTTCCGGGAATGGCGCCGATCACGCCGGCCTGCAGAGAGAGCAACTGCGTAAAATTCCGGGTGGAGAGAGGCATGGCTTCGATCAAGGTGGAGTCGAAGACCTTGCCGAGGGTAGGGGATTCGGTCTGGAGCAGTTCCGCCTGGCCCGCTTCGCCGCTGACCGTCACGGTGGTGCTCTGCGAGCCGATCTTGAGCGCCAGGTTGCCCACGTCTGCTGCCTCCGCGACCTGGACGGTGATGGGGCCGCGGACGAGCCGCTCGAAGTTGGCGGCCAAGACCTCCACCTGGTAATGGCCAGGCGGGACCAGGGGGATCAGGAAGGCGCCGTCCCCGCCGCTGACGGTGACGCGGGTAAAGCCGGTCTCGAGGCTAACCGCAGTGACCTTGGCGCTGGGTATCACTGCCCCGCTGGAATCAGTCACAATACCTTTGATCTGGCCAGTACCGCCCTGCGCGTTTGCGTTATGCGTGCCGGTTAGTACGACCGCCACAGACAGCAGAAGGACACAAACAAGTTGACTCGCATATCGAAATATCGTCATTTTGATCCTCTCCTTGGAACCAAAAGTTCCGAACAAGTTGGCTCTCCAAATTCCTTCGATGTTGACTGGTTCCCAGAACATTCTCCTGAGCCCTAGCCCCCACGCCCGTTGCCTTCGAAGTCGTCGATATCCCGCCAATTTTGATCTTTCGCTTAGAAAAATCCAAAAAACTACACATCCGATTGGGTGTTTTCAGTTCGTCCGGAACTCTATTCCCTTGAACGGCGACTGTCAAGAAGAAAATACTACACAATCGAACATTTTCGCACAGAAATTACGATACTTTGTCACTAAGATTAGGCATTTCTGCTCACAATTTGTATGTTTCGAAGCAGATTCGTCCCCGATAAAGGTCGATTTTTGGCTGCAATTACGGTTTGCCCGACCAGAAAGGGCAAACTCCTGAACTCCCCGGGGCGAAAAAGGCACAGCAGTTCTGATCTCCTCCCTGGCGGGTCACATTCTTATCCGATGTGGCGTTGTAACTATGTTTTCTTATAATAATTTACTAGATTCTTGATCGATGTCCCAAGGGAAATGCAGGGCCGTCATTTGCAGCCCTCGAAGAGAAGCTGGGAGTGCTGTAATGCACCTCTGCCAGTGAGAATGGCGACCGCGAGCACCTGATTTTGCTCTCTTCTGCGCGATTAGATGGCAATCGTCTCGCGGAAATCCGGCCACTTGCTCAGCATGTGGTCGATGCTGAGCGACTCGGCTAAAGAGCCAGTGCCCATCTGCTAAAAACTGAGTGATCTGGACAGTTTGACTCTCGATATGGCATCCTGCACATCAACATTCAAGGAATACCATGCAAGATCGCTTTCGTTTGTCTTTGGAGCGCGGTGCGGTGACCTCTACTGCCCGATTCATGACCTCGCCATAGCATTGAAGGAGTCAATCGATGAACTCGGCCGTTTCTCCCGTCCGACCGGATGTACCATCCTCACCATCGCAATCTGAAAACGTCGCAAGCGCTTTCAGGTTGGTTCGCGACGGCCGAATGCAGCATTTGCTGGATCGCCGCGAGTGCCTGGGCCGGGAAGGCCGGCGCAGCAACTTCGTAGACAATCCGGAATTCCTGGTTTATCACTGGTCGGGCACCGGCGAAGGCTTTGCGCCGCCTACCGGCGAGCAGGCAATTAGCGAGCGAATCAATATCGGAGACAACAATTGCCGCGTATATCTGGGGATACCTTTCCCGCACGCGGCTGAGATGCCGTCGCGCGTGGATGGGTTGGAGAACGACGTGCTGAATTGGGCGCGGGACTACGCGTTCTTTCTGGACCACAATCCGTGCGAGATTCATCCCGAAGAAGAAGTGGTCGGAGAGTTTCACTGGCAGTTGGATGAAGCGCGGTGCTTTCGCTATCCGGACGAGGTGCACGAGGCAGGATTCCAAGCGCGCAGGCTGGGCGCGGGCGGAATCAGTTATGCACACACTTGCCCGGATCTGTCGATCGGTCTGCAACTCGGATGGGACGGCCTGCTCAAAAAAGTCCAATTCTGGATGGCGCGCCACAAGGCCAACGGCAACAAGTCCGCGGCCCACTACCTTGCCGCGCAGGAGTTGGTTGTCGAGAGTATTCAGCGCTGGGTCAAGCGCCACGCCGAAGAGGCCGCCGGGTTGTCGATTGGCGCACCTTCCGAGTTGGCGCGGCATTACCACATCGTGAATGAAACTTGCGAGGCGATCGTCAGCGAACCACCGCATACGTTCCTTGAAGCCGTTCAGTGGATTCAGTTCTTTCAACTCACCGAGCGGATTATTGCGCATGGTAATGGCTACGGAAGATTGGACCAATTGCTCGCCGGTTTCTATTACCGCGATCTGGCAGCTGGAAGAATAAGCCGCGAGCAGGCGCGAGGATGGATTGCGGAGTTATTTCTGAAGTACGGTGGCAACTACTTTTCAGTGGGCGGACGGGACCGGCAGGGCCAGGACGCGACCAATGAGCTAAGCCGCGTCATCCTTGAAGCGTACGATTTGAATGGCGGAGACAACAACCTCGGCGTGATGTGGCACCCGGACATTGACCCGTCGTTCTTTAACTATGCGTGCGACGTGCTGGGCCGCCATGGGACGGGCACGCCGGTTCTGATCAACTACGACATTCTCAGGAACAGCGAATTGCGCAGCGGGGTTAGCGAAGATCACGCCTGGGACGTGGCCTATTCCGGCTGCCAGTGGTACTGCGTGGTGGGCCGCGAATACAACGACCAAGATCTGAACTCGCTGGTGCTGCTCCAGCCAATGCAACGAGCGATCCATCGGGCCGTGAAAGAGGGTGCGAAGGACTTCGAGGCGCTTTTCGGCCTCTTCAGCGCTGAAACGCAGGCCACCGCCAAAGCATTGCGGGACTTTAAGAATTCCACTTATATGTGGCAGAGCCGTGTGTGGCCAGAGATGGTCACCTCGCTTTGCATGCATAACACGATCGAGCGAGGCAAAGATTGCACGGATGCCGGAGCGGTGGATTACAACCTGACCTCAGTGAATGTTTTGGGAGTGCCGAACGTTGCGGATTCACTGTATGCGATCAAGCAGCTTGTGTTTCTCGAACAGCGCTACACGCTGGCCGAGCTAGAGCAAGCGGTCGAGTCAGATTGGGCCGGAAAGGAACCGATGCGACGCGAGTTTCTGAATGCAGAGAAATTCGGAAATGACCTGGCCGGGCCGGATGCGATGCTTGTGCGCGTAGCCGATATGGTGCGGAAGTGTTTGGAATCGCTGCGTCAGAACAAGGGCGGCCATTTTCGCGCGTCTCTATTTCAATTCATGGGCCACACCTATGCGGGGCCAATGCTGGGCGCCACTCCAGATGGGCGCCACGCCGCTGAACCGCTGGCGCACGGCATGAACCCAATGCACGGACGAAACACCAAGGGGCTGACCGCGACCGCCAATTCCTTCTGCAAAGTGGACTTTCGCAAGTTTCAGGGCGGATCGTTTCAGATTGAGTTGGAGCCGTCTTATTTCCCCGAGGGAATTCGCCGTGCCGATCTGGTGGAGATGTTTGCCCGAACTTTCTTCAAGCTTGGCGGCGTGCAGATCAATCTGAACATCATCGCCATGGAGAAGTTGAAGCGAGCCATGGAACAGCCCGAATTGCCAGAGCATCAGGCTATCGTGGTGAAGGTTACGGGCTATTCGTCACACTTCCTGATCATGGATAGAAAGCTTCAGGATGAGTTTATTCAACGCGTTAACTATTCCGCCCTGTGAATTGGTCCCAGATGCGCGCATCAGACTCTCAGTGTTTCGCCGAAGTTTTTGACATTCACCGCAACTCGACGCATGACGGGCCGGGGATTCGCACTACCGTGTTTCTGAGCGGATGTCCCATACGGTGCCGCTGGTGCCACAACCCCGAGGGCAGGCAAGGTTGCGGCGGGGTGTGGTGGCTTGGCCAGAACTGCATCCGCTGTATGCGTTGCATTGAAGCCTGCGAAGAACATGCGCTAACGGCTGTTGAAGATGGAGTGGTGATTGACCGCTCGCTCTGCACTGGATGCCAGGCCTGCGCGCAAGCGTGTCCGTCGCGGGCGATGCAACCTCTAGGGATACGACGGGAACTCTCGGAATTGCTGGCTGAGATAGAACTGGACCGGACTTGGTATGAGGCCAGCGGAGGCGGTGTCACTCTGTCCGGGGGGGAACCTTGCAACCAACCCGAGTTTGCACAGGAATTCTTCGTTCGCTGCCGACAGCGCGGGTTAAATACCGCCCTCGACACTTGTGGCGTGGCGCCACCGCAAACCTTTGCCCGGGTCGTCGAAAACGCCGACCTGATTCTCTTCGATCTCAAGCATTCGGACGAATCGATTCACCGCGAATTGACTGGCGCAGGATTGGCGACGATTCACGATAATCTGCGGGAATCGGCCCGCAGAGCGCGACGCGGAGAGTTGAAGCTTTGGGTGCGCACGCCCCTTATTCCCCGGGCAACCGCCGAACCGGCGGTTTTGGATGCGATCGGCAGGTTCCTGCGCGATGAATTAGATGGAGCCCTCGAGCGATGGGAACTTTGTGCATTCAATCCTTCCTGCAGCGGCAAGTATCGCCGGCTCAGTATGGCTTGGGATTATTCGGGAGTTGGTTTGCAGACCGAAGCGGAAACCAGTGCGTTGCTGGCCGTCGCACGGGCCGCATGTGGCCGAAGTGACCTTGTCCACCTTCAAGGAATCCGCCGTGCTCCGACTCTCCATCCTGAAACTCACCGGTAATTCTGGATCTCTGAATAGAGCAATCTCTGGCTGTCGATCGAGGCAATTACTAGCAGTCGGTTGCAATGGACTGATTCTTCAAATTACACCGTAATCTCACAAAAGAGCTAACGTTATCGATCCAATTCGATCACAATCGTCCATACTCGCCGCTGACTGAAGAAGGTTACTATACTCAAATAGAGTGATCTTTTCAATCTCATTCTTATTAAATGATTTGTAATCAATAATTTGAATAGGATTACGCGTTAATTCAAACGGGGCTTATATGCGCCGTCGCAAAATAGTCTATTTCTTGACAGCTTCGAACATGATAGATTGACAAATGAACAAAAAACTCTTAGGATCGTACCCGATTCATTCCCGATGGTTGCGATATAAGTTGCACGGGCCGATTGCCTTGGAATTTGGCGCTGAGGTGCTGATCTTCAAATCGAGCGGGATACAAGAGCAGCGTGAGCGATGTCGTCCAATCCTACCGGCTGCCGATTCTCGTTCCGGAAAGAGCGCGAAGATCTCAAACAGGAGGAATGAGAATTGTGAAGGAAACTGTAGTTGCAGGGATTTGCGCTGCTCAGAACGCGCCGTCGGACCAGAATGGGGGCCGACCAACGGTCCGATCAGAACTGCGGTGGCAGGTAACTTCTTGGTGTTTATCCTCGTGGGACGAAGAAATGGAGGGTCTCTAAATGTCAAGCCAGAATTCGCTGATGTCGCCGGAAGTGTTGAACTTTCTTCACGAGTCGCGGAAGACACATTTCATTGGCGGCCATTGGACCGACTCAAATGGACAAAGGACTGCGGAAGTATTCGACCCATCAACCGGAGAAGTAATCACAAGTGTTCCGCTGGGCGGCCAAGCAGAGGTTGACGATGCAATTCGAGCGGCAGAGGGAGCTTTCCCTGATTGGTCGGCAAGGTCGCCGATGGAGAGGTCGGAGTTGCTAAACCATTGGGCTAACGCTATCGAAGAGAAGCAGGACGTGCTGGCTCAGATCGAAGCTCTTGATGTTGGGAAAGCCGTGATCAACGCGGAAGGCTTTGATATTCCGTTTGGTGTTGCGTGTGTTCGCTACTACGCGGACTTCGCATTGAATGCTCGCTATGATGTTCCACTTACGGTCCCAAATATGGAGGCTCGGACTCATCGCGCACCCTATGGTCCTTGCGGATTCATCTTTCCCTGGAACTTCCCATTTGACCTCCTTTTATGGAATATCTCGCCCGCGTTGGCTGCCGGCAACACAATCGTAGTTAAACCATCGGTGGTGACTCCGCTCAGCACTCTCTATGTCTGCTCCTTGGCGGAGAAGGCAGGAATTCCTGCCGGCGTGATCAATGTTGTGCTGGGGGATGGGCGAGGCGTTGGCGCGGCGCTCGCTGGGCACAAGGGAATCCGACGTATGTCGTTCACAGGCTCCACACCCGTAGGCAGGGAAATTGCCGAGGCATGCGGCCGCAACCTAATTCCGTGCAAACTAGAGTTGGGTGGCAAGGGAGCAGCCCTTGTCTTCGAGGATGTTGACATAAAAGACACAGCACAGAAGTTGGTCGCCGCTCTCACTCTCAATACAGGTCAAGTTTGTTGCACTGCGACCCGCTGGATTGTCCAGGAGTCCATTTACGATCGATTCGTTGAATACGCATCAACTGCCTTACAGGGCGTTAAGGTTGGACCTTCTCTGAACCGTGATACACAAATGGGACCCCTTACGAGCAAGGCTCATCTTGAAACGGTTCTTGGGTACCTCGAGAAAGGCAAACAGCAAGGAGCGGCCGTCGTGGCGGAGGGCGAGCTGCTAAATGAAGAGAAGACAAGTCGGGGCTATTTTGTTAAGCCGGTTCTTCTAACTGGAAGCGAAAGCAACGTCTGCTGCGCGGAAGAGATTTTCGGCCCGGTTGCATTTCTGATGAAGTTCAAGCACGAATCTGAGGCTGTTGATATTGCAAATCGTTCCGACTATGGCCTGGCAAATAGCGTTTGGAGCACTGATCTGACTCGTGCCAACAAGGTGGCAGAGCGACTGGTTGCGGGTAATAACTGGATCAATGCTCACAATGTTTTCGCCTACGGACTGCCCTACGGCGGAGTGAACATGAGTGGGATGGGCGGTGGTGTAAATAGCCCTGAGACATTTTATGACTACCTCAGAAGTGAAACCATCGCACGCCCGCTCACTGTTGCGGGATGAGTGCTTCTACGGCAAAGAGCTTGAACTTCTTGAAAGGACTATCCATGCGGTCCTCACGTTGGCGGCAAACATACAGACAAGGACTTCACCACTGCCAGGTTGACGACTTCCCGCGATGCTTGCCCGCTCTTGTCTGGAACGACGCTCACGCGGATTCTGGCTGAGGGCACGAATCTTATTCCAACGTTTCATTGATCGCAGTGGTCTATTTGGTGAGAGAAATGGAAAAGACGCTTGACACGAAGCTGGCAGCACTGAAGAAAGATCCTGCTTCCCGCGTGTTTATTCTGGCGGATGCGAAGGATGCTGACATGGCCTTCGGCATCTCCTCTCCGGGCTTAGCGCGCGACGGACGGGTCCGATCGCTAAGCGATTACCGGGATCAGATTCGCGAGATCGTCTCCCAGGGCTTGGTGGATATCACGCTTATGTCCGCCAGCACATCCGAGTTACTCACAATTAAGGAGCGGATGTTTGACTCGTCACCGGTAACTCCGGCGGTCCGCGCAAACGATTCAACGGATATTCATATTATTCGCGGAGGGCAATATTCCATAGCGCCTTCACATCCATTTGCGACAACCACTTTGGAGCATATACAAGCTGGTAAGAGTCCGTGTTCTGATGACGAGCGTAAGGCTGGAGCTGATCTTGGGCTCTATTCTGTGACCTTCAACAACGATGTCGAGCAAGATCTCAAGGTTCTCGAGGCTTACAAGGCGTTCCGTCTCGAAGCTGAGGGAAAGCACTTTCGTCATTTTCTTGAGGTATTTCATCCCAATGTACCGGCAGAGTTCCATGGCATTGCACCTGAAGATATCCCGCACTTTGTCAACGACCATGTAGTTCGGCTTCTTGCTGGAGTGCCCTCGTCCTCCCGGCCTCTCTTCTTGAAAATTCCTTATGCTGGTCCAAGAGCCTTGGAGGAGTTATGTGGATACGATTCTTCCCTTGTGGTGGGCGTGTTAGGCGGATCGGCAGGCACAGCGCACGATGCATTCTCCCTTGTATATGAGGCAAAACGCTATGGGGCAAGGGTCGCGCTATTAGGCAGAAAGATCAATGCAGCGGAGCACCAACTATCGTTCGTTAAGTTTCTGCGGCTCGTTGCAGACGACCAAATCATGCCTGTAGAGGCCGTGAAGGCATATCACTCGACACTCCGGGCAATGGGAATCCAGCCGCGCAACAATCTTGACGAAGAGATGGAGCTAACTTCCACGTTAACAAACTACGGGCAGTAACGCAGCGATCTTTACGTGGCCGGCGAATAGGAAGCATGCATGACCAAACGGTATGACGTACTCGGCGCAGGAATAGCAGCGGTAGACGATTTATGCTACGTGTCGACTTATCCACCGGTGGACTGCAAAATTCCGATTCACAGCAGCATACGCCAAGGAGGCGGGCCCGCTTGCACCGCGATCGCCGCGGTCGGCTCGCTCGGAGGACGCACAGCATATATCGCCCGCTTTGGAGACAACGAGCTTTCGAGATTCATGAAATCCGCGCTCGAGGGCCACAGGGTTGACATCTCACACATCGTACAAGATCCCGAAGGTGGGCCCTACCACAGTTTCATCGTCGTGGATAGCTCCGGACATCGTAACGTGTTCTACGATCCAGCACTTTATAAGGTAATTGTAGAGGACGATTTATCATGCTCATTTATTCAGTCTGCGGCCCTGATTCTTTTGGACCATATCACGGAGCCGTCGTTGGTGGCGGTAGCAGCTAAAGCTCACAAATTCGGGGTGCCGATATTAGGAGACATTGAGGGGCAAACTGAATCCGCAAAAAGTCTCGCGTCGTTGACAGATTATCTGATTGTTCCGAAGGCGTTCGCGGCCTGGGCGAGCGACGCCCCAGACCCGCGCAATTCCTGCGCGTTCCTGGCACGCGAGAAAAGGCTGGCTACGGTCGTGACGGCGGGCGCCGAAGGTTGTTATGTGTGCACGGCGACAGAGCCAGTCGTACGCCAGTTTCCGGCTTTTAAAGTAGATGCGTTCGATACCACCGGATGTGGCGATACATTTCACGGGGCCTTCGCACTTGCAGTTGCGCGCAAACTGGCCACCGAGGAGGCGGTTATATTTGCCTCTGCAGCTGCCGCACTAAAGGCCTTTGCCGGGGGAGGAAAGCTCCGGGGATGGGATGCGCTTCCCTCTCTGGAAGAAGTGTTCGACTTCCTGCAAGCTAAGCTCGGGGAGTCGGAAAAGCAATCTATCTTGGGGAAGCTTGAAGCTCTACGGAATTCTGGATAATCAACAAGCTTGCGGGAGCGCCTTCTTAGCTGTCGGGGCGCCAAGAGAATCCGAGGATGCTGCACGTGGCGAAGCCGGAGCACCGGACAATCAACGCTCTTGAAGAAGACATAGCCGTTATTGAGAGTTACCGAATCGTTTAGCTGTATGTGCTGTTCTTAACAGAGTTCCTCATAGTATGCCAGAATAAGCTGGGAACTAACGTCTCTCAGTTGGCATCGGCACTCTTGATTCTGGCATTCTGGTTTGGCCCAGCAACGGCAGTTAAGTTTGGCCCACTTGGGCAGCACTGGCTAGGCTTCATGGATGGAGCGACAGAAGCGTAGCTGGCTGACCAGGAGGGAAAAAG
>Ga0182030_10027744_pt1 | contig 10166 bp, 8 predicted proteins | sample 812S3MmetaG_FD_121299 | JGI IMG/M metagenome (GOLD analysis project Ga0182030, IMG submission 121299) | Permafrost microbial communities from Stordalen Mire, Sweden - 812S3M metaG (Illumina Assembly) | ecosystem: Environmental > Terrestrial > Soil > Wetlands > Permafrost | place: Sweden... | reverse complement strand
ATGAATCCCCGCCACCTGCGCTGCAAACAGGCTGGCAATCGATAAATACAAACTCGACCCATCCATGTTGAAGCTATACCCCGACGGAATCACAAACGAAACCACCCATCGAGGCACACCAAACTCCTCCATCCGCTCCATGGCCAGCGGCAGCGCGCTCTGCGAAGCACTCGTCGCAAACGCAATCGCAACCGGCTCGCTCACCGCCGTCAAAAAACCCTTCACTGAAATCCGCGACACCAGCATCACCGGTACAAACACCAGCACCACCAGCCCCAGTGCCGCCCCATAAAACGTCCCGACTAACTTCGCCAAAGGATAGAGCGTACTTATCCCCATGCTTCCGACCGTATAACTCAGCGCCGCCCCCGCCGCTACAGGAGCCAGGTACATGATGATCTTCGTAACTTGAAACATCGCCGCCGTCATCGAGTTCAGCACCGTCATCAACGGAGCCCGTTTGGCCTCACTTAACAAAGCCAATGCCACACCCAGCAGCACAGCAAACACCGCCACCTGCAGGATCTGGTTCTGCCCAATCGCGGTAACTAAGTTATCCGGAACTACATTCAGCAGAAACTCCTCAAACCCCGCATGACTCCCCGCCGTTCCTGTAACTCCTTGCGCCAGCACACTCGCAGGCACGATAACTCCTTCTCCCGCCCGGCTAACACGGATCGCCACCGCCCCCAGAAACAGCGCCAGCGTCGTCACCACCTCAAAGTAAACAAGCGTCTTCACCGCAACGCGCCCCAGGCTCTTCAACTCCCCGTGCCCCGCGATCCCCGTGGCCAATGTACCGATGATCAACGGCGCAACAATCAACTTCACCAGCCGCAAAAAAATCTCCGCCAGCACATGCAGATGAACCCCCGCCGCCGGCGCATCCACTCCCAATTCCGCCCCCGCCAAAATCGCAAAGAACGTCCACCCAGTCAGCGTGTTCCGCATCCCTGCCGCCGCTGCAAGCATTAACAACGCTCCCAGCCGCACCCCCATCGCAGCCGCCCCCACGCTCGCGATCCCAATACCCAGCGCATAAGCCAGCAAGCCAACGGAACTCACCAACAGCAGCATCCCTCTTGAACCAGCGTGACCAGCCTTCATAGTCTCCTTCACGACATCGCAATGCGCGGTATTCGTTATTCTAGGGGCTATGCCGCAGATCTCCCACCTCGAATGCACCCGCTGCCACGCGCACCACGATGCAACCACCCCCCAGACCGTCTGCTCCGTCTGTGCGGGCGCCCTCTACGTCCGCTACGATCTCTCTCCAGCCAAAGGCCGCTCTGTTCGCGACGCCATCGGCACTACGCAAGCCGACAAGCGCTGGTCCGGCATGCATCGCTATCACGCCGTTCTGCCCACCTCCTTGAACGGCCCCCGCAACAACCCCATTGCCCCCGTCACCCTCGGCGAAGGTTGGACTCCCATGCTGCCCTCACGCCGCAATCCTCATGTCTTTCTGAAAGAAGAAGGCGCCAACCCCACCGGCACCTTCAAAGCCCGCGGGCTGGCTCTCGCCATCACCATGGCCCGCCATTACGGTATCCGAAAGATCGCCGTCCCCTCTGCCGGCAACGCCGGAGGAGCGGCCGCCGCGTATGCCGCGGCAGCCGGCATCGAAGCCCACATCTTCATGCCCAAAGACGTCCCGCTCGCCAACCAGATCGAGTGCATGGCCTACGGCGCAAAAATGACTCTAGTCGACGGCCTCATCTCCGACTGCGCCCGCATCGTCAATGAACGCAAGGCTGAAGAAGGCTGGTTCGACTTATCCACCCTGAAAGAGCCCTACCGCGTCGAAGGCAAGAAAACCATGGGCTACGAGTTAGTCGAACAGTTAGGCTGGACTTACCCCGAAGCCGTCTTCTACCCCACTGGCGGAGGAGTCGGCCTCATCGGCATGTGGAAAGCCTTCGAAGAACTTGAGCAGCTAGGTTGGGTCCAACCCAACGACGGCAACGGCGGCTACATTCGCCCCAAAATGATTGCCGTCCAGGCCGCCGGCTGCGCGCCCGTCGCCCGCGCCTTCGACCAGCACAAAGACACCAGCCAGATGTGGCAAAACGCCCATACCTTCGCCTCGGGATTGCGCGTCCCCAAACCCTACGGCGACTATCTCATCCTCGATATCGTCCGTAAGTCCAACGGCGCGGTCCTGGCCCTTACTGACGAGCACATCTTCACCTCGCTGCGCGACTGGGCCTCTCATGAAGGCGTCTATCTCTCTCCCGAAGGCGCCGCCGCCACCGCCGCCTACGACCACTTACTATCAACCGGCTTCCTCAACCCCACTGACCGCGTCGTCCTCTTCAACACCGGCTCCGGCAACAAGTACACCGACGTCATCGCCCAGGCCTTCGTCGACGCATCATCAAACACCTTGTCATCCTGAGCACCCAATTCTACTTGTCATCCTGAGCGCAGCCAAGGATCTGCATTTGTGAATTCACCACTACAGCGGGTGCCCCATCCTTGACAGTCCCACCGTCAAGGGTGGGATCCCACGACAGCCAGCCCCGGGCAACGCGAAGGCCGCGCGAAGCGTCCGCAGAAAAGACAGGCGTTCACTATGGCAGATAGCCTTTAATCCCTTATTCACATCTCTCACCTACCCTGAAATTTACATCTCACTTCAAGTACGCGCGCACCAAATCAATCAAGTCCTCAGCCAACTCGGGAGCTATCTTCTCCTACGACCCGTCCGTCAGGTGAAAACGAACATGCCTCTCCAGCACCTCGCCCATCAGGCTGTTCACGCCGCCCCGCACCGCCGCCAGCAGCATCAACTGATCCCCGCATTCATCCTTGTCCGACAACGATCGCTCAACCGCATCCAACTGCCCGCGCAACTTGCGAATCCGCTGCAAGAGCTTCAGTTTTTCTCGCTCCTCGTGAAACTTACCCGCTTCCGCAGGCTTTACCGCCAGAATTTTCCTGCTTACCATTGCATACCCTCCCCCGGTATGGTATATACCCTACTAGGGTATTCTTCCATTTCATCATACGCTTTTCCATCCCCGCCCGGGAGCCCTCTTCCTCAACATGTTCTGTAAACGTCACATCCCGGCCACGCCTCGCATCGCCCTCGCGGCTCTGTGCCTGGCCCTGGCATGCTCCACTCTTCACGCCCAGCAAACTCCGAGTCCAGACCCACACCCGCCCGATCAGCCGGTAAGCACGAACCCGGCATCCCCTGAAACCACGCCTCAGGAAACTCCCCTACTGACCGTCTTTCCGCACACCTCCTCAACCCGCTGGTGGATCACCGGTCAGGCCAACATCATCTTTCAGGGCATGCCCGGCTTTCATTCTCCCTACCAGGGAACAAACAGCTTTCACAATGCTTCCGAGTACAAAACTTCGATGGTCGGAACGCTCTTCACCGCCGTGCGCCCCACGGCCTCGATTCGCTACAGCACCGACCTGATCTTCGACCTCGAAAGCACCGGCGGCCGTGGACTCGGCCAGGCCCTCGGCATCGCCGGCTTCACCAATCTTGACGTGGTCCGCAATCCCAATCTAGGCTCGATTCCCTACCCCGCGCGCTATCAGATTCATCAGGTCATCGGCCTTACCGCCGAAACCACCGACCAGCAGCCCACCCCCAACGCAATTGCAGATAAGGTGCCCGTCCGACGCGTCGAGTTGCGCGGCGGCAAGATGACCCTGCCCGACTTTTTCGACCTCAACGCCGTCGGTACCGACAGCCATCTTCAATTCATGAACTGGACCATCGACAACAACGGCGCATGGGATTACGCCGCCGATACCCGCGGCTACACCGTAGGCGCAATGGCCGAATATGACGACCGTGCCTGGTCGCTGCGCTACGGACTCTTCGCCATGCCCGTTGTCGCCAATGGCATCGACCTCGACTGGGCCTTCAGCCGGGCACATGGCCACAACGGAGAGTTCGAATTGCGCCGCGGCTGGCTACCCAATCAAAAGGGCACATCCCGCCTGCTTTTCTTCGCCAACGTCGCTCACATGGGCACCTATCGCGAGGCCAACGACGCTTTTCTCGCGGGGGAAGGCACAAGACCGAACATACTTCTGCATGAGCACCAGGGAGCTCTGAAGTACGGTTTCGGCTATAACATGGACCAGCATCTCAGCGCCAACCTGCGAGCCTTCGGCCGCTTCGGATGGAACGAAGGCCAGCATGAATCCTATGCTTATACCGAAGTCGATCAGACCGTCGAAGCAGGCGCGGATTATGCCGGAACTCGATGGTACCGACCCCAGGATAAAGTCGCTATTGCGGTCGTTTCGAATGCCATCAAGAGCGATCACCAGGAGTATCTCAAGTTAGGCGGACTTGGTTTTCTGCTTGGTGACGGAAAACTCAATTATGGCCGCGAAACCATCGTAGAGAGTTATTACACCTGGCATGCCTGGCGTGGCCTCTTCTATGCTTTGGATGTTCAGCATATTCAGAATCCCGGCTACAACCGCGACCGCGGCCCGGTATGGGTTGGTTCCGTTCGCGCCCACGTAGACTTCTGAAACATCTTTGGGAGTACGACTTTCGAGTAGTTCCGAAATACATAGGTTGCGCTATACTGCGACCGTGCCTACCCCCACATTTGACATCACAACGTCTTCGAACCGGCGTCTCTTTGCCATCCTGCTGTTGGTTGCCAGTTGCCTTGGCGTTTTCGAAGGCTTTTATGGACGAGTGCGCTACTCGGGCGACGCCATTGCGTATCTCAACATCGTTCATGCGATCCATGCCGGCGATTGGCGCGTGGCGCTCAATCCCCTCTGGGGACTAGGGTATCCGCTCATCATTGCCGCAGTGACGCGGCTATTTCCCTCCTCGCCGGCAGGGGAATGGATCGCTCTGCATTGCGTGAATTTCGCGATCTATCTGGCTACGTTCGCCAGCTTCTTCTACCTGGTTCGGACGATGGCCCGAACCTTTCGCCTCGGTTGGATAGCTGAAGACATCCTGGCACGCCGCTATCTGCTGCTGGGCGCCTTTGCCATCTTTCTTTCCATTGAATTATCGATGGACAATGTCTCGCGCGTCGGCCCTGACCTGCTCATCTCCTGCCTGGTCTTCCTCGCTTCGGCGCTGCTGCTGAAGCTGCAGGACTATGCCGGCAGCCGGATCGCGATGATGTTGGGCGTGGTCTGCGGGGCCGGTTTTGTGGTCAAGAATATCTTTCTACCGTTGACCCTCGTTTTTGCCGTTTTGATCCTGCTATGCGTCAAGAACAAGCAGGAGGCCATCCGCTCGGCACTGCTGACAGTCGCCTGCGCCGCTGTGTTCGTGACGCCTTACGCCTATGGACTTTCCTGGGCCGCTGGCCATTTCACCATGGGCGAGTCGGGCTCAATCAACTATGCGTGGCATGTGAACAAGCTGCAGGGTGGAGCTTTCTGGCAAGGCGGACCGGCCGGGTATGGAACGCCCATTCACCCGCCCCAGGTGCTCTCCATCCACCCGCATGTGTACCTGTTCAAAGAGCCATTTCCAGTGACCTTTCCTCCTTTCTTCAACCCGCCGTATTACTACCAGGGCTATCGGCATTTCTTCAGTCCGAAGGCACAGATTCGCGCCATTGGCGGCAACCTGAAGCGGTTGGCGCAAGTTCTCAAGACGCAGTTGATCGTGATTGCGTTTGGATTATGCGCCGTGCTCAGTTTCGGCATGAGTTATGCTCGGCGGCGCTGGTTCCGCAGCACAGCGGGCTTGTGGCCGTTGCTGCTGCTCAGTAGCGCGGGCATCGGCATGTACCTGCTGGTGTGGCTGGAAGCGCGCTATATCGCGTCGTTTGAGGCCTTGATTCTGCTGGCGCTGCTGGTGAAACTGATGACGGAAAAGCGCGACAGTCTGCCGCTGATGTCGCCGCTGCGCCGGGGAGCGCTGTACCTGGTCATCATGGCGGCGGGATGTGTGGGAACGCTGCTTGCGACAGAGCATGACGAAGATCGGAACGTGCTGGGCAATGCGCTGCATCACGAGACATTTCGCAACAGCGACCAGTGGCGGGCGGGAATGTACTTGAAGCAGACCGAGATGGCGCCTGGGAATCAGGTGGCTGTCATTTCGGACCTCTTGAATGCTTCCCGCTGCACCTGGGCGTATGTAGCCGATCTCAGGATCATCGGAGAGTTGAATGGCGATCTGCCGCCGTATGCCAGCGATGATTTCGATGTGTTCTGGCATGCGTCGCCGGCGGAACAGCGGAGGATCCTGGAGTTGTTTCACCAGGCGGGCGCGAAGCTGGTGTTTGCGCAGAGCAAGCCGGACGATGTGGTCGCGCCGGGGTGGACGTCGATTCCCGGGACGAAGTTCTGGATCTACCGTTTCTAATCCGCGGCGCGGCAAAATTGTTCCACGTGGAACAATTTGCGGCGGGTTTGCCAGGTGCGGCGCGCGGCGGTGTATTTTGGTTGGATGAAACGTATCCCCTTTTCGCGATCCCTCACGTTTGCGGCGCTGCTGGCCGGAACCGCTTCCCTGCTCGTCCAATTGCCTTCCTCGGCCCAGACTTCGACCCAGACCGTTGCACAGGCTGCTCCCAAACCTGAAGAGACAGAAGTGTGGGATCCGGTGCCCAAGGTGGTGACGCCGGGAGCAACGTGCGCCGCGCCGCCCTCGGACGCGATTGTTTTGTTCGATGGCAAGAACCAGGACGAATGGGTATCGGTCAAGGACAAGTCGCCGGCCAAGTGGGCAGTGGCGGATGGCACCATGACGGTGAGCAAGGGCGAGGGGTCGATCGAAACCAAGCGCGAGTTCAAGAATTACCAGTTGCATGTTGAGTGGAAGGTGCCGGAGAACATTACTGGCTCGGGGCAGGCGCGTGGGAACAGCGGCGTGTTTCTGGCTTCGACGGGCGCTGGAGATGCGGGGTATGAATTGCAGGTGCTCGATCCTTACAACAACAAGACGTATGTGAATGGGATGGCTGGGAGCTTGTACAAGCAGGCGATTCCGCTGGCCAATCCGGGACGGAAGCCAGGCGAGTGGCAGGTGTATGACATCGTCTGGACGGCTCCGACGTTTGCGGCCGATGGGACGCTGAAGACGCCGGCCTACGCGACGGTTTTCTTCAATGGCGTGGTGGTGGAGAATCACTTCGAGCTGAAGGGCGAGACTCGGTATATCGGAAAGCCGTTTTACAAGGCGTTCGACAAGGCTCCGATCAAGCTGCAGGCGCATGGGGATAAGAGCGAGCCGTTGAGCTTCCGGAATATCTGGGTGAGGGAGTTGCCTTAGGCAGGACGAGAAGCAGATTCCCTGCGGGAATGACAAACAAAAAGGCAAGAGCAAAAGCAGGTCCTTCGACTCGCTTTTACCACCCGAGCGACGAAGACCTGTCGCTTGGGACGCGGGCTGCGCTCGACAGGATGACAATTTGAAACGGGGATAACGACAAGACCAGAAACTGCTGGGGATGTTCCACGTGGAACATTCCCCTTTTTTGTGGCGGAACGCGGAATTGTTCCTCGTGGAACAATTTGCGCGAGGGTTGGGGAGGGCTGCGTTCTGAGGCTTGTCAAGGGAATTTTGTTGTAAGTGGCTAGGAATGTGTGGTTTGAGATTGCAGTGGATTTAGGTGGTTTGTGGTTAGCTTGTTCTGGGTGGCAGCTACTTTTGTATATGCCATCGGAATAGGTGGACAGATGACCAAGACGAAGGTGTTTCGCAATAACCGGAGCCAGGCGGTTCGGCTGCCGAAGGAGTTTCGGTTTCGGGTGGGTGAGGTGTTTGTGCGGCGGGTGGGGCGGGACGTGGTGCTGTCGGCGCGGCCGGTGGACTGGGGTGAATTTCTGGCGTCGGGGCGGGTGGCTTCGGCGGACTTTCTGAAGGCTGTGCCGCTGGAGGAGCCGGAGTTGGATCGCTGGGGGTTGCCGCGTGGGTGAGCCAGGGTTGCCGGCGTATCTGCTGGATATGAGCGTGGCGGGGTGCATTCTGCGGCGGGACAACGAGCGGGTGCTGCAGCGACTGGCGGAAGTGACGCCGGGGGATGTGGGGATTTCGGCGATTACGCGCGGGGAGCTGGAGTTTGCGGCACGGATGTCGCGTTGTGCGGATCGGGATGTGGCGGCGGTGGCGTTGTTGCTGGAGCATGTGGTGGTGCTGGAGTATCCGGGGGAGGCGGCGGCGCACTATGCGGAGATTCGCGAGGCGCTGCATTGGAAGCAAGGAGAAATGAGCGTGCCGGATGCGCAGGCAGCGGCGCATGCGCGGTGCCTGGGGCTGACGCTGGTGACGGAGAGGATGCGGGAGTTTGGAATGGCGCCGAGGTTGCGGGTGGAGAGTTGGAGCGCGTGATGATGATGGGGGTTTTGGGAGGACGGCGCGCGCCCTTGGCGTTTTTTGGGTGAAGTTCTGTGGTGAGCCCCGGTCTCAAGAGCGAGACCGGAGGCACCCAGGACCCAGGGAGTAGGAGGGCGCGAGGTTTTGTGGTTTCCCACCCTTCGCAAACTGCGCGAAGGATGGGGCACCCAGGGCACAACGCGGGCGGGCCAATGCGGTTTTGCGGCCGAAGTCAACCGCGGGTCCTTCGACTTCGACAGGATGACCCAATTCAGGGGGTGTTTGGAATGGAAGGGGGTCTATTTTGTGGTGGGAGTGGGCGGAGCCTGGGGCTGCTGGGTGGTGGGAAGGGTGTAGATGATTTCGTTGGGGCGGGCGTAGTGGAGGCGTTCGCGGGCTTCGTATTCGATGGAGCCGGGGTCGGATTTGAGGCGGTCGACGTGCTGGGCGAGGCGGGCGTTTTCTTCGGTGAGCTGGTCGACTTCCTGGGTGAGGGCTTTGTTGTCGGCGCGCTTCTGCTGCCAGCTGGTGAGGCCGTTGCGGCCGTTGACCACGTGCCAGGCGAGGAGTAACGCGAAGACGACCGCACCGACGGTGCCGATGCGGCGGCGGTTGAGGGCGTAGTGGGCGGCCCAGCGTTGGAGGAGGGTGGGTTGGTCGGCGGGTTGAGGGGTGGTGGTCATTTTGTTTACTCGAGGCCGTTCAGTTGGCGGGTGTTGTGGTGATCCCCGGTCTCAGAAGCGAGACCGGGGGCACCCCGTTTCCCAGTTTTGCTTTCCCTCGGGTCTGGCCTGGTTCATCCCACCCTTGACGGTGAGACTGTCAAGGATGGGGCACCCAGTTCTCCGGAAATGACGCACGAGTTTAGTTGAGAACGAAGTCTTTGGCGGCGGCGCTTAGGTCTGCCATTTCGGACTCGTTGCGGGATTCGGTGTAGGCGCGGACAACGGGCTCCGTGCCGGAAAGTCGATAGCAGACCCAGGAGCCGTCGTCGAGGACCAGCTTGAGTCCATCTGTCCGGACGATGCTGGTGACCTTGCGACTGCCGAGCGACGTTGGATCGGTCTTCAATTTCTCAGTGAACTTGGCTTTGGCCTCGTTGGTCAAGTGGAAGTTCTCGCGAACGGGATAGAAGGAACCTACTTTGCCAAATAGCTCCTTGAGCTGGGCGCCGAGGGACTTGCCGCGTTTGGCGACCATTTCTGCGACTAACAGTCCGGCGATGACGCCGTCTTTTTCAGGGACGTGGCCGCGGATGGTGAGGCCGGCGGACTCTTCGCCGCCGATGGCGATCTTGTCGGCGTTGATGAGTTCGCCGATGTATTTGAAGCCGACGGGGGTTTCGTAGAGGGGGACGTGGTGGTAGTCGGCGAGGGCGTTGATGAGGTTGGTGGTGGCGACGGATTTGGCGACGCCGTTTTTCCAGCCGCGGGTTTCGACGAGGTAGTCGAAGAGGAGGGCGATGATGTAGTTGGGCTGGATGAAGGTGCCGTCCGAGTCGACGATGCCGAAGCGGTCGGCGTCGCCGTCGGTAGCGATGACCAGGGAGGCGCCGATTTCTTTCATTTTGGCTTTGGCTTCGCCGAGGAGGTGGTCGTCGGGCTCGGGGGCGTGTCCGCCGAAGAGGACGTCGCGGTAGTCGTGGACGGTTTCAACCGTCACGCCGGCTTCGCGGAGGATGTGGCAGGAGTAGCCGCGGGCGGCTCCCCAGAAGGGGTCGAAGACGATCTTGATGCCGGAGTTGGCGATGGCTTTGAGGTCGACCAGTTCAGCCAGGCGCTTGAGGTAGTCGTCTTTGACGTCGACCTGTTCGAAGTTGGTTTCTGCGTCAGCTAAACGGGGGATTTTTGGATCGTCCCCGAGAGCGACGATGGCGGCTTCGATT
>Ga0182030_10027743_pt1 | contig 10166 bp, 11 predicted proteins | sample 812S3MmetaG_FD_121299 | JGI IMG/M metagenome (GOLD analysis project Ga0182030, IMG submission 121299) | Permafrost microbial communities from Stordalen Mire, Sweden - 812S3M metaG (Illumina Assembly) | ecosystem: Environmental > Terrestrial > Soil > Wetlands > Permafrost | place: Sweden... | reverse complement strand
GACCTATGGTTTCACGATTGTGGACGGCAACCGGTCCGTGGATTTTGTGACGAAGGAATTGCGGAAAAAAATCGGCGCGCTGCTGGAGGAGCCGTGAGGATCATGCGCCCGGCGCATTGGTCGGGATCTGGGGCGCCGAAAAGCCCGGCGGCGCGTTGCTGCCGGACGGCGGGCGGCGCGGCGGATGTTTCAGCAATTCCTCAAACGGTCTCAGTTGTTCCGGCGTGAGTTCGGTGCGGATCTGCTGGTTCACTTCCTGCATCACCTCCCAGATTTTCGGGGCGGTGTTCGTCCAGATTTCGTGGTTGCGCTCCTGTCCGTCGGCGATGATTTTCTCGATTTTTTCGTGCTGCTCCGGCGTGAGCTTGAGCGTGTTGTTGAGCTGCTGCACAAATTGCTTGCCCATTTCCTTGGCCAGGCGCGGCATGGGAAAATCCGGTGATCCGGACTGGGCTGGACTGTTGGTTTGAACATGCCCACCGGCGGTCAACTGCGGGCGGTGCGGATTTTTTTGGTGCGAGCGGTCAACGTGATCCACCAGCAGGCCGCCCGTAAAAACCCCCGCGCCAAAAATCACCACGGTCGCCAGAATGACTTTCCAGAAGTTCACTGCGCCAGGTCGTTTTGATCCACCGACGCGAGCAGCGTGTTCTCAAAATTCTGCGAGAGGTCGTCAGAGGTCGTCGTGCTGGCCGCCGGGTTGAACGCCGCCCACGCGCCGAGCAGCAGGGTGATGGCGACGCATGAAACCGCCGCGCGCCAGAGTCCATGAACCCACAACGCCAAGTTGTCCGGCGCAACCTGTGATGCGAGCAACGCCGTGATGCGCTTTTCAAAAGCATAGGGCACCTGTTCGCCCGGCACATCTGCCCGGGCGGCGGCGATCAGCTTCTCATGCAGTTCGACGAGGTTCATACGACTTCAAATTTTCAGACGCGACCGTGCCGCGCAGGGTTACAGATACTTGTCCCTAGTCATTTTCGCCAGAATTTTCCGCATTTCGCCGCGCGCCCGGAAAGCCCGGACTTTCACCAGCGGCACCGACCAGCCCGTGAGTTCGGCGATTTCCTTCACGGAACGATCCTCGATTTCCAGCAAGGTGATGACCAGCCGCGCCGGCGGGGAAAGTTTTTCCAGCACGCGGGCGACCAGCAGCTTGGCGGCGGCGGCATCCTCGGCGGCGGTGCCCGGATCGGCGACGAACCGCTCCAGCCAGTCGGTTTCCGGCTCGCTCAATTCGGAAAATGACGACTCGCGGTTGCGCTGGTGGCCGCGCAGAAAATCGTAGCACGTCCGCACCGTCATCCGCATGAGCCAGTGTTCAAACGGCGCTTCGCCCCGGAAACTGGCGAGCTTGGAAAACGCCTTGAGCCAGACTTCCTGCGCGATGTCCTCGATCTCGCTTTCGCGGCGGGCATAGCGGCGCGCGGTGGCAAAGACGCGCGGGGAATATTTTTCTACAAGCGGCTCGAAGCTGGCGGCGTCGCCTTTCAGCACCGCCGCAATCAACTCCGCTTCAGTCCGTTCCATTTTGCAAGTGTGCCGGAGAAATGGCCAAAGTCAAAAGCCGCCTGAGCCTACTGTTCAGGAGCGGGTGATGCGGAGCGCGGTTTCCATGGCCGCCGAAAACTGCGCGATCATTTCGGCGATCATCCTGGGCTGTTCGTCCAGCGAATTCAACAGCCGTTCGGCGTTTTCCGGGCGGCGGCGGACCAGTTCCACAGATGCAGCGATGATTGAAAGCTTGTTATTCACGTCGTGGCGCATCCCGGAAAGTTTCCGGTTCAATTCGCTGATTTGCTCCACACTTAAAGTGACCGCTTCAATCGGTAAAGGCATACGAGGAATCATCATGGTTAATTGGCAGAAATCAAGCCGGTTTCCAAATTGGATGGGAATGGATCAAGTGGATTTGCCGGTTAAATCAACAGCCTGCCCCATACGGTACAAAGCCCGATTTGGAAGCCATTATGTCTCCAATAGCGGCGGCAATGGCAGGTAGAAACATTTTCGGTAAAAATATTTGAACCTGCGGGCTTTTCGCCAGTTTTCCCGGCAGCCGAAAATGACGGCCGGTTTTTTAACGACGCAATTGCAAGACGGCAACCGTTCGGCTAGCTTCGCGGCATGGAATTTTGGCACCGCATCCTTTTCAGCGCCGCCGCCGCCAGCCTTGGCGTCGTGCTGGCTGGTTGCGAGCCTTCGGCGCAAAGCGTGGCGGATGACGAGAAGGAGCCGCACTATGTCCTCGGTCAGAACCGCGTCAGCGCGATGGATTTTCAGGGCGCGGTCGAGGCGTTTGAGGCGTCGCTTGAGGCGAACCCACATTCGGCGGCGGCGCATTTCCAGCTCGCCATGCTTTATGACGAGAAGGAATCGAATCCCGCCGCAGCAATTTATCATTACCAACAATACCTGCACTTTGAACCGAAGGCCGGCAACGCGGAGGTCGTCGTCGGCCGGATCAACGCGTGTAAACTGCAACTGGCCAAGGACGTGCTCGGCCTGCCCAGCTCGCCAGCCGCGCAGCAGCAACTCCAGCAGCTCGCCGACAAAAACCGGCAGTTGCAGGACGAGGTAGACAAATGGCGGCAGGCTTATTTCGCCAGCCAGCCGGCGGCGGTGAAAACCAATCTGCCGCCATCGTCAATGAATAACGCGCCGCAGTCCACCGCAACGGTGATTCTGTCGCCGCCGGTGGCCGCCAATCCGCCGCCGCCGACCGCAAATACAAAACCGCGCACGCACATTATCACCGCCGGCGAGACGGCCGCCGCCATCGCGCGAAAATTGGACCTCAATCTCGACGCGTTGCTTGCGGCCAATCCGGGGTTGAACCCAAAAAAACTGCGCGTCGGCCAGGTTCTCAAACTGCCACCGTCTTGAACATCGCATGAGTTCGCGCATCCTCTTTCTGTCGATAGCAGCGTTCTGGGTCACGATGAATTTTTTGTTGTGGCGCGCGGAATACAGTTCGCATGGCGGCGGAGAGCCAGTGCCGGTGGAACTGGTCTGGCGCAAAATTTTGACCGCGCCCGACGCGTCGTCCTTGAGCATTTATCAGCATGGTGAACGGTCGGGCTTCTGTGAATTTTCCACCAGCGTTGAGACGGAAATGGCCAAACTCGACGAGGACAAGCCGCCACCCGAGGGCATCGTCGCTCGCGCCGGCTATCAAATCCGCTTGAACGGCAACACCAGCCTCGGCGACTTCACCAACCGGCTCCGGTTTGACGGCCGCCTCCAGTTTTCCGCCAAGCGTCAATGGCGCGAACTGAACCTGAAATTATCCTCGCACAATGCGGCGGTTGAGATTCATTCCTTCGCGACCAACGAGGCGGTCCATATCAAAATCACCAACGACGACGGTGTCAGCGAGCGCGACTTCGCCTTCGCCGACCTGGCCAGCCCCGGTACTTTGTTGAGCGCGTTCGGCGCCAGCTTCAGCGACGGCTTGTTCGATGCGCTGGATCTGCCGGTCATGCAGCAGGGGCCGGCCGCCCTCGCGCAAAACCTGCAATGGGAGGCGCACCGCGACCGCTTGAAGATCGGCAGCGAGCCGGTTTCCGTTTATCGTCTGGAAACCCACGTGCTTGGTTATTCCATTGTCATTTACGCCAGCACGCTCGGTGAAATCCTGCGCGTCGAACTGCCCGACAACCTCATCGCCACGCTCGACGAATGGACCAAATCTTGAAGATCACGCATGATTGAACTCATCAAACTCGTCAAAAAATTCGGCGACATCACCGCCGTCAGCGACATTTCGCTCACCATCCCGCGCGGGGAATTTTTTGCCATGCTCGGCCCGAACGCCGCCGGCAAGACCACCACGCTGAAAATGCTCGCCGGACTGATGAAACCAACCTCCGGCGCTGCGCGCATCTGCGGCTTCGACATGCAGTTGCAGCCGCTCGAAGCCCGGCGGCGCATTGCTTACGTTCCCGATTTTCCATTTCTTTACGACAAACTCACCGCATGGGAATTTTTCCGGTTCACCGGCCAGTTGTTCCAGATGGCCGACGCAAAAATTGAATCGAACGCGCAGGAACTGATCATGCGTTTTCATCTCGCCGAATATGTGAACCGTCCGCTCGAAAGCCTTTCGCATGGCACGCGTCAGCGCGTCGCCATCGTGTCTGCGCTGCTGCACGACCCGGAAGTGTTCGTGATTGACGAGCCGATGGTCGGCCTCGATCCGCAGCATGCGCGCGTGGTGAAGGACGTCTTCAAAGAACGTTCGCAGGCGGGCGTGACCGTCCTCGTCTCCACCCACCAATTGAGCATCGCCGAGGAAATGGCCGACCGCATCGGCATCATCCACGGCGGCAAACTGGTCGCCGTCGGCAACCGCGACGAACTCCGCCGGCAAAGCGGCAGTTCCGGCCAGCTTGAAGAAATTTTCCTGTCGCTGACGGCGGGGGAGAAGTAAAATTTGCCGCCTGTTCCGAATCATTTTCGTTGTGCCATCAAATCACGTTATTGGCTTGACGAATTTCTTGATTGTGCCATTTTGCTACTCTCGAGGATTGATTTAGTCCAATGGTTGCAACCAAATCCAGCTTTCTTGACAAAGTGCTTGGCCGCATCGGGCGGCTGGACACGGAAGGATTGCAAACAGTCGTCCAGCGGCTCGCGCGCGAACGCAGTTTTCTCGAAACGCTGTTCAACACGATTGAAGATGGCGTGCTCGTTGCGGATGAGCAGGGCTGCATCGTTTATTTCAATCAGGCGGTCACGAGCCTGCTCGGTTTGCAGACGGGCGACGAGGGCGAGCCGATCACGCGTTTTCTGCCGGAACTGGATTGGGGCAAAATTTCGCGCTTCGACCTCGAAGGCGGCGAACATGTCACGCGCCTGGAATTTGAGGTGCATTATCCGCGTCCGCGTTTTCTCCGGCTCTACGCCGCGCCGCTTGATGGCGATAAAAAAGGCAGCTCTGGGGTCGCGCTGATTTTGCACGACGCGACCGAGGCGCGGCAGAAAACGTTTGAAGCCATCGAGAGCGAGCGCGTGCAGGCTTTGACCTTGCTCGCCGCGAGTGTCGCGCATGAGATCGGCAATCCGCTCAACGCGCTACACATTCATTTGCAGTTGATGGAACGCGAGGTTAAAAAACTCAAGACCGGCGCGGCGGTTTCAAAACCGGTTTCGCATTCGTGTTCGCAGAACCGGGTTGTCGAGACGGACGCGACGGAAATTTCCGGAAAGCTGGAACAATATCTCGACGTGGCCAAAGGCGAAATCAACCGGCTGGATTACATCATCACGCAATTTCTTCAGGCAATTCGACCGGTTCCACCGCAACTCAAACCAGATTCACTCAACGACGTGGTCGAGAAAACCTTGGAACTGCTGCGGCCGGAACTGGACAATCGCGGGCTGACCGCGACGACGAAACTGACGCGGCGGCTTGCGGCCGCGCCGCTGGACGCGACGCAGATGCAGCAGGTTTTGGTGAACCTCATCAAAAACGCGATGCAAGCGATGACGCGCGGCGGCACGTTGACATTGCAAACGGGCGGGAATGACGACGGTGTCTGGGTGAGCGTGGGTGACACGGGCGGCGGGATTCCGGAGGAGCAGATCAACCGCATCTTTGAGCCATTTTACACGACCAAAAAAAAGGGCAGCGGCCTCGGTTTGATGATTGTGCAGCGCATTGTCCGCGCGCACAACGGACGCATTGAGCTCGAAAGCCATGTCGGTCGCGGCACGACGTTTCGCATCTGGCTGCCATTGCATGAACGAAAACCTAGACTGCTGGAAGAAAAATCTATGGACGTGAGGAGTTAATATATGGCCGAGAAACCGACCCTCCTGATTGTGGACGATGAGAAGCCGACGCGTGATGGATTGCGCGCGGCGCTCGAGGAGCGTTATGACGTTTATGTGGCCGAGGATGCAAAGGCGGCGATGGAACTGCTCGAAAGCGAAAATTTTGAAGTGATGCTTACGGATTTCAGGTTGCCCAACGAGGACGGGATGAAATTAATCGCGCGGGCAAAATCACTTTCCAAGCCGCCCATCTGCATTTTGATGACGGCTTATGGTTCGGAAGAGCTCGCGGTGGATGCCATGAAGCGCGGCGCGGACGATTACATCGCCAAGGGGCGCTTACAGATTGACGAACTGGAGATGCGCATCGCGCGCGCGTTGAAGCAGCAAAACCTGGAAGAGGAAAATATTTCGTTGCGCAAACAGCTTGAGGTCAGGTTTGGGCTGGAAAACATCGTCGGTGATTCACCGGTGATGAAGGAGATTTTTGAAATCGTCCAGCAGGTCGCGCCGACGCGGGCGACGATTTTGCTTGGCGGTGAAAGCGGCACGGGTAAGGAGGTCATCGCCAAGGCAATCCATCAATTGAGTCCGCGTGCGAAACAGCCGATGGTCACGGTCCACTGCGCGGCGCTGTCGGCGACGTTGCTGGAAAGCGAACTGTTCGGCCACGAACGCGGCGCGTTCACCGGCGCGCACGAACGACGCACCGGACGCTTTGAGCAGGCACAGGGAGGCACGTTGTTTCTGGACGAGATCGGCGAGATTGACGCGTCCATCCAGGTGAAGCTTCTGCGTTTTCTCGGTGAGCGGACCTTTGAACGCGTCGGTTCGAACAAGACCTTGACCGCAGACGTGCGATTGATTGCGGCGACGAATAAAAACCTGGAAGAACTCGTCAAAGCCGGGAAATTCCGCGAGGATTTGTTTTTCCGGCTGCGCGTCGTGGAAATCAACCTGCCGCCGCTGCGTGACCGGACGGGTGACATCCCGCTGCTGGCGCAAAAATTTCTACGCGAATTTGCCGCCGAAAACGGTAAGACGGTGAACGATTTCACAGCGGACGCGCTCCAACTGCTGATAAACCATCTGTGGCCCGGCAATGTGCGCGAACTGCGGACGGCCATCGAGCATGCAGTAGTGCTGTGCCGGGGCGAAAAGGTTGCCGCGCGCGATCTGCCGCCGTCGGTGCGCACCGGACGGACGGCGGAAACCCAACTTTTGCAGCGAAACGATTTGACGGTGAAGGAAGCCGAGAAACAATTGGTCGTGCGCGCACTCAAAGAAACAAACGGCAACCGGACGCGGGCCGCAAAAAAAATCGGCATGAGCCGGCGGACGTTTCACCGCAAGCTGCACGAGTTTCACCTGGAAGGATTTTAATTTATGCCGCTGTCGGAACTGATTCAGAGATTCATCCACATGCTGGAGGTCGGTGCGGTCTCGCGCTACCTGCGGATTTTCGCGCTCGCGCTCGGCGTGATCTCGCTGGCATTTCTTTACGATATCCGTGCGGACCGGAATCTCGCCGCGCCGGAAGCGATGGATGCGGCGCAACTGGCGCGCAATCTATCTGAAGGCAAAGGGTATACGACGTTGTTAATCCGGCCATTCAGCCTTTACCTCGTGCAACGGCACAACGAACCCAAAACCCCAGTTCTGCTGACCAACGCCACTCCCGATTTTGCGTTAATCAAGACTGCGCACCCGGATCTCGCAAATCCACCGGTGTATCCGCTCGTGCTGGCGGGGTTGATGAAGGTGCTGCCGTTTGATTATCGGGTAAATCTCAAGAGCCCGTTTTGGGCGAACAACGGAAGTTTCTGGCGCTACCAGCCGGATTTCCTCATCGCCCTGTTCAACGAAGTGCTGTTGTTCATTGTCGCCCTGCTGACCTTTTTTCTCGCCAAAAAGCTTTTTGATTCCAACGTCGCGTGGCTCTCGACGGTTCTGGTTTTGGGCTGCGAACTGTTCTGGCGTTTCAGCACGTCAGGACTGTCCACGATGCTGCTGCTGGTGATTTTTTTAGGACTTATGCTGCTGCTGCTTGAGATTGAAAAAACAGCGCGCGGAGTGCCGCTGCGCACCGGCTGGCTGTTCAGCCTGGCGATGGCGGCGGGCATTTTGACCGGCATCGGCGCGCTGACGCGCTACGCTTTCGGCTGGACAATCATTCCCGTCGTGGTGTTCCTGCTGTTGTTCAGCGGGCCAAAACGCATGTGGCACACGCTCGCGGCACTGGCCGCGTTCGCGGTGGTGCTGATGCCGTGGATCATCCGCAACGAAGCGGTGAGTGGGACGGCCTTCGGCACGGCGGGCTATGCGGTGGTCGAGGGGACGTATGTGTTTCCCCGGTTTCAACTGGAACGTTCCCTGCACCCCGAACTGAAAAACGCGATGTTGCTTACTCCGTATGTGCAAAAACTGTTTGGGAACTTGCAAGGCAATTTGACGGGCGACCTGCTGAAATCCGGAGCGACCTGGGCGGGCGCACTTTTTTTTGCCGGCTTGTTCCTGGGCTTTCGCAGCACGGGCGCGCGGCGTCTGCGCTATTTCGTGCTGATGTGCCTGCCTGTTTTCATCGTCGTGCAATCATTGGGCCACACGCAGCTTTCGGAGCAGTCACCAGAGATCAATTCCGAAAACCTGCTGGTGCTGCTCGTACCGCTGGTGTTCGTTTTCGGCGTAAGCTTTTTCTTTACATTGCTGGATCAGATGACGCTGCCATTGTTGCAACTGCGTTACGCCATTATCGCGGGATTTGTGGCGCTGTGCTGCCTGCCGTTACTTTTCACGCTGACGCCGTCGGCCCGGCCGGTAGTTTACCCGCCATATTTTCCGCCGGAAATCCAGCAGACCGCCAACTGGATGAGACCGGACGAACTGATGATGAGCGATGTGCCGTGGGCGGTCGCCTGGTATGGCCACCGCCAGTGCGTCTGGCTCTCGCTCGATGCGCAGACCGAATTTTTTGCCATCAATGATTATTTGAAAACGGTGTCGGCACTTTATCTCACGCCGCAGACGATGGACGCTAAATTTGTCTCCGAATGGGTGCAGACGCGTGACTTCAGCTGGGGCAACTTCATTGTGGATTCGGTGGTAAAAGGCAACATCCCGACCGGCTTCACGCTCCGCAATGCACCGACCGGGTTTTTGCCCGACCGGCTGTTTTTGACCGACCGCGACCGCTGGGAGATGGCCCAATAATCAGGCCGCCGCGCGCCGCAGCCGGTCCGCAATGCCCGACCACTCGGCCGTTTCCGGCGGCGCCTCAACGACGATCAGCTCCGCACGCGCCTCGTCGCAACGATGCAGTTCCGCGTAAAGCGCGCGCGCGAACGCCTCCGCATCGTGCGGCATCACGCTCACGTCGGCAAAGCGCCCGCCGGATGGAATTTTTGTGTGCGCGATGACAAAGCAGGCTGAAGGTTGAAGGTTGAAAATTGAAAATTGAGATTGTAAATGCGCATCGTCTTTCCAGTCCAGAACCAATAATTTTGCCTTGGGCGAATAATGTTTTCGCAAAAGTCCGGGGCTGCGCAATAAAGAATCTGGATTCTGGATTCTGGATTCTGGATTCTCAATTTCGCCGCAAACTGCCGCCAGCGATTCCGCGTGAATCATGCCCGGACGCAAGATTCTTGCCGGCGAAACTGTTACATCTAAAACCGTGGATTCGATTCCCACTTGCGACTGACCGCCATCCACAATCAATGGAATTTTTTGCCCAAGCTGCGTGCGGACATGCCCTGCGTTCGTCGGCGAAATCTGGTTGGACAGATTCGCGCTCGGCGCGGCGAGTGGAAACCCGCATTCGCGGATCACGGCTTGGATGAATGGATGGCTCGGCCAGCGGACACCGACGGTCGCACCGCTCGCCGTCACGATTTCGGGAATTTCATTAGCGCGCGGCAGCACCAGCGTCAGCGGGCCGGGCCAGAACGCCTCGGAAAGTTTGTCCGCGCGTTCCGGCCAATGTTCGACGCAGCGTTTCGCCATTTCGTTGCTCGCGACGTGGACAATAATGGGATTGTTGTCCGGCCGGCCTTTGATATGGAAAATTTTGGCGACGGCTCTTTCATCCAGCGCATTGGCAGCGAGGCCATAAACGGTTTCCGTCGGCAGCGCGACGACTTCGCCGGCACGAAGCAATTCCGCCGCGCGGCGGACGGCTTTTTGAAAAAGCTCCGGGGTGTGCGTGGCTAAAACTTCAGCGGTCACGCCTTATTCGTAGCGCAAGGCGTCAATCGGGTCGAGCTGCGATGCTTTCCAGGCGGGATAAAATCCGGAGACGATGCCAATGAGGGCACTGGAGATGAACGCGATGCCGATCCACAGGTAAGGGGTATAGGCGGGAATGGCATAAAATTTCGAGACGCAGTAAG
>Ga0182030_10027742_pt1 | contig 10166 bp, 16 predicted proteins | sample 812S3MmetaG_FD_121299 | JGI IMG/M metagenome (GOLD analysis project Ga0182030, IMG submission 121299) | Permafrost microbial communities from Stordalen Mire, Sweden - 812S3M metaG (Illumina Assembly) | ecosystem: Environmental > Terrestrial > Soil > Wetlands > Permafrost | place: Sweden... | reverse complement strand
TTGCCGTCGCGATTTATTAACCTTCTTCTCCAGGGCGGTCTTCGAGCAACATCAGGATGCTATAGCTTTGAATTCCAACTTCTATCGAGATATGATTTCAAAACACTAACAGGTAAATAATTTTTACGATGTCACAATAGATGAAAGTATCCCAATCCTTTCAACTTGCCTGTACGAGGTTTCAATTTAATATGTCCGGATCTGTTTCTGATCCGTCTGCTTTTAGTACCGCGAAATAGAAATTTTCGGGCCCCTAACGAAGCCACGCCAGATGATACATATAAATCTGGTGTGTGTATCAAAACTGTGGCCTCCTCGTTCTGTGAAACATCAATCAGTGGATTGACATTTTCCCGTAATTATAGCTTGTTTGAAGACTCTATTTGTAAAACTACCGTGGATCTGCAGACATAGCAATGTACACGTACACGAAGGATAAGCTAGTTCCGCAAGCGCCAGTAACTCTTCGTAAGGCGTTTTCGGCTGGTCCGCGTAACCTGGGGCCGGAGGGCTGTGTTCCAACTTGCCAAACCCCGTGAATTGTGGCGCAGTTCCACGACAGAAGGTTACACAAAGTAGTGACCTATACGGGGCAGTGCTGTTGGTTCCGAATTAAAAGCGCTGGGAATCCCCTAATTTTGTACTCCTCATAATACACAAACTCTTTGAAATATATATTGGACTGGAATCAATTATGGCGCGAGGTCAAAGTTTTGGGATTCAAGAACTGTATCGTCCCGCTGATGGGCCGGTGGAGATCGAGTAAGTGCCCAAATTCATGAGGCCATCATTGTTTCCTAATGTATCTATTCTATTTAGCATTGTCGCCGTGCATGGTCTAGATGGGGATGCGATTAGATCGTGGACAACTGAACCTGGAAAAATCTGCTGGTTGAATCATCCTGATTTGCTGCCAAAATACGTAAAGAAGGCTCGAATCCTAACGTGGGGATACAATGCGAATACAACCTCCTTTTCCAGAAGAGCTACTAGCTCAGAAAGAATTCTGCAGCATGCTCAAACACTTGTGGCGCACCTGAGTGCTGATCGAGAGGTAGGAAAACAGCTCTTCGGACAAAGGTATCTCTGCTAAGATTGAGCAGCTCGAAGATGCAATCAATAGACCCATTATCTTCCTTTGCCACTCACTGGGTGGGATTGTAGTGAAAAGAGTAAGTCACTTAGTTCAAGGCCCCAACGGAGCCAAATCCCATGACTGCACCTCAGTATGAACATCTTCTAATCAAACCTGGTTCAATAGGCTCTAGCATATTCAGCAAGTCGCGACGGTTCAAAAATAAGCCACATTCACTCAATATACACCTGCACATTCGGCATCCTCTTCTTCGGCACACCCCACAATGGAGCCTCCAAAGCGCGTCTCCTGAGCAGTCTCCAAAAGCTCGCCTCCTTTGCCATTCCGCAAGCGGGCATGCAAATCGAATCCCAACTCGTAAATGCACTCGAGGAAGATTCCGAGACGCTACAAAACATCACCGACCAATTCGCACCCCTCATGTCGCACTTCCGCATCTTTTTTTTCTGGGAGCAAGAGAAGACTGATCTTAAGTATACAAAGGAGTATATTGTAGACGAGACGAGTGCGGCGCCAATCTTGGATAATACGGAGAGGTGTAGTATTGCGGCTGATCATAAAAGGATGTGTAAATTTGACAGAGGCTCGGACCAGGGGTTTCGTACTGTGGTTGCTGCCCTGAGAAGATATGCCCAGGAAGCACCGGAGATTATCCAGAGTAGATGGATTAAAACAGCTGGAAATTTGAGCGAGAATCGACGACAGGAGGCAATGGAGATGTTGAAAGGTATACGGCCTTCACCTTCGTATACCTTCCAGCGGCAGGAGTGGATGAATAGGATTGGGGGTTCGCTTGCACCCGATGAAATTCTGGATGATGATAAGCTTCGAGAAGGGTTATCTGAAAATCTTTTTTGCGGGCATCATTTAGCCTAGGGTTTGCACATTCGTGGTCCATCAACAGTCTTGTCGTTTCCACACCATCCTCCTCGGTCGCCTCCCGCAGCAGCGCATTTTGGAGCTCATGACGGGCCTCGAACCCAGCAATTCTGACAAAAGCCCATCGCAGGAGTATCGTGGCCAGAATTTGTGGGAATTGTATTCTGAATGACTTCTTGGTCAACATTGTTCCGTGGTTGAATTTGAGTTGATCCATGCCGACGTCAGCAGCAGCGACGGATTGGGAGCCAAAAGATATCGCAGGCTTACCAAACCTAATCCTCCTGCGAAATACCCCGCTATCTCACCAGAAGCAAAAGATTCGTAGGGCATAATTCAAAGCTATTTCATAATTTCTAAGTGACAGAATCATCTCTTAAAATTGATAAGCATTATTCATTGTCAAATCTCCAATGTTCATACATTCAGTGAGTGCGTTCAATAACAGCTTTTGCGAGCAGTCCGCATCCGTATTCTCCAGATACCTAACTTCCATCAAGGAAACTCAATCAATCCTCGTCACATCAAAAAACAATCTCCTCTGATCCTCACTCTTAATCGAACCACCTTTTATCGAATCCCCCCCAAAACGCATGGGAATGACTCTATTTCTGCTCCTCCTCCACCTCACCTAGTTCATACCTCGGCGTATACTCGACCCAAACCTCCAACGTCACACCCTCACGCTCAACCACCTCTTCCCACATCTCCCGAAATGACTCTTTACTATGTCTAAAGACCTTCTCAGCGCCCTCCCTGAGAAAAGGTGCTTTAATTGTCACCTTCCCGCTCTTCGTTGATCCGCTCTGAGCTCCAATAACCATACTCCCTGCTCTTGGCTTGAGGAGCTTGAGCATCTGTTTGCAGATTGTAACTCGCTGGTTCCAGTCGAATTGATGCAGGAACATGATCACGTTAACTACATCCCATGTTCCTCTCTTTTTCATAAGTGATGAGTTGGGACTGTCGTCAAAGATATTGCCTAAGATGAAATGACCTCCGACCTTCTCTTCGTCATTGAATAATGCATGCCCGACGGTCTCGTACCGGGGAATAGATCGGAGCCATAAACGGATGAGATGGGAATACCATCATGAATCGGTTTTCGGACGTCTGGACCAACGCACGTCCCTAGATCCAGGAATCAAGCTGATGAGTCTCATTCGAGACGCGTGAGGAGAGCAAGGTAATGTGGGTGGGTGGAGAGACCGAGAACGAGCTATCAGAAGAGGTCAATGCGGGGATGGGGAAGACGTCTCATGCTTAGTTAGGTTGCTTTTAGTCAGTTATCACATTCCTGCCTAGTGGGAAGAAGTAGCTTGCTACGTCCGAAAAAATCATCCAATGTTTTAATATATATTATTATTGATTGTTGAATTTGTTTAACGCAATATTGTTATTGTACGCGACGTTTTAGTTAGTGCTGCTTACGAGATTTCCGATGCGATTGACACGGTTATTGTATTAGGAAGAGTCATTGCTGTAAGTGCTGCTACTACCGTAATAGTTGCGGCTCTTATTTGGACTCCCACATAACAGTCTGTGGATGAAACCTAAACAGGAGCCGCACCTATGACTGAACCGGCGACTATTCCTCCAAACGCGCCGCAGGAAAGAGAACTAACGTGGCAGGAACTAGAAAAAGGCGAATTGGGGCTCGATGTGAGTGTGAGGAGGGAGCCAGTGTTCGTTGTGGAAGGTCCTGGGATATAGAAATATGCTCCATGAATACTCGTAGTGAAGGGTCAGGAAGATACTGCTGTTGAAGGAGGACCAAATCCAGTCCCAATCATTGTTGACGTAGTTGAAATAGTAATTTGCGAGAAGCCGGCTGGTGCGAAATAGAATAAATAAAGAGAAGGGGGAGTGAGACTAGCTGCAGCATACCCATAGTGGTGACAGGATGGGTTTTAGGTTTTAGGAAAGACAATCAAAAACAGACATCAAAAGTTTGGAAAGAAAAGGTATCTTATGTTTGTATCGCCGTTGAGGTCATCAGCCACAAGAGGGATTTCGCTTGTTTTCTTCCTTTCTAGTACCCCGCTGTTGAGATCAGGGTTACATTTGTGCTGTGGCATCCTCGGGAGCACGCCACTTGCTAGGATATGGAGGCAGCCCCGCAAGCCATGTTGGGTTAGAATCAACGTGCGATGCAATCATCCCACATACCTTTTAATAGTATGCGGCTCAGATTCGGCCAGCTGCAGTGCCACAACCTGCCTTTCTGTAGATTTTCCATAGATCACCGCCAGGGACATGTCGCTGCTATAGACATTGATCGTCTTCGTCGCCTTAGTTATAGGCTTTTTGTGCTTTTTTATGTCTTCCCATCAGATATGATGTATCATCAGGCGAAGGTAAGAGCAACCCTTCTGATGAATATGATGCTCGTCATTGAGCATCTGCGGAGTACTGATCTTCAAGGTTCGTATCTATCGGGGGTATCTGGTATCAAATTGTTACACCGTAACACAAAAATAGGGGCTGCAGGGCCTAAGGAGATAGCCGAAAATCCCAGTAACTTAGCGCCTGACGGGATGTGTGGCTCTCTCGGTTGTCAACGACCCCTTGAAATAGATTTGCATCGTGGTGAATCTTCAGCCGTCTTTGTAGACTTTCGCTTACTAACCATGAGTACCCCAATAACGAAGTGAAAGCAGCCAGCCAAGAGCCTTTGGCTCTCCCCAAGCTTAGTGCACCCCTAAGCTTTCCGCCACAGCTTCAGCCCACATTAGTGGTCTCCTCCGACCGGGGAGTGAACCTTCGATGACTACGTCTTGATAAATGGCTCGTCTCTCAGTATCAAAACAAGTCTCAAGGCTACACTCTAGCATTTGCAAAAGTTGGGTACGGCGCTCCAAGAGTCCCGGAGAGCACCTTTTACGTTTGGCAACGAAAGCCAACGATGTCCTGGCGTTGATTGATGCGATATGCTTATATTGTGATCAATACCAACCGGCATACCGCAGGGGCTTGGGGGTTGAACCTTTGTTCTCTGAGGGGTTTCGTTTTGCTTCTATCCAAAGTTTCAACACGTCCTTCTCGGGTCACTTCCATAGGTATGAAGCTACGCTACGCCCGCGCCCGGCGTAGAATCACGTGAGCACGTAACCTTCGTCAATATGGATTGGTCTACCAGAACCTCCAAACTTTCCAACATTCAGATTAGGGTCATCAAAATTGATTTACTTGGAATTTCCAGCTCTTACCAGAATTGTTTAGATAAAGTAGACATGATGTGAGGCGGCTCGTTTCAGGCAAGAAGGTTGTCCACGGTAGTTACTGTAAAGAGGTAAAGGGAAAGGCAGCCTGCAGCTCCTGGCGCGCCTACTTCGTTTGTCATTCACCCTCAACTGCACATTCAACTTCAACTTCTTCTTGGATTCTTCCTTTTTCCTTCTTCCTTCAACTCTTCTTCCCATCATCCGAACATTTCTCATCAGATTCACGTTAACCTGCAAGCTACAACCTACAACGCAAATCCTGTAGGTTCCATCATGGACGACATTTTCCGCAACAATCTGGCAGCGCGTCGCGCTCTCTTGGAAGCCCTCCACATGCAACCTACGCCTCCTACGCCTCCTCCACAGCAGCCGCACAAACCATGCCAGGCGTATAGCATGCTCTGCGAGAATCCTGGCAAGTGGTTCCGTGGTGCTATCATCGATGATCGGGACCGTGCCCTTCTCACCGGCGAGCGGGCTCCGTTTGTTGAATACAGCAAAGTAAGCTATTTGCGAAAGATTGTAAGCCCTCTTCTGCGCCTTTCCGTCATCGCTCTAACCTTTATGTCTAGTATCATCAGAAGACCGGCGAGAATTTCAAGGAGACCCAGTGGATCGTCGAGACTGACGACGAATGCAAGAAGTTGGTTGGGTCTGCCGGTGCACAGCTCTACGGATTCGACTTCGCGCCTGCTATCCCCGTTTCGTGGGCTAGTATGACAGGTATGTACCTGCTCGGCCTTCCTGACAAGTATCACTCTAACAGTACACTAGTTAATGTCAATATTGAGGGATCGTCCGGTGCCGGATTCATTTGGGGCTACCTGTCGACGCGACCGAGCAATATCCGTATCTTTAAAGGCCCTCAGGACACCTGCGAACTGCATCCATGGGATGCCATGATCTTACGAGACTGTACACCAAATACCGGTTCTCTCTACGCACTTGACAACATTTCGTCTCGCAAGTGGGATATCCTAGTCATGAAGATGTGCGAGGACTATAATCGTAAGTGTTTCCTACGATATAGTCCACCTATTCGACTACCCATGTTCAGATACTGACTGGTTATCTTAGATCCCTGGGTTGTGGTTTCTGTCAAGGACGCAGGACCTGCAGAGCCGGTCACTAGTGGCCAATGCTGCTGTTAAGACTGCTCCTAGTGTAGTTGAAGTATGTCTGGCATACATGACCGGTATTCTCATAACCTCACAAGTTAGGATGAAGTGTATCATGCGATGGATGGGAAAGAGCCTTTGTTATCGCGGTCCGAAATATTCTTGCTTCTATGTGTCGGCTTCACAATTGCTCTTATGGATTTGCTTTACAATTTGCAGCAAGGCGCAGTGGACTTCAAAAGTTCAATGACAGTCAGGTTTAATATTTTTAATGTGGAAGCTCGGGGTAGGCATACTTAGACTTAATACAAGACCTCGCTTCAATGTCCTTAGTCCTCACCCAAAATTCTGTTGACGCGCCGCCGCCGTTTCCACCGACTTAGTTGATCTTTAAAACTTATTCTTCCACGGCCTCTCGAAACAGCTTTCACATACGGTATTTACTATTATCCCTTCATGATGATGCTTTCAAAAACCAATTTGCCCAAGGGCGTCTTCAACTACCAACGTTACGCCCTGCACATTCATTGCTGATTACCTTCACAGACGAGCTGAAATAGGCCTGGCCTCTTCGATGTAATAAAACCTTGTCAACCACTCGAAACGAGCCTACACACCCTTCGAATACAAAAATTCTCACAGCAAACCTCAAACATTTTAAGTCTTCAACCTTAGCTTGACACGGGCTGTCATTGGAGCTGAGGAAATTCTATATCGTTCGTCGCTGATGAGGAGGTCTGGGAAGACGAAGATAGGATTCAGCAAACAGTCAAAGTTTCAACAGGTATTTCGCAGAGCAGCTAGTTGGGTTTGCGATACATTCTCCCGGCAGGCGGAGAAGCTTATAAAGATACCTACAATACGAGGGAAGGATCATCTGGTAGCCATCGGCAATATTTGGACTGCCCATTCCATGAATTTTGCTATTGGCCCTAAACTGCGTTTATCAAAGCACTGAGAAGTTTCTCTATTAATATATTGCCTTTCTAGTATAAACTTTCTTAAACTTTACAATCATCACAATGGTCAATCCCGAGCATCATCGAATGGGATCCCACCCTCTTTGTCTTTTCCTAACAAAAATTTCCGCATCACTGCTACCACAAGCGGTCTTGGCTTTGAGACTGCTACTCACTATGCTCGAAGAGTAGATCTCAGCTCAGAAGACGGAACACTTGAAAGCGAATTAAAAAATAAAAGCATGAACATTATATTCTGGCACCTTTTACTTTGTTGGCACTTATTTCTACAATGTTTAAACAAATTGAATCAGAATAGATGGCCCTCCCCATCATTCAATTTCCATCTAGATATCCACAATCGAAAGCCGCCTCCCCTCTTCCGTCTCCATGAACCCTCCCAGCTTCGGACCCGGATAATTCTTCCTCGCATGCACAAACCACCACACGGTGGTGATGAAACTGACGCCTGCGAGAATAACCGAATTGTAATTCATGGTCGGGACATCGACAGGAAGCGCATACGGAAAGCAGAATATGATGTTAAAGAAGATGATAGAGATAAACGCGATAGCATTGATGGGGTATCCCCATTTCCCCATCCAGAAGGGACCTTGAGGGAGATTCTTGCGGCCGGAAAAGAGATGACCGCCGATAGCGAGAGCGTAGGAGGTGGTGGAGAGAATGACGAAGGATCCTACGAGATCGGAGAACGCGGCCTTAGAGCCTAGCGTGATGGCCCCGAAGGCCGTGGTCATGATACCCGTGAAGACGGTTGCGGGGATGGGGCAGGAGAGGTCCTCGTTGACCATGGAAAAGAACCCGGAAAAGGGGACTGCGTTGTCACGTGCTAGAGCCCACCACGTGCGGCCGACGGTTAGGAAGGTACCGATGAGGCAGGGAGCGAGAGAGAGGAAGATGATGAAGAGGAGACCGAATGTCGCGCCGGTGGAGCCGGTAGCTTGGGAGTATAGCTCTGCGAGGGGGAATGAGCCATTGCTGTTGAGGACGGCGTTGAGATCGGTAATTCCGTAGAAAAGGGTGATGGCGAAGACGAACGCGACTGGAAATTATTAGACATATAGCTCAAAAATGGGGGATTTATTGAAGCTGAGTTTAACGTACCGATTGAGCCAAGAATGATCTGTGCTGCAATGGCTTTCGGCAGATCTTTCCTGGGATGCGGAACCTCCTCCGACATGTGAGTAACTGCATCCGGGGTCCCAATCGTAAAAGCTCCATTCAAAACTCCTGCTAGAAAAGCAAAGCCACTGGGCCATCCTGTCGCATTACTCCAGTCACCCCAAACAGAAGCAGAGGAAGCGTGTTGCTTGGGCATCGCGGCGATAACGATGATTGTTACCAGACCCCCAACGAGAACCACGAACAAGCCAAACTGTTGTAGATAGGGCAAATATTTGTTGAAGAAGATGGTGGCACCGATGCAAATCCAAGTAATCAGAAGGAGGGTAATAAAGATATGCCAGGGCTGGATAACGTAGTTTGGGTGGTACAAGGAGTACATCTGAATGACGAGTTCGGACATGATATAGACGATTGAAGCCAGGTCAAAGAGCCAGCCGAAGAAGTTCAACGAGCCTGCGAAGAATCCGAGGGGTCGGCCTTGTCTTGGGCCTGGGGTTATGGAGGCCCAGTGGTAAACTCCTCCTGAAGATGGGACGGAGGACACCAACTAAACAGCATTAGTAAAACCAGGTGAGCGTATATTTTATGTTCAAGAACATACCTCCGCGAGCGACGCAGCAATAAAACAATAGTAGAATGAGGCGACAAGGAACTCATAGAGAACTCCAGGGGGTCCACCATTGTCTGTGAGAGGAAAAATCAGCCCCAGCAAGGCTGCCCCTTGAGGTACACTCACAGATAGCTACATTCAAAGAGGTTCCGATTGCAACCCAAGCATTGTCGACTGTCAGAGCCATCCCGCAGATACTCAAAATACCATATTGGCGATCCAATTGATCTCGATGGCCGGATGCGTTGAGGATTTCGACCGAAGTATTTGCGTCTCGCGTGTTGTCGCCCGCATCCAGCTCCCGTTTTTCGTCGAAGTCGGCCATTGCATGTAAAATCCCAAGAAAATTTTAATGCAGAATACTATATTTTCAATTTAATCGTCATCAATCTAGAATCCGACGCGTGGAGACTCAATTACGCAGGGCAAGACAACCGCAAAGGAAAGTAGAGGAAAGGTGTAGATATGTATGTTTCACAGAAATTTTCGCAGGTAGATAAATAGCTCTGCGTGGGGAACTCTGGTCGACCTGGCTGCTGGGACCATTATTCACAGAGATAACATGATTGCATAATGGACCAGGCGCCAGACCAGTCATGATTCCAATTGAGCTTTCAAAGAAGCAAGAAATGCCCTGGTCCAAACTGTGGCGGTATTCCACTGAGCGGGGATTGAGGAGATAAGAGATAAGAGTGTGATAAGTGTATGCAGTTCATGGTGAGACAGGCATTTTTGGGCCAACCAGGAACAACGGGTGTCAGTTCGAGATGTGATCATTATTATTTGAAACCCGATTGTAGATCTATATAATATAATTGTTTTAGTTGATTATATGACACTATATAATCCACGTGATGAAAGTCACGTTTCTTTGCTGGTTCAACCAATTAAACATGGTTGATCTTAATCTTAATTAAATTTAAATGGGATTTGAATAAATCTATGTCTATTACGGGAAAATCTTGAATATATATATAGCCTTTATACATATAATAATAGCGAGTTTATTATACTAGTTGAAAACAGCTCGCGGGGCTCGCTGGCGGGATTTTAAGTTATAGCCTTGGATTTAAGGTATTATTCGTTGCCGGATGCTGTACGGGGCTACGGTGATCCGCACGTGACCGTAAATCA
>Ga0182030_10027739_pt1 | contig 10166 bp, 9 predicted proteins | sample 812S3MmetaG_FD_121299 | JGI IMG/M metagenome (GOLD analysis project Ga0182030, IMG submission 121299) | Permafrost microbial communities from Stordalen Mire, Sweden - 812S3M metaG (Illumina Assembly) | ecosystem: Environmental > Terrestrial > Soil > Wetlands > Permafrost | place: Sweden... | reverse complement strand
CGCCGTCACCGGGGACACGCCGCCCCAGTCGTCGATGCCGGAGGCAGCCAACGGGCCGAGGTCGTCGGAGAGGTTCGGGGGTGCCTGCAGATGGATTTCCGCCGGCAGGACCAGCCGGGCTACGGCGATCGTCCACAGGAACTCGTCGGTGGGGCACGGAGGGGAGCGGTGCATGGACGTGCCGGCCTTCGGCAGGAAGTTCTGGATGATCACCTCCTGCACATGGCCGTGACGGGCATGGCTGGCGGCGATGGCCTCGAGCGAGGCCAGACGGTCGGCACGCGACTCGCCGATGCCGACGAGCAGTCCCGTGGTGAAGGGGACGTGGGCTTCGCCGGCGGCCTCGAGCGTGGCCAGGCGGCGGGCGGGGTCCTTGTCGGGTGCCGATCGATGGGCGTCCAGGTCGGGGTTGAGCGACTCGATCATCATTCCCTGGCTGGCGCTCACCTGACGGAGCCGCGTGAGGTCCTCCAGGTCCAACGCACCGGCGTTGGCGTGGGGGAGCAGGCCGGTCTCCGCCAGCACGGTCCGACAGGCGTCGACGAGATAGTCGACGGTCGAGGAGTAGCCGTGGTCGTCGAGCCACCGCCTGGCGGCGGGATACCGGTCCTCGGGGCCCTCGCCCAGGGTGAAGAGCGCCTCGTGGCAGCCGGCGGCCCGTCCGGCCCGGGCGATCTCGAGCACCTCGTCCATCGAGAGGTAGGGCGACTCGAGCCGGGCCGGTGCCTTGGCGAACGTGCAGTAGCCGCACCGGTCGCGGCACAGCATGGTCAGTGGGATGAAGACCTTGGGCGAGAAGGTGATCCGGTTGCCGTGGGCACGGCGCCGCACCAGGTCGGCCGAGGCCTGGAGCCGGCCGATCGGGGTGGCCGACAGTTCCTCGATGGTGGACTCCGACAGTGGGAGGGGGAGGTCGGTCGCGATGGAGTCGAGCGGTGGGGAGCCGGGGTCGACGGACATCGGCGACACCTTACCGGAGGACCCCGGACGGGCGTTCGGAGGCGGCATCCCGGACACACCCGTCGTCGGTCCCGGGACCCGCCACCGCCACCAACCGAGGCCCTGGTCACGGGTCCGGTCCCGGCTCGCGCCCACCGGGCCGTCGGGCCGGCACGGCGATCAGGTCTGCAGAGCCGACAGGGCGATCAGATCCGGCACAGCAATCAGGTCGGCAGAGCGATCAGGTCGGCAGAGGGCTGGAGCCGGCCGATCAGGCCGGACGGGCCGTCAGTGCGGCAGCGGGGAGTGGCCGAGGGCCTCGGCATCGACCAGCCACACGACCCGGTCGGCGTCGACATGGGACGCCGGAAGATCGGCTCCTCCGATGATGCCGCCGAGGGCGTCGCGCTTGGAGGAGCCGGACACGGTGAAGACGACGAGCCGGGCGCGGGCGATGGCGGGAAGGGTGAGGGTGATCCGGTCGTGCGGGTTGTTGGCCCGGGGATCACGGTTGGCCACGACCAGCACCTCGGGATCCTCGACGGTCAGTGCCGGTGAGCCGGGAAAGAGCGACGCGGTGTGGCCGTCGGGGCCCAGGCCCAGATGGACCAGGTCGAATCGGGCCAGACGGCCGATCGTGTCCTGGTAGCGGAGGGCCGCTTCCGCGGGCGTCCCGCTCTGGTACATCGGGTTGTCCGAGCCGACGGGGCCGACGGCGGCGAGCAAGGTCTCGGCGATCATCCGGTGGTTGGAGTCCGGGTCGTCGGGGGGTACGCAACGCTCGTCGCCCAGGTAGACGTCGACGCCACTCCAGCCCAGGTCGGTGCGGGCCGCGCCCAGTCCCGCCAGTCGGGCATAGCACTCCTGCGCGGTGGACCCCCCCGACAGGAAGAGCGAGAAGCGGCCGTGTCTCGGCGCTCCCAGCTCGGACATGGTCAGCTGGGCGAAGGCCTCGGGTACCGAGTCCACCAATTCGACGCGCCCGTTCAAGCGGTCACCCCGCAGCAGGTTCGATCGGGCCCGGTCACTGGGGCGGCGGCTCGGTCAGGCGGCCTCCGCTCAGCTCGAGGTCGAACACCGGGTTGCGCCACTCGTCCCCGGACCGCTCCACGAGGAGGTCGGCCATGTGGGGACCCCAGGTGCCGGCCGGATAGGTGTGCAGCGCGCCGCCCGGATCGGCCCACGCCTGGAGGTAGGGGTCGACGATCATCCAGGCCTGGCGGACCTCGTCGGCCCGGATGAACAGGGTGGCGTCGCCGACCATGGCGTCGTGGATGAGCCGTTCGTAGCCGTCCGCCGCCTCCGTTCCGGCGAAGGCGTCCGCGTAGGAGAAGTCCATGGCGACGGAGCGGATGTGGAACTTCTCGCCGGGGACCTTGGCCCCGAACTCGAGGCTGATCCCCTCGTCGGGTTGGATGCGCAGGATCAGCGTGTTGGGCCGCAGGTCGCGGCTGGTCCTATGGTCGAACAGGAGGAACGGCACCTGGCGGAAGGTGAGGGCGACCTCGGTGACCCGGGCCGGGAGGCGCTTCCCCGTGCGCACGTAGATGGGTACCCCCGCCCACCTCCAGTTCTCCACCCGAAGGCGCAGGGCGAGGTAGGTCTCGGTCTGGCTGTCCGGGGCCACGTCCTCCTCCTGGCGGTAGCCGACCACCGGCTTGCCGTCGATCGTCCCCGCGGTGTACTGGGCCCGAACCGATTTGTCGACGGCCTCGTCGGGGGTGGGGATGTCGACCGCCTGGAGCAGCTTGACCTTCTCGTCGCGGATCCGGTCGGCGTCCGTGCTGGTGGGTGACTCCATGAGGGTGAGCGCCAGCACCTGCATGACGTGGTTCTGCACGATGTCCCGCAGCGCGCCGGCCGTCTCGTAGAAGCCGCCCCGGTGCTCGACGCCCAGGCTCTCGGCCACGGTGACCTGCACCTGCTCGACGTAGCGCCGGTTCCAGATCGGCTCGAAGATGGCGTTGGCGAAGCGGAGGGCCAGGACGTTCTGGACGGTCTCTTTGCCCATGTAGTGGTCGATCCGGTAGATCTGGCTCTCGTCGAAGGCGCCGTGCATCTGCTCGTTGAGGGCCTCGGCCGAGGCGAGGTCCCGTCCGAACGGCTTCTCGACGACCACCCGGACGAACGACCCACCCTCCGCCGGTCGGGTGCAGGCGTGTTCGGCCAGGGCGCCGGCCACCAGGCCGAACACGCTCGGGATCGTGGCCAGGTAGTAGAGGCGGTTGCCGTCGGTCCCGTCCACGCGGTCGGCCTCGTCGAGGTGCTCCTTCAGTCGGGCGAAGGTGTCCGGGTGGTCGTACTCGCCGGCGATGTACTTGAACCGGTCCGTCAGCTCCTTCCCGTTCGGGCCACCCTCGGGCGTCGACTCGGCCACCTGCGCCTGGAATTCCTTGTATGTCTACACGGTGCGGGCGACACCGATGACCGTGAAGCCGTCGTCGAGCACGCCCCGGTCGGCCAGGCGGGCCAGGGCGGGCAGGATCTTCCGGTGGGTCAGGTCGCCCGACGCACCGAAGATGACCATGGCCACCGGCGGCGCCTTGGACAGCACGGGCGGCAGGGAGCGTCGTGCGCCCTGGGCCTTGCTCGAGCCGTCCGCGTCATGGGCCTGGGCGTCGACGTCCGGTTGCGTATCGGTGCTCATTTCGGGGTGAACGTCTCGCCGCCCTGAGCGCCGTCCGACGTCGTGAACGCATGGCCACCGAACTGGTTGCGCAGCGCCGACACCAGTCGGAGCCCGAAGGCATCCTTCTTCTGGGACGCGAAGCGGGCGAACAGCGCCGAGGAGATGACCGGCGCCGACACTCCCCGGTCGATGGCCTCCTCCACGGTCCAACGCCCCTCGCCGGAGTCGACCACGACGCCCTCGATGTGCTCGAAGCCCGACTCGGGGCGTAGGGCCCGCTCGGCCAGCTCGAGCAGCCAGCTCCGCACGACCGACCCGTAGCGCCAGATGGCAGCGATCTGGTGGAGGTCGAGGTCGAACTCGGGTGCCTCGGACATGATCTCGAACCCTTCGGCATAGGCCTGCATGAGTCCGTATTCGATGCCGTTGTGCACCATCTTGACGAAGTGGCCGGCACCCGGCGGTCCCACGTGGGCGTAGCCGCCGTCGGGGGCCAGGTCGACGAAGACCGGCTCGGCCACGGCGACCGCCTCCTTGGTCCCGCCGACCATGAGGCAGTAGCCCTCCTTCAGGCCCCAGATGCCTCCCGAGGTGCCGGCGTCGACCAGGGCGATGCCCCGGGTCGCCAACTGCTCGACCAGGGGCGCGGTCTCCTTGTAGTTGGAGTTGCCGCCGTCGATGATCACGTCCCCGGACTCGAACAGCCCGGCCAGGGTCGTGATCGTCGAGTTCGTGGGTGCGCCGGCCGGGACCATGACCCAGGCGACCCGTGGGGCGGTCAGCTTGGCCGCCACCTCCTCCAGGGTCGTCGCGGGGTCGGCGCCGAGCGTGGCGGCGGCGGTGCGGGCGTCCTCGGAGAGGTCGAAGGCGACGACCTCGTGCCCGTGCTCGAGTAGGCGCTGGGTCATGTTGGCGCCCATCTTGCCCAGTCCGATCATGGCGATCCTCATGGTCTGCTCCTGTTCCGTCGGTGTGGGGATGGCAAGGGCTACGTTTCCGCCGTCAGCGCGTTGGCCTTGTCGGTGAGGGACTGCACGAGCTCGTCGAACGACTTGGCGAAGGAGGCCACGCCCTCGGACTCGAGCACCTGGGCCACATCCTCCATGTCGATTCCGGCCTCGGCCAGCGAGGCGACGAGGGAACGGGCCTCCTCGACGCCGGAGTCGACCGTCCGGGCCACCGTGCCGTGGTCGAGGAAGTCGGTGACGGTTCCGTCCGGCATGGTGTTGACCGTGTCGGGGCCGATCAGCGTGTCGACGTAGGCGAGATCCGGGTAGGCCGGGTTCTTCGTCGAGGTGGAGGCCCACAGTGGCCGCTGGACCCGCGCCCCCTTGGCGGCCAACGCCTCCCACCGCGGCCCGGAGAAGCGCTCCTGGAACAGCTGGTAGGCCAGCTTGGCCTGCGCCACGGCGGCCCGGCCACGCAGCGCCAGGAGCGCGGCGCCGTCCGAGGTGGACGCGGCCGCCGTCTCCAGGCGCCGATCGACTTCGGTGTCCACCCGGCTGATGAAGAACGACGCCACACTCGCCACGTGGGAGAGGGTGTCGGCCCCGGATGCCGCCAGCGTCTCGAGCCCGGTCAGGTAGGCGTCGATGACCTCGTCGTAGCGGGTGATGCTGAAGATGAGCGTCACGTTGATGCTCCGCCCCTCGCCGATCATCTGCCGGATGGAGGGGACGCACTCCGGGGTGGCCGGGATCTTCACCAGCACGTTGGGCTGGTCGATGCGCTCGTGGAGCTGCCGAGCGGCGGTGATGGTCCCCTCGGTGTCGTGGGCGAGCGACGGCGCCACCTCCACCGACACGAAGCCGTCACCCCCACCGGATGCCTCGTACACCGGTCGGAGGATGGCCAGGGCGGCATCGATGTCGTCCACGACCAGGTCCCAGTAGGCGTCCTCCACCGACTTCGTCTTGATCAGCCGACCGAACTCGTCGTCGTAGGTGTCCTGGCCGGCGATGGCCTTGGCGAAGATGGTCGGGTTCGACGTGACCCCCCGGATGCCCTGGTCGACGAGTCCGGACAGCGTCCCGTCCTGGAGCCAGTCGCGGCGCAGGTTGTCGAGCCAGGGGCTCTGGCCCTGCTCGTCGTAGAGGTCGTTGAGTGTCGTCATCTTGTTCCTTTCCGGTCGTCCGGGCCGGCCGGCCCACCGGGGAACCCCGGCCCCACCGTCCGCACCTCCGCCGTCGGGCCGCTCACCGGCCCGGGCCGGTGGCGATGAGGGCGGTGGCGCGGGTGGCCACGTTTTCTGGGGTGAACCCGAACTCCTCGAGATTGTGCTCCCCCGGGGCTGATGCCCCGAAGTGGTCGATGCAAACCGTGGCGTCCGCGTACCGGTCCCAGCCGAAGGAGCTGGCCGCCTCCACGGCGAGGCGGGGTATGCCGGCGGGGAGGACCTCCTCCCGGTACTCGTCGGGCTGGAGGGCGAACAGGTCCCAGGACGGGAACGACACCACCCGGGCGGCGACGCCGGTCGAGTCGAGCAGGTCGGCCGCGGCCAGGCAGACGTGCACCTCGCTTCCGGTCCCGATCAGGACCACCCGTGGCGTGCCCTCCTTCGCGTCGAGGAGCGTGTACGCCCCCCGCCCCACCTTGTCGTCCGCCCGGCCCGCGGTCCCGGCGAGCACGGGGAGCTTCTGTCGCGAGAGGATCAGCGCGGTGGGCCCGTCGCTGTCGACGGCGATCTGCCAGGCCATCGCCGTCTCGTTGGCGTCGGCCGGCCGGATGACCCGCAGGTTGGGCATGGCCCGGACGGCGGCCAACTGCTCGATGGGTTGGTGGGTGGGCCCGTCCTGGCCCAGCCCGACCGAGTCGTGGGTCCACGAATAGATCACGTGGACGTTGGACAGGGCGGCGACCCGAACCGCCCCCCGCATGTAATCGCTGAACACGAAGAACGTCCCACCGACCGGCAACACCCCCCGGTGGGCGGCCATCCCGGTCATGACGCCCCCCATGCCGTGCTCCCGGATGCCGAAGTGGACCAGGTCGCCGCCCGGGTGCCCGATGGACTGGGGCTCGGCATCGGTCATGGCCATGCCGGTGTTGCCGGTCAGATCGGCGCTACCGGGCACGACACCCGGGATGAACGGGCCGGCAGCGTCCAGGCACGCTTTGATGGTCTGGCGCGTGGCGAAGGGGCCGTCCCCGGGGGCGAAGGACGGGAGATGGGCCTCCCAACCGGGTAGGCCCCGTCCCTCCTGGGCCGCACGCCAACGGTCCTTGTCACCGTCCCAGGCGTCGAATCGCTCGCTCCACTCGGCCCGCCACGCCTCTCCCCGGGGGATGCAGCGCCGGTAGAGGTCGAGGACGTCGTCGGGTACCCAGAACGCCTCGTCCGGCGGGAGCCCGAGCAGCTCCTTGGTGAGGCGGATCTCCTCCTTGGGGAAGGGATCGCCGTGGGCCTTGGCGGTGTCGGTGAGATGGGGGGAGGGGTAGCCGATGTGACTGCGCAGGATGATCAGTGACGGACGGTCCTCCTCGGCGCGAGCCCGGAGCAGCGCGGCCTCGATGGCGTCGACGTCGTTGGCCACCTCGCCGATGTCGTCGACGCCCCATCCGTAGGCGGCGAACCGCTCGGCCACGTTGTCGGAGTAGGACAGCTCCGTCGGTCCGTCGATGGTGATGTGGTTGTCGTCGTAGATGTAGACGAGGCGTCCGAGTTGGAGGTGGCCGGCCAACGACGCCGCCTCGTGGGAGATCCCTTCCTCGAAGCACCCGTCGCCGGCGATCACGTAGGTGTGGTGGTCGCACACCTCGGGGGAGTAGTTGGTGCGCAGGATGCGCTCGGCGATGCCCATCCCGACGCCGTTGGCCACGCCCTGGCCCAGAGGCCCCGTCGTCACCTCGACGCCAGGGGTGTGGTTGAGCTCGGGATGGCCGGGGGTGCGGCTGCCCCACCTCCGAAAGCCGCGCAGGTCGTCGAGGGTGAGCCCGTACCCGGTCAGGTAGAGCATCGAGTACAACAGGATGGAGGCGTGCCCGTTGGACAGCACGAACCGGTCCCGGTCGGGCCAGTGCGGCTCGGCGGGGTCGTGGCGCATCACCCGGGTGAACAGCACGTGCGCCAGGGGGGCGAGGGCCATGGCCGTTCCCGTGTGACCCGAGTCGGCGGCCCGGGGGGCGTCCATCGCCAGACCGCGGATCACATTGATCCCCAGCTGCTCGAGATCGCCGTGGTCGGCAGGGTCGGGGGGGCGTGGGTCGAGTGCAGTCATCGTCGGCCACCCTATCGGCGGAATGTCCTGGTGGCTACGGCCTGTGCCCGGCCTACCGATGGCGGAGGAGGGCCATGGACGCCGCGAATCCGTGGACGAAGTTCGTGCCGCCCACCGGCCCGAACTCGCCGGCCGCGAAGAACCCTCCGACCGGGACGGCGCCGAGCGCCCCCTGCAGCGCGCCGGCGTCGTGATGGGCGTCGTCGAACAGGCGCGTCCCCCGGCCGTTGCAGGTGAACACCAGTGCCGCCTCCGCCCGGCGTGACGACAGGAGCGTGCGCAGCTCCTCGTCGGCCGTTTCGGCATCCCGGACATGGAAGCGGACGGTGCTGCCCAGGGGTACCTGGTCGTCCACCGCCACGGCTCCGGTCGAGCGGTCCACACCGAGCACGCTGCGGACCAGGTAGTCGCCCGGCCCGGGTTGGTCGACGTGCTCGTCGATCAGGCGCCCGACGAAGAGCCCGTTGGATTCGATGCCCATCACGTCGGTGGGGGACAGGTGGCCCTTGATCTGGTCGACCATGCACTCCATGGCGGGGGTGCCGGCCACCTCGTAGATGATGTTGCGGTCCGACCGGGTGACGGTCAGGGGACTCCCGTAGGCGCGACCGCCCTGGGAGACCACCGGCTCGAGCTCGATGCCCGGACCGAGCAGGACGCCGCCGGCACCGGCGGACAGCACCTGCTCACCGACGACGAGGCGGCTCCCGCCCGCACCTCGCCCTCCTGAGGCGTTCCCGCCGACGACCGGCAGCGATGGATGGCGGTCGCGGAGCCATGTCAAGAAGTCGTCGGCCGGAAAGGTGAACGGGTCGGTCACCAGCACGAGCGCGCTCGGGACGAAGGCGGTGGTCTCGGGCCAGCCGGCGAAGTGCCAGGAGTCGTCGGCGAGACGGGTGGCCCGCAGGGTCACCGGGGCGAGGGGGCCGACCCGGCCGGCCCACAGGCTGATGGCAGGCGTCTCCTCGATCTCGTGCCCGGTGCCGACCACGGACTCGGCGGCACATCCGACGATGGCCAGTGGGTGGAGGACGGCGGCGATCGTGGCGACGATGTCCTCCAAGGCGCCGGCGTGGGGAGGCGTGACGGTCACCATCACCAGGTCCGGGCGGTCGCCGATCGCCTCGAGGACGGCGCCGGCGACCTCGCCGGTGGCCTGTGAGGTGACCGGATGCTCGGACAGCGCGCTGGCGAACGGCAACCCTCTCAGCCCCCCGGTGGCCGGGGCTCGTCCCGGGTGACCGTCGATCGGTTCTCCATCCCCCCAGTATCCCCCCAGTCTCGACCAGCTCCGACCGGATAGCGTCACGCCGTGGCCGATCAGCGGATCCAGGTACCACCCAACTGCGAGTTGACGCTCGGCATGCGGTGTGTGGACAAGTCGGTGCCCGGACGCACGGTGTGGCAGATGCGGGCAGACGAGCGGTTTGCCAACCCGGCCGGCATCGTCCAGGGCGGGTTCATCGGGGCCATGGCCGACTCGGCCATGGGGTCGGCGACGGTGACCCATGCTCGGGCGGCCGGCCGGAAGGTCTTCTCGTCCAACGTGGAGATGAAGACCAGCTTCCTCGCCCCCGTACGGGTGGGGGCGATGCTCCGGTGCACGGCGACGGTGGTGTCCGGCGGCAGCCGGGTGGCGTTCACCGAGGCCGAGGTGGTCGACGAGGCCGGCACGATGGTCGCCCGCGCCAGTTCCACCTATCTCTTCACCGCCCGGGACTAGAGGTGGGGGCCCGGGCCGGGCCCCGGGAGCCCCACCCCGGCGCCGGTCCGGGGTCCGGTCGGGGGTCCGGGAACAGGTGGGGTGTACCCGCTGACTAGAGTTGGTCCGATCCATGAGCCGGTGGTGACGGAGTCGAACCGTCTGCTTGCCCATCGCGGAGTTCGAGGAGGACCGTGGCCCGAGGTCGAAGCGGCACAAGCAAGGGACTGGGAGGTCTCAAGGCCAGTGGGGGGGAGACCCTCCAACTGGTCATCGACTACGTCAAGCAGGAGACGCTGACCCCGCTCAAGGGACTGGGCCGCTACATCGTGTTCGGCGTGGCGGGCTCGGTGGCCCTGGCCATCGGACTGGTCATCTTGTCGGTGGCCTTCCTCCGGCTGCTCCAGGGCGAGACGGGATCGACGTTCGAGGGCAACTGGTCGTGGGCCCCGTATCTGATCTGTACCGTGGTCGTGGTGGGTGTGGCCGCCATCGCCGTCAAGGCGATCAGCAAGGGCCAGGCCCCAACCGCCGACACCGAAAAGGAGAGCTGATGACCCCGGGAGCCGAGCCGATCACCCGTGACCAGATCGAGGCCAAATTCCGCGAGCTGACCGGCGAGGTGAACGACGAGGTCCAAGACACCCGGTCCCAGGTGGTGACGGTGGGTCTGGCCGTG
>Ga0182030_10027738_pt1 | contig 10167 bp, 12 predicted proteins | sample 812S3MmetaG_FD_121299 | JGI IMG/M metagenome (GOLD analysis project Ga0182030, IMG submission 121299) | Permafrost microbial communities from Stordalen Mire, Sweden - 812S3M metaG (Illumina Assembly) | ecosystem: Environmental > Terrestrial > Soil > Wetlands > Permafrost | place: Sweden... | reverse complement strand
TTCACTTCAGCATTGTAAAAGAGCGCGGTCAGCCGGTGTTGTCTTCAGCCGAATCCCTAGGGCAAAAAACCAATAACCACGAAGGACACGAAGGTTTCTTGGTTTGTCGTTCCCTTCGTGTGACTTCGTGTCCTTGGTGGTTTAAGCAATTGACCCGAGGTTCCGTAGCGTCAGAGCTTGCTTAGGAAGTCCACAATTTCCGGATCGCTCCAATCCACGGCACTGATGAACTTGCGGCGGATCTTGCCGTTGCGGTCAATCACGTAGGTCTCGGGGAACTTAATGGTCCCGTAGAGCTTGTTGCTTTTCTGCTGGGTGTCGCGCACCGTGAGCAGGTCCATGTTGTAGTCTTTCAGAAACTTGTGGTACAGGGCGTCGTCTTCGTCCACGCTGACGGCAAAAACCACCACTCCCTTATCTTTCATCCTGTGCTGCATTTGGATGAGCGACGGCGTTTCCTCAATGCAAGGCGGACACCAGCTTGCCCAGAAGTTAAGAACCACAACCTGGCCGCGAAGATCGCTAAGCGTGACCTTGCGGTCGGAATCCTGCACGGTGAAATCGGGGGCTACTGAACCGATTCGAGGCGGGTGAGTGCCGCGGTAGCATCCGGTGAGCAGAAAAGCCAGAGACCCAACGAGAACTAAGGCGCGATGCACAGAAGCTATAATACCTAATTCGGCGGGTTCCTGAACTAGGGCCCGTGAAGACGAACCCCGTGTGGTTGGCGGTCGTGGAATCCCACCCTGGCGCACAAACCGCGCTAGGATGGGGCACCCGACATTTAGTAAGTCGGCTCTCAGAATGGCAAACAGATCGGATGCAACTGCGAAGCATCCTTCGGTTTCGGTGATCGTGCCGGCCCGCGATGAAGAGGCATGTTTGGGGGCGTGTCTGCAATCGCTGGTCACGCAGACCGGAGTGAGCTTTGAGGTGATTGTGGTGGACGATGCGTCCACCGACCGCACGCGCGAGATTGCTTTATCGTTTCCGCTGGTGCGCATCGTGGATGCTGGGCCGTTGCCCGAGGGCTGGACGGGAAAGAACAACGCCATGGCGGCCGGCGCCCGGCAAGCGCGCGGAGAATGGTTGCTTTTCACGGACGCGGACACGGTTCATCTGCCCGGCTCGCTGGCGCGGAGCTTGGCCGAGGCGCGGCAACACGGCGCAGCTTTGCTTTCCTATTCGCCGGAGCAGGAAGTGGATGGGATCTGGGAAAAGGCTGTCATGCCGGTAATCTTCGCGGAGCTGGCGACGACTTACAGTCCGTCGCGGGTGAGTGATCCTGGGTCCTCGGCGGCTGCGGCGAATGGACAATATTTGCTGATCTCGCGCCGGGCCTACGACGCGGTCGGCGGACACGCAGCCATCGCTGGGAGCCTGCTCGAAGATGTGGCGCTGGCGCGAAAGGTGAAAGCGTCGGGGCAGAAGATTTTTTTCCGTTATGGCGGCGACGCGGTTCGTGCTCGCATGTATCGGAGCTTTGCCAAGCTGCGGGAAGGCTGGACGAAGAATCTGGTTCTGTTATTTCCGTCGCCGGTATGGCTGGCAATGGTGCGGCTGCTGGAGTTCTTGTCGATCCTCGGGAGTGTAGAGGGGGTAGTCTTAGGCGCTCTCTACGGGCGCAAACGCTTAGCGATCCTTGCCTTGATTCTGTTCTTGATCCTGTGTGGGCGGTTCGTGACGCGAGTGCGGAAAGCCAATTTTGCCTCCGGCGCGACGGCGCTTGCGTTGCTGGGACTGCCGCTGTTTTCGTATCTGTTACTTCGCTCAAGGGTCTTTTACAAGCGCGGCAAGATAACCTGGAAGGGGCGCGGTTACGAGGCGCGGATGGGTGGATGGAAAGAAGAGCGGCGGGTAAAGCGAGTCTTACGCCGGCCGGAAAAGCTGTCCGTGACCTCTAAGTAGGGTAATGAGGAATTTTGAATGATCTACCTCACGCGCAAAGCAGAATTCGCCGCTTCGCACTACTATCACAACCCAGAGTTCACCCCGGAGGAGAACCAGCGCGTCTTCGGCAAGTGCAACAATCCGCATGGACACGGGCATAACTACACGCTTGAAGTCACGGTGAAGGGCGAAATAGATGCGAAATCCGGATTCGTGGTGGACCTGAAACAGCTAAAAGAAATCGTGAACCGCGAAGTGCTGGATGCGATGGATCACCGTTTCCTGAACAAGGAAGTACCGGAATTCTTCAAGCAGATTCCAACCACGGAAAATCTGGCCATCGCCATTTGGCAACGTCTGGCGCCGAAGTTGAACACCGCCCAACTGCATCGCGTGCGGGTTTACGAAACTCCCGATCTGTTCGTGGATTTCTACGGGGAAGCATGAAGGCTCATCTCACCCGGCGCTACATGTTTTCCGCATCGCATCGCTTGCACAGCGACGCCATGTCGGACGAGGAGAACGCGGCCACGTACGGCAAGTGCAACAATCCGCACGGCCATGGTCATAATTACGTGCTGGAAGTCGCGGTCAGCGGGCCGGTGGCAGAAGACACCGGCATGGTGTGCAATCTGGCCGATCTAGACAGCTTTGTGCAGGATGAGATCCTGGAACGGTTTGACGTGCAAAACCTGAATACGCTGCCGGAGTTTGTCCGTGCGGTTCCCACCACGGAAAACTTGTGCATGGTGATTTACGAAATTTTGCAGCGCGGATTTCGCCACGCTCATCTAGACAGAGTACGCTTAGAAGAAACCATGATGAATTCTTTCGAATACGCGGGCGGGGCTGAACTGCTTCGGTAAAGCGAGTGGCGGGCGATGTAATCACGGGAAGGCCTGCGAAGGGAAGAGAGCAGAGATCATGACGCAATCCGTGGAATCCAGTACGCTAAGCAGCGCCGGCTTTGAAGAACTGGCGCGCGAACTTCTTGTGCGACTAGGCGAGGATCCCGCGCGGGAAGGTTTGGTCCGCACGCCCAACCGCATGCGCCGGACCTATGAGTTTCTGACCAAGGGCTATAAAGAGGACCCTGAAGCCCTGCTCACGAAGGCGCTGTTTACGGTTACTTATGACGAGATGGTCATCGTCAAAGACATCGAGATGTTCAGCTTGTGCGAGCATCACATGCTGCCGTTTTTCGGCAAGGTGCACGTGGCCTACATTCCGAAGGGCAAGGTAATCGGCCTGAGCAAGATTCCGCGGCTGATCGAAATCTTTTCCCGGCGCTTGCAGATTCAGGAGCGGCTCACTACGCAAATCGCGGAAACCATCCAGAAAGCGATTCAGCCGCAAGGGGTGGGCGTGGTGATCGAGGCACGCCATCTCTGCATGATGATGCGCGGCGTGGAAAAGCAGCATTCCGCTGCGGTGACCTCCTCCATGCTGGGCTGCTTCCGCGACGAGCAGGAGACGCGGACGGAATTTCTCTCACTCATTCACAACCGGACGAACGGGCTCTAGTTTGTCTCCCCGAATGCGCAACAAAAGAGACCACGGCCCCTCTCCGCTAGCCGGAAAAGTTGCGCTCATTACTGGCGCAAGTCAGGGCATTGGCCGGGCAATCGCGGAGGCTCTGGCGTGCGAAGGCTGTAATCTGATCCTCACCGGACGCACCCAGTCGAAGCTCGATCAGGCCGCTAAGAGACTGAAGCTTGGTGGTGCTAGTGCCAAGGTGTTGACCCTGACGTGCGATGTTCGCGAGCCGGCGCAAGTGGAAGCGCTCATGGATGAAGTTCGCAAGAACTTTCGCCGGCTGGAAATTCTGATCAACAACGCCGGTATTTCCCACAGCAACCTCGAAGTCTGTAAACTCCCCCTTGATTTATGGCGGGAAGTGATCGCAACCAACCTGACTGGAACTTTTCTGGTTACCCAAGCGGCGCTGCCGTTGATGAAGAGCGGCGGAGCCATCGTCAACAATTTATCCATTGCTGCGAAGAGAGTCTTTGCGGGAGCATCGGCCTATAACGCTTCCAAGCACGGGGCCCTCGGATTTACCAATACTCTGCGGGAAGAACTGCGGCCACGCGGCATTCGGGTAATCGCATTGTTGCCCGGAGCTACTGATACCGCGATCTGGAACACGTTTTGGCCGGATGCTCCGCGAAAGAAAATGATGTCCGCGGAAACCGTGGCGCGGGCGGTGGTAAACGCGCTGGCCTTGCCTGCTAACAGCACTGTGGAAGAACTTACCCTGATGCCAAGCGCTGGGCCTCTTTAGAGCAGCGTGCCGCCGGTCAGTACGCCCCGTAGCGGTCGCGGAGCGGACGCTCAGAGGAGAGTGTGATCATAACGATTCCGGCGATGAATCCTCCGACATGCGCCCAGAAGGCAATTCCGGCGTCGGAGTTTCCGGCGTAGGAGAGTGAACTGGCGGTGCCGCTCAAGAACTGGATAACAAACCAGTACCCCAGCATTACCCACGACGGCAGATGAAAAAAGAAAATGGGAGGAAACCAGATGAGCACCCGCGCCCGTGGATACAAGATGAAGTAGGCTCCGAGAACTCCGGCAATCGCGCCGCTGGCGCCGATGGTCGGCACACCAGAATGGGGCGTAAGCGCAACTTGAGTCGCGGCTGCGGCAATCCCGCTCAGCAGGTAGAACATCAGGTACTTGAAGTGGCCTAAATAGTCCTCAACGTTGTCTCCGAAAATCCACAGAAACAGCATATTTCCGCCGACATGGAGCCACGAGCCATGCAGAAACATTGAGGTGAGGAAGGGCATGAGCGCCGCCAGAGGATTGAGATGGTGCGCCCCAGTCAGCATGCCGATAACGTGAGCGGGAATTAGGCCAAACTGAAAGAGCAAGGTCTTCAGGTGGGCGTCATTGAGCGCGGCTTCCCCAAAGAAAATCAGCAGATTCAGCCCAATCAAGAAATAATTCACGAAAGGTGCGCTGAACCGGGGCTGGTCGTCGCGTAAGGGGATCATGTGGGATTCGGGTTTCTGATAAGTTGGAAGCGTGCGGTTGCCGGCTGCGGCGACCACCGATCATCAATCGTCAACCGTCAAATTCCTCATGAATGGCATTCTTATTGTTGATAAGCCGGCTGGCCCAACTTCCCACGATGTGGTTAGCCGAGTTCGGAAGATTCTACAACAACGGCAGGTGGGTCATTTGGGGACTCTCGACCCGCTGGCGACGGGAGTGCTGCCGTTGGTGGTTGGCAACTTCACCCGCCTCGCACAGTTTTATCTCTCGTCGGGAAAAAGCTATACGGGGGTGATGCGATTCGGATTTGCCACCGACACCTACGACGCGGAGGGCGAGGCGAGCAGTGCGATGCAGACAGTCACGCTATCGTGCGAAAGCGTGCGGGAAATCGCCGCAAGATTTCGCGGCAGCATTGAGCAGATGCCCCCGCCATTCTCGGCCAAGAAGATCCAAGGCGTACCCGCGTACAAATTGGCACGGCGGAAGGCGGACGTGCCGCTGAAGCCGGTCAAGGTGGAGATCAAAGAACTGGAGATTTTGCAGGTTGAAGGTGACCGGGTTCAATTTCGAGCACGCGTCACCGCCGGCACGTATGTTCGTTCGCTGGCCCACGATATGGGGCAGCAGATGGGTTGCGGCGCTCATTTGGAGTCTCTGCGGCGCACCGCGTCGGGTGAGTTCGAACTTGCAGATGCGCACACGCTGGAGGAGCTTGAGGCCGCTGCGACGAGTGGGCAGGCCGAAGAGCTGTTCGTCCATCCGCGAAAGATACTGCCACAGTTTCCTTGTGTGACGGCCAATGAGGAAACCGTTGCCTACATTCGTAACGGCCGGGCGATGAATTTGCCGGAGTTTTCCTCGGCTCGCATGGTCAAGGTATTTTGCGGACAGAGGGAGTTAGTCGCCATCGCCAAACGCGTGGCGGGTACATTGTTCCATCCGGAGATTGTGCTGACTGCCGAGCGGGAAGTGAAACTCACCGCCCAACAACCGTAGCTGGCTGCGGAAAAACTCCCTTTGTCCGCCTTCGCTTGGCCTCAGGCGCTAAAGCGCGTACGTACTTTCAAGAGCTTAGAGGCACGAGTAGAACTCGTGCCCTTCCCGATTCACTCCATTCCGGAGTTTTTCCGCCAACTGCTAGGAAATTCTGACAAGAGTGATTGTGTGCGCAGCGCGGCGGTTACTGCTTGCCCGCCGGAATAGGCCCCGTTGCGTGGATATCAATTTCCACCGTCTGGCTGACGCGCAAAATAAATGTGCTGGGATTCTTCATTCCCCACTGAACGTACGGAATGGAAAAATGAGAAGTTGCAGTCCAGCGGTATGGAGCCATTTCCACCTGCACCGGGAGCGTGATTTCGTGCACGGCCCCGTGAATGCCAAACATGCCGTGGACCTGAATGGTGGACGTGCCCCGAGATTCCACTTTTCCCTCCACACGGTCGGGGAGGAATGTGATCTCGCGGTAGCGCGCGCTCTCCAGAATTTCTTTATGCATCTTGCCGTCGCGGGAGCTATTGCCGCTGTTCCCGCTGGTCGCGTCCACCAGGATCTCGCCGCTGATGGCGCCGGTCGCGGGGTTGAAATGGACGGTGCCACTTTGGAGATTGAACGATCCGTGCACGGTATGCAGGATATCGCCGAGCGTGAAGTTTATGGTTGTTTGGGTCGGAGCAAATTCTAAAGCGAGATCACTCTTCTGCGCTAATCCTGGAATAGGCGTTGCTAGAAGCGCCAGCACTGCAAAAAGAAGAGCACCTGGGAACCGTGCTGGGGTTCGATTGGTCGTCGCCGGCTTCATTGATCTCCTCAAGGATTTGCCACCAGGCTGAGTGTTTGAGCAATTCTTGTTAAGCCGTAAGCGCTCCCCATCCTAGAGCGATTCCGGTCGCCGCAAAATCAGAGGCGCGGAGTTCGCCCACGTGGAGCGCCAGCATTCTGGCGAAGATGCCTTGGTCGCGGGTGAAGGCGCGCATCACCCGGCGGCGGAGAAAATCGTGCCTGCCGAGCGTGAGCATGAGGCCAGCCATGAAACCCGGCCGTCGTCCCAAAGCGCGGTGCGCAGCTTGATAAGGCGCCAGGTTGCCGGCAGAGAAGCAATCGGCCAAAAGAATGGATTGACGGAACGCCAAACAGAGGCCTTCGCCCGTGATGGCATCGACGGTGCCGGAGGCGTCTCCGATCAAGACCACCTGCCGGCGCCAGACTTTTCGCAGCCTGCAAGTTGCCGAAACCACGCCTTGCTCGGTGGAAGTCCGCTCGGCGTCGCGCAAACGGGCCGCAAAGATAGGGAACTGGCGCAAGGCATCGTCCAGACGGAGGTACTGATCGCCGGAGATGACGACCGCGCAAATCTCTTCCGGTCCAATTGGAGTTACATACAACTGGCAGTTCCGGCCCCAGTAAAGTTCCATGCAGCCGGTCCACGGCTTTACACGGAAGTGCTGGCGGAAAGCAAAACGTTGCCTGCGGCAAAGATAATCGTCAAGTCCCGCCCAGCGGCGAACCAGAGACTGGCCTCCATCGGCGCCGACAACCCATTGTGAGCGCACCAAGCGGGCGTCAATGAAAACCCCATCGGGATGCAATCCGGTGACTACCGTCTTCCATAAGAGACGAACTCCCGCCGCCGCCGCGCGTTCCACCATGATGCGGTGCAAGACCGTTCTACGCACCCCAATTCCGCATCCATTGGGGAAGCTGGCGGCAACCTCGGATCCTGAACTGACAAAACGAATGCCCCGAAACGGATAGCAATCTTCTGGAGGGACCCGAACACCGAGTTCGCGGAGGGCACGCAGGCTGTCAGGCATCAGTCCTTCACCGCACGGCTTGTCGATGGGTGGGGCAGCGCCATCTGCGACGGTCACTTGCAATCCGCGCTGCCGTGCCGCAATCGCCGCCGCTAGCCCAGCAGGTCCGCCACCGATGACAAAAACGTCTGTGTCCGTTACTTTCACGATTCCCTCAAACGTTCTGTAAATACTGGAGACAGCGAAATCAGAGAGCCAGGGCACGGCGCGCCAGTCCAAGGGCTTCCGTCCAAAAACTTCCGGGCGAATGTGCCAGTTCGACAACCCCACGTATGGCGGCAACGAATTGATCTACCTCGGGTTCTGTGACCACCAAGGGCGGCGCAACCTTCAGCACCATAAAGTCATTTCCGCAGATCTGGGTGAGAATGCCGTGATCGCGAAACAGCCGCATCACCAGAATCTGGCCAAACATGGCGGGATGAATCTTGCCGAAGGCCTCGAATGGAAGCCGAAGAGCGAGTTTGCGAGGAGATCGGAACTCGATTCCCAGAAGCAGCCCCTCCCCACGAACTGACCCCACCATTTCGTAGGTTGAAAGCTCATCCGTCAAACGTCGTTTCAGTTCGGCACCCAAACGCTCAGCCCGCTCGCCCAACCGCTCGCACTCGAGCACTTCAAGGGTGGCTAGTCCGGCACGCATTGCCAGGCTGTTCTCGCCAAACGTAGTGGCGTGCACAATGGATCGCTTGAACGAGCTGAAAACAGAGTGGTGCACGGCCTCCGACATCAAGACCGCGCTCACCGGAATCAGCCCACCGCTGAGGGCCTTTGCCAACACAACGATATCGGGATCGAGACGAAAGTGATGTGCGGCAAGAAACGGGCCAGTGCGATACATGCCGGTCTGAACTTCATCCAGCACAAAGAGCGTCCCATAGCGGCGGCATAACGCTTGAGCAAAGCGCAGATATTCGGCATCGGGCACGCGGATTCCAGCCTCGGATTGAATCGGCTCGACAAAAAATGCGGCGTAGTTGCGCGTTGCAAGCTTTGCTTCCAGACTCTGGCTGTCTGCAAACGGAACGACGGCGGTATCGGGAAGGAGCGGCCCAAAGCCATCGCGCCAATAGGCGTCGCTCATCAGCGACAACGAGCCGCAGGTCAGTCCGTGAAATGCATGATCGGCGCAAAGCAATCCCGAACGTCCGGTGTGGGCGCGAGCGAATTTGATCGCGGTTTCGATACCCTCGCTGCCAGAGTTGGCAAAGAATACCCGGACTAGCCGTCCACCGGCACGTTCACAAAGACGCGCCGCCAATTTACCTGCAAGTTCGGGCACATGGCTCTGCAGCATCACCGGGCCGCACTTGTCCAACTCATCCCGCACGGCGGCCACTACGTCGGGATGGTTGTGGCCCACGTTGTGTACGCAGTATCCGGAAAGGAAGTCTAGAATCCTGCGGCCGTCGGACAAGAAAAGCTCAGCGCCCAAACAGCGCTCATAGCTGACATTCATGCCCAGCAATGTAAGGAGCCGAACCCAGTGTGAGTTCACGTGGTCGGCATAGCGGCAGTCGGTAATCGTGGATTCAGCGAATGGCATAGTTATGGGTGAACCTCGCGGACAGGAATCACCCGCCCAAAGATCGAAAGTCCAATTGACTCTATTGTGTGGCTCGAAGCACAGGCAGAATAAGGCCCCAAATCGCGCAGAACGACTCAAACTCCACCCCGAACGGTTAGACCCGATTTCCGGTGCTTTGCTTTTCTACAGTGATGCGGGGGGTCGGGCCGATGGTTGCCAAGTGGGGGTTGACGGCTTCGAGAACTGGTCAAAATGCTGTCATCTAGTAGAATGCCAGCTCCAAGCAGGGTTCCAGAAGACAGCGCACAAGAAGTCTCTCCATTCGGGCGACAAGATTTCGATTTGGGCTGAGTAATCGCGTGAAGCGCATAGCCGTAGTCACAATTCTCGGGCTGGCAATTCTGTTCGGCATTACATACGCCGGGGACTACGCCATTCTCCGATATCGGGTGGCGGCGAAGCGCAATCCCTTTGGAACCGTTAGCGTGAGCAGTTACTACGCGGTGCAGGAGAAAAATAACAAGACCGAATACATCTTCAACAACCAGGAAAATCAGACTTGCGTTCACGCGCTGTTTCCCCATTTTGGTTACACCCCCTGCTGGTACTTGAGTCGTCACGCGGAAAAACAAATCACTATCTAGATTCATTTCTAACGAAGCTGCCGGCATTGCAGTTGTTTTGAAATTTTCAGAGAAGCAAGCGACTGAGCTTTTGCCGCTTGGCGAAATCGGCAATTTTCATTTGCGCAGGCTGCGGAATGCCGATACCTTTGTGGAGACAGCCGCTAAACCACGCTGGTTATGAGCCCGCACAACGACAACAAGCCTGAACTCAACCGGACGCTGCCAGGACAGTCCAGGGAGCAGACCGACGCTCGCGACCTGGCACGGTTAGGTTACAAACAGGAATTTCGGCGCGACTTCGGCGGAT
>Ga0182030_10027737_pt1 | contig 10167 bp, 7 predicted proteins | sample 812S3MmetaG_FD_121299 | JGI IMG/M metagenome (GOLD analysis project Ga0182030, IMG submission 121299) | Permafrost microbial communities from Stordalen Mire, Sweden - 812S3M metaG (Illumina Assembly) | ecosystem: Environmental > Terrestrial > Soil > Wetlands > Permafrost | place: Sweden... | reverse complement strand
GCGGGAGGTGAGCCTTCGCGACCACCGTGACGGCGCGACCGAGTTCTCGGCCCGTGCCCGACTCCGAGCTGAGATCGACGGTCTGGTCGCTCACCTCTACGGTCTGACGGAGCCCGAGTTCGTGCACATCCTCGCCACCTTCCCGGTCGTTCCCGAGCCGGAGAGGGTCGCCGCGCACAACGCGTACCGCGACGTGGCCGCAGGAGTCGTCTCGTGAAGGGTGGAGCCCCGGTCAGCTCCGTCACGATCCGGAACTTCAAGGCCATCCGCGACAGCGGGCGTCTCGACTTCGGATGGCTGACGGTCTTCATCGGGAGCAACGGATCCGGCAAGAGCAGCGCGATCGAGGCTCTCGAGACCGTCAAGAGGCTCGCGCTTGGCGATCTCGATCGTGCGATGATCTCGTTCCGCGGCTTCGAGCATGTGCACTACAAGGGACTGAAGAGGGACCACCGGAGCGCGCCGGGGGCAACCCGTATCTCCACCGGGCCGATCGGCGTTTCGGTCCGCGGCAACCATCTCGGGAAGGGATTCTCCGCTTCGACCGAGATCGGGCTGCGCGACGGGAACGATCTGTATTTGGGCAGGGAGGTCGTCCGGCGGGGAACCATCCGGACGGCTCGGACGGCCGAGGAGGAGCGGACGACCTACGTTCGCGGGCGGGAACCCGAGGTCAAGGGCATCCGCCGCGAGGCCTCCATCCTGAGGCCGAGCTTCTCGGACGTGGCGGAGGAGTGGCAGTTCGTTCGGCTGAACGTCGACAGGATGAGCAAACCTCGACCCATCCGGCGCAGCGCAGGCCGGGTCCGCCTCCGCCCTCACGGGACGAATGTCGCCGAGTATCTCCTCGAGCTCGCGCGGGACGCGAACGCACTCGACTGTCTCGTCGATGCGATGAAGTTCGTGCTTCCGTACGCCAGGAATCTCAAGGTTCAGATCCTCAGCGAGATCGAGCGGCAGGCGTACCTGGAGATGGCCGAGGCGGAGTTCAACGTGCCGGGATGGATGCTCTCGACAGGGACGCTCCGGGTCGCGGCGCTCCTCGCGTTGTTCTTCCACCCCACGCCGCCGAGGGTGCTGCTGATCGAGGAGCTCGAGAACGGGCTCGACCCGCGCACCATCGGCCTCATCGTGGACGTGCTGCGAAGCGCTGTCCTCCACAAGCGGCAGCAGGTGATCCTCACGACGCATTCGCCGTACCTGCTGGATCTGTTTCCTCTGGAGAGCATCGTCATGGTCGACCGGCGCGACGGTGCATCCACCTTCTGGCGGCCGAACGACGATGCGCAGGTCCGAAAGTGGAAGGGAACGTTCGCTCCGGGGCGCCTCTACACGACGGGATCGTTCTCGCGGGGGAAGCCTTGAGGGTCGGCTTCGTTCTCGAGTGCCAGGGGGACGGCGCCGACGTCCAGATATGCCGCTGGATCGCCAAAGAGGTGTGTCCGGCCTTGGTGTTGGCGGACGGCTGCTTCAGCACCCTCTCGAACAAGCGCGTCCTGATGGAGCAATGCGGCGAGGAGGCGAAGAAGCTCCTCGCCGCCGGCTGCGAGCACGTCTTCGTCGTCTGGGACCTCCGACCGGCATGGCCGAACGACGCCGAAGAGCTCGACTGCGCGCGCGAGGTCGAGATCGTGAAGGCTCAGTTGCGCGCCGCGAGGGTGCCTCATGGCCGGACGTGCCTTCTGTGCATCACCCACGAGATCGAGGCATGGCTCCTCGCCGATCCAGAGGCCATTCGTGCCTTCTGCTCGCGGCCGACGCACCAGGCGAAGCATGTGCCCTCTCAGGGCCGCGTCGAGCACATCGCGTGGCCGAAGAGCCGCGTCGAGGAGCTGTGCGACCAGCGAGGCAGGCGTTTCATCGCGAGCACCGGCGCGCTGGCGATCCTCAAGGGTGCCCGCAAGGCAAGGTTGCGCAGCGTGCCGAGTTACGCCCGCTTTGAAGACAAGATCGCAGCGCTCTGCGCGAAGGCGCTCGGGCGCGCGCGGTAATGCCCCCACTTCGCCGTCTCCTGCACGCGGCACTCGGCCGCCTCACCGACGTTGCGTATTCCGGGCACGCATGACGGCGGATTCCGGGGCCACGTGACGGGCGATTCCGGGGCACCTGACGGCCCGTTCCGGAGCACGTGACGCCCGATTCCGGGGCACGTGACGGAGCGTTCCGATTTCCGATGGGGGTGACGGCCCTCGGAGGACGAGCGCGTGGTCGCTGACGCATCGCGTAGGCGAGCGTCACTGCGCCTTGGCGCAGGAGCGCTGCCTTCGCAAACTTCTCGAACGTCATCTGGAGCACCATGGCGAAGACCGACGGCTCGACGCCGCCGACCGCGCCCGCCGCAGCGAGATCGGCGCGCCCCTGCCCAGGTACGCGGTCGCCCACTCGCGCGGTCTCGCCATCGTCCACGGATCTTCTTCAACGCCTTGGGGCTTCCCCACTCGCGAGGTACTCGCAGCTTGCCTCCCAGCAGGCGCGCCCGACCCGCATCCTCCTCGTCCCGGTGATGGTCTCGTGGGAGAGGCGGCGGCTTCAAGGCTGGAACTCAAATTCCAGCGCGAACGGGGCGGGCGGCGACGTCGCCACGCTTCCGCCGCCGGAGCGCGACGGCACCGACGCGTTGACTGTTGTGAGCGTCGTGCGAGAGGACCCATGTTGTCGGTGACGACAATTGCACCACCCACCAGGAGGCCACCCATGAGTCTCGTACGTGATCGATTGATCCAGGATCTTGCGCTTGCCGGTTACGCGCGCAGCACGCAGCGCGTGTACGCATGGGCAATACACGATTTCGTGAGGTTTGTGCGGCGCTCTCCGTCGGAATTGGGTCAGGACGACGTCCGGCGTTGGGTCCGCGAACTGATCCAGAGCCGCATCAGTCCCCAGCGCCTGCGGCATCATTTTGCGGCACTCCGGTTTCTCTTCACCAAGACAATGCATCGCCCGGAGGTCGTTTCGTTTCTCTCTTGGCCAGCGGCACCGGACCGCTTGCCGGTCGTGCTCGGGCTTGAGGAGATCGATCGACTTCTTGCCGCGCTGCCGCACGCGATCTATCGCGCCTTCTTCACGACGATCTACGCGACAGGGTTGCGGTTGAGCGAGGCATGCCGGCTGGAGACCCACGATATCGACGCCGCGCGCGGCGTCGTGCATGTCCGTCACGGCAAGGGCGGCAAGGAGCGCATGGTGATGCTCCGCCCGCGCCTGCTCGCGGCCCTGCGCGAGCACTGGCGCGCCGAACGGCCTCCGTCGCCGTGGCTTTTCGCGTCGCGATGGGGCGGCCCGCTCAACCCGAACACCGCGCGCAAAGCCTTACGGCGCGCTGCAGCGAGCGCGGGTCTCACGAAGCGCGTGACACCGCACGTGCTGCGCCACAGCTTCGCTACACATCTTCTGGAACAGGGGACGGATCTGCGCGTCATTCAGGTGCTGCTCGGGCACAGCAGCATCGCGACGACGACGCGGTACGTGCGCGTCTCCGCGGCGCTGATTGCGGCGACGACAAGTCCGCATGACCTGTTGCCCGGCTGACTGGACGCAGCGCGGATCGACTCCCGGCCGCAAAGCCGGGCATGAGCGGGCGCTTCCTGATGAGCGACAATTACTCCTGCAGGTCTGCAGAAATAGTTGACGTCCATCAGCTTCCCTCGGTGGAGGGCTCGAAGGCCTTGACGCGCGCGACGCTCGGGTGCGTGATCGTGACGTGGGCGGACGAGAGCGCGGCTGCGGCTCGCGGCGCTACGGAGGATCGTCCCTCATGAAGATCGAACTCACGCCGCTCGTCAGCCTGCTGTTCTCGGGCGCGACGCTCACCGAGCACGATGACCTCACGCCCGGCGACGCGCGGGTTGGTTGTCCGGTGTGGGGCCGCCCGCAACTCCTCGCCAACCTCGAGCAGCATCTTGGACTGCCGAAACCGACGCATGCGCCTGTCGTGCGGGTGCAGCGCTGGTCGCGGAGGATGGCGGAGCTCGAGGTGACAAGGCCCGGTCGCTTCTATGCGCGGTCTTATGCGCTCGATCCGATCGGAACCGCGACGACGCTCCTCAGATGGCGCGACGAGCTCGTGACCGCCGGATGGAACGGCGACCCCATCCCGAACGGCGGTGACCGACTCGAAACTCTCCGCGAGCTCACGGTCGACCTGGATCTCCCCCCTGGGATCGCCGATCGGGTCCGGCGTGTCGAAGACGACCTTCGCGCTACGCGCATACGCGTGTATGACGACGTCCAGCTCGCTGAGGCACGCACGCTGTGGCCGGGACGGTGGCGACGCATCTTCGCGCTCTTCGAGGAGTTCGGGACCTCTGTCACCACCAGAGAGGCGTTGTTCGAACCGGTGCTGGGCAACTCCGATCTCGTCCGCCTGCAGACGGTCTTGCGCGGCGAAGTGATCGGGACCGACGGCCTCCGAGGCGACGGTTCGATCGTCGTGCTCCGCGCGGAGACTTCATGGGAGCTCAGCGAGGCAGTCTCGGCGCTTCTGCGCGCCTGGGGCGAGCCGTCGACGGCGATCGTCCGCGTCGGCGAGGAGAGACCTCTCGACTATGCGCTCACCGCCTACGGACTCGCAAGCCAAGGGCTGGACGCGGCGAGCCCTTGGCGACCCGGGCTGCAGCTTCTGCCGCTCGCCGTCGAGCTCGCGTTCGAGCCGCGCGATCCATACCGAATGCTCGAGCTCCTCACGTTGCCTCTCGGCCCGTTTCACGGACTCACGGGCGAGAAGCTCGCGAGCGCCCTCGCGGAGGCACCCGGGATCGGTGGGCCCGCATGGCGTGAAGCGAAAGAAGAGATCGCGAGCGTCACGCGCGCGAGCGTCATCCGCGAAGCCGTCTCTTCGGGAGTGCCCGAAGATGAAGCTGCTCGCGTCGCGGATGAGCGCGTCGGGGCCCGTCTCGCCCGAATCGCCACGTGGCTCGAAGAGCCCGGACACGCCGCATCGCAGGCCGCACCGCGGAGCGCACTTCTCGTGGTCGCCGATCGCGTGCGTACGTGGCTCAAGAACCGACTTGGAACAGCGCGGATGGACGCCGACCGCGATCCAACGTCGACAGCGCTCGCCGCGCGCGCCGACGTCCTGGCGACGGCGTTTGCACAGGCCCAGGCGTTCCATGAAACGGTGAGTCACGAGTCACGTGAGGCTCTTGATCTCGTCGACGCACGGCTACTGGTTGAGTTGGTGTCCTCGGGGCACGCGCTCACGCTCGCGAGCGAACGCGCTGGGCGTATCGATCACGTTGGTTCACCGGCCGGACTGCGACGCGCACGCGATGTTGTTGTCTGGTGGCACTGCGCGGGCGGCACGGAGTGGCGGCCGTCGGTAAGACCGTGGCGGCGATTCGAGCAAGACGCTTTGCGAGCGGCGGGTGTGCTCTTGCCCGATTCGGCGGAGCGCCTGACGGCAGAGGCCAGAAGCTGGCACCAAGTGATTCACGCTGCGAAGAAACGCCTCATTCTCGCGATCCCGCGCTGGGCTCTCGGCGAGGCGCTTGAGCCGCATCCTGTTTGGGATGAGATCGTCGCTCGTCTTCGCGCGAGCGATGCCGACGTGGCGCGCGTCACGATCGACGCGCGCGATCTGCTCCGCGGGCGCGTCGCGGCGCTCGGCCCTGCGCCCGCACCGGCAGTGAAAGACCTCGGTGTGCTCCCACTCCCGGAAGCGCGTAACGAGTGGCGCCTCGATGCGACGCACCTCGGAGCGTCAGCGCGGCACAGCGCGAGCAGCCTCGATGCTCTCGTCGGCTGCCCGCTCCAGTGGGTCCTCAAGTATCCAGGCGAACTGCACGCGGGCGCACTCGATTCGATCGCCAGCGGTCCGCTCCTATACGGAAAGCTCGGGCATCGGCTCGTTGAGGAACTGCATCAAGCGGGCGCTCTCGCCAACCCTCCAGAGCTTGGCAACGCGATCGCCGCACGCATCGATCGGCTGCTTCGAGAAGAAGGCTCGGTCCTCCTCCGACCCGGGATGACCTTCGAGCTCGCACAGTTCAGAGAACAGCTCGCAAAGGCGATCGCGCGCCTCGTGGAGGTCCTTGTCGAGTCGAAGTTGACGGTGGTCGATGTGGAAGTCGCCGTCGACGTGCCCTGGCGTATGGGCACTCTTCGCGGCCGCCTCGATCTCTTGCTGCGCGATCAGGCAGGCCGAGACGTTGTGCTCGATCTCAAGTGGGGCGCGAAGCGCTACCGCGATCTCCTAGAGAATGGGCTCGCGACACAGCTTGCGGTCTACGCGGCGGCGCGGAAGGCGGCGACCGGCGCGTTTGAGATGCCGGCGGCGGCTTACTTCTCGCTTAAGCAAGGTGCGATCCTCGCCACAGCTGGCGCGACCTTCGCGCGCGTCGCCCCCCTCCGCGGGCCGCCGCTTACCGACACGTGGGCGCGGCTCGAACGCACCGTCAGTCGAGTCGAGCTGCACCTTCGTGAAGGCCGCGTAGCCGTTACGGGTGTCCGCCGATCGCTTCCTCTACTTGAAGGGCTGGGGCTCGACGCGAAGGAGCGCGAACGATACCTGGCCCCCGAAAAGAAAGCGGCGTGCACCTACTGTGACTACGGCGCGCTCTGCGGCGAAAAATGGGAAGGGCTCGCATGAGCGACCACGGCAAGACGGCCGAACGGCTCACACTCGTCGGTGCGAGCGCGGGAAGCGGGAAGACCTACCGTCTCACCGAGGAGGTCACCGCGGCCATCGATCCGACAAAGGACGCGATCGATCTCGAGGGGCTCGTCGCCGTCACGTACACGCGGAAGGCCGCCGCCGAGCTCGGAGCCCGCATCCGACGCACGCTGGTGATGCAGGGCGCGTACGACCGCGCGCAGCGCCTGCCCCTCGCGTATCTCGGCACGGTGCACGCCGTATCGCTGCGACTCATTCAGGAGTTCGCGATCGACGCGGGGCTCTCTCCTCACGTGGACGTCGTGCCAGGGAGCGAGGCTCGGCTTCTTCGCCAAGCTCTCGAATGGGGACTCGATCCCGTGTTACGGCGCCGCGTCGAAACGCTTGCGGGTGTCCTGAAGATCCGCTGGGACGCGAAGAGCGGACGCGCCGACTGGCTCACGCCTCTCGAGGACGTGATGACGCTTGCGCGAAGCAATCGAATCGATCCGCAAGCACTCGAGGCAATGGCGGAGCGCTCCGCGGATGGCCTGCTCGCGCTTCTCGGGACGCCGTGCAAGGACGGTGAAGCGCTCGACCGGGATCTGCTCGGCACGCTTGACAGCGCTGCAGCCGCTCTCGCGAAGATCGATGACGGCCAACAGAACACGAACAACGTGAAGCGGGCGATCGATGAGGCGTTGCACGAAGCGAACAAGGCGCGGCTCCCTTGGAGCGATTGGATCAAGCTCAGTAAGCTTGCGCCAGGAAAGAGCGCGAAGGCGGTCGTCGAACCGCTCACCACGGCGGCACTACGCGTGTACGAGCATCCGCGCCTTCACGACGAACTACGCGAGTACACGCTAGCGATCTTCGCCGCCGCGAGAGATGGGCTCGTGGCGTACGACGCGTGGAAAAAGCGACGCCGCGTCGTCGACTTCGTGGACATGATCGATCGCGCTCTAACCTTAGTGGGACAAGACGACGTCGCCGAGGAGCTCCGCGAGCGCCTTCGCCTCCTCGTCGTCGACGAGTTCCAGGACACGAGCCCCATTCAGCTCGCGCTCTTCGTGCGACTCCACTCGCTCGCGAAGCGATCCACATGGGTCGGCGATCGCAAGCAATGCATTTTCGAATTTGCCGGCGCGGATCCGACGCTCATGGAAGCGCTCACGAAGTGGGTGGGCGACGAGGGAGGTACGGCCGAGCAGCTTCCGAGCAATTATCGATCGCGTCCTGAGCTCGTCGCTGCGTGCTCCTACCTCTTTTCCGCGGCGTTCTCGCGGCACGGGTACAGCCATGGCGAGGTCGAGGTGACCGCGATGCGTGCTACGCCGAAGGACCTCGCGTCGCTGCCGCCTCTCGGGTTCTGGGCGCTGGACGTAAAGAACCAGGAGGACGAGGCCGAGGCGCTCGCCGAGGGCGTTCGTCATCTGCTCGATGCGCCCACCGAGACTCGCGTCGTGGATCGGGCGACGATGACGGTCCGTGATCTGCGACCCGGCGACGTCGCGCTACTCGTCGCGACCAACGCCGAGGCGGAACGACTCGCAGAGGCGCTCGCCACGCGTGGCGTGCGCGTGACGGTTGCGCGGGCGGGACTTCTGGCGACGCCAGAAGGAACGCTCGTAGAGGCTGCGCTGCGAGCGTTGGTCGATCCGAGAGACGAGCTGGCCCGCGCCACGATCGAGGCGCTAACGGGTTTCAACGGGACCGAAGCAGAGCTGTGGCTCAACCAGCGGATCGCAGAAGCGGAAGCGCGGCGCGGCGCGAGAACGAAGGGTGAGACGTCGCCGGTGACGTGGTCGTCGCTCGTCGCGCGCATCGAAGGCCTCGCTCCCGAGCTCGAGACGGCGGCGCCGTCGGAGGCGCTCGATCGCGTGCTCGCTGTGCTGGACGTTGTGACGATCGCATGTCGATGGCCAGATGCTGGACAACGTCTCGCGAACCTCGATTCGCTGAGAGCGATGGCTGCGGCGTACGAAGAGCGGTGCGCGCAAGAGCGCGAGGCGGCGACGATCGCGGGACTACTTCGGTACTTCGACGAAGCGGCGCAAGAGATCGTCGCGCGCGATGAAGAGCGCGCGTCGGACGAGCAGCATGTGGGCGCGGGTGACGATGCAGTCGCGGTGCTCACGTATCACCGCGCGAAGGGGCTCGAGTGGCCGGTCGTCGTTTTGGGGAGTCTGAACAAGGGCGAGAGGCGCGACGCGTTCGAGGTGGCCCCCGAGACGGATCGACCCGCCTTCGATCCCCACGAACCTCTCGCCGGACGATGGATCCGCTACTGGCCATGGCCCTTCGGTCAGCAGAAGAAGACACGCCTCGCCCAGGTGGCAGTGGCGTCGGCGGTCGGCCGTGACGTAGCGACGCGCGAAGAGAAGGAGCGCGTCCGCCTCCTGTACGTAGGCTTCACGCGCGCGCGCGATCACCTCGTGCTCGCAGCGCGCGTCGGGTTGAAAGGAGCCGCCGTCGAGTGGCTCGATGAGCTGTGTGACGCTGCCGGGAAGGCGCTGCTGGAGCTGCCGGTCGTGGATGGATCGGCGCAGCGAGGGGTTGTCGTCGTACGCGGCGCAAAGGGCGGGAAGCCAATCCGCCTGGACGTGCCTGCTCGTCTGTGGACGTTCGGGATCGGAGGAGAAACACCTGCCGGCGTCGCAGAGAAGGAGCACACGACGTGGTTCGTGCGCTCGGAGCCGGAAGGTACACGCGCGCAGCCACTCTATCGGATATCGCCTTCGCGCGCCGCGGACGAGTGGACGGACGTCATCGTGCCGAGGGTCGGCGAGGCCCGGTCGATTGGGCAACGACTCCCGCTCGGCGACGGAAAGGGTATCGAATGGAACGTCGTGGGCGATACCGTGCACGCTTTTCTCGCGTCGGACGCGCAGAAGCAGACCCGCGAGCAGCGTCTCGCGCGTGCTGAACGATTGTTGGCCGCGTCGGGGCTTCTCGCGCTGCTCGCGCCAGACGCGCTCCTTCGCGCAGGCGATCAGCTACGGGCATGGGCGGAGGCGAAGTGGCCCGGGGCGACGTGGCATTGCGAGTATCCAGTGAGCGCGTCCATTGCGACGGAGCACGGAGCGCGGCGTGTGTCGGGTGCGATCGACTTGCTGCTCATGACGAACGACGGCGCCGTCGTCGTGGATCATAAGAGTTTTCCGGGCGCGTCTGCGCACTGGGTGGACAGGGCGCGCGGGTTTGCGCCGCAGATGGGAGCGTATGCGCACGTGCTGCGGGCGGCCGGGATCAACGTCATCGGGCAGTATGTGCATTTCACGGTGGGGGCGGGGGTCGTGAGACTCGCGTGACTCGGGGGACCTTCGCTCGCACGTTTTCGCGCTCTTACTTCTGCGTCTGCCCGTTCTCAGAAGGTTCACCCCCACGTGCGTGGGGACGACTACAGGAGGTCTAATGGGCACCGCGGCAGGTATCGGTTCACCCCCACGTGCGTGGGGACGACTGCGCGAAATGTCGACAATGGTAGTCGCGTCGACGGTTCACCCCCACGTGCGTGGGGACGACGAGAACGTGGCCCCCAGCGACGCGCCCGCGCGCGGTTCACCCCCACGTGCGTG
>Ga0182030_10027736_pt1 | contig 10167 bp, 11 predicted proteins | sample 812S3MmetaG_FD_121299 | JGI IMG/M metagenome (GOLD analysis project Ga0182030, IMG submission 121299) | Permafrost microbial communities from Stordalen Mire, Sweden - 812S3M metaG (Illumina Assembly) | ecosystem: Environmental > Terrestrial > Soil > Wetlands > Permafrost | place: Sweden... | reverse complement strand
CCAGCTCCCGTTGCACCGGTGCTCCCCGTATTACCATTTATTCCTTGAATTCCTGGAAAACCAGGCAATCCACGAGCAAAACTCGGAAATTGTTCACTTATAGAGATACTTTCCATGAATCATAATTATAATTCATGTATGTATTTACTAAGAATTTAATTTGTCTAACAAGCGAATTAATACTTGACCGTGACACTCGATTTTATCAGCTCCTGTAACACACCAGCATGCGGCGGTCATTCCCTTTAGCTCTTCCAAGTCATTGATGAGTCCCGAAGTGTGTAGATGACGCTCATATAGGCGTAAAGATTCCTCTAGCGTGTATTTCTTCAGATTGAATGGATTTGCCCATTTGGATTTCTTAGCCCCCGGGACATAGAACGACATTTCCCTCCCAATGTAGATGTGGTTTGGTTCCTTCAACCACTCTTCAAGAGAATTGTACCCATTTTTCCGCAAGTGCACCACCTTACAATTAATGACATTCATTTATTTTTCACTCAATAAAGAGAAGAAGTAAATTTTAAAGATAGCCTACCATGTCCCGCCGAGTTGGTCTTCCGGGTTTTCCCGGCGCTGCGGGGGTATCGGGAATTCTTTCCAGAGTGGATCCTCTCATTGAGAATGAGGTCAATGGAAATATCGTTGCGAGTAGTCTTCCACCATCGCAGATCTCTTCGGCGACCGTAATTGCGACAATAACATCAACGGGGATCCAAACAGTCACTGTTGATTACGGAATCACCATCACGAGGTTGTTATCAGGTTCGGGAACAATCTACTCCACACCTAACAACACTATTGGCATCTCCACGGTCAATAGCTGGACAACTAATGGACTAGTCGCGTTTGACGGAAGTTTTGACGTCCGTGAACAAACTTTCCAACCGGGAGATGTTTTTGCTTTTACAATCTTCTATCAGTGAATATAAGTTTTATCAAGAAATCTCTTGATAAAAATGTAATTTACTCTTTAGGAATGGTTGTTTTAGTTGCTTTACCCGCTGTTGTCGCTTTACTCGCTGTTGTCGCTTTACTCGCTGTTGCTTTACCCGGAACTGCTGGGGGAACTGTGCAAAAAGTTTTCTTGCCTTTAGGAGCGGGTTGCCCTGCTAAACATTCTCCGAGACCTTCACCCGTTTTGCCGATACATGCTGGAGGAATCGGCTCACATTTCTTCCTTTTGGATAGAAAGAAACTTACAATTGCTAAAATTATAACTACAACAACTACTATTACTATTATTGTAACTATTATCCCCATACTTCCTCCCGAATTGTTGTCTGATTGTTGCACACTCTCTAGTTGACTCTCTATTTTTGCAAGATTTTCCACAACACAGCTGGATTGGATTGTAGAAAAATTTCCAACACCGATGTTTCCAGTTGTTGATTGAGCGATATTAAACGTAACACCGGATACTGTTTCAGCAATGTTAGTCGAACATAGGTTATTAATAGCATTTTCAAGTTCAACCGACAATTCAGCTACTGTTGTTGTATCTGTAATAGCTATATTTAACCCCAGGGGTGTAATTGGGAGCAATAATCCTCCTCCTTCGGCTTCAGCCCTGTTTTCAGCCGCTTGATCAATCAGAGCCTGAGATATAGATTCGATATTACTCTGAAATGTGCAATTGATATCTATTTCTCCCTTATTTGACACTTCTATGTTTCCGACATTACTTCCTACTATATTAAACGATACATCCTGTATATTACGCTGAATTATTGTATAACAGCTGTTATTTACAACAGTAGTTTGTCTGAGAGCAGTTTCTGAAATTTGCGTGGCACGAGCCGTGCTTACCGAGACTCCCATCGTCGAGAATTCCTGACGACTCCTTTAGTTGATTAATAACTTTGCGTTACAAATATCTAACCAATTAAATTATAATTAAATCATTTATAAAAATGACATCATTTTCTCTTGAAGATTTTCTCCCAGAGATAGTTGATCCGCAAGAAGATGACTTCTCACTGAAGATAGCAAAGCAGTACCAATTTGCGGAGTTCGCATCACTGCCAAGTGAGGCCCGTCCCAAAATCGGTGAACGATACAACTGGCAAAACTTTTCACAACAGTATTTTTCGATCTATCGCGATGCATTGGTCTACGGGGCCCCTGGTATTGGCAAGTCCTGTGCTGCGACTGCGGTCGCCGAGACTTTAAAACAGATATTAACTCATGATCTGTCACCTCCGGTTAAGAAAGTCTATGTTCTAACCCGTGGTGACGTTCTATCTGATAATTTTAAGCAAGAAATTGTATGTCGTTGCACTAAAAATATCTATAACAACAAGGCAGACGAGACACAAACCTACAAAACGCAGGTGGGAAGGGTCAACGCGGCCATCAAAAAGTACTATGAGTTCATGAGTTATGGAAAATTCGCTGAATATGTTGACTCACTAGACGAGGACTCAATAATCGAGTATATGTCGAATGTTCTGGTTATCGTCGACGAGGCCCATAATCTCATCGCAGAGAGTGCAGAACCCGGGACCAAAGTTAGCAAGAAGAAAATAAGACAAACCTACGAAACTTTCAAGAATTTCTTCCACACCGCTCCCGGGAGAAAAGTAATGTTGCTAACGGCAACACCAATGCGTAATGAGCCCGATGAACTCGGAAAATTGTTAAATCTGATACTACCGGCGGATTTCCAAATCCCCGAGAAAAACGGTCACCTGATCAAGGGGAAGAGCCAGGAAGAATTATGGCCTTATTTTAAGGGAATTATATTCTATCTCCGCGAAATGCGAAGACAGATCAAGATCAATTATCACGGAGTTCCTCTCTCTGACTTTATTGACCATGATTTTGAGACAATCGTATACCCGTGTAAGATGAAGACCTTCCAGGCCGACGCATACCGAGAAGTGGTACGTCACAGTAAGAGAAGTGGTGTCTACATCAATCCTCGACAAGCTGCAAATTTTGTTTTCCCAGATGGTTCTAGCGGTTCTGAGGGCTTTCTGAAGTATATTTTGCCCCAACCTCCCAAAGATGAGGAGAAACGCCAGGCAGGAAAAGCCTATTCAGGGAGAGATTTCTATGAATTTACCGAAGAATTTAAGGACTACTTTCGTGATAAGAAAGGAAATGTTGTTCAAGGTCAAAAGTTTATTGACCGAGTAAGTAACCTAGGTACGACTTTCGCAGCGACTCTCCAGTATGCTTTTGACAACCCGTATAAGAAATTCATCGATTATGAAGAATTCAAAGATGGTTCTGGAGTCTTTGTACTGGGCCTATTGTTCGAACTCGGTCTCGGATACCAAATCCTTACGAATAGTTTCCTGGAGGATTTCCGTCAAGAGAATAATTATTGTGCGGGGAATGAAGATATCACACAACCGATTGCTCCAGCTAAGAGGATTGCGATTTTGACTACGAAAATAACAGCACCGAATCGAAAGGTCATGATCAACATGTTTAACTCTCCAAATAATATTGGTAAAAATTTGGTAGTATCCGGAGTACTCTACACTCCCGTGGGGAGGGAAGGTCTCAGTTTCAACAATGTTGAAGGAATTTTCCTAAAGCCAACATGGAGTCCAGCGACAGAAATACAAGCTGAAAAAAGAGGCTTGCGAGCAAATTCTCACTACGAATTACTGGAGATGCTCGAGGGTAACGTTGAAGTTGATGTGTATCATCTGATTATAGAACTTCCGTACCCTGAGGAAAACGTCCTTCCAGGGACTAGGGCAGAACCAGAAACAATCGAACCTGATGAGAATGAAGAAGAGGAAGATGAAGAGGATGAACGGATTATCGAAGAACCGGCATCACCGGAAGAAATGGTAGAAGGTAACCAATCGATATACAATGTTGATCTACACATGTTTGCGAAAGCCGAAGACAAGTATAAGGATATCGAGCCGATCGAACTTATGGTTCAACAGATGTGTTTTAACTGTTTTAATGACAGAATGAGGAATCAACAAGACGATGGAGTTAATAAGGTTGATTTCTACGACTGTCAAGTGGGGGCTGACGAATTTATAAATCCTTTTGACGTTGATTATGACTATGATTATTCTTGGTTCTGGAGATATCCTTCCCAATCTCTGATTCAAAAGGTTAAAGAACTTTTGAATACATCTTTCCTAAAAGACCCCCTTATCGATATTGACTATCTTTTGGAGAATCTCAAACACCCACGCGAGGTAATTTTGTCATGTTTGAGTTATCTTTGGGCTAATCAAACCTTATTTGAAACCCGCTGGGGGATTAAGGGTTTTTTAACTATTTCTTCTACCTCGATTGGAGTTTCCCCAAAGTATATGGGATTGATTGAAGACTCTCTATACCTTCAGGACTATCGTTTCCAAGTTCCCCCTGACTCGTGGCGAGCTGTAACGTCAAAAGGAGCTCTAAAACTAAAGAGTCCGGAAATCGAAAAATATTTCGCAGCTCCCGCAGCTCTTATCGGAAGTTATGTTTCGCAGTTGTATTCAAAACCGTTGGTTTTACGCAATGCGTTGCTAGAAAATGCATTCATGCTTCCGGATAACCCTATGTCCAAGGCATTAATTGAGCATTATAAGCCGAGACTATTTGAGATTGAGTATAATGGTAAAGTTTGGACTGTATCAAAGTTACTTAGCGCCATCGATTTAGAGAGAAGTCAACATGCAGCGGCTAAAAAGCTATTAACCCCACAAATATTCAGGATTTTCGAGGACGGGAAATGGAGGGATCCAACCCCCAGTGAGAGAGATGACTTGATACTATTAATCGATCAAGAGACGATCAATAGAGAGAAAGAACTTCTAGACTCTCGTGATATATATGGCTTTAGGATTATCGATGATCCTAAGGACGCACTACGGGTCGTGGATCCGACTACAGAGAGTGAAACAAATCAGAAACACAGAAGAACTGGCAGTGTTTGTATCAGTAGCCCGATCTCTACTCGTGCAAACTATTTTTGGAAGTTAGGAATTCCCGTATCCGGAAGGTATCCTAAGGTATCCATAGATGAAATGAAAGAAAGGCTCGATAATATTTTGATAAGATACAACGAAGAGGATGAGGAACAAATAGAATATCTTTACGCCTGGTATATGACTAGAAAAGATTCCAAGCAAGCTAAACAGGACTGTGAAGAAATAGAAAAGGTCTTAACAGAAGGTAATAGGTTGATCTATCGCTAATGGCAGATCTCCGATTTCGTCGTTTTCTGAGACAATGGTCTCTGGAAGGCACTAGTGGGAGAATTCTAATATATTGGGCGAAAACAGCAAATCTGAGTTTGGGAACAGTTGAAGATCTATGTCAAAAAGTAAAAGGGAAAATATATCTTAGTAAAAATGAAAAGGAAATAATTAGAATAATACTGGATAGAATTGTAGATTACTACAAGGGTTATTCGGTCATCCATAGATTAATTTTATACCGTTGTGAGAAGCTTCTGTTATTCCTCTCTGCGGATAGAAAAATAGTCTATTCTATCGACATACCGCAGGCTACTAGAAAGCAGGTTGAGACGTATTTTGATCCTGATACCAAATGGGAAGATGCAATTATCGACAACCTTCACAGAGATGCACAGATTATTCACCAGAAATTAGTGAGAAGGAAATCTAATGCATTTTGAAATTTCTCTTTATTTCATCAATTGATGAAATCTTGCAAAGTTTAGTCTTCGAGAAGCTGTGTGAGGTGTGAAACAATCTTTTGATTGAAACTATCTCCGGGAATCTCACCGCTAAAACTTCCCCATGTGTTGTTTCTATCCACATCGTAGCCAAATCTCAGAGTTTCATCATTGTAGTAGATCACGTTACTCACACCGTTATAAGTAAAACGCCCCGGAAATTTTTCGAATACAGAAAACATGAGGGAGGGAATTGGTAGTTTTTCAACCTTATCCCATGGGATTTCCATTTCGCTCAAGAACTGAGTATGGCTGTAGATTTATTTAGAGAAGACTGCCTTGAAAAATAGGAGGGGTTTACTCCGCTTTGTAAAAAAGAATGGCGGAGTTAATCGAAATTAGTGGTAACCCGCAAGCGGTCACCGAAGTCAAAAATGTCTTGAAAAACGGATCACGTTTTAATTCGATCACTTCTTCGACTTATGATCATCTCTTCAAACCCTTTACAAGTGGATCATATGCCTTTAACACCAATTTAGCCAATCGGAAGATGACAGAGAAAGACAGGGACTTCCTCGGAGTGTTGAAACTGGAACTTTCCTCTAAGCCCCCGCAAAATGACGTTGTTCTTTTCCGTGGAATTCGGGAAAAGACTGCATTACTGATTGGAGATCAAGTTTCCGACCGCGCGGTAATGTCCAAGAGCACGCAGATCGGCGTGTCACTCAATTTTGCAATGGCGGGGACGTTAATGATTTTGCGCTATCCTGAATCATCACTCCATGTGTATTTGGAGCCTATCACCAACTGCAAAGAGCAATACGAGGTTATTAGTTATCCCGGAGAACTATTTGAAATCAAGGCTAAGGGAAAAATTAAGAACGGGACAATAATTCTAGATTTATTGTATGCTGAATATTCCGGAAACATGTACAAAGACGTTGTTAAGGTAGAAAAGATTTTTGGTAAATTTGATAATATTACTTCGAAGCTAAATACACACTTTATTGTTGTTAACAGTGCTACGGGGGTGCATGTCTTTCGAGGAATTGACAATCCGTGTCAAAAAGGAGCTCCAACAACAACAAGAGGGTTAGAAGATTTCTTGAAGAATCTTAAAATCAATGAAATTTTTATTGTGAAACTTCAAACTGTGGAAGAAGTTGAGTATTTCCGCTTTGGGGAGAAAAAGCCATTTCAAGGATCCGTTCTCGCCCTGGTTCGAGACTACTTTCTGGACAAGGTTGAAAGAATTATAACCGGCGAGGTTCCGATAATCGAAGAACAGTATAACTTCTAATGTCTTTGAAGATTAGTGAGTGGAAGTCGCTAGCAGCGAGCAGGGATAAATTAAAGTACACCGCAACCATTAGCAGAAATGGCAAGAACGTTGCCTTTCTGGAAAAAACTTCCAACATAGAGGGTGTGTTAAACTACGAATTGAATATAACCCCCGGAACGAAAGACATTGACTCGGTTATGAATCTTGTTATCTCACTAATTGCTCATGAATTCCAGAAATACATACCGTTTCAAGGAGAGAAAAAACTAGAATTTAACTGGAATACGAGTTATCCAGCGAGGGACGATGTTCGGAAAGCGTTCCAAATTTACAACATCGAACTTTGGTAGACAGTCTTTGAAAAATGAAAACTCCTTTGGGAAATTTCTTAAAAAGATGGACAAAGTAAATGAGATTCTCTCAGACGATGCCAAGCTCTTTCAACTTCTGTTGCAATGTGTGCTGTCCAGCGAAGCCAGTCTCTTTGGATATCTGCACAAGCAGGGTATCGCGATAACGATTCCTGATCTTAAGGAAAAAATCTTTCCCGAATTGAAGAAACGCGTTGAACAGTGAGTTAAAAGAATGTCCGGAATTCCGGACACTTGACCTAGACGGTTGTTATTTTTTCAGCGAATATCTTCCCACCCTCGGTTTTATAAATATGGAGGAATGAACCGTCAGGAAGATGACATGGGGGAGAGACAACAGAGTTGATCGAGTCTCTGAGAGGTAGTTTGTAACAGTTTGGAACTCCAGGAGTATTCCAAGTATACGTTCTTCCCCCAATGTAGAAAAGAGGAGTATATACAAATCCGTTTGCAAAATCAACATTTGACAAAATTTCAGTCGTCTCGACCGTGTATTTAGTAATTCCCTTGCGCAAACCTACTCTCTGTATTATAAATGAATTTTTGTCATCCGGGAAGATATGACTCATTGCCCCCAATTCTTCTAGGAACATATCGCTGGTGAGGCTCATTGTTTCGAGACTGAAAGAACGTAAAGTATATCCTCGAGAGAATCTGTTAATCAAACCCAGATCCTTTCCTTCTCCGACGATGGCAAAATCAACAATTTGTGTTCCAAAACCCGTAATCTCAATAATTTCATCGTTTTTATTGATCAACACTAACCTCCTCAACCTGATATTCCCATAAATGTATGAAACTAACAACCAAATTTGCTCCCAAAAATCAATTAACATTTTCTCAATCTTTTCATACTTCTCGTTGATGATGATCGTCTTTCGATAAGACAAATCGTGAGATAAATAGATGATCCGAACCGATTCTGTAACAATTAAGAAATCTTTACTCACAACTTGGTGTTCGAAACTTGAGTTTCTGAGAATGGTATCCGCACTGATCGTTTCTTTGGAAAAATTTATTCCCATAAAAACTTTTTCTGGAAATAGCCAGGGAAAAGAGTGGTTAGTTAGGATCAAACCAGGTAATTTTAACCTTGGGAACCGGATATTTTTATTGAATAAATCCTCGATTCTTGCCATAAGAATGACACTCGATTCCAAATCGAGAGGGCGATCCGCGAGAGCAACAAATTTCTCTCCAAGAGTAATACTCACAGTGATTTCATCCTGAAAAAGTTCCAAATTTTTAATATCTGATGTTAAATAAGTTTCCGTTTCTGGAAGGAATTTTCCAGGTTGTTTTGGATCCGGAATTGCTTTTAACTCGATATTTTCAGATCTTTTTAGTAGTTCTTTCCACTCAATCAGTGTCGTTGTCAGGGTAGCAACATTTCCCTCAATATACGGTTTGATAACCGCCAAGGCTTCCGCACTTCTTTCCTTACTCACAATGAGCAGGAAAGCAGAAAATGTTCTTCCACAGAAACACTTTCTCTCACGTGTATCTTCAAAGCATTGTTGACAGACATCAGAGACACAACAATAACTGAGTGCGACGATTTTTGTATTCTCCTTCTCGCAGCATACGCAACGACCCTCCATTTTTAGGATAAAGATTAGTAGGGAAAATAAATAACAGAAGCTGACAGACTACCCTTTACATATTATTAAACCTTTTTCCATGTTTTTTCATCTAAAAACGACAGTTAGAGACTGAGAGGGTATTTTAGGTAGTCTGCCCTTACCCAGGGTTTTTAGGGTAACCTTCTGCAAAATGCCCTAGACGCTTGGTTATTCTACCTATTGTGACTTTTTCTTTTCTTGAAATTGTAAAATGTCGTCCTCTCGCAAGCTGGCTCCTCAATCTCCAACCTCTCCCGACCTTGGGGACGAAGAGTCCCAAGAACCTTTTGAGGTTAAAGGCTCTGCGGAGCCCTCGAGAGAAGAATCGAGAAGCTCAACAATTTCAACCAAGAGAGAATACAGAGCTGTGAGTCGCTCCACGGCGAAGAACTTCCTCGTTGAACCCAATGATCTGTATGGTCTGCTTGGAAAGTGGCCCAAGAACCCCGAATTGGGTCAAATTCTAACCCAAGCACACAACGATCGCAAAAATCCAATCCCCAAGCAATATGCGCAGCTCAAGGCGAATGGAACAAGCGTTGGTAAGCCGATTTTGGTGGCACGTATCCTTGCTTTGATGCCAACTCGCAAACTCGCACTCCAGTGGTTGAAGGATAATGACAAAGTCGACCAAGACGCACAGCTCGAGGACTTCTACATGCAGGTTTATGAGGACGGAGAGACCTTTCCCGGTGATGAGGCGGAGAGTGCTGAGCTTAAGGAGGCTTTTGGTCTTCCAGTGTTTGAAACGAAGTCCTCCCGCACTACCACTTCAAACAATTCACGGAGCAGTTTCCGTGCTGAGGCACCCGCTGCACCCGCTTTTTCCCCGCGAATTACGAAATATCTCGGCAAAGCGATCGCCGAAGATCCTGACCGTCCGGAGAAGGTTGACAAGGAACGTGAGCTGCTCATCGGCGATGCTTTGAAAATGTTGTCCACTCTTGACAACGAGGCAGTTTTGAATTTCATCGAGACTTTTCAAGATCAATTTGAGCAAGAATAATTCTTTTTTTTTAGTTTACCGAATCATTTGATTCGGTGAATACACACACTTATTAAAGGTCAAGTTTCGCCGATAGGAAATCTTTCCAGGTCCGGCGGACATCGTCATCATATTCTTTCAATTGTCCTAGTGGAATGGTCAGGGGAATGTCCAACTTCTGAACCGAAGAGAGAGCCGCAGACAGCTCTCGAACTCCCCGTCGACTAATCAAATCCCAAAATTTGGGTGAGAAAACTGGGTTTATCTTCTGATTCGAGAAAAAGTTAATGAGATCATCT
>Ga0182030_10027735_pt1 | contig 10167 bp, 4 predicted proteins | sample 812S3MmetaG_FD_121299 | JGI IMG/M metagenome (GOLD analysis project Ga0182030, IMG submission 121299) | Permafrost microbial communities from Stordalen Mire, Sweden - 812S3M metaG (Illumina Assembly) | ecosystem: Environmental > Terrestrial > Soil > Wetlands > Permafrost | place: Sweden... | reverse complement strand
TTCTCACATTCCCACCTCCACGACTACGACGGAATATAGGTTTTTCAAGTCCCGCCGGTTAAGAGAGACGAGGGCTGAGGGCACGGTCAAACACCTTCCTGGTCCGCTCCTTGAGTGGTATGGGGATTTCGCTTTTCTCCCCGGTCCCCAACTGCGAGGGACCGGGGGCACCCTCAGTTTTTTGTTATGGGACCGGGGCACCCGCCGTGTGAGCTATATTTAGTGCATCCTCTCTTTGGTGTCGGAAAGGAACAAACGATGGACAGCGTTCACATTGAGCCGGTTGCTGATGATGCATCGTGGGGCGGAATCCCTTACAAACCCAAATCGAAATGGTCAGCCCTTTTTCCGTATGAGCTGCTTATTGGCTTGCCAATTGATCTATATACAGCCTTTGTGGCTCAATGTTTCTGGAATTGGTTTGCCGCTCCCGCGTTGCGTTTGCCAGAAATCTCATTCCTCCAGATGCTCGGGCTCTTGTGGATGATGGCCCTTCTGATCCGGTCTTCAGCAAAAGTTGAGATGAGAGCCTTGGTTTTTTTGGTGAGTATCACTAGATTGTGCGTTCCGCCAGAAAGAAATAAGGTACTGGGGGAATTGATGGACTCAAGGCTCCTTGACGAGTTGATGATGGGGCTCGCGCAGATCGGTCAAAACACACTGACCCTGGCGTTAGGGTTCGGGTTGCACCTCTTGATTTCCTAGCAGCTACTATCGGCCAGGGTGACCCTTGAAGGGCGCAAGTGGCCCCGATCCCACTGATCTTTCCAAAGAACAATGAGGGCACTCCCGGTCTCTCGCGATAGAACGGAGTCGCGCAGGTAGTAGTTTGAAAAGACGCATCCTCAGCAGAGTTTGAATTGATCGCCGGGATCGTGGCCACCTCCCAAAAACGAGTTTCATCGTCTCCCCGGTCCCCAAAAGCGAGGTTGACCTGGGGCACCCGCACCCATGATGACACTAGTCGAGGGGTAAGAAGCGATGTTTGGGTCTCCCGTCGAGTTCGTTGAGGGCCCTTGAGGCGTAGGACGTTGGGTTGACCCGCTCGTTCTCGCGCGAGACGAGATAGTCTTGGCTCGGGTCGAGATGAGACTTAACAACAACGAGCCAATCGAGGTATTGATTGTCCCTCCGGATTTCGACTTTGCCGGTGTCCGAATGGTATCGGCACGAGAGATTGTGAGTCTCTTTGGTGACTGAAAATTCCAGGTCGCTTTGGTCGCCGAAGACAAAGCCATTGTTCAACTGCTGCGTTTGCTCCCGGAATGCTCCGCGGAGTTGAGACCATAAGGGTTGGATTTGATCGCTTTGCAATTTGAGCCTCTTTCCGAGCTCACCCGAGGCGAGCGCTGACTCAACGCTACCGCCTGGGTCGGCGCAAAGCAAATTTACGTAATAACACTAATGGCCATCATTTGAGAGGCGAGAAAGGCTAGTCGTTTGAGATCTTCGGCCAGTTCATTGGTTAATCGCCTCTGAATGTCAAAAACAGGGCGAAGTACAATGCAACAGTTGCCGCATTCGACATCTCCCCTAATGTCGTTGAAGCTTGAACGCCAGCCAACCAAAACCATACGATCACAACGAGAGCGATCAATGCGGTTCTAATTTGTTGTTTGCCTTTAAGTGAAGCGATGAAGAAGAGCAATGGCGCCAACAGAAGGCCGACCCTTATGAATCCAAGCACCAAGGCCAGCTTTGAATTCATTCTCGTATCTAAATGAACGTTCGCCGCAATCCACAACGCGAGTGGTTGATTGAAGTAACCCAGAACGATTGCTGTGGCGACGCTCGACACGGACAGCAATATGCGTCGATCCCTCATTTTGCGTGCAAGCTCTCGCCCCTGGTATCTTGCGATATCCTCCCCCTGAGTCCTCTGGATTTGGTCTATGGCCTCTTGTTGAGTTGTTGAGGCTGCTATTGCCCGTTCTAATTCCTCCTCCGCCTTCTCTAGTCTGCGTTCATATTCCTCCCTTAGAGCGCGCTCTCGCAGCATCGTTTGGCGAGTTGCTTCGTACTGCTCATGGTTAGCATCGGCAAGTTCCTGCAAAACGCGTTGCTTTTCTTCTGTATTTGAAGATAGGAATTTCCGCAGCTCCAAGGCAACTACGGGGATTTTCTCGTTGTTGTAGCGCTCTCCCTTGAGCACGTGTCGTTTGATGTAATCGACCGCCATGATAACCTGCTCCGGGGGCATTGTCATGACGTCGGCATGAGTCTCTGATATGAGCGCAAGTTCTCGATCGTCAAACAGCTTTTCAGGTATGAAGATCTGCTCGGTTAGAAGCCCCGAGAAGAAACTCGCGAGAACGTTATCTTCAGTTGATGAGGAAACGAACGGGGAGATGCTTTGAAGAAATCCCAGCATTTGGAAGCACAGCGGACTATCATCATCTCCGTCTTTGCGAGCCAAGTCCTCTGCGGCCGAAATAAGAGACCCGTCCCTTGTGAGGAACCAGGCCTTTGGTGTCGTTTCACGAGTTTCTCTTACCAAGTTAAGGACTGCGATGTCGTGAAGGAGAACGGGCTGGCTCTTCGGGAAACCTCTAACCGCGATTGTGGCCGATTGCACGACTGAACTCATTGCTTCGACATCGACACCGTTTAGCAGCACATCTTGAGTCCATTCCTCTAAAATTACGCCCCAGCGATCCCGAACCACATTGGCAACTGAATCGAAATCGGCAAGAAAATCGGAAGGGCGCAAGTCGGGATTCGTGCGGCGGAGATCGTAGAAATGCGACACAAATTCGTCTGTACTGAGTGCGCCCACTTCTTCGGGAACAACGCCGAAGATTTTGTCGAGTGTCGCGAGCTTTTCGGAAGCCGTGTGGCGCGTCTCCTCGATGGTAGCGCGCGTAACGCGCAGTTCTGCACCTACTCTCCTTGCGATTGCCAGAACCTCTGCGAAAGCTTCCCCCCCATCCCCGGGTAGTAATCCTGCGAAAAGGACGTTGGTGTCAAGATAAAAAACGGAACCTTGGAAAGCCTCAGCCGCGATTGGATTGAATTTGCCTCGATCCACTCCCAGCAATTGCGCGAAGCAGTAGCCTTGGGTCAGGTGCAAGATGAGTCGGTGCGTTGCTAACGAACTATGACGGAACACATTCAGGCACCTGGCTTTAAGTGATTCGCGACTTTCGCTTGTGACGAAGTGTTGTGCCGCTATTTCGTCAAATGCAACTGATAGCTCAACAGAATTAGCGTAATGCGGCTTCCGACCGGTCATGTGGTCGGCAATGGAGGCTCCGAATCGAGCAAAAGCGGTACATATGAATTCCTTCAAAACCACCGCAGCCTGAGCTTTGTCAAACGCTTGGTCTGTATTCGATAGAATCTCCGCGAGCACCGGGTCAAAAAGAGATTGCCCTTCCAAGGCTCCTTCTCTGGTTCTCGCTTCGCCAGCTTCCGACAAGTAATACACAGGCTTGCGCATGAGTTCGGAACTCTGCACAAATCCCTTTGTTATCAATCGAAGTAAGGTTTCGCGTATTACTTCCTGCCGAAGACCTATTTCTCCAATTCCAGCGCGGAGAATTTGTTGAAGATCGCCGTTCTTCATCGGCTGTTGTGGAGTGCTTCCGACCAATCCTGCGAGCACGGCGGCCTCAAGGCCCCTATCTCGCAGTGGAATTGACTCCGCGCTGTAAAGCATCAACGACCCAAAGATCAACCGCCGCTTTGCGTCGAGCGGATCGATTGGCGGCATCTGGTCCAACGTTTTGGTCATTTTGGGTACCCAAATCGATTCTACCAAATTGAAGTCACAAAAAAACCATCAAACTGCTCCGAAAGCGGAGTTGCACGAATCACATTTACGCCGCCGCCTTTGAGCCTAGAGAAGCGCAGAGGGTACTACTAGGTCATCTGTCAGGAGAAGGCTTCTTAAGATTAGTAATAGCAAGTCGCCAAGTATTCAGAAATTCGGATGTCAACTGTTGCCAAAAGCCCTGTTGACTCTTCCAGATGCATAGATGGAGCTTAAAGGTGGTCTGCATCACTTCGTGGGCGTGCCAAGCTGGATCATCCGGAGACTAACCGGCCGGCTCCGTTCATGGGAAGGCGATTTCGCGTAAAGGCAGCTTGGACCTTCAATGATGACAGAGGGCCAAAGCCCTCGCTATCTCATCTTCCAGTGAGGAGAATGCTCGATGGGCGAGCACCACCGCATTTCCGTCCGAGTTCCGAAGGAAGGTGCTCCACAGTTGCCGCAGAGCGGCGGTTCCAATGGGTGGGACCTGTGGTTCGCTCCTCTGCTTTATCGGGACACCTCAGTTACGGTATTGTTGCCAATGCCCTCCCCGCACTCGAAATGTGCGGCACCCCATTCTTGCCAAGGCTCACCGCCAAAATTCAAAGGGCGGCTTCTAAGCACGAGAACCACTTGAAACGGTTGCTTCGCTAAGTACGGAGCAAAGGCATCCAAAAGCCCATCAAGCCAATTCCATCCTCCGCCGTCCAGCAACAATACTGTTGGAGCATCATGAGAATGAACACGAGCCAATGCCGCCGCAAATTGTACCATCACTCCAATTTGCTCACTCTTGGCAAGCCCAGTAAAGGGAACCTTATACTTGCCGACGGGGACGTACAGATACCAGCCGTCGCGTCCGGGTTCACCCTCATCCTCATTCGGCGTAATATGCTCCTCACGAAACTCCATGAGTCTCCAAAGTGGGTGACCGTTAACACGGATGTCGTCACAGAGGCTCTTGACAGTCTCAGGATCGGTCCCGAAAACCGTACTTATCCGACTGAGGTGGTCTCTATCCGAATAGGAGCGGAGTTCGTGGTCAAATTTTTCGTCGATGTAGACTAATCGCAAGTCAGAGGGACCTTGAGGGAGCCGTCTGGTTTCATTGGATCGGTGAACTTCGCGCTCCTGTATTGTCAGATGTATCGTTTGCGATTCTGGCGCGAAATAGTTGAGCTTGATATCGTGATTGCGCCCTCTCCATCTTTCGACGGCATGAGAATGCCAAATGCCAGCAAGCAACTGACAGACACACGATTTCCCAGAAGGCTCGTTTCCATAAAACAGGGTGGATTTAGAGAATGTTATTTTGGTAGATGGTTTGAACCAAAAGCTGTTGATAATTTCCAACTGATCCATCCAGCCCAGATTCGTTCTTGTACCATCCCTCTCTCTTAGAATTCTGTCTCTATGAAGCCGTTTCCAATGCTTCAATAGCTCGACTGGAAAGCGGCCCCCTTGGTTCGTATCTATAAGTGCGCCGTGATCTTTACAGCACCAAATTCCGTTCTCTTCTTTCTGTCGATCTTCTGCGCTGAGGCCGCCCGTTCCGCGAGGCCCATTATCGGCGGCACTGTAGATATGGCAGGCCGTCCCAGTCTTTGCGCTCTGGTTTGCTGTCGCTCCCGGTCCAACTGTCACTTTCCCGCAGGAGGGCGCTGAACATCTGTAGCCAGCATTCTCCGCGAGGAGTCTCTTGATCGGTTTCAGGAAATCCGCTGCCCTTTTCATCATTTCTAGATTACAGTGCTACGCATCAGCTCCGCGATTCGTTGGATCATATCTGTGTTCCGTTACCGCTAACAGCCCGATGCACGTTTCCAGAGCTTCAAGTCTGCCCGGAAGTGATTTGCATCACTCATCCGTCTTCCATGCGGGATCGGCGTTTGTCGGGATTAATCGAGCCGGGGGCCGAATCCGCCCCCGTCTCTTAGGTCGTGTTTCCGACCGATCAGCTTGGCAGTTCGAAAAGCACGCCCGCTACCGGCCAAACCTGTTCGAGGCAATTTGGTCCCTGTCCGGGCAATGCAAGGATAACCGGACCGTAGTCGCCGCCGCTATCCATGCTTTCGAGAACTATGCGATCCTTTCCGACGCGGAGCCGCTTGAAATAGCGGTGGTTATCGGTATCTGATGCGATGACAGGTTTACCATCGAGATTCTTCAGCGCTTCTGCTCCCGAGATCTGCTTCTCTACAATGAGGAATTGTCCATTGAGGGCACGAGGTTCCGCGCTTTGGCCCATGACTTCAACCAGCCCCAGCGTGTCCACAACAAGACCGCTCAGCACTGCTTCTCCCGAGCATTCACATATCTCCATATCGGAATTGCTGGGTGCGCTCCATGCTGAATCCTCATACAGCACACCGACGATCTTGTGTAGAGTGAGTGTAGATTTGTGGGCGATCACGGGTGGCGCGATCTTGCGAGGGTTTATAGCCTGAGCGGTTAGGACCGCGATATCGCTGTAGTTCTCCGCCACCTCAAAACGCCGTGCCAGCACGCGATCTCCGCTCAGAGCGACAACTAGCGACTTCAAAGAAGGTTCGCCGGCATCCTTAATCAAGAGCATGTCGCCGGGCCGCGCCACCGGTTCAAGCGTTTCAGAGGTGAGGCGATAGGCGGAATGCTGAGCAAGCTTGACCTTCTTATGGGCCGTCGCCGCGTACACGTCCATATCGATGCAGCCGTCAGCCGTTCTTCCGTCTGATAGGGCGGCGGCTTTTCCGAGGACTCGCAGCGGTATTTGAGCCACCTTCGCCATCTGGCCCTCCGGAAGCGTGATGACGGGTGCAGGTGCGCGCAGAGCTGTGAATCCGCCATGCAGAATGAGATATTCACGTGCGATGCGGATGCAGGCATCCAGTGCGGGTTGAAGCTTCCTTCGCCAGTACTCCTCGCATTCCATCGCCTCCGCCATCCCGAGGCTAAGTCCCGATGAATGGTGTGCCGACTCGACGAATTTGACCTGGCGAACGTTCTTACCGAGGAGCGAGACGAGATTCTTGAATTCAGGACGGTTCCATGGAGCGATCTGGCTATTGTTCAGATGGCTAAGCTTCTCCCGGGATTGTCCAATAACGAAGGAAGATACATTTGCATCCTCCGCACGCAACATAAGTTTTAACAGTCCTTCTAGGTATACCCTTACGGCACTCATGTAATCTTGACCGGCTTGAGGCGTTTTCAGTTTCTGCGCCTCCTGCCATTTGCGATCAAGCGAACTTCCCTCGAAAATGCCAATGAAGCCTAACTCCGGCCCCGTAGCTGCGCACATCGCCTGCCTACCTCGAATCCCGCCTATCTTGATGATCTCGACAAACATCTGGTCGAAAGAGGTGAGAACAAGCTGCACACAGGAGGGGCCGTCCTGTAAGGACGCAACATACAACGCCCAACGGTGGCGGTGTTCCGCGTCAAAAGTCGCTTCGGGATCGTCAAAGACAAGCAAAGGCAGTAAATCCTTTGAAAACTGCTCAACCGCTTCCTCACGCAGTGCGAACGTAAACGCCCAAAGCACCGCTCGCAACCAAGACGTGTTCGCGATCAGGGTTGCATCTATACGAATAGCATTGCCGAATCCTCCGTAGACAACGATTCCCTCCTTTTTTTGGAGTTGTGCGTCCTGAAACTGCAATTGATCCGTGATTAGAACACGAGAAAGAAGCTTCGCGATTCTGCCCGATAGCCCGTCGATGGCCTCTCGGGCCACCGACTGGGACAATGGTACAAGCAGCTTCAAAGGCTCAATGAGATCGGCGATAGCCAGTCTGCGATTGAGCTCGTTCTCAATCTGGAGGACTGTCTTTCCCGTCTTCCAGGCGGTGCGCATCGAGTCCGCTGCGCTTCGATAGGGCTTTGCTTCTGTAAGCGCATCAGACAGGCGAGAAAGATGAGCGGAAAGCGCCTCAGGCACTGTCGAATTTGCTTCCTCACCTGAGTTGCCTGTGTGGATGGTACCGACCGTGCAGGTAGTGTTCTCCCACCATTCGCGCCAAGCCTTCGATTCTTCTCTATACCAGCCGACGAGCGCAATCGCTCGTTCGATTGCGGCAATCCTATCTTCGATCTTGCTGAGCACGGGCTCGCCGTTTACTGCGTTCGCCTTCAGCTCACCCTTCGGCGCTCCTCCGAGCGCAACCCTTACAATCTGACCGAACTTAACGAGGATGCTAGAGTACCGGTCTCTGTCTACAAAGGTTTCTGTGATATCCGCAATCAATTGTTTTCGCGGTTCCCAATACAGCAGTTCTTTGTTGATGTGCTTTTGCTGGGCCGGAACCAAAGCGTTCAGATCCGCGAGGATTGCGTTCACGTTGTCGTCGAAAGCACGTGCGGCTGCGCAGCCTGCGGAGCGCAAACTTTCGAGCTCCTCTGCGAGAGATTCGCGACCTTTGAGTTCGTGTTCGCAGAGCGGGCAATCTACGATTGCTCCGGCATGGTGCTGAGCGTGCCACTGTGCTGCTACCGCCTTCAGTTGAAACTTGGAATCGCCTTGACTCTTCTTCAGAAGTTCGAAGTTCTCAGCCGCAGACATACGTGCGGTCGCAATTGCCGACGTCATCCTTTCGATGCAGTCGTCATCGATATCTCTACTGAGCGCTTCCAACAACTCCCATGCTGCCAGCGACGAAAGGCCGGTATTCACATCGTCTTCCGCAGCACCGATCGCGGACATGACCCTCGCTTGATCAGCAGCGGTATCCAGTGCAACGGCCGATCCCAAATCACTTTCGATGACCTTTGTCAGTTCCGCGGCCTTTTCGGACAGTTTCTTCCCAAACATAGCCATGGCGCTGGCGTTGTCACTGGTATCGGCCGGGGTGAAGCTCCCAACGGCGACATTGAGCTCCGCTAACGTCGTGCGTGCGGCGTCAATGCAGTTGTTGAACTCCTTTTTTGCATTCGCCAGCTCCTTCTTCTCATAGGAGAGATACTCGCGGCTCTTGTGGCAGAGCCCCTCGACCAGCAAGCCAATCGCCACCAGATCGTCCATTCCCGTGAGTGTCTGAACTGCGTCGGTCAAACGGCTCGACCCGCCGCTAAAGCGCAGTGCAGCCAACCGCGCAGGCATCAACAACCCAGTTTCGATGAAGATGGACGGCACTTCGAAATGAGAGTCGGCGAAGTACTTGATCAAGCCGGCTTCGAGAATTCTCTCCACGATTGCAGTTTTGCCCGCCTGGTCCATGAACTCGAGCCGCACCCGTACACGAGGTGGGGTAGAGAGTTCGGCAACCGTTGGCGGATAGCAGGCGATCGGAGGCCAATCTCCCACGCGGCTCTCATCACTTTCTTGGAAGACCGGCTTTGCTTCGTGGGCGCTACCGTCGGAGTGATCGCGCGGGCGTTCTCCCGTCAGGGCCCAGAGTATAGCCCCGGTGAATGAAGACTTTCCGCTTCCGTTCGGGCCTTCGATCAGCAGGCTTTCGCAGTCGAACCCAAACCGGAAAAGGGGGCCTTTCCACGTATTGATTCCGCCGAAGCCTTCAGTCTCGATTGCATTCAATCTCCAGGTAGAGGCTCCGGCGGACGGTGCAGTCGTCATCGAAAGTGACAACGCAGGATCTTGACCGGACTCGTAGGTGTCTGCGAGTCCTTTGATGAAGGTCTCTGGCAGGTCAACGGGACTCCGCACAGACGTCTTCAGTAAGAATTGGAAGAGACTGCGGGCCTTCGCGTCGCTAAGAAGAAGTTGAGGTTTCTTCCTGGCTCCGTCGTCCCAGGCGACGGCCATACCGGTCAATAACTTCCGCTCAATGTCCGACCTGGTAAGGCGGGCCATGCGTGTTCCTCCGAGCGTGGAATCTAGCATACATTGTACGCGCCGAAGATTAGCATGTCCGTTTTTATCTGCAACTTACACAAAATAGTGTTCACTCCGCACCTGTGAAGATCATCACAATGGGATGGGTTCATAGACATCGGTCCTGGGAAGTCGGCATCACGAACGTTTTCCCAGATCTTGGCGCTGCTCCGAGTGGATGGCCGGCATTCCAGAGAATGGGCTGTCGAATGGTGGTAACAGCCCTTACCACTCGGCGCTAGTGATTCGTGGCGCGCAGCGCCCTTTCCCCCACTGAGGGGGCGGAGGTTCTTGCCTTGTCCCGTCGCGCACCTGCACATTCCCACAAGGCAAGCGCGCTACTACAGGCTATCTATATAGGTTCATATAAAGGTACTACAGGGCGTTCTGGAAGCCTTTTGTAATCAATGCGGTGCGGACGCTTCGTACACCGTTTATGCGTAAATGTACACCGTTTATGCGTGGAAAACCGCCCTGGATACACCGTTTATGCGTAAACAGGTACACCGTTTATGCGTGGAAAACTCGCGGGATTCACGCCGGGATGTGGATTTGGCTCGCGAACTGCGGCAACTGTTCCGTGTGGGTTTCGGTGGGGTTGTCG
>Ga0182030_10027734_pt1 | contig 10168 bp, 11 predicted proteins | sample 812S3MmetaG_FD_121299 | JGI IMG/M metagenome (GOLD analysis project Ga0182030, IMG submission 121299) | Permafrost microbial communities from Stordalen Mire, Sweden - 812S3M metaG (Illumina Assembly) | ecosystem: Environmental > Terrestrial > Soil > Wetlands > Permafrost | place: Sweden... | reverse complement strand
CGCCATACCATGTTAAGTATCAGATCCGTCACAAGCCCGACCACGGCCCTGGAATAATTAGTGAAAAAGAATTTGATGCTGCTCTGGGCCTAGCTACAATTGCTATGGACACGAATAAACCTGGAACTTATGAATACAGGTTCGCGGAACTCTCTGATGTTCTGTACGAGCACGACCCCAAAAAATTCACGCCGCTGGTATTGGAGCAAAATGTCAACCGAAAACCCGCTGCTTATTTCACAAAACCTGGCCAATCCTACAAGTACTGCAAAGAAGAACTGGCCGGCAATGAAGTTATTCCAATAAAGCTGGATGGTGTACCTCCTTTCTCTCTCGAAGTTGATATTAAGCATCAAAGTAGTTCTCGACCTGAGACTGTGAAGATCGCCAACATTGACTCCAATCATTATGATTTCCGAATACCACACCACGTCCTTTCCCTTGGCATCCATCAAGTCAGCGTGCGCAAAATACGTGACTCGCATGGGTGCCAGCAAAAGACCGAGTATGGAGCTCCGCACGTTCAAGTCCAGGTCTACGATGTCCCAACAATTTATCCCCTAGAAGCTCGGAGCGATTATTGTGTCGGAGAGCGGATATCTTATACCCTTTCTGGAACTGCACCCTTCGAGATATTTTACACCTTTGAAGGCGTGCAGAGGAAGGCAAAATCCCCAAATACAAATTTCATGCGTATCGCTGAAAAGCCGGGTACATTTACTATCACGGCCATTTCAGACAAGGCTAGTGAATGTAAAGCTAGGACCGAAATCGCAAAGGTGATCCACGAGATGCCTAGTGTGAAAATTAGCAAAGGGAGGCAACTCGAGGTAGATATCCATGAGGGTGGAGAAGCAGAAATACTTTTTGAATTCTGGGGTACTCCGCCTTTCGAATTCACATACACTCGAAGTACGAACGCCAAGAGGGGACAAAAGTCGCAAATATTGGAGACGAGACACGAAGTATCTTACGAACACAGCAAAACGATTCAGTCCTCACAGGAGGGAACATATGAGGTTGTGGCAATTAAGGACAAATTTTGCTCATTTTCGACCCAGGTGATAGATGGCAAGCATAGTCAGAAGCTGCTTCAATTCTAGATATGCAAGGACTTGGATCAATGTTTATAATTCATAGCGCGGCGTTGGTTGGATGCGAGACTCGCAATTTCACCTGTCTAGATACTTGAAAAGAATTGGAAAACATACTTTCTCATTCAATTGTCCAGCATCTGCTGATCTACCGCAGTGTAATCGTCCTCTTGGCGCGCTCTCTCTAGTTCCTTAAAATATTCCACTTCAAACCTATACTTCCGACCCTTGTTCCAATCCAGTCCCCAGTTGATCTCTCCAGCATCTACTCTCAAAGCATTCATAGCCTTTAAACCATCCAGCACCTCCTTTTTCTGCTCCCAAGTATAGGTTTGGGAGGGTTCTCGCCAGCTGATCCTTAAACTCTGGAGATCTGCACCGGCCAACCATTTCCGCACCTTTTTAATTGCCTTCTTTACCTCAGAAATCCGAACATTGGCCTCCACCTCGCGGGGCTTGTTGTTGCGTTTCTCAGAGCCAAGATGTATTGAGAGATGCAGATGTTTGATAGAAGATGCGAGGGAAGAAGAAAGAACGAGGTCAGACCGCCGAGCCTTGTGTGTCCATATATTGTAGTCTACTGTCACGGATACAGTTTGGTTTGGCGCTCCATACATGAACGGGAGTGCTTCCCGATGGATCTGGTGATTCAAGAGAAGAATACTTGGTGGAAACGATTGAGTAAGCGAGATATTGGTCTGCAGTTGGCGGGGATGTGGTCCACGAATTGGAGGATCGGATGGTGGAGAGAGTAGATGTGTATAGATTATCTCACGGATTTCAACTGGAAGCCGGAGCAACGGTGGAAGGTGAGCGTGAGTCGAGGAACGAGCAATAGCATAGCCATGATTTCCAGATGAGGAGGCATCCAATGGGTACGGGTTCAGAGCAAATTGCTGTAAAGCCAAGAAGTAATTGCGTAGATCCTGTTTTCGAAGCGACCAAACCAGATCTTCGGGTAGATGCAAAATAGATTGGATACTGGGGATAGGGTTTTTTGGAGGCGGAGATCCTGTACTCTTGCGTTTACTGGGTACCGAGGGCTTTTGACTTGGCCGTCGTTTGATTGGGTCCGCTCCAGTATCCATAGCGAGAACATCCAATATGATCTTCAAGATGAACAGAAAAGCGCGAGGGGGACTGCGTTAATTGGAGGTCTACAAGTATAATATTATGGTGGGGGAAGCAAATAAGACGCTGCATGACGTTGATAATGTGTTGGAAACTATGGGGCCGGCAGATCTCGGTAAGTTTTGATCAGATAAGATTGTCCAGAAGAGAAGAAAATTTATGCAAGGTCAGTTTCACGAGACAATATAAACAATATTGGGATGGGGATGTCTCAGACTGCCTTCCCATCTTCAAATATTATGACAGCAAACCCAGCCTTGATAGCTCAGTCCGCTAAAGCATCAGTGCCCATCAACGCTTCCCGCTTCCCGCTCTAAAAGGACGCCTTTACTGTATGCAACCTTACTTTGACCCCATTCCCGGAGCAATTTGTTAAACCAAGGTTGTGCCGAATGATTGGGTCTGTCTCCATGTTTTCCATCTTGTCAAAGCGTTGTAAAAGCCGGACGGTCACGTAGCTACTTTCTGTGAGAGCAAATTGTTGGCCGATACAGATTCGCGGACCGCCGTTGAACTAAACCCTCAGATTAGTCACTCATTCGAACTAGGTGGAAGGAAATAGTTACAGGCAAAAACTCCCATCCAACTTTACGATTTTCCCAGCGTTCGGGCCTAAAATCCTCTACGTCAGGGCCCCAGATGTCTTTGCGGTGATGCATGACGTGGACGCTGTAGTCGACTGAGGCTCCTTTGGGGACAAAAATTCTCGATTTACCATCTTTACCACCTCCCCGAGGAAGAACCGTATCCTTATTGGCAAAACGCCCTAGAGATTCCGCGTTAGCTTGTATGATAATGCCTTGTCTAACACTGAAGATGACCACCATTAAGTACATACCGTTTATAGGAACGACAGGGTACAAGCGCAATGCTTCGTTATTGCAGTGCTGAAGATATTGACAGTCTTTCAGTTTCGAAAATGAGATTTCTGACGGTTCTTCGTATGTCCCAAACTCTTCAAGGATAATGTCCCTCAACTTCTTGTATCGAGCAGGGTCTCGAGCGAGGGAGAAGAACAACCAGCCCAGAAGCGAAGCTGTAGTATCTCGACCTGCTAGGAGAATATGCAAGAGCTGGTAGCGTAGTTCGATCGGGTCTTGAGTTTCAGAAGCCAGAGCTTCAAGGAAGATATACTTTTCCTTCACCGCTGTCTTCCTAGTGCCTTTTTCAACACTCTTTCCTCGCAGTTCCTTGGACAATGCTAAACGGACAAAATGATCAATCTTTCGATCTCAGGTTAGCATTGTTCGAACGTTGCTCTGAAGACACGTACAAATTCATGGCAGACCCTGCACGACTCTCTAAACTCTTTCGTGTTCAACAGCCAGTAATAGTTCATGAAACGGCCACGGGTCTACCAAATCAGTACGGCCTCGAATGGATTATTTCAATGAGACCTACCGCCAAAGCTACTTGTCCTCTGTCAAAAGCAGTGGCAAAATCCAAGGAGTTGACATGACTAACGCTGGTGTTGGAATTCACGCTCCTAGGCCCAAGAGCAGTCTGACTGTCTACAGATTGTCCAAAAAGGAATTCCGTGGCAGAATCTAAGGTGAGTCTAAAGAAAAGGACCTGTAAGTCAACACAATCGGTCCAACCGTCACGTTGTATAGTGTGATTTAATGTGCCCATCAGGTTCTGGACATGTGTTTCCTCGAGCTCCAGATCTGACACCTGGTCCCTGACAAATTGAGGACGCATCATCGCCCGAGAGTGTTCCCAAGGTTTTCCATCTTCCGTAAAGATGCCATTTCCTAACAAGGGGGCAAAGTTGCCCCTTCGAAGTGGACCAAGGTCTGAGCTTCATCAGTCCCACTCGTACGGATTTATGGTAGTTGCGTACCGAAGTCGGCAAACTGTGTTGCTAAGATTGCTTGTATATTCTTCTCGTCAGCTGTCGAAACCTGGGTCACGCCCAAGATGGAATATTTGAACGTGATAGCGCCGACATCTTTAGTACGCTTGATAGCATCGACAGGAAATTGTTGGGCTCTGTCCGCTGCAAGGGCCCGTAGGAGGTTATCGATGCCGAGTGGCCATCGATTCTTTTGGAAGGGAGGATCTTCACACTTGAGTGCTCGGGCTTTAGTAGCATTTCTTCTTGATGTGAGGAAACTCGAGAGGATAACGTATAGAAAGTATGCGAAGGCAGCCCAAAGAAGGACCGTAATTGCTATGGATAATTGCATGTTGAATGATCTTCCTATAGAAATTTCTAGGATAGTAGGGAGTAGGAGAACAATTTGGGAACGGAGTATATTTTATATTGATTTAATAAAGAGAGAAAAGCGAGCCTCGAACCTCAAACGATTGCCGGAGTGTCGGTAATGGCACTCCGTAGCCCCGTACAAGGAAAAACACGGTGGATTAATGACTTGCTGCGAATATGGCAGGACTGCGAAGACGACAGTATAATGCCGTACTCGCGTGGGACTTGAAGATTCCTTAAGAATTGACGGATCAGAAGAGGAGGAAATGGGAAGGCGGGGGCAAGTCCACTCGTGCATCGGTTCATAGCCCAGAGAAGGTTAAATTTCCGGTGAGAAGGCATACAGCTAGCTCTCCGATTGGAAAGAGGGAAAATCAGTGGTTAAAGTATACTTATTAGTAGTCTCGGTAGTATCGGTGATAGTATCATATATGTAGCAAAAAGTAAGAACCTTATTTTGGAAATACGCTGCCTTCAATCAGACGTCTTCATTAGGATCCACAAGACAATGGAGACCTAGACCTACTAGTACACTTTGTTAGGCGATTTTGTGTATTGCATATGATTGGATACTGGCTGTATGGTCTGCATAATAGATCTACAAATACCTACCTACCTAGGTACCTAACGCCACACACCCACACTACTTTAGGCAAAGCCCCAAAAATCTCACGCTTTGGCGCGTGCTGACACGTCTCCCCTCCGACGCGTCCTTTGCACCGAAATCTCATCTGATCGGTCCTGAAAGTATACCATACATAGAACACCCACACATGAGCCATGAATTGACCCCTTCAATATCCTGGAGATCTCTCCTGGGCTTCTGTGACCATAAGAGCCTGTTGCGCACCCTAATCAAACAAATGAGACAAAAATGAATGCTGTCGTTTCAATCATGTACAGTGTAACGTAGTAGTCATAAAACCAGATGCATACAATGGCCTCGGTGCCACATCAGGAAATGAGATCCCCGCCCAACTGCATGCCTAATCCAGCATGTTTAGAGGAGCTGTGATCCCGTACATTAGGACTAGAGCCAGGAGGTAAGAAACCCTCAAAGTTCAAATGGCGTCGAGCAACAGTAGCAGGCGTCCGAATTGTTCCTGGCGTCTTAGGCCACGCTCTCTGACCGGGACTCGGTGTGATATTGACGAAATCAGCGAAGTCGAAGTTTTGAGAAGGAGTATGTGGACCGCCGAAAACAGACAATAATCCTCCCCCGCCTCCTGGAGTAGTCATCATGGATGAGGGTAGTGCCATGTTCTTTGGAGGTGGTGTAGAAGGTGGCTGCATTCGAGATCTAGCAGTTGGGTTTGCAGGTGAAGGGGAAGTAGCAAGAAAGAGGAGTAGATCTGCGCCTTCTTCACCAGATTTTCCAGTCTTGTCTTTGTTACAACGACCTAAGCTGCCGCGATTGCGTACAGGCGGTGGAGTACGGGGAGGGGACGACCGCATGCTGAATGAATGTGCCGGAAGAGCATCATCTTCATCATCTGAAGCAGCTGCATAGTTTATCTCGTCCTGGATATGTGAAGAACCCCGGAAGAAAGAGAGATTGGGTCCTGCGGACGTTGTAAAATGTGGCTGCTTTCGAGCTTTAATAGGAGACGATCGAGTGAGCTGACGCTCTTTCCACGTTGAATGATTCGATGAGACTGTCCTGCCAGATGTTGGAGAGGAGCGGTATCTTTTGCGGGAACCGGAACTAGAGCTAGGAAGATCAAAGCTATTATGATACACACGTTTTCGGTGACCGCTACTTCCGCATGAACCGTTTTGATCTGAGAAGAATGCAGTAGATTTGAGGGGAGAACTCAAGAGGGTTCTTGAGTTGGTGGATTGGAATTCCGACGCAGTACTCGAGGAAGAAGAGTCGGAAAATATATCCCCACTCGACATAGGTCTCCTTCGCCTCAGCTCCTCTTCGACTTTTGGTTCAATTGTATCCAGGGTTAGGTCCTCCCAGCCTCGCTCTGTCTTGAACTGCGCGAGGGCAAGTCGATTTTGTAGTTTGCGGGCCATCTGAAACATCTGATTAGTATGCAATTCGATACAAGCACAAGAAAAATCCGAAGTCTCACCTGGCTGACCGCCGCTCGTTTCATGACTTTCTCAGCCACGATATCAGGCTGATTTTTCCAAGGCGACGACATTTTTTGGGCGTGCGAGCCTGCGCCAGGAATACCAGTGGAGAATATCAGGAGTTGATCCGTGGAAGAGGATTGGTGAATGGTTTATCGGTTCTGAAAGGAAGATCAAAGTCGGATCAAAAAAAGGGAAATTAAGGTTCGGGTTAGAAAGTTGATTGTTGATGGGGGATCCGAGCCTGGATAAATCCCTTCCGAGTAGTCGACACACTCTGTAAAATATATAGTGAATACCAAGTCCAGAAATTCAATATCCAATGATCAGTTCTAGAGATTCAGAAGGGTGCGGATCAGAGACGTGGTTTCAAATTCCAAGATGCAGGTTGGGTACTTTGCTTCTTTTTTGGGGGGGGGGGGAACGAGAGAACCGCCAGCCCAGCCACGAAGCGAGAAGGATTTACAAGGGAAGGTCTTAGAGACAACCAATGAGGAAAGCTCACCAAGGATTTGAAGCTTGATTGTATACTAGTTACTTAACTATTAGTATGCACGCACTTTCAAATGCTTTGCAAGTTGCATGGTCTGTACTCATGATCAATTTCAAGCCGCTTTCTTGGTGGCGGACATTTCCCCCTGTAGGTATAATAACATCAACAGATTTGATAAGCCTCAGTATTTACTATCCCACCCTACCTATTCACATCAGGCCATACATGGGCAGTATCTTCCTATACACCTATACACCAGGAAAATATTCCCAATACACTGGGAGTATCTTCCGAGTAGTTGTACATCGCTGCTTGATTTTTATTCAAACCGAAAACATTATGCGATTGTCGAATAGTATATAATTGTCAAATAGTCTCTCAGATGTTTTTGCAAGAGTTCTTAGGTCAAGCGTGGGATATAGCCTTTCCAAGGTGCAGCTTAAACATCACCTGCAGGCATGAAGATTCAGCATGGTGGGAATGGCACGAGTGAATGAGGTCTGGAATGCTGGCATGCTGGCAATGCTGGAATGGACCCAAATGATGAAGCCATATCTACAATACTTCCCGGACGAGCAATGTGTCGTACCGCACGGCACTCATGCTGTCCATAGCTATATAATTTTTCTCCCAATGTTTCTCAAAATGCCGTGTTTCTAGTATGCTCCCGCCCGCGTGTGTGCGTGTGCGTGTGTGTGCACGCTGTAGATCCCGTCGTGTCAGCTAATGCAATGTGTCCCAGGCCAGGTCATGTACATATCACCAGTATCTTGTATCTTAGTGCGGGCACCAACAGATAACAAAGACAATGCAACAGCCGCTTTATTGCGCCTTTTACGCTGTAAAGGAGGTAAAGTTATCTAGTACACTGTACAAACGAGAACTACCTTACCTTACCTTACTTGAGACTCCTCGTATGTGCTTTAGGCTATCTATAGCAGTCAAAAGTCTATGGCAAATCTACTATCGTTCATTCTTGCATGTATGTCCTGCTTGTAATTTTCCCATTGAGCTTCCCGGTTTCTAGCCCCTGGACGAACAAGCCACTTTCCCGCCTTTTACAATCAAAATCGTCATCGCTAATTCTGGCACTTATTAACTTGCACTGACAGTACCTGCAGGTACGACCTCCACCTTGCCAATCCTCCCCTCCCTTCCCTTCCACTTCTACCTCCTTCACCTTCGCTGGCGCAATGCCGCATGATACCGAATCAACCTGAACTCGGAGGTCCTGACATTCGTTCAGATGTACAATGGCGCCCTCCTTCTTAAAGGACATCCGCAGGCGCTCCAAGGCCAGCTTTAGGACAGACAGGAGCACGGAATCGAGCAATGGTGGCTCCAATGGCACTGCCGGCTCTATCCCCACTACCAAGTCCTCCTCTACTCTGAATTCCGGAGGTATCACACCGCCAACCCTTACCAATTCAATCTCTGCCTCTAATCTTCAATCCTTAAATGGAGGCACAACGCCGCCGATTCCAGCCCGCCCACAAATGAGCAATCGACATAGCGTCAGCGGTATGTCAGGATTAGGATCTCCATCTCAGAAGTCATCGCTACCAGTATCACCCTATGCGCCAAGAATCTTGTCGATCTCCGACAACACTTGGGTGCGCTCGAATATTTCCCAACATTCTAAGCATTGGCTGATGGGATTTAGGTATACCAGAAGATTCTGTCTATATATGGAACAATCGCCGATCCCACCACGCAGGCACTCGAGGGTAATTTGACTGTGAGTCGGCTTGATGACGGGTTCCCTCCTACTTACTGGCCTGTTTCGGATTCGCATTTCAAAGCCTTGGTGTACCTCATGCCAGGCCCCAATCGATTAAGATTCGACTTCACATCACCCAAGCTTGCAAATAGCAATACCTCCAACCCAATACACTCCTCGTATCTTACCCTCCACATGCTACCACCACTGTCCGCTCCCCCATTACAACTGGTCATTTTGCTGGGCAGTGATTCGCCAGGCACCTTCGACGCTGTTCCTGCGCGTATAGAAAGAGAAGGAAATGGTCTGGAAACTGCTATACGAAAATTTAGGATGGCAGCATACTTATGGCAAGCCTTCACCGCAGAACAGATGTTCCGAAACAAGCTTGGGAGGAGAGTATTCAGAATGGAGGAGGAATGGGTAACAGGCACCTCTAATTATCGAGATCGCGAAACCGGGACGATGAGAAACGAAGCTAAAATACATGTCATTCGTAGTTCGAAGACGGTTGCCGAGATTCGAGATCTTGATATTGCGCAGCAAAATCCTAAAGCCAAGAGACAGGGCGATCTCTTTGGAATTGCATCAGAAGCTGTCAAAGATTATTTTAAACCAACACCTGGCCAAAAGCAATATGTTTCAGTCTTGATCCTGGATTCCCATTGGGACAAGGCATCCAAAACGATTACAGGCCATGCAGCTCTTGGCGGTGGAGGTGGAGAAATCCAGCTTGCCATCTTTGGGTCACAAGCGTTGCAAAGCTATCCATCTAGTATTGAAGAGGTCGTTCCAGCTTTCACTGATTGTACACCGACAGATACTAATTTTGTTGCAAATGACTGCAATGAGTCTGGCAGCAACTGGGAAGCTGCAAATATCGGCATAGGAGCACACTTGCACGAAACTGGGCATTTGTTTGGCTGTCCACATCAGGAGAGTGGGATTATGTTACGTGATTATGTCACTCTCAATCGCTCGTATGTACAATGTTTCAGACATCCTAAATTAATCGTTCTGCGAATTGCGAATGTTCGATCTATGTATTGCTTATACTGACTCAAGTTCTGATAGGTTCACTACTCGAGAACCATTCTCGACACGGACTAAATCAAAGGGAGGCTTGGTTTTGCCAAAGGATGAGTGCTCGTGGCATCGTCTGGACTGCCTTCGATTTAGGGCGCATCCTTGTTTTGCTCTACCTACCGATCCTCAACGACCGAACGATGACTCAGTTCAAGTATGGCCGGTTGATAACGGGAATGTTATTGTTACTACTACTTCTGGAGTGGCCTATCTTGAGATGTTTACCCAAGGAGATGATCTTTGCCGCCACTGGCAGGAATTTGGCGACGGGAACGGAAACGGTCCAATCCAAAAGCAAGTCATATTGACAGAGCAAGAATTGCGAAACTGGCTGCCTGATAGCAAGAAGAAAT
>Ga0182030_10027732_pt1 | contig 10168 bp, 10 predicted proteins | sample 812S3MmetaG_FD_121299 | JGI IMG/M metagenome (GOLD analysis project Ga0182030, IMG submission 121299) | Permafrost microbial communities from Stordalen Mire, Sweden - 812S3M metaG (Illumina Assembly) | ecosystem: Environmental > Terrestrial > Soil > Wetlands > Permafrost | place: Sweden... | reverse complement strand
GATTGAATGTTGCGGTCGAGGTCGAGCTTCTCGATTTCGATGTCGAGGACATCGGCGATGCGTGCCAGGCGCGCAGCCGGGTCGAAGATGGCGAGGAGTTCCTGCTTCTCTTCGATACCGAGTTGCAGGTTCGCGGCGATGGTGTCGCTTAGCTTGGCCGGCTCATCCATGCGCACGGTGGCGATGATGGTCTCGTAGTTGAGTGACTGCTGCAGCTTCACATACTGCTCGAAGAGGGTGGTCACGCGCGTCATCAACTGCTCGGCGGCCGGGGTCATTTCGAATTGCGATTTGCCCACGCGCACGGTTGCCACAAAAAATCCGTCGCGGTCATTGACTTCGATGGATTTGGCGCGCTCAACGCCTTCGACGAGGACTTTGATGTTGCCGTCGGGCATTTTGACGCTCTGCACGATGTTGCAGATGGAGCCGACCTGGTAAATGTCCTTGGCTTTGGGTTCGTCGATGGAGGCGTCGTGCTGCGTGGCCAGAAAAATCTTGCGGTCGCCGGTGAGCGCTTCTTCCAGGGCGCGCACGCTTGACTCGCGGCCCACCACGAAGGGCGTCATCATGTACGGAAAAATCACCATGTCCCGAATGGGCATCATGGGCAGCTTGCGCGGCTCATTCTTTTCGCGGGGAGCAGTCATAGGGCCCTCTGGGGAATTGGACGTTTAAAAGAAGCGCCGGCATCAAGGCCGGATGTGCGACTCATGTTCGGATTGTATATCAGACGAAACCTAAGCTCTTGAAAGGAAGCCAGATAAGATGTAAATCATTCATTTCACAGAACATTTTGGTCGAGCTGTGTGGCGTGGTCATTCCTTTACATGGCTTCCGGACTTTCAATTCCCAGCCAGCTTAGGACCTCTATCAACTCACGAAGCGCCACTGCGGCAGTGGCTAGAAGGAACGTCTTGCGCGCGGGATCTTCTTCGGTGAGGATGTGGTGCTTGTGGTAGAAGTTGTTAAACTCCTGGGCTAACTGGAAGGCGTGCTTGGCTAAGTAAGCCGGCTCGGAGCTACTAATGCATTGCTCCAGCATCATGGTGCGGCGGCCGGCGCGCAGCCAGAGGGCCCAGATGTCTTCATTCTCGTCGCCGTCGAGATAACTCGCAGCGTCGATTCCTACTAACTCGGCGAAGACTGCTTCCGGCTCTGTTGCGGCTTTGCGGAAGATATTGCGCGCACGCACCACGGCATATTGAATGTAGGGGCCGGTCTCGCCTTCAAAGCTCAAGGCATCTTTAAAGTCGAAGGCGATTACGGAGTTACGCGTGAATTTCAGCATGAAGTAACGCAGAGCGCCGATAGCAATCTGCTCGGCTATGCGCCGGCGTTCGGCTTCGTCGCTGACTGTCTGGCGTGCCTCGACCTCGGCGCTCGTAGCGGCGATGAGCTTGTCGATCAGGTCGTCGGCTTTGACGCCGAAGCCCTTGCGGCCACTGACGAGAATGTAGGGGCTATCGAGGTCTTCCTGCGAAACGTCGTAGCCCATCTCCAGAGCGCAGCGCGGTGTGAGCGCTACCTTTTCATAGCCGAAGTGGATGCAGTGATCCGCCTGATCGATGAATCCCATCCCGCGCAGGGCCTGTACCAGATTCGCTTGTGGATCGTTTTGCCGCACATCGATCACGTTATAGATTGCCTGGGCGCCGCCGAATTGAGGATGTTTTGACTCGCCATGTTCAGTGGAGATCCAGCACTCGTGATCCGGATACGTGAAGAAGGGCTTGTAGCCGAAGTCCTTGCCTAACAGGCCGAATTTCCATAAGTGATAGGCGATGTCCTTGCCCACATAAGTTACTGTTCCGTTGGAGCGAACGATAACCTTTGCATCTTCATTTGTCTCGCCTTCTGTAACTTCAGCGCCGGGACGCGTCATGACCCAGCAGCCTTTGTTCTTGCCTTCGGTTTCGAAGTAGAGCACGCCGGTTTGCTTTAACTGCTCGAAGGCTGCGTCCCAGAATTTGAGGTGGAGAATTTCGCTTTCGCGGGGCAGAAAATCGTATTCGATGTCGAGACGCAACATGGTTTCAAGATGACGGCGGAGGACGGCGGTCGAAATCAGTTCCGCAATTTCGGCCGTCTCGTTGCTACCCTCTTCGATTTCGTGCAGGGTTGCGTAGCGGAGCTTCTTCCGGGCCGCATTCTCTTCTTCACTTCCCTGCTCGTACCATTGCGATGTCTTTGCATAGAGGTCCCAGCAGTAGTAGTCGATGCGCTCGCCGCTGCTCTGCAGGTCTTCGAGCAGTTCCCGCACTTGAGCAGCGGACTTCCCTTCCAAATGAAGAAAACCGACCACTACATCGGCAACCTGTACCCCGGTGTTGTCGATGTAGTTTTGCACGTCGACTTTTTGGCCGGAGGCACGTAGAAGACGCACGAAAGTATCGCCCAGGATAGCGTTGCGCAGATGGCCGACGTGAGCGGCTTTGTTGGGATTGATGCTGGTATGCTCCACCAGCGAATGGAGGCCGCTGGATGGGCGCGCAAGGGTCTCTCCGCCGGCGACCATGCGCACACCGGCTCCGCGATCGAGGCGCGCGTTGATGTAGCCTGCGCCGGCTACCTCGAAGCCCGCGAATCCATCGACTGTACCCAGCGCGGCCACGATCTCCTGGGCGATCGCTTTGGGGGCTTTGCGCAGCTTGCGCGCCAGTTCGAAGGCGATGGGCGTGGAGAGTTCACCAAATTTAAGATCGGGCGGAATTTCCAGCGGAATTGCTTCCTGCGGAATGTCGTACTTTTCTTTCAGAACTGTGCGGAGAAGCGCGCTGAGCCTTTTTTGTAATTCGAGATACACGTCGATATGCCTCAGAAAACCTTGATTTTCAAGGCCGATTCTACCACCATGGGTGGTCTCGCCTGCGCTGGGGACGTCCCTGTCCGCTGGCATTCCGAGCGATGCCGTAAGATGATAAGTAGATTGCTGTCTGACCTATAGCTTGTATTTCAAGCGGGAATTGAAGGCGACACCGCACCTATGAGCGATAATTCCAGTCCAACCCGCTACTATCTCACCACGCCGATTTACTACGTGAACGCGCGGCCGCACCTGGGGCACGCCTACTCCACCATTGTGTGCGATGCCATTGCGCGGCGGAAACGGGCGTTGGGCATCGATACATGGTTCCTAACCGGTACGGATGAGCACGGGCAGAAGATCGAGCGGTCGGCGGAATTGGCAGGCCGTACGCCTGCGGAATTTGCCACTGCCATCTCGGCTGAATTTCGCGGGCTGTGGGACCAGCTCGGGCTGACTTACAACGACTTCATCAGGACCACCGAAGATCGGCACAAGCGAGGCGTGCAGCACCTGTTTGCCGCACTGCGCGATCGCGGCTTTATCTACAAGGGCTCGTATACAGGGCAATATTGCGTTTCCGATGAGGCCTTTGTGGACGGCCCGCCGGGGACGCCATGCCCCGACTGCGGACGGATAACGGAGACGGTAAGCGAGGAGAATTACTTCTTCAAGCTCTCTGCCTTTGAGCGCAAACTGCTGGAGTTTTACGAGGCCAATCCCGACTTCATGGGGCCTGAGTCGACACGGCGGGAGATCGTCTCGTTTGTGCGCTCCGGGTTGAAAGATCTGTCGGTCAGCAGGACAACTTTCTCGTGGGGCATCCCGGTTCCCGGCGACGAGAAGCACGTGATTTATGTCTGGCTTGACGCGCTGGCCAACTACATTACCGCGCTCGGGTATGGGTCTGACGATCCGTCTGATCAGGCGCGCTTCGCCAAGTTCTGGCCAGCGGACATGCACCTGATCGGCAAGGAGATCAGCCGCTTCCACTGCGTTTATTGGCCGGCGTTTCTCATGGCTGCCGGGCTTCCTACGCCGCGATCGGTGAGGGCGAATGGCTGGCTACTTTTTGACCAGGGGAAGATGTCGAAATCGCGCGGCAACATTGTGCGGGCTGAGACCGTGCAGGCCGTGCTGGGAGCCGATGCGCTTCGGTACTTTCTGCTGCGCGAGATTCCGTTTGGGCAGGATGGCAACTTCAGCTTTGACGCACTTGTCCAGCGGTATAACGCGGATTTGGCCAACGGCTATGGGAACCTGGTGAGCCGCGTGGTCAACATGGTGCACAAGTACTTTGGCGGGGTGGTGCCGGAGAGTCCCGCGGACGGCGGGCTTGAGGAGTTCGCGGTGCGGACGATTGCCGCGTTTGGTCCGGAATTCGATGCACTGAATTTCTCCGAGGCACTCAGGGCGCTATGGAATCTTGTGGCGGAGACCGATGGCTACCTCACGGCGAATGCTCCGTGGAAGAAGCCCGCGGATCGAAGCGACGAGGACCACGCGGCGCTGCAGGCACGCGTGCTGGCAACGGCTGCCGAGGCGATTCGCATCATAACGGCACTGGTTTACCCGATTCTTCCCGACTCGGCCGCCAAGGTCTGGCGGCAGCTTGGGCAGGGGGAGATTGCCGATGCCGCAAAAAGCGCCTTCCTCACGGAACTCGCATGGGGCGGGTTGAAGGCTGGAACGAAATTTGGCGAACCCGCGCCGCTGTTTCCCCGCGCAGAAAAGGACGCAACCGAACGTATGCAAAACCTGGAAGACGAAAACAATCGCACCGTTATTGAAGCCGCCAGCAAGCAGCAGAGCGCAGCCGGGCCCGCCTCCTCTTCGCAAGCCCTTGCGTCGCCCTCGGTTGCTCACGTGGACGATCACAACACTGTCACGCAGGGCACAGCCGGGCCGATCGACGCTGCCCAGCCGGTATCTACGGCTCATGTGCATACGGTGCCGGCCGAGCTGGCAAGCAGCCGCCTCAATTCGACGCCCGTTGCCGCTCCCGCTGGCGCGCCTTTGAATCCTGCTGAGGCAGTAGCCCCGACCGAGGAGCCGCAACACATCGGCATCGACGACTTCGTCAAGGTCGACCTGCGGGTGGCGCAGATTCTTGTCGCCGAGCGGGTACCGAAGGCTGACAAACTTCTGCGGCTGGAAGTGGACCTGGGGTATGAGAAGCGACAGATTCTGGCCGGGATCGCGCAGTATTACGAGCCGGAAAAGCTGATTGGGCGGAAGATCGTGATTGTGGCCAACCTGGCTCCGCGAAAGATGAGAGGGTTGGAGTCGAATGGGATGCTGCTCGCGGCTTCGCTGCCGGATGGGGCGCCTGTGCTGGCCGGGTTCCTGGAGGATGTGCCGCTTGGGGCGAGACTTAAATGAGGCAAACCATTCTGAGATCACTACCATGAAAAGAGCAACGAGGCGGCTTGCGTGTGGGGCAGCCGCTTTGCTGCCTCTGCTGTCTTCTTGCGGGCCGCACCAAGGTATGATCGCACACTCAGTTGTTCGCGAAGTTCGCCAACGGTGCCACCCGGTTACCCCGTGCAGCATCCAGTTGAGGCATTTGACCCCATTTGATTGGGACAAGGGTTTCTACTTCAACGACGCTACAACCGAAGAGGAACGCACCAGGACTCTGGGCGTGAAGGATGAGAACTATCAAGAAATGGAAGATCAGTACGTCTTTTTGAAAAACGGCAAAGTCGTTCATCAAGAGAATGAGCCGACAAATGTGGAAGGAAACTTACCTGACGAGATCGGAATCGTCACGCCGGAGGGACAAAACATCGCATCTTTTGAGTCCAACGCGACCTTTACAGTCTCTTGGGAGAGCGGCTCAAATGGACCTTGGTTCTTGTTGCACCCAGCACATTGATCCAGCCCTCGATACACATAAATCGTGCTATCCTTACACATGGGAGGGTGCGGGCGATGCGGACCAACATTGATATTGACGATGAATTGATGGCGAAGGCGATGGCTGCAACTGGCGCGGCCACCAAGAAAGCCGCTGTGGAGCAGGGACTCCAGATGTTAGTTCGATTAAAGGCTCAGGAAGGCGTCAAAAAGCTCCGAGGCAAGGTTCAATGGGAAGGCGACCTTGCGGCCATGCGCGAGGGCCGCTTTCTGAATTGGGAAGAAGACGCTCCGAATGAAAGGCGTACGGAACCTGCGGCGTAGCAAAACGCGGATTGAATTCAAGGAAGCACAGGCAGCATGGTCATTGTCGACTCCTCGGTGTGGATTGACTATCTCAACGACAAACTGAGCAGCCATACGACCTGGTTGGAAAATGCGATCGGGCAGCGAGAGATCGGGCTGACGAGCCTGATCCTGTGCGAAGTTCTGCAAGGAATTCGTCATGATCGACAATTTCGCGAAACACGCGAACAACTACTGACGCTTTCAGTCTTCGAAGGTCTGAGGGCAGATTTGTCCATAGCTGCCGCACAGAACTTTCGATTGCTGCAAAGGCGGGGCGTTACCATTCGCAAGACGATTGATTGTATTATCGCCACATTCTGTATCGCGGAAGGTCACCAGTTGCTTCACCACGACAGTGACTTTGAGCCATTCGAAAAGCATCTGGGACTGCGGGTGATTCATCCACCAGCGATTTCTCCAAATTGACGTTCATGTTTCTTAGAGGTCTTACTTGCTGATTGATTCCCACGCACACCTGGACAGCGAACGCTACTTCGAAGACCGGGCAGCCATGCTCGCGCGGGCTTGGGAGGCCAACGTCGGGATAGTGCTGGCTATCGGGATTGGCGAACACGCTGCTGGGATGGACGGGGCTTTGGCTCTTTGCCGCGAGTTCAACCCGCAGTCAGCCCAAGGCGCGAAATTCCCCAGGCTCTATGCGAGCGCCGGAGTTTATCCGCACAATACGACTGAAGCGGACGACGCTGTTCTGAGCAAGCTCGACAGCCTGCTGGCTGAGCCGGAAGTGATTGCATGCGGAGAGATCGGGCTTGATTACTACCATGAGGGGGCTCCGCACGAGATCCAGCGTCAGGGACTGATTCGCCAGTTGGAGGTTGCCGCCGCGCGCAAGCGGCCGATTCTGATTCATTGCCGGGGAACCTACGAATCTATTGACGCATGGGACGACCTTTTGCTGGTTTTGGAAGAGCACTGGAGGCACACCGGGCTGGGCGGCGTGATGCACTGTTTTGGCGCCGGATGGGAACAGGCGCGGCGCTCGCTGGATCTGGGATTCCTCATTTCTTTTGCCGGGAACCTCACTTATCCGAAGGCTCAGCCCTTGCGGGATGTGGCTGCCTTGCTCCCAATGGATGGGATTCTGGTGGAAACGGACGCTCCGTGGCTGGCTCCGGCTCCAGACCGTGGGAAGCGGAACGAGCCGGCATGGGTGACCCGGACCGCGCACACCTTGGCTGGTTTGCTGGCCGTTTCCGACGAAGAAATTGCTTCCGCGACTACGAAAAACTTCTTCAGGCTGTTTCGCCTAGGGCCGGACGTGGGAAACTGATACAGGGTATTGGCATTGCATGCGGCGGCCTTTCCCGGTTTGAGGAAGAAAGACATGGCACAGGAGAATTCGTTCGATATCGTCAGCAAAGTGGACATGCAGGAAGTCCGCAACGCAATTGACCAGGCGCTGAAAGAGGTTCGGCAGCGTTTTGATCTGAAGGATTCGCGCTCGGAGATCAACCTGGCGGAGGCTGATAAAGAGATTCAGCTCGCTTCCGATGGTGAATATCATCTGGAGGCGGTCAAGGAGATTCTTGGACAGAAACTCGTGAAACGTGGAGTATCGCTGAAGAATCTTACATATGAGAAGGTGGAAGAAGCGACGGGCAAGAGCGTGCGGCAGAAAATCAAGCTGCAGGTCGGTATCCCGATTGAAAAGGCGAAGGAGATCGTTCGGCTGGTCAAAGACTCAAAAAAGAAAGCACAAGCCAGCATCCAAGGCGATACAGTCAGAATATCCAGTAAAGACCGCGACGAGCTCCAAGGCATCATTGCTTTATTGCGGGGCAAGGATCTGGGCGTGGATTTGCAATTTACCAACTATCGCACCAATTGAGCACCTGCGGTGGGGCGGCCTTTCCCCGCGTCAAACAAGCAATAGCAGCGGCCGCACTGTAGGATAAAGCACGGGAACCGGAGAACATTGAGCACACTAGCGATAGCGACGGCGGGAGAATTTTTCGATTTGCTGCGGGATGACCTCGTGGCGATCGAACAGGAGTTGGGCCGCGATGCCGCCTCCAGCGTCAGCACCATCACGGAGATTGCCGAATATCTGCGTGAGGGCGGGGGCAAGCGCATCCGGCCATCGCTGCTGCTGCTTTCCGCCCACATGCTCGGCTATTCCGGGCACGGGTCAATCCGGCTGGGCGCGGTGGTTGAAATGGTGCACACCGCGACGCTGGTACATGACGACATTATTGACGGCGCCGATACCAGGCGCGGACGGCCTTCCGCAAATACCACCTGGGGCAACGAGAAGTGCGTGTTGGCCGGCGACTGGCTTTATATGCAGGCCTTCAAGGTGGCCCTGGAAGAGAAGAACCTAAGGGTACTCGAACTGCTGATCGGGCTTACGCAGCAGATGGTCGAAGGGGAGCTGCTGCAGATTCAAAAGCTCGGTAAGGCTGTCTCCGAGGCCGAGTATTACGACCTGATCTTTCGCAAAACGGCTTGCCTTTTCGCTGTTTCGATGCGGCTGGGCGCAGTGCTGGCGGCGGCAAGTGAAGCCGATGAGACTAGGCTTGGCGCATACGGCCGGGCAGTTGGCCTGGCATTTCAAATTGTGGACGATGTGCTCGACCTGACCGCGACGGAAGAGGTTCTGGGCAAACCGGTGGCGAGCGACTTGCGTGAGGGCAAGGCGACGCTGTCCGTGATCCACTCGTTTGACCACGGGACGGCGGCCGACAGGCAAACCATCCAGCGCGTATTGGATGATCGTAGTTTCGAGAACATCAGCCGGCAGCAGATCAGGGAGATCCTGATCCGCAATGGGTCGGTGGAATATGCCATGTCCGTCGCCGACCGCTACGCCGAGCAGAGCCGCAAGGCTTTGGCCCCGCTGCCTGACTCCGAATTCAAGCGCGCCCTGCTTTGGGTGCCTGACTTCGTTGTGGCACGGGATAAGTAGGACGTCGGCATGAAAATCGGCGAACAGTCTGTTTGGGCCCAGGTCGACAACTACTTTGGTGACCTGCTTGTACCCGCTGACAACACACTGGATGGCGCGCTGCTGGCCAATGAGCGGGCGGGACTTCCTCCGATCGACGTGACGAGACTTCAAGGGAAGTTTCTCGAGTTTCTGGTCCGCATCTCCGGGGCGCGATGCATTTTGGAGATCGGAACGCTGGGCGGCTATAGCACAATCTGGCTGGCTCGAGCGTTGCCGGGGGATGGGCGCATCGTTTCGCTGGAGCTTGATCCGCACCATGCCGAGGTTGCTCGCGCGAACCTGGAGAATGCAGGCGTTCTGGATTCGGTGGATCTGATGATCGGGCCGGCTATTGAGACGCTTCCAACGCTGAAAGACTGCGCTTCCGCTCCGTTTGACCTGATCTTTATCGATGCCGACAAACAGGGCTATCCGGAGTATCTGCGCTGGGCGTTGAGGCTGTCGCGGCCGGGAACGGTGATTGTCGCCGACAATGTAGTGCGCGATGGAAAGGTCGTTGATCCGGATTGCGACGATCCGAATGCGCTGGGCGTTCGGCGGTTTACCGAGATGCTGGCTGCGGAGCCTCGTTTGAGCGCGACAGTGCTGCAGACGGTTGGGACGAAGGGCTACGACGGTTTCGCGCTGGCTGTGGTGCTGCGGTAGTCGAGCCGCGATCTAAGACGCCCGATCGGCCTATATTGACATCATGGCGCGGAGGGCGGCTTCGTGCTCGGGCGGCAGCGGTTTTTTGTTGAGCTGGTCGTCGCAGACTACGTGGACAGTTTCACCTTCGGCAAGGAGCTTCGGCTGTTCGCCTTCGTGGCCCTTGCGGAAAATACGGTAGGCGAACTTCAGGACAGAGCGGCGCAGCAGCGAGGGACGGGTCTCAATCAGGATCTGATCGTCGTAGCGGGCAGGGGACTTGTAGCGGCAAGTGGCTTCAACCACGGGCAGAATGCACTGGTGGTCCTTTTCCAACTGGCTGTAAGCCAGCCCCAGGGAGCGCAGCAATTCTACGCGGCCAATCTCAAACCACACCAGGTAGTTGGCATAGTAGACAATGCCCATCTGGTCGGTTTCGGCGTAGCGGACGCGGACTTCGGTGGTGATTGGCATAGGGACTAGGGATTAGGGACTAGGGACCAGGGATCAGTCGAAAACTGTGAATATCGCGCGAAACGACTATTCCCTATTCCCTAGTCCCT
>Ga0182030_10027731_pt1 | contig 10168 bp, 7 predicted proteins | sample 812S3MmetaG_FD_121299 | JGI IMG/M metagenome (GOLD analysis project Ga0182030, IMG submission 121299) | Permafrost microbial communities from Stordalen Mire, Sweden - 812S3M metaG (Illumina Assembly) | ecosystem: Environmental > Terrestrial > Soil > Wetlands > Permafrost | place: Sweden... | reverse complement strand
GGTCAAGGCCGATCTGGTTCTGCAGAAGGATATCGAACTCAACGACAAGGGCGCCGACACCGCCGGCCAGGACGCCGCCCGGACCTACGATTCGGCCCTGATGCTGCTCGCCGTCATTCTCGGCGTGGCCGTGCTGCTCGGCATCGGCGTCGGCGTCTATCTGGTCCGCGACGTCTCGCGCGGCATCGCCTCGATCGTGGCGCCGATGCAGGCGCTGGGCCGCGGCGACCTCGCTGCGCAGGTGCCGCACCGCGGCGAGCCGACCGAGATCGGCTCGATGGCGGACGCGCTGCAGCTGTTCAAGGAGGCGCTGATCGCCAAGCAGGCCTCCGACGCGGCGGCCACGCTGGACGCACAGGCCAAGATCGAGCGCGGGCGCCGGGTCGACGGGATCACCCGCGACTTCGAAGCGATGATCGGCGAGATCGTCGAGACGGTATCCTCGGCTTCCACCGAGCTCGAGGTTTCCGCCGGCACGCTGACCGCGAACGCGGATCGTTCGCAGCAATTGACCACGGCGGTGGCCGCGGCGTCGGAGGAAGCCTCCACCAATGTGCAGTCGGTGGCGTCGGCCACCGAGCAACTGACCTCGTCGGTCAACGAGATCAGCCGCCAGGTGCAGGAATCGGCGCGGATGGCCAACGAGGCGGTCGACCAGGCGCGCCGGACCAACGACCGGGTCGGCGAATTGTCGAAGGCGGCCGCCCGCATCGGCGACGTGGTCGAGCTGATCAACACCATCGCCGAACAGACCAACCTGCTGGCGCTCAATGCCACCATCGAGGCGGCCCGCGCCGGCGAGGCCGGCCGCGGCTTTGCGGTGGTGGCCTCCGAAGTCAAGGCGCTGGCCGAGCAGACCGCCAAGGCGACCGGCGAGATCGGCCAGCACATCACCGGCATCCAGGCCGCGACCCAGGATTCGGTGACCGCGATCCGGGAGATCAGCGGCACCATCGAAAAACTGTCCGAGATTTCATCGACCATCGCAGCTGCGGTGGAGGAGCAGGGCGCGGCCACCCAGGAGATCGCCCGCAACGTGCAGCAGGCGGCGCAGGGCACCCAGCAGGTGTCCTCCAACATCGCCGACGTGCAGCGCGGCGCCAGCGAGACCGGCTCGGCCTCATCGCAGGTTCTCACCGCGGCGCAGTCGCTGTCCGGCGACTCCAGCCGCCTCAAGAGCGAGGTCGGCAAGTTCCTGAGCTCGGTGCGGGCCGCCTGAGCAGGGGCGGCCCCATCACCTGTCAGGCAGCCACGATCGTCATTGCGAGCTCTTGCGACGCAATCCATGCGGCGAACGAAGAATGGATTTCTTCGTCGCTGACGCTCCTCGCAATGACGGCCAAGATACATGCTCCCCAAAGGTCCGCGACACCTTCAATGCATCGATGCGATCATATTCGGTGTGGGTGCCGATGAACTTCACGAAGGCGATCTGCCGACGGAAATCGAAGGCGGCCCCGTCAGCGCGCTCACGCCGCCTCGTAAGCCGCAATCTTCCTGATCCGCGGCGCGAGCACGGCTTCGGCGGTTTCGAGATCGAAGCGCGCCTGAATGTTCATCCAGAACGCCGCGCCGGTCTTGAAGAACTTGCCGAGCCGCAGCGCGGTGTCGGCCGTGACGGGCCTTTCTTCGCGCGCGATGCGTTCGATCCGGGTACGCGGCGCCTTCAGCGCGGCGGCGACCGCAGTGGGTGTCAGCTGAGCGGTACGAGAAACTCTTCCCGCAGGATTTCGCCGGGGTGAATCGGCGGAAGTTTCCTTGCCATCTGCGAACTCCTGTTTCGGCGGCCGGATCCGGCCGGCCTGGCGAGTGATAGTCGATGATCTCGACGTCTTCGGGACCCGCATCGGCATTTGCCAGGCACCGCCGCGGCCTTACGCCGCCGACTTTCGTCCGCGCGTGCGCGGCGGCGCGATCAGGGCTTCGGCCGGGATGTTCCACTCGCGGTGCAGCTTCCAGGCCATCTTCATGGTCAGCGGACGCCTCCTGTTCAGCACGTCGGAAGCGCGCTGCCGGGAGCCGAGCAGGCGGCCAAGATCGGCCTGGGTATAACCGGCGGTTTCCATGCGGTAGCGGATCGCTTCGATAACCGAAGGCGGCTCGATCGGCCAGCGCTTGCGCTCGTAATCCTCGACGATCAAGGCGAGCAGATCGAAGCGATCCTCCTCCGGCGTGCCCGGTCTTGGTTCGTTGTCGAAGGTGCGCTCGATCTCCGCCAGCGCGGCGTCATATTCGGCCTCGCTGCGAATCGGGCGGATCATTTTTTTCGCCATGACACGGTCTTTCGGATCGATACGATCATATTCGGCGTGGGTGCCGATGAACGTCACGAGCACGCGCCCGAAGGCAAACGAGATATGGACGATCAACCGGTATTTGTTGCCGCCGATGTCAAAAATGACCCGGTTGTCGCCAACGAAATCAACCGTGCTGCCGAACTGCCGCTTGATCTCGGCCGGATTGGCCCATTGTGCCTTGGCGGCGACCGCGAACCATGCCCGGATCGGTCCCTCAGCCTGCGGGTGACGCACCCAGAATTCCTTCAGCGTGCGGCGGGCGATCACCTGCATGACGACATCATATCATGTCACCAATCTGGTGACAATCACCCTGGCCGGCCATCGGCTGCATCAGCGGCCACGCACCCCGCAGTTCAGCCGGATGGAGCGTGCCCCCCGGAAACGGGATGTCGCACGTCTGCACGTGTCGGCTTGGCCAAATTGCCCATGCTCAGAATGATTGCGAACTCGGGGGTTCGATCGGTCGATTGTGATCAGCCTCCGTCTTGCATGGCTAGCGGGCGAACCAAAACTACGTCAAGTTGATGCTCGATAGTGTTGCTGCGAGCCAATCTTCACGATGACCCAGACGGACGCCAGAATTACCGAACTGGTGGCGCGGCTGACGGCGCTGGACCGCGAGCGCGCGGAGGTCCTAGCCGAGATCGACAGCCTGCGATCGGCGCGGAGTGAAGAGGCCGCCAAAGCCGTCCCTTCGAAAAAAACCCGCGACCCAATCGACCGCAATTCCACGATCGAAGTGAAAATCGCTCTGTTTCGCCGGCTTTTCCGCGGTCGTTCAGATGTGTTCCCTGTCCGCTGGGAGAATCGCACGACGGGGCGCAGCGGCTACGCCCCTGCCTGTGCGAATGAATGGCAGCGTGGGATTTGCGAAAAACCGAAAGTCAAATGTTCGGCATGTCCAAATCAGGCATTCCGGGCCGTCGATGACGCGTCGATCGAACGCCATCTGCGCGGGACCGACGCCAATGCCGCCCCGTTCGTCATGGGCGTCTATCCGATGCTTACCGACAATACCTGTTCGTTTCTGGCCGCGGATTTCGACGAAGGGGAATGGCGAAGAGATGTCTTCGCCTTTAACGAGACCTGCCGGCGTCACAAGATTCCCGTTGCCATTGAGCGGTCGCGATCCGGGAACGGTGCCCACGCCTGGATTTTTTTCGAGGAGCCGATACCGGCGGCGGCGGCGCGCAGTCTCGGGGCCTTCCTGATTACCGACACGATGGAACGCGTCCCCGATATCGGCTTCCGATCCTACGATCGGTTTTTTCCGAGCCAGGATACCCTGCCGACGGGCGGCTTCGGTAACCTGATTGCCTTGCCGCTTCAGGGATACGCGCGAAGCGCTGGCAACAGCGTTTTTATCGACGAGTCTTGTTCGCCATATCCGGATCAGTGGGCATTCCTGTCGGCGATTGAACCTACGGCGCGATCGAGGGTGGATCATCTGATCGAGGAAGCGAGTGCATCCGGAAAAATTCTCGGGGTACGTATTCCTCTCGTCGACGAGGACGAAGAACCTTGGCCTGCCCCGCCCTCGCGTCGACAGCCGCCGCCAGCAATAGCTGGCCCGCTGCCGAGTGCGATCACCATCGTGCAGGCTGACCAGATCTACATCCCGCGTCACGCGCTGCCGCCGCCCTTGGTCGCGCGCCTTGTTCGCCTCGCGGCATTCCAGAATCCCGAATTCTACGCCGCCCAAGCGATGCGCAGATCGACCCATGACAAGCCCCGGATCATTTCCTGCGCCGAGCTGACCAGCCATCACGTTGCTCTGCCTCGGGGGTGCTTCGACGCCGCCCGGGATCTCCTCGCCTCAGTTGGAATTGCAGTAGCGATCGAAGATTGCCGCAATGCCGGTGCGCCGATCGCGCCTGCCTTCACCGGCGCACTGCGCCCTGGTCAGGAAACGGCGGTCGCGGCCCTGTTGGCGCATGATACCGGCGTGCTCGCGGCAACCACGGCATTCGGCAAGACGGTCACAGCGATCCGCATGATGGTCGAACGTGGACGGAATACGCTGATCCTCGTTCACCGTCGTCAGTTGATGGATCAATGGATTGAGCGGCTCACGGCGTTCTCAAGCCTTCCGCGCGATGCGATAGGCATGATAGGCGGTGGCCGGCGCGAACCAACGGGTCTGGTTGATGTCGCACTGATCCAGAGCCTTGTTCGCAAAGGCGAGGTCAATGATATCGTCGGCAATTATGGACATCTCATCGTCGATGAATGCCACCATTTGTCGGCAGTGAGTTTTGAACTCGTCGCGCGTCGCAGCAAGGCACGGTACGTCCTGGGCCTGTCAGCAACGGTGACCCGGAAGGACGGGCATCACCCGATCATCGTCATGCAATGTGGCCCCATCCGCCATCGTGTAGATGCGCGGTCCGAGGCAGCCAAGCGCCCATTCGATCACGTGGTGCGGATCAGGGATACCAGCTTCCAGCTCCAGGCCACATTGGACGCCTCTTCTCCTTCCATCCAGGATATTTTCAAGAAAATCGTCGACGATGAAGTGCGCAATGATCTGATCTTCGATGATGTCTTGCATGCGCTGGAAGCGGGCCGTTCACCTGTCGTTATCACCGAGCGTACCGCTCACTTGGAGGCGATTGCAAAGCGCCTGGAGCGTTTTGCAAGGCACGTGATCGTACTGCGCGGTGGGCAAAGCGAGAAACAGCGCCGCGACATCGCCGCGCGGCTCGCGGCAATTCCGCAGACCGAGGAACGCGTCATCGTCGCAACCGGACGCTACCTCGGCGAGGGATTCGACGACTCCCGGCTCGACACCCTTTTTCTTACCATGCCGATTGCCTGGAAAGGCACGCTTGCCCAGTACGCCGGCCGATTGCACCGTCTCAACGACGCCAAGCGCGAGGTCGTCATATATGATTATGTCGACATGGCAGTGCCGGTTCTGGCCCGCATGGCCGCGAAACGCCGCATTGGCTATAAGGCAATTGGTTATAAGGTATCGGGTACGCGCGATTTGCTTTCCGGGCAGGAGGTCAGATCTGGCGCATCCGCGGAAGCAATGGGGCAATCAAGCGGTCAGTAATTAGGTAACGCCTTCACGCCAATTCGTCGTTTCCCGGCCCTGTCAACGCCCCAAAACATACCGCGCCCTTCGCCGGCTTCCCCTTCGCGTGAGCCCATGTCAAGCTCGCCGGGCTGGCGTTAGGGCCGATCGGCAAGGTAGTTGATCGGTTCCAGCCTGGGTTTTGCGCGCGGCCATTCCCGGCCCGGAGGATGGTGATTGATATGAGTGACCTCAAGCTCTTCAAAATCGACCATGATCGAGTCGGGGAACTGGCGGGTGAAGCGTTGCAGGTCGAAAAATCTCTGCAGCTCCTGTTTGAAGCAAATCTAGAGCCGTTGCTTGGAATCCGCTTTCTGGCGACCGAGCATCTGACCGGGCCGGTGCATGGCGGGCGAATCGACACACTTGGCCTCGATGAGGACGACTGCCCGGTTATTCTCGAATACAAGCGCGCCGTGAATGAAAACGTTATCAATCAGGGGCTGTTTTATCTTGACTGGTTGCTGGACCATCGCAAGGAGTTCCAGTGGCTGGTGATGGAAAAGCTGGGAGCCGAGATAGCAGGCAAAGTCGATTGGGGCGCGCCGCGCCTCGTTTGCATCGCTGGGGATTTCACACGATACGATCAGCACGCCGTCAAGCAGATCGCCCGTAACATCGAATTGATTCGGTATCGCAGGTTCGACGGCGGTCTTTTGATGCTCGAACTCGTCCATGCTCCTAAGCAGGCACGCGCCAGCGCCGCCGCTTCACCGGCTGAAGCGGCACCACCGTCGCCTTCCGCCGAAGCGGCGCATGAGGACCCCTATATTAGCTCGCGAATCGATTATCGGCTCGCAAGAGCCGACCCCGCGCTGCGCGATCTTTTTGAAGCGGTGCGTCAATATCTGGTCGGATTGGGGGACGATGTTCAAGTCAAAGAACTAAAGAACTACGTTGCGTTCAAAAGACTCAAAAACTTCACCTGTGCCGAGATTTATCCGCAGGTGAGAGTTGTTACTCTATATTTGCGCCTCGATCCGACGATGATCGAGCTTGAAGAGGGCTTCTCCCGCGATGTCACTCGGATAGGACATTTCGGCACTGGTAACCTTGAGCTGTCGCTCAAAACCATGGACGACTTTGCTAGAGCGCAGCCCCTACTTCAACGAGCCTACGAAGGTTCGTGAAAGCCCGCCCGCAGCGCATCACGGCCGGCCACGACGGTGGAGGATTACGGTTTTGGCGGGTTGACTCCAATAGAACAAAATGAGAACATCTCGACGAGCGGTGTTGCGTCGGAACTACCCCTGTCGCGGAGATCGGGCCAAATTCACCGGCCGACGGCTACCGGCTGGAAGTCCCAGCTGACGAAGCCATTTTGTCGTTGATTTTGCTGATTTCGTTGCAGAAAGCTGCCTCTAACTATCGAACGGAGGGTGGGCATAACCCAGCATTCACCGATCAATCGTATTCTCGGGGTTGGGTCATGCGAATAAGATTGCCGAATCACTTCGGCACAATAGTACCTGAGCCAAGGGCCGAAGTTTGGGGAGCGGTGTTTTGAGCAGATTGGACCCAACTTTCGTTTCGCTGTTTTCTGGAGCTGGCGGACTTGATCTTGGCCTGGAGCAAGCCGGGTGGAGGTGCGCCTACGCCTCTGACATTGACCACGCAGCTGTTCGCACTCTTGAAGTGAATCGAGGAACGCGATTATCTCGCGGAAGGCGAGCTTTCGAAGGAACGATCATCGAACAATCTGACATTCGTCTCGATACGGCGGAGCAGATTTTGTCTAAGACTGGCGTCGCGCGTGGGGACGTGCGCTTGCTTGCTGGTGGACCTCCATGCCAGTCTTGGAGTAGCGCGGGACATCAGCATGGGTTTGAAGACCCTCGCGGTCGTCTATTTGACGATTTCATTCGCATCGCGAGCCAACTAGACGTTCGCTGGCTAGTTATGGAAAACGTTCGAGGACTACTGACCGCTCGTGGGCCTGACGGTGAGCCGGGCTCGGCCCTTGCGTACATCCGGGGAAGGCTCCTAAATGCGGGCTTCCAAACTATTGTCAGTCTCTTTAACGCAGCGGATTTCGGCGTGCCCCAGCGACGGGTTCGGCTTATAATTATCGGCTTTAGAACCGGGGATCCTCCGCCTTTTCCGGTGGCAACGCACGAGAAGCCTGCGTCTCAGCCTATGTTCCAGCAAAAGAAGTCTTGGATATCACTCGGACAGACGCTCGCAAGTCTGTCATCTGTTAATGAAGAAGAGATTCTACGTCCTAGCGGGAAGCTCGCGATTGAACTGGCCGCAGTCAAACCTGGAAGCGGCGTTAAGAGTCCAGGTAAGGCGGAAAGGACCAGGCCAGGCGGCCATTGGGGCTACAAGCAAGGCGCGTTTGTTGCCGACCTCGGACAGAGTGCTCGAACGATTACAGCGAACACACAACAGGATTGGATACGCGACCCGGAACTTGGTTTGAGAAGGCTTTGTCCACGCGAGTGCGCTGCTATACAAGGCTTTCCGGAGGGTTGGAAATTTGACGGGTCACGCGCGACGCAATACCGGTTGATTGGCAATGCGGTTCCACCCCCACTCGCCAAAGCCATTGGAGCGTCACTTAGGCGGCATATGCGTGCGGAGGGTGAAGCAGCCACCCGCGTGGACACAGGTAACCTGTTGCCGTTACCTGATAGGCTTCGCTCGGCTATAGAGTACACTGCGCGAGAAGAGAGGTCCAACGGCGCGTCAAGGCGTGCGACTGCAAGTCGCCGCGTTTCTCGCGTGCTCGAAGTTGCGCGCAGAGGATGACCTGAGTGAACCTTGCTGCTGAGCATGTCGCCAACGCTGCGAAGGCGAAGTCGCTATACACCGATAAACAGCAGCCCAAAGAACAATTGGCGGATTGGCACTTCGGTGTACGGAGTTCGCGGCGGGACGTCGCAAACGCGTTGCGAGAATCCGCACTGCTTTCCGACTTAGCCGGTGCACTCGAAAAAAATTGCAGGCACACTGTCGCGTTCCGTCATCTTATGGCTCCCCCTATGAGCCAAGACCAGTTCAAGCTTATTTGTCCCCAGTGGTCAAAGCAAAGCGAAAACGAGTCGCGGCCGTTGAACAGTGCTGCTGCGAAAGCGGCAGCTGAGGCCTTGGTTCCAAGGCTTGATCCAGGACTTGTGGGTTGGGTTCTCGCTAAGAGGGCGCCGAGCCGAAATGAAATCAGAACTGTCTTGAAGGTCGCGGCGGCATTAATTGCTCAGCAAAGAGTGGCGACCGCGCGACGAACAAGGCTGTCGTTCGACCAAGAGTACGCCGTCATCCAGATACTAGAGCAGGAAGGCTGGACTCGGCTTCCGAGCCGACTTATCGACACGCGCGCCGCGGTACCGCCAAAGCATTTTATGCATAAAACCCGGTTCGCCACTAAAACAAGGCCGCAAGAGGTTGACGTCGCTTGCGGGCTTAAGGGAACTTTCGTCCTGGCGATGGAATGCAAGGTCACAAATGACGAAACAAATTCCGTGAAGCGAGTGAATGACGTTCTGAAGAAGGCTACCGCTTGGCATGATCACTGGGGGAGTTTCGTTCGCACTGCAGCAGTGTTGGAGGGAGTTGTGGCACCGAAGGATGTCCAGAGATTGACGGATGCTAACGTGGTAGTTTTCTGGTCTCATGACTTAGAGAAGTTCCGCGAGTGGCTATCCACGGCGCTTGGGGTCTGAACAGCCAGCTGCACAAAATCGCGACTTTCGCCTTTGGCGTCGCCGATGCAATTTTTCGCTATCGAATTTCTCGCGCTTGATTGTAGAGTGCATGCGGACAATTGCCGCGTTCGGCATGGTCCCGCACAGGGCGACCAATGGACACCGTTAGCCCCGAGCGGCGCAGCGAAATCATGCGGAGCATTCGCGGCAAGAACACGCTGCCAGAAGTGTTACTCCGGCGCATCGTTTTCGGCTTGGGGTACCGCTATCGACTTCACGGAAGCGAGTTACCCGGATCGCCTGACTTGGTGTTCAAGTCTCGGCACAAGGTCATATTCGTGAACGGTTGTTTCTGGCACAATCACACTTGCAGAGCGGGACGCCATCCAAAAACGCGCCCCGAGTATTGGGCGGCTCGTTTCAAGAAAAATAGAGAACGTGACGCAAGAAACCTTCGCAAATTGCGTCGAATGGGCTGGTCAGTGTTGACAGTCTGGGAGTGTCAGTTATTGGACCTTTTGAGGGTGAAGGCGAGGGTGAAAAAGTTTCTTGGCGCCCGCACGCGCCGAAATTGAGTGCGCGGAGGTCCCTCTTGATTTTTTGCGCGCCGTCTCACAACAAGCTTTTCTCAGGCTAACAGCAAGTACAGGTCAGCCCTCTTTGGAAGATCAATGCCGAACTTCAAAGCGACCTCCTTCCGCCCGCGCATCATCGCCCCGCCGCATCCGCCCTTCCGCATTGCCGATCGAGCACCGCCCCAAGATCCACGCCGACGAATTTCTCGCCCGCCTTGAAGGTCACGCCGGGGCCCATGGAAACCCGTCCGCCATTGAGGTTGGGGATGGTCATCTGCCGCGACGGCGACCAGGAGCCGTCCGGGTTGCGGTGAAAGTCGGCGCAGTCGAGCTCCTGCGCATCGGCGGCGGTGCCGATCAGCGCCGCGCACAGGGCAAGCCAAGGAAGCCGGGACATCCGGAAATCTCTTCGGGTGGGGAATCAGGCGGCCGCAGCGTTGCCGCGCCGGCCGGGTTCGTCAAATGAACAATCGTCAAGGGGAGGGCGGGGCGCGGGCTGGCCGCAGCGTGCCTGGAAGCGCGGAGTGGCGACGCCGCAGGACAAGTCGCGGCGCGCGGGATCGTGCGCTT
>Ga0182030_10027729_pt1 | contig 10169 bp, 10 predicted proteins | sample 812S3MmetaG_FD_121299 | JGI IMG/M metagenome (GOLD analysis project Ga0182030, IMG submission 121299) | Permafrost microbial communities from Stordalen Mire, Sweden - 812S3M metaG (Illumina Assembly) | ecosystem: Environmental > Terrestrial > Soil > Wetlands > Permafrost | place: Sweden... | reverse complement strand
TTGGAGCGTCCGCGATAATTATTTTCGCTGTTATCTGGTTTGCCATCAAATCGATGACGGCCATGCCGGGGAGCCTGACCCACAGCGTGGTTCCCGGCGCGATGGTACTGGGCGCTTCGATCGTCTTACTGGGTGTGGTGATCGGCGGTTTCGCGCTCCTGATCATGCGGTTGAGCGCGACGACGGCGATGTTCAAAGAAATCGAGGATATGCGTGGCCGTGTTGGCCGGGCGAAAGCCCACCTCGGCGCGATCAGGCAACATCAATTCTCCAAGGCCACGCAGAGGTAACAAAGGGGACGCCTTCGCTATGGCGATCGGTCCACCGGCACATATCGCGCCAGGCGGCCTCACCGACGATGAGTTGCTGGCGACCGGCGCGCAGTTGGAAACTCAATTGTCCGATCTCCTGACCCGATTAGAGGCGTTGCTTCCAGCAATTGTCGTCGAGCGGCGAAAAATACGGAAGGCCAGCGTCAAGCTCGGGATCGACGCGGCGATTGCTCTGACCGGAGTTGTCCTGGTTCCAATGACCATTGGTGTGTCTTTGCTGCTGACCGTGGTCGGTGCCGGAAGGATTGTTTGGGATGGCGTGGATTATCGAAGCGACTATGCCGATTACCGCGCCGATCGTGCGCGAATGCAGAATTTTCGTGATCAGATCAACGAAATCGAGAGTTGGATTATCGAAATTGAGGCCGAAATGGACGCTCGGGCCGGACGTTGACCAAAGTATTGCAACGGTTTCGATCCATCCACGAACCCGCTTTGTGGGATTGGTCACCGTCACCTCGATCGGGCAAGAGCAGAAATCCCCATGGACCATCACCGCGACCCCGCGGCTTCGCGCATAGGCGGTTTTCGCGCGCCTGACCGCGGCCAAAAACCTTCACCATCTCCGATCCACGCGATGACTCGCGAAACTTCCGAATAGCGGGCGTCGCGCTTGTCGCCTTCACTCGTATCGCGGCATCGCGCGACCCGGCCGACGGTACGCGCCACCGCGAGCAGCCTTCAGCCCGCCCAACCCGCGCGCCGCAGGCCTTCCAGCAAATGCGCGTGGTGACGGTCCGGCACGGAGGCGGCCTTCAGCCGGGCGTAGTCGTCGAACGGCATCCCGACGATCTTCGCCGCCGAGCCCATGATCGTCCTCGCCTCATCGACCCGTCCGAGCTGGCCCAGTGCCGCGATCAACCAGCGATGCGGCACCGCGAGAGGGCGCGCGTCGAGCACGCGGAGGCCGGCCGAAACCGCTTCCTCATAGTCGCCCAGAAGATAGTGGATCGCCACGAGCTGATGCAGCGTCAGCCAGTTGCGTGAACCGCGCGGACAGAGGCGCAGACAGGACAGGGTGGCGTCCCGCGACTCTTCCATGCGGTCCAGCCATACGAGGTTCTGTGCCAGGGCGCGGTGGGCGTCGACATGGTTGGGGTTCAGCGACAGCGCGTGACCGGCGGAGGCGACGCCGCCCACCGGATCGCCCGACATGTAGGCGGCCCAGGCCAGGGCCGCGTGGCCGGCGGCGTCGTTCGGGTCCAAAGCCACGGCGCGTTGCGCTGCCCGCCGGGCGAGCGCCGCGAGGTCCTCACCGCGATGATTGAAGAACACATGGCGCGCGTTCAACCACGCCTGCACCGACCAGGCATGCGGCGGCGCGAAGCGCGGGTCGAGCACGATCGATTGTTCGAAGAACGCGCGAGCCTGATCGTTGGAATCCGGATCGACCTGCTCGAGAAACCACATGCCGCGATGGAACGCGTCCCACGCGCCGAGGTTTTCCGGCAACACGCGATTGGCCCGGAGCTGCTCGGCGTCGTGCACGGCGGGCTCGATCGCCATGGCGACGGCGCGGGTGATTTCATCCTGCACCGCGAACATGTCGCCGATGTCACGATCGTACCGCTCAGCCCAGATGTGGCCACCGGTCTCGGCATCGATCAACTGGGCTGTCACGCGGACGCGCGAGGCGCTGTGCCGCACGCTGCCTTCCAGCATGTAGCGCACTCCCAGTTCGGCGGCGATCTGGCGGATATCCATGGTCTTGCCGCGATAGGTGAAGCTCGAGTTGCGCGAAACGACGAACAGCGAGCGGCTGCGGGACAATTCCGTGATGATGTCCTCGACCATACCGTCAGCGAAATGAACCTGCTCGGGGTCGGTGCTCATATTGTCGAACGGCAGGGCGGCGATGGAAGGCTTCTCGCCAGCGGCGGCGGCGAGCCGCGGTGTCTCGATCTGCCGCGGCGTCTCGGAAGGCCGCGGTTGATCGTCAGCCGGCGTAATCGAAGCGACGAACCGATAGCCGCGGCCCGGATCGGTCTGGATGAAGCGGCCGCCGCCGGCGTCCTCGCCGAGCGCGCGGCGAACCGCCGAGAGATGCACGGAAATGTTGTGTTCCTCGACGACGCGTCCCGGCCACACCGCTTCCATGAGCGCGTCCTTGCCAACCGTTTCCCCGGCGTGACGCAGCAGGCATGCCAGAATGTCCAGAGCCCGCGATCCGAGCGGCACCACCGTCCCGTCGCGAGACAATTCGCGCCGCTGCCCCGAGTAGCGAAACTCTCCGAACAAGACGCTCTTGCCTGCCTCCATGTTCCACGAGGTAGCAGAATGGTGGGATCGTCTCAATCGCCGGCATGAGAACGATCGAGGCGCCCGCCGGCGAAAATCGTGGCATTGTCTGGCAAACGCCACGCGAGCCGAAATCAAGGGCCGACACGGTTCTCCTGGATTTGGCGAAATCAGGCGGCGGCGTCATGTGGTGCCGTCGCGATGCCATCTCATGAGCAATCCTTCGCGCGGCATTATCTCGCGAAGCGGCGAACGACCCGCCATGGCTGCCTGACTTGCCATGGCGACCCCGTACCCACGATCCGGTCACGCGACGACGTAGAGCGTTGTTCCGGTCTCCTGGTCCTCGAAGTCATCCACGTGGACGGCGGTCTTGCTGAACCCTTTGCCGCGAGCCTGCCACTGGTAGAAGTGGTGGTTCCTTTTCAGTCCCTCGCCGAAACCGTATTTCGATACGATGAAATCGAATGAGTCGTATCCGAAAGCCAACGTAACCAGACTCTTCCCGCTGTACTTGCCCCCGTCGTCCGGGTTCCCAAGTCGACGTCCACAAATCATCTCGAAGTCGGTCCAGATCAATTTAAGATCGGACAGGAGGTTACCGGCCGCGCTGCGCAGTTTCGGGCCGATCGGCGGGGCGACCCACTGACCCATGATCTCTTTGCTGTTGGGCGCCCGCCGCGTTATCTTGAGACCCGTACCCCAATCGTCGCGGAAGCGCCAGCTTATATGATCGGGATCGTCCAGGTACTCGAACAAAACCATGCCGGGTACGGCGCGCAGGCCATCGATCGTCTCGCGAAGCTGATTGCGATGGCCTTTCCAGATCGAGCGGCGGCGGGCGTATTTGGACTCGTTGTGGGGATTGAAGTTGTTGCTGGTGATGGTCATTTGACTGCTCCCGTTTGCTTGCTGACGGGTTGAAGATGCCGCCGTTCCCGATCAATTTTCATGGCGGCCGGCCCTCAATCGTTGTCAAGATTTGTCAATCTGAGACGGGTCGTTCGCGGCGCGCCAGGCCTTGGTTGCACCGGGCCTGCGCGGATCCGCGCGCCGGTCCGGCCATCGACTGTGTCCAGCCCCCGATGCCCAAAGCGCGGAGCTTCGCGGTCACCGGTCTGAGTAGTTTCCGGCACTGGACAAACCGCCCCCGAGAGACTATGTCGGAAATATGGCAGACATGGCGGAATTGTGGCGAGGTCCACTTTCCCGCGTAAAGACCCTTACGGCGTCATGTATTTACCAAGGATCAAAATAATGCATTCGTTTGACTTTCGGCCAAAAGCCACCGAGCGACGGCATTTTCGTCATGAAACGCGGCGACATTTGTTCTCGGGCTGGCGCCGGCGTCCCGAAGCACCTTCCCCTCAGCAAACGCCCGCCGTCGACACCCCGGAGCTGGAGTTCGAATTGCCGACAGCTCTCACCCCGTCGCTCATTGGCTTCTCGGCGCTGACGTGGATGAAGCCGTCATAAGGCTCGCCTGACGCACGGACGGCGACCGCCGCGCGAACGGCACGCAAACGATCGCCGCCACTGTCACGATCGCGACCAGAGCCCATGCCTCATTGATCGACCACGCCATCGCCGCCCGTTCGACGACCGGTTCCAGCAGTGCCCGCGTCGCGGCATCGACCGGCGCCGCCGCCCGCGCGGCGAACGTATCGAGCGGCAAACCCAGAAATCGCGCGGTCCCGATATCGCCCGCCTTCAATCGATCCACGATCTCGATCACATGCCCGGGAGAGCGGGTGTAGATCACGGTATCGATCAGCGCGATGCCGATGGCGCCGCCGAGGTTCCGCATCAAATTGAACAACCCGCTCGCATCCGGCACCTGGGCGCGCTCCAGGTGGCCCAACGCCAGCCGCGTCGGCGGCAACAGACAAAACATGATGGCGACGCCGCGAATGATCTGCGGCCAGAACATGCCGTCGAAATCGGTTTGCGAGGTCTGGAATGCGCTGAGCCCCTGACCCAACGCGAACAGCGCGAACCCGAACGCGGTCAACACGCGGGCATCGAGCCGCTGCTCCAGCATCACGGCGATGGGTGCCGTCACCAGTTGCGCCACGCCCGTCACCAGCATGATCGTGCCTATTTCCAGCGCGTCGTGCAGCCGGACATAAGCCAGAAACACCGGCATCAAATACACTGAGCCGAACAGGCCAAAGCCCAGTACGAAACTCATGATGCAGCCGACGGTAAACCCCGGATCGGCGAAATTGCGCAGATCGACAACCGGATGAGCGCCGCGCAGCGAACGTGTCGCGAACACCCCCACGCAGCACAGACTCAGAACCAGCAGCCCCACCACCAGACCGTCGGTCCAACCGCGATCCGGGGCTTCCTTCAACGCGATTTCCAGCGCCGCCAGAGCGATCGCCATCAGCACCAGCGACACCCCGTCCAGCATCCGGATTTCCGCCCGGTGCATCGGGCGGGCGGGCACCAACCACCAGACAACGCCAGCCGAAACGATGCCCGGACCGGCATTGATCAGGAACAGCCAGTGCCACGAATACGTGTCGGTAATCCAGCCGCCGACGATCGGCCCCACGGTCGGCGCCAGCACCGCCAGCACCCCGGCGAGCATCGTGGCGATATCCTGTTTCTCAGGCGGGAACAGCAGAAACACCGCGGCGAACACCGCCGGGATCAACGTCCCACCCGAAAACCCCTGCAAAACCCGCCACGCGACCAGCACATGAAAACTGCCGCTCGCGGCGCAGCCCATCGAAGCGAGGGTAAAAACGATCAGGGCGAAAACGAACAACCAGCGCATGCTCAGCAGCCGGGTGAGGAAACCGGTCAGCGGGATCGCGATCACCTCGGCGATGAGATACGCCGTCTGGACCCAACTCATTTGATCCGGAGCGATCCCCAGCGCGCCCTGAATCTCAGGCAGCGAGGTCGCCACCACCTGCACGTCCAGGATCGCCATGAACATGCCGACGCACATGGCGGCGAAGCCAATCCAGGTGCCGGCGCTCATGGCGTCAGGAGGATCCCGCCAGGGACGCATTCTCCGCCCGGATGCGGATCGTCAGAATCGCGAGGTTGGCGATCGAGAAAATCAACGCGAACCACACCAGGCCGAGACACAGCGGCAACACCGCGATCTCCCCGATCACGACCAGATAATTCGGATGCGACAGGAACCGGTACGGCCCGCGTGCCACCAGCGTTTCGCCCGGCAGCACGATGATGCGCGTGGTCCAGCGCCGGCCCAGAGTGGTCAGGACCCAGACCCGTAACACCTGCAACAACACAAACACCGCCAGCCAGAAATAATTCAGCGGCGAAGCCCACCCGAACCACCACAACCCGGCGAGCCAGAGCGCGTGCAACGCCACGATCAGGGGGTAATGCCCAGGAGAGGCTTCGTAGGCGCCATGAGCGAGTAGAGAGGCGGTGTTGCGGCGGGCCAGCCATAATTCGCCCAACCGCTCCGCTGTCACCAACGCGAGCAGAACGGCCGCCAGGGTCATGCGGCCTTCCGCAGCGAGACGCTGCTGGCGGTGAAACCTGGTCCCATCGCGGTCAGCAAGGTGCGCGCCGGCAATCCGTCATGGATGACCCGTTGCAGAACGAACAAAGCCGTCGGGGCCGACATGTTGCCGTACTCGGCGAGGATGTCGCGTTCGTGGTTCAGGGTTCCCTGCCGCAATTCGAACGCGCGCTCCAACGCGGTGACGACTTTCTTGCCGCCGGGATGAAACGCCAGCCGGTCGATGTCGCTCAGTTCCAGTCCGGCGCGGCCGAGAATACCGGTCACGGCGGGCGCCATCCGCTCCTCCGCGAAAGGCGGGATGGCGCGGTCGAAAATCACCCCGAAGCCTTCGGGATCGACAGCCCACCCCATGACATCGAGCGTGTCGGCCCACATGTGCTGGCCGCTCATTTCTATCTCGGCGATGCCCGCCTGGGCTTCGCCCGAGCGCAGCACGCAGGCGGCCGCTCCGTCGCCGAACAACGCCGTGGCGACGATATTGGCCTTGCTCAGTTCGTCGAGCCGGAACGCCAGCGTGCATAACTCGATCGCTACCATCAGCACCACGCCGCCGGGACGCGCCCGCGCCAGTTGGGAGGCGACCGCCAGCCCGGACACGCCGCCGGCGCAGCCGAGGCCGAACACCGGCACGCGATCGATGTCCGCGCGGAACCCCAATCGGCCAGCCGCGCGTGCCTCAAGACTGGGTGTGGCGATGCCGGTCGATGACACTGTCACCACCGTGTCGACGTCCGCGGCGGTGATCCCGGCGGCGTCGAGCGCCTTACGCGCGGCATCGATGAACAACTCGGTCGCGCCGTCGATGTAGGCCGCGTTGCGCTCCGGCCAGCCCAACGGCTCGAAATACCAGTCGAGCGGGCGCACCGCGTAGCGCCGCAGAATACCCGAACTCTCGAACACCCGGGCCAAACGTTCGTAATCATCGTAGCGCGAGGCAAAGCCCCGGTGCGCCGCGGCGGCGGCATCGCGTTGGTGAATACAGTGGGGAGGTACCGCCGTGGCGACGGACATCAGTGTTACCTTCTGTGTCATCAATACTCCTGAAGCATTGGTCAATGGCGAATATCAAGAACAGGCCGCGCCTCAAGCAAGTTGCACGCATGTCCCGGAAAATACCAGTGACAAAACCCCGCCGGACTATTTTGAGAATTTGTTAACGGTTGCCATATCGCGCTCCCGCGTCGAAGCTTCCCATCCTGACGGAGGAGACGATCGCGTGACAGAACCTACCGGTCCATTGGCGGGCATCAAGGTGATCGACATCACGACCGTGGTGCTCGGCCCCTATGCGTCGCAGGTATTGGGCGACATGGGCGCGGACGTGATCAAGGTCGAGACGACCTCCGGCGACACCACCCGTTTCATCGGGCCGAGCCGGACCGAAGGCATGGGCTCGTATTTCGCCGCGCTGAACCGCAACAAACGCAGTCTTTCGATCGATCTGAAGAAGCCGGCGGCGATCCAGGCTTTGCTGCGGCTGATCGATGAAGCGGACGTGTTCGTGCACAACATGCGCATCGGCGCCGCGAAGCGTCTGGGACTGGATTACGAGTCATTGGCGAAACGGAACCCGCGGCTGGTCTACGCCTGCGCCAGCGGTTTTCGGCAGGGTAGCTCGTTGCAGGAGTTTCCCGCTTACGACGATCTGATCCAGGGCCTGTCCGGCATCGCCGCGCTGAATGCCGGCCCGGATGGCGCGCCGCGCTATTTCCCCATGGTGATGGTGGACAAGCTGACGGGAAGCAACCTCGCCTCGATGATCGGCATGGCGCTGTTCCATCGCGAGCGCACCGGTGAGGGTCAGGAAGTTCATGTTCCCATGTTGGAAACGATCCTGTCGTTCGCTCTGGTCGAACATTTCTGGCACGGGATGTTTGGCGAGCCGGAAAAAGGCGTCGGGTATCCTCGTGTGTTGTCGCCGCACCGCCGTCCGTATCAGACCAAAGACGGTTTCATCAGCGTGATCGCGGTCAACGACGCGCAATGGAAAAAGCTGTTCGAGGCGATGGGCGTGCCGCATCTGATCGACGATCCGCGGTTCAGCACCATGCAAGGCCGCACCACGCATGTCGACGCGCTGTACGCCACCCTGACCGAGGGCATGAAAAGCCGCACCACGGCGGAATGGATCGCCGAGCTGCAACCCGCCGACATCCCCTGCGGCCGTGCCGGCACACTTTCGGATTTGTTCGACGATCCTTACTTAAAAGAAACCGGATTCTTTGAAACCGTCGATCACCCGGTCGAGGGCCGCGCGCTGATGACGGCCGTCCCGGCCCGGTTCTCGAAGTCGCCACCGAATACCACGCGGCTTTGGCCCACTCTGGGCCAGCATAACCGCGAGATCCTGCGCGAGGCCGGCTGTTCCGAAGCCGAGATCGACGCGATCCTGGCGTGAGTGTCCTGTGTGGAACCACCTTATTGAGAAGACCCGGCCCTCGTATTTCTCCGAATCGGAACATGGTCTGACGGAATCCGCGTGAATCCGCGGTATCGCCTTCTTATCCGCGTTAAATTTCTTGGCCGGCCCAAACGCCGGAGATTGATTGGCGAGAAAAATTTTAACGCGGATAAGAAGGCGATACACACGGATTCACACAGATGGGTCAATGCGGCTTGAACCGTTTCGGGTCCGGCCCAACGGCTGATTGTCGTATGATTTGCTTCCGGACAGACCCTGAATCACCAGCCGCCGATCAGCCCGCCCATCACCAGCAGCGAAACCAGCCAGAACCCAGCGACGATCGCGAACAGCCGCATGGGCCTGCCTTCGTAGACGGTCATCGACAAGAACGGCATCGCGATAAACCCGAGCCACAGAAAGAACGATACGCGCGCTCCGGATACCACCCGGTTCACGCCGAGAAACTGCAGCAAATTCGCCAGAACCCAGGCGAGCACGAAGCCGGCGATAAAATCCACCACCATCGCGCGGCCCATGCGTGCCCTCGCCGCCTGAGCATCGATCCCAACCAGCCGTCCCCATGCCGGTCCGAACCCGAACGGCGCGAACCAAACGCCGCCGATCACGAAGCGAATGATCGCGGCCGCCAGAACCGCGAGCCAGTTGACGTCGAACCCGTGCATAGTAGCCTCTCCCACCGCGTAGAGGAGGATACCATGGCGAACGAAGAAACCGAAAAGAACGCGATCCGCGAGTTGCTCGCGACGTATTGCTTTCACCTCGACAATTATCGTTTCGCCGAGATGGCGGCACTGTTCACCGAGGATGGCACCTGGGATACCGCGTTCGGCAAGGGCACCGGCCGCGCCGGGATTGTCGCGCAGGCGGAATCAATCGGCAAACCCGGAGCGCCGCGGCCCAGGCGGGTGCATCTGACCACGAATATCGTGATCGCGCTGAACGGTGACGCGGCGACGGTGATGTCGAACTGGACGGTCATTCAGAACAGCGAAGGCGGGCCGAAGATCGGCTCCGGCGGGGCGTATCAGGATCAGGTGGTGAAACAGAACGGACAATGGTTATTTAAATACCGCAAGATCGACCGGTTTCTCGCGGAGGGGTTGATGTAGGAAGGCCTGGTCGGCAAACGGTAAATGCGATCGTATTCAACCCGCGAGCCTGGCTTTAACAGATCCTCAATCAGGCGACAGTAGACTGGGTCCGCCGCGCGGGAGTAAGATCGCGATCATGACCGCGGTTCCATTCGACACGCTGAAATTGGCACGGCATCTTGACGAGGCAGGCCTTGCCGCTTCAGCCGCGAGCGGCGCGGCGGAAGCGCCCGCGGATACCGATCTGGCAACCAAGGATGATCTCGCCGGAGTTAAAGATGAAATTGCCTCGGTCAAACCTGAGTTGGAGGCGGCCAGCCCCGGATCGAGGGCCGAGTTTCAAGACGCAATCAAGCGGTTTCGACGGGACATCACCATTGGATTCGGCGGCGCGATGGTTATCTCGGTTGGCATCGTCCTGATGGCGCTCCGCTATCTACGCCCCCATTCGTAGACCGGTTCACCTGCCAGATTGCCCCTTGGTCCAAGGATTGGCCCCCTCTGGTGCTCTGCTCCTCTGGTGCTCCAGGATCAATTCTTCGCTGCCGTTTCCGCGCATTCCCGCGTTG
>Ga0182030_10027728_pt1 | contig 10169 bp, 6 predicted proteins | sample 812S3MmetaG_FD_121299 | JGI IMG/M metagenome (GOLD analysis project Ga0182030, IMG submission 121299) | Permafrost microbial communities from Stordalen Mire, Sweden - 812S3M metaG (Illumina Assembly) | ecosystem: Environmental > Terrestrial > Soil > Wetlands > Permafrost | place: Sweden... | reverse complement strand
CGCCGCCGCCGGTGCTGCATCCCGGCACCGGCCAGCCGATAGGGCCGGCCGACCTCGCGCCGCTGTTCCCGATGGCGCTTATCGCCCAGGAGGTCAGCGCCGAGCGCGAGATCGAGATCCCCAACCCCGTGCGCGACATCTACCGCATGTGGCGCCCGACGCCGCTCTACCGCGCTCGCGCGCTGGAGAAGAAGATCGGCACGAGCGCCCGTATCTTCTACAAATACGAGGGCGTCAGCCCCGCCGGCTCGCACAAGCCCAACACCGCCGTCCCGCAAGCCTTCTACAACAGCCAGGAAGGCGTAACGAAGCTGTCGACCGAGACCGGGGCGGGGCAGTGGGGCTCCTCGCTCGCCTTCGCCGGCGGGCTGTTCGGGCTCGAAGTCAAGATCTACATGGTCAAGGTCTCCTATAATCAGAAGCCCTATCGGCGGGCGCTGATGGAGACCTACGGCGCGACCTGCGTCGCCAGCCCCAGCATGGAAACCGCCTCGGGCCGCGCCATCCTGGCGCAAAGCCCGGACTCGCCGGGCTCGCTCGGCATCGCCATCTCCGAAGCGGTGGAGGTCGCGGCGCAGAACGCCGACACAAAATACGCGCTCGGCTCCGTGCTCAACCATGTGCTGCTGCATCAGACGGTGATCGGCATCGAGGCCATCGAGCAGATGCAACAGGCCGACGCCTACCCGGACGTGGTCATCGCCTGCGCTGGCGGCGGGTCGAACTTCGCGGGGCTGGCGTTCCCGTTCATCGGCGCCAAGATCCGCGACAAGCTCAAGACCCGCATCGTCGCGGTCGAGCCGGCGGCCTGTCCTTCGCTGACGCGCGGCCGCTACGCTTTCGACTTCGGCGATACCGGCCACCTGACGCCGCTGGTCAAGATGCACACGCTCGGCTCGACGTTCATTCCGCCGGGCTTCCACGCCGGGGGCTTGCGCTATCACGGCATGGCGCCGATGGTCAGCCACTGCAAGGAACTCGGCCTGATCGAGGCGCGCGCCTATCATCAGAACCCGTGCTTCGAGGCCGGCGTCCTGTTCGCGCGCACGGAGGGCATCGTGCCCGCGCCGGAGTCCAACCATGCGGTGAAGGCGGCGATAGACGAGGCGGTGATGGCGCGCGAGGAAGGGACCTCGCCGACGATCCTGTTCAACCTGTCGGGCCATGGCCATTTCGACATGCAGGCCTACACCGACTATTTCGCCGGCAAGCTGATCGACCAGGATTACGACCACGCGCTGCTGGAGGCGTCGCTGGCGCAACTGCCGGCGGTGGCGGCGGAGTAGGGGACCGCTTCAATCAACCAACACTCCGACATTCCCTCTCCCCTTTGGGGAGAGGGTTAGGGTGAGGGGTCTCGAAGCTTCGCGCCCCTCACCCCAACCCTCTCCCCGCAAGCGGGGAGAGGGAGCGTCACGCGGAACTGCATCGCGCGCTACCCATTATCGCCGCGGATCGCGGCGATAACGGCGTCGGTCACCTGGCGCGTCGTCGCGGCGCCGCCGAGGTCGGGCGTGTGCAGGCTGACATTGGCGGTGACGCGCTCTATGGCCTTCATCAGCCGCCCGGCGGCGGCGGGTTCGCCGAGATGCTCCAGCATCAGCACGCCCGACCAGAACGTGCCGACCGGATTGGCGATCCCGCGCCCCACGATGTCGAAGGCGGAGCCGTGGATCGGCTCGAACATCGACGGGAATTTTCGCTCGGGGTTCAGGTTGGCGGTCGGCGCGATCCCGAGCGATCCCGCCAGCGCCGCCGCGAGATCGGACAGAATGTCGGCGTGCAGGTTGGTGGCGACGATCGTGTCCAGCGTCTGCGGCTTCAGCGTCATGCGCATGGTCATCGCGTCAACCAGCATCTTGTCTGACGTAACGTCGGGGAACTCGAAAGCAACTTCCGCGGCGATCTCGTCCCACATCACCATCGCGTGACGCTGCGCGTTCGACTTGGTGACGACCGTCAGGAGCTTGCGCGGCCGGCTCTGCGCGAGCCGGAACGCGAAGCGCATGATGCGGGTTACGCCCGCCCGGGTCATCAGCGAGACATCGGTCGCCGCCTCCTCGGGCAGCCCGCGATGCACGCGCCCGCCAATTCCGGAATATTCGCCCTCGGAGTTCTCGCGCACGATGACCCAGTCCAGCTCCGGCCCGGCGACGCTGCGCAACGGCGAGACGATACTGGGCAGAATGCGCGTCGGCCTCACATTGGCGTATTGGTCGAACGGCTGGCAGATCGCGAGCCGCAGGCCCCATAGCGTGACATGATCGGGGATTTCGGGATGGCCGGCCGAGCCGAACAGGATCGCGTCGTGAGCGCGGATCTGGTCGAGGCCGTCGGCCGGCATCATGCGCCCGCATCGCTTGTAGTAGTCGCCGCCCCAGTCGAAGCGGTCGAACGTCAGGGCGAAGCCGGCGCGCTCGGCGAGCGCGGTAAGAACCTCCGTCCCGGCGTCAACCACCTCCGCGCCGATTCCGTCGCCGGGGATAGCGGCGATCCGATAGGTTGGCATAGCGTCCGCCTTTTTTGGTCCGAAGCCAAGCTCAGCTTAAGCCCGAGGCCGAGTCCCGTTGCAATCCCGATGACGTCCTCGTTGTCGCCCGCTAATTCCGCATGTTTACTGTTAATAAAAACATGCGGCGTACACAGGATACATTCCCTTAACCAAGCAGCTTGACCATGCCGGAATTTGAAGCCGTCGTCTTAAGGCGCATCGCCGCTGAACCGTTCCCCTGTGAAGCCGGCGCGCGCAACGCCTTCTGCGAGCGGCTCGTCGACGACAAGCTCGCCAGATATTCGGCGCGGGGTTTCGCGTCTTATCTCGTCGATGGCGGGGCGCGCGTGCTTCGCGCCAACGTCGTCGCGAACTCGACGCCGTCGCAAAGCCTGGCGGTGCGCGCGGGCCGCCTTCGCTGTCAGACAAAGTCGGATCAGATGCGATTGGAGAGCGCGCTCGCCGATGCGGCCGTGGCCTCGGCAAGCGCAGCCGTCTATGTGCGGCTCTCTCCCACGCCGGATTGCGCAAATCCGCTCGTCCTCGTCGCGCCTGTCGCCGCGGCGGACCTCGCGCTGGTCACCCTCGTCGACGCCAGCGCCCGCGTCCGAGAGGCGTCGAGATCGCTCGACATGCTTTCCCGAGCCTTCGGGTTGACCGCGCGTGAAGCGGAGGTGGGCGCGCTGATCTCGACAGGCGCTGACATCGCGGCGGTCGCGGCGCGGCTTGGCGTGGCGATCGGAACCGCGCGCAACTATCTGAAGACCGCCATGCAGAAACTGGAAGTCCACAGCCAGGTGGAGCTGGCCGCTATTGTCGGAGAATTGTCCAATCTTGCCGCGGCTTAGAGCCGCGGCGTCACGCCGCCTGGCTTCAAGACGAGGCGACGAAGCCGCCTTGCGGCTCCTCGTATTGCGCCGCCAGAAAGCCTTGGCCGGACCGCACGATCCGCGCCTTGGCGCCGCCCAAGCTCAGGATGTCGCCGATCTTCAGCGGCGCGTTGGTCTGCAATGCGACGCCGCTGCGCGAATAGTCGATCACTTGCGCGGTAAAACGGCCGTCGGACAACAAGATTTCAAAATGCGCCTTCGTTTCCGGTTCTATCCGCTCGTGGCGGCGCAGCTCGCTCGCGCGTCCCGCCTGTCGCTCGTGCAGCCATGCGATCTTTCTCAAGAGACGCTCGCGCTTGGCGGGGGTGATCGCCGGCGCGATGCTTAGCCGTCCCGGCTCGACGGCTAAAATTGACCCTTCGACACGGCCTAGCCCGTCGAGATAGGCGACCACGCGTTCGCCGATCTTCCCACCGCTCTCCGCCTGCAGCTCGATCTTGTCGATCTCGACGGCGAGCGTCTCGCAGCCGTGTTCCGTGCGGTCCGCCAACATGTATCGGCCGCGCAGGCGCAGCGGCCGCGGAATTGTCGAATCGGGCGAAGCTTGCGGCCGCGGAAAGGCCCAACCCTCGGATAGCGGTTGAAGTAAAGCCGTACTGTACATGCTTAGCTCGCTCCCTGGCTTCGCTACATGTCGCGGCACGATAGCTTGCAGAGCCGGTCGCGCCCACGTCCCATGTGGGACTATCGCAGCGGCGCCATCGGCCCACAGACAGGAAAAACTCTGCAAATTCGGGAAATTTTGATCGAAAGGTTCGCGAGGCTTGACAAACAAACATTTACGCCGCTTTCGCGCCGTCGTTGATTTGAACGTCCGCTTCCAGCACAAACCCGTCACAGCGGTCGTTCCCAGATGTTCGACTGCGCGGCGTCATGAGGATGTCCGGACATGGTCGCGCGTCGGGAATGAATTCCGGTTGCGTGGCGTTGCAACGGATCTGCCTCGTGACCTCCATTTCGAAAAGCGCTCCTTCCTGGCCTCTGACGGTCACCGCCGCCGCTGCGCTGACGACAACCGAGATAAAGTCGATGACGACCAGTCAGGCGGCGACGCTGACCTCGGCCGATCTCAACGCCTTTTCCGCTTCCGCCTTCGCGGCGATGTCGGGCGCACAGATCGCGGCGCTGGCCACCTCCGCGCTGGCGGGCCTGACGCCGGCGCAGGCGGCGTATTTCACCGCCACCGAACTCGCGGGCCTGACGTCCTCGCAGGTTGGCGTTCTCTCAACTTCCGATATCGCAGCCCTGTCGGCGGTCGGCGTCGCCGCGCTCCGAGCCGCCGGCCTCACGGCCACGCAAGTCGCCGACTTGTCCGCAGCGCAGACGCAGGCGCTCACCGCCGCGCAACTGAACGCGATGTCCACGGCGACCCTCGACGCCGCCCAATCCGGCCAGTTCACCGCCACGCAAATCGGCGGACTTACGACGGCGACTATCGCCCATCTCGCCAGTACGCAGATCGCCGCGCTCTCGACTGCCGCGGTAGCGCGACTTTCCGCCACGCAGGCCGCAGCCCTGACCTCGACCGATGTCGCCGCAATGAGCGCCACGCGGCTCGGCGCGCTCTCGACCACGGCCGCCGCCAACCTCACGGCGGCGGATGTCGGCGCGCTCTCGACGACGCAGATTGCCGGACTTACCGCGGGCGACTTCGGCGCGCTCACATCCACCGAGCTGAAGGCGCTGTCATCCACCGACATAGGCGCCTTGTCGGCGACCCAGGCGGCGGCGCTCAGCGCGACGCAGTTGAACGCCATCGGCGCCGGACTGGCGTCGATGAAAACGGCGCAGACGCAGGCGCTGACGGCGACGGCGCTCAACGGCCTGAACTCGACCTCCTTCGCCGGTCTCTCGGTGGCGGCGCTGACGTCGAGCCAGGTCTCCGCACTCGGCGCCGCCGCGATTACCGCGCTCGGCCAGGGCGTCGCTTCGCTGACGAATTCGCAGATGTCCGCGCTTTCGACGACCGCCGTCGCCGCGCTGTCTTCAACGCAGATCGCCGCGCTGTCGTCGGCCGCCCTTGCGGCGTTGACCGTCGCCGATTTCGCAAAGTTGACCGCTGCGCAGGCCAAGGCGATCTCCGCTTCGCAGATCGCCGCCCTCAGCGGCGCCGAGCTTGGCGCGCTTTCCGCCGCCGCCGTCGCCGGCCTGACCGCGCAGGCCATCGCCGCGCTCAACCAGACCCAGATCGGGTCGCTTTCAACCGCAGGGATCGCCGCACTTTCGACGACACAAGACAAGGCGCTGACCACGACCGCTATCGCCGGGCTGACATCGGCGCAGGCGCGGGCGCTTTCGGCCTCGGCGCTGGCGGCTCTGTCGGGCGCGCAGCTCAACGCGCTGTTCAGCGCCGATGCGGCGGCGCTGACGACGACGCAGATCGCCTCGCTGACGTCCACCGCCGTCGCCGGCCTCACGACGGGCGCGCTCGCGCTGCTCTCGACGACGCAGACCGGCGCGCTCACGGCGGCGACGCTCAACGCGCTGAACGCCTCGCAGATTGAGGCCCTGAATCTCGCCGCGCTCTCGACGGCGACGCTCGGCGGACTGTCGGCGTCCACCGTGGGCGCTATGTCAGGCTCCGAGTTCGCGGCGGCGGTCGGCGGCAATGCGGCCGCGCTGACGGCGACGCAGGCCAAGGCGCTGACGACAGCCGAGTTGACCGCGCTGTCGTCGACGCAGGCGGACGCGTTCTCGACCGCCGCGCTCAATTCGCTGAGCGCCGCGCAGATGCAGGCGCTCAACCTCTCGGGCCTGTCAGGCGCGAAGATCGCCGGCCTCACGGCGACCGCCATCGGCGAGATGTCGGCTTCCGGGTTTGCGGCGGCGGTGGGCGGCAGCGTCTCGTCACTGACGACAACGGCGGTCAAAGGCATTACGACGAGCGAGATCAACGCGCTCTCGCTCTCGCAGCTCAACGCCTTCACGACCAGCCAGATCGCGGCCATGTCTGCGGCCGTGGCGTCGGCGCTCGCCTCCGACAAGGCGGCCGGCGGAACGAACTCCAGCGCGATCCTGACCGAGGCGGCGACGCTCGGGGCCGGCGGATCGCTGACTTACAACAGCCTGTTGCAGATCCTCGACGACGCGTCGGTGGGCGGCATGACGGCGAACAAGGTCGCCGACCTCACGACGATCGCGGGCAAGCTCAACGCCTCCGGCGGCTGGAGCGCCTCGGCCTACGCGCAGCAGATGTACGACAACGTCGTGCTCGGCAATTCCGCCAACGCCCATTGGACGGCAGGAACGACCACGCACGCCGCGCTCGGCAATCTCTCCGCCACGTCGTCGCAGACGCAGGTTACCGAGCTGATCGGCAAGTGGTTGCTCGGGAGCGACCTGCCGACCTATCAGAATATTCTTGGAAGCGCCTCCGCCTCCTACGCGGCCTATAGCCTGTCGTTGTTCTCGGGCAGCGGGCCGCAGTACACGGACATCAACCAGGGCCAGCTCGGCGACTGTTTCTTCCTGTCGGCGCTCGCCACCGAAGCGCTGCAGGATCCCTCGCTGATCGAGAACATGATCCAGTCCAACGGCAACGGGACCTATTCCGTCGACTTTCATGTCAACGGACAAGACGACTACGTGACCGTCAACAGCCAGCTGGTCACCTACGCGTCAATCCGGCAATGGGACGGAAGCTCGCTCGCGTTCGACAGCAACGCGCAGGACATGTGGGCGCCGTTGATCGAGAAGGCCTACGCGCAGTTGATGGAGCAGACCGGGGTCACCACCCTCTCCGGCGTTGGCAACATCAACAGTTTTTCCGCCATGAACGGCGGCGACAGCAACGGATTGCAGGCGATCACCGGTCAGGCGGTGACCGAGGACTGGCTCGGCAGCGGGGATACCGCTTCGACTGCGCAGTCGTATTTGAGCCAGGCTCAGGCGGCGTTCAACTCGGGCCAGGGCGTGATGCTTGGGACCGACACTCTCAGCGTCGCCGATCACAATATGGTCGGCGGCCACATGTTCACGGTCGTCGGACTCAGCGCCAGCGCGGATACGGTGACGCTGTTCAACCCCTGGGGGACGAGCATTTCCGGTATGGGAATGGACTCCGTGTTCACGGTCGGTCTTGGCGAACTGATGAAGGATGGCGTCTACCTGGAATACACCACCGGGACGCGCGCCACGGTCTGACGAGCGCGTCTAGCGCCAGAGCTTCGTCAGCGGCCCCTCCGCGCCGCCGACGGGGTCGCTTTCCGGCCAGCCGAGCGTGGCCATGATCCGCACGGCTTGCGCGGAGGGCGCGCTGCGGCAAATGTCGAAGATCTGGCCGACGGGATAGGCGCCGACGACCAGGAAGTCCGGACTCGCCTCGATCTGGCGATGCCCGGTTCCCGCCGGCAGCAGCACCGCGTCGCCCGCGGCGACCTTGACCTCCCGGCCGCCCTGTCCCCCGAGCATCAGACGCGCCCAGCCGGCGGCGAAGCCGAGCGCCTCGTGCGCCGTCGAATGGTAATGATGATAGTCGAACACGCCGTCGCGCCATTGCGCGGGCCAGCCGTTGCGGCCGAACAGCGTCTCGAACGCCGCCGCCGCTTTTTCCGCCGCGCCCGATTCCGGCGCCGCGCGCCGGTAGAGGATCACCGGCAGCCTCGCATTGTTGGGAACCCAGCCGTTGCGGGCGAGAATGAAATGTTCGGCGATCATGACCACGCTCCCGTAGTCGCTCCGCGGCGGCGCCGCGTCCGCCCAAACGCGCGGACGGCGGCGCGAGCCGCTTGAACCGGCCCGGCGGGATCAAATCGCCGGGAGCGCCGTTCTATCACAGGTTGCGGGAGCGCAAGGCATGGCTTCTATCGAGGATTATGCGCTGCTCGGCGATTGCCGCTCGGCCGCGCTGGTTTCGCGCGACGGCTCGATCGACTGGCTGTGCTGGCCGCGCTTCGATTCCAGCGCCTGCTTCGCCGCGCTGCTGGGAACGCCGGATAACGGCCGCTGGCGCATCGCGCCTGACGACGAGAAGGCGCAGGCGAGCCGCGCCTATCTCGGCCCGACGATGATCCTGACCACCACCTACCGCAGCGGCGGCGGCGTCGTGGAGCTGACCGACTTTCTCGTGTATGACGCGGCGCAGCCGACGCTGGTGCGCATCGCGCGCGGCGTCGAGGGCGAGGTCGCCATGACCTCGGAGCTGGTGATCCGCTTCGACTATGGCTTGACGGTGCCGTGGGTCGCGCGCGGGCCGCATCGCGAGCTGCTCGCGACCGCGGGGCCGCTGAAGCTCGTGTTTCGCACCAGCGCCCGCAGCGTCGGGCGCAACATGCGGACGCTGTCGCATTTCAAGCTTGGCCCCGGCGAGCGCGTCGCCTTCACGCTGCAATGCGTGGACTCCGTGGCCGAGATCCCGCCCCCTTGCGACGCGGACGCCGCCTTGGAGCGTACGCGCAAATTCTGGACGGGCTGGGCGTCGCGCTGCCGCGACGCTCTTCCCTGGTACGCGCAGGTGCAGCGCTCGCTGCTGACGCTGAAGGCGCTCATCTTCGAAAAGACTGGCGGCGTCATCGCCGCGCCGACGACGTCGCTGCCCGAGCATATCGGCGGCGTGCGCAACTGGGACTACCGCTATTGCTGGCTGCGCGACTCCAGCCTGACGCTGCAGGCGCTGATGACCGCGGGCTACTGGGACGAGGCGATGGCGTGGCGCGACTGGCTCGTGCGCGCCGTCGCCGGCGCGCCGCAGCAGGCGCAGATCATGTACGGCGTCAGCGGCGAGCGGTTCCTCGACGAGCGCGAACTGCCGTGGCTCGCGGGCTACGAAGGCTCCAAGCCGGTCAGGATCGGCAACGCCGCCTCCAATCAGTTCCAGCTCGACGTCTACGGCGAAGTCATCGACGTGCTGTATCGCACCGGCTCCCACCTGGACCCGCACGAAGTCAGCTTCCTTCGCAAGACGCCGCCGACGCTGCAGGTCGGGCTCGCCGTGCTCGAACACGTCGAATCCGTCTGGCGCAAGCCGGACGAGGGCATCTGGGAGGTGCGCGGCGAGCCGCGTCCCTTCGTGCACTCCAAGCTGATGGCGTGGGTCGCGTTCGACCGCGCGGTCAAGGGGATGTCGCGCTTCGGCGACCGCTTCCCCGTAGAGCGATGGCGCAAGTTGCGCGACGAGATCCACGCGGAAATCTGCGAGCGCGGCTTCGACCCGAAAGTCGGCGCCTTCATGCAATATTACGGCGCCGATATTCTGGATGCGAGCGTGCTGCTCGCGCCCATTGTCGGCTTCCTGCCGGCGCACGATCCGCGCATCGTCGGCACCATGCGCGCCGTCGAGCGGCGACTTATCAAGGGCGGCTTCGTGTTGCGCTACGAGCAGCCGGACTCGACGGCCGACGGATTGCCGCCCGGCGAGGGGGCGTTCCTCGCCTGCAGCTTCTGGTATGTCGACGTGCTGGTGCTGCAGGGCCGGCTCGGCGAGGCGCGGGCCATGTTTGAGCGGCTGATCGGGCTCAGCAACGACGTCGGCCTGCTGGCGGAGGAGTACGACCCCGGCGCCCGCCGCATGCTCGGCAATTTCCCGCAGGCGTTCAGCCATGTCGCGCTGGTCAATTCCGCCTATGCGCTGGCGGAGGCGCTGAAGCCGCGCGGCTAGCGCTATTTTACCCTGCTCAGGACGATGTCGACGCCCCGGATGTCGCCCGCCGAAGGCCGGATATAGACCGCCTGCTTGCGGCCGCTCACGCGTATCGACATGCTCGCGGTGAAGCCGGGGCCAGTCACCTGTCCCTCGAAATCGCCGCGGCCGACCTGGCCCGACAGGTCGCCATGCACGCCGCGAGTCGTCT
>Ga0182030_10027727_pt1 | contig 10169 bp, 10 predicted proteins | sample 812S3MmetaG_FD_121299 | JGI IMG/M metagenome (GOLD analysis project Ga0182030, IMG submission 121299) | Permafrost microbial communities from Stordalen Mire, Sweden - 812S3M metaG (Illumina Assembly) | ecosystem: Environmental > Terrestrial > Soil > Wetlands > Permafrost | place: Sweden... | reverse complement strand
AGGCTTACGCTGGCCATAAAGATTTGGCGAGTACGATGCGCTATCTGCGACCCGCGACCGGCAAAGAGGCCAAGGCCAAGTTGAATGCGGTGAAGTGGTAGCTACGTCATGCAGCCACGGGTAGCAGGGCGTACATCAGCAGTACATCAACCATGGAGGTTTCATCGACGATAAGGAGGTCGCAGTCGAGCGGCTTATCTTCATTGCGGGAGAACCGCCCTGTGGCCGGATCGACTTCCAGAAGACGATGAATGGTCTTCGCTTCCATCCCAGTGGTCTCTGTAAGGCGCTTCGCAGCCCTTCCTGTCGGCGCACACAGCAGACACTTCACTTTCTTGGCCCGGAGGATCAGAAGGATCGAGTTCACCAAGGTGGTCTTGCCGACGCCTGGACCGCCGGTAATGATGGTGATCCGACTCGCAAGAACGGTCCTCAACGCTTCACGCTGGCTTGGGGCCAGAGTTTTTCCGGTCTTCTTTTCACACCAGACGACGGCCTTGTCGAAGTCGATCTTCGGGTAGGTCACGTTCCCTGTGACCAGACGTCTGATCTTCGTCGCGATGCCATCCTCAGCCTTGCGAAGGTGAAGCAGGAAGATAAGCGGCTCGTTGTCGATCTCCTCCAGGAGAAGGAGGCCGCTGGTCAGCATGTGTGACAGTGCCTGTTCGATCGTCTCGACCGGGACTTCCAGCAGCTTCACTGCCGCCGCCTTCAGTTTCTCCAGGGGCAGAGCGCAATGACCCTCCGAGGTGGCCCCCAAAAGTACGTGGGCAATCCCAGCCCTCGCCCGGTTCTGCGAGTCCTTGGGGATGCCGACACTCTGGGCGATCTGATCCGCGGTAGCGAAGCCGATACCGTGGATTTCCTTCGCCAGCGTGTACGGGTTCTCCTGCACCGTCTGGATGGCCAGATTCCCATACGTCTTGTAGATGCGAACCGCACGACCAGTACTGACCCCATGGCTGTGAAGGAAGAGCATGATCTCACGGATATGCATCCCCTCCTGCCAGGCAGTTGCAATCCGTTCCCGGCGCTTTGGGCCGATGCCGTCCACGGACTCCAAGTCGGCAGGGTTGTCGCTAATCACCGCCAGCACTTCGGCGCCAAAGTGCCCAACCAGCTTTTTCGCCAGAACGGGGCCGACTCCTTTCACGAAACCGCCGCCGAGGTACCGCTCAACCCCCTCGCTCGTAGTTGGAGGGGTAGCCTTCAGGACCTGGGCCTTGAACTGGAGCCCATGCTCTTTATCGCGCACCCACCATCCTTTTGCGGTCAGCCATTCCCCGGCGCTCACTGTCGGCACCGAGCCAAGGACCGTGACCAGGTCGCGCTGTCCCCGCACCTTCACCCGCAGCACTGCAAACCCGCTTTCCTCGTTAAAGAAGGTGACGCGCTCCACGAGGCCAGCGATCTCTTCTGGCGGGGTACGCGGTTGTGGGAAGGAGTCTTTCATCCTGATCGAAGTCTATGCGGTTTGAGCCATCATCGGTGTTGGGGTACCTGATGTTGGACCACAAATTGACCTCTACCCCATGGCCAAAATTCTCCCCGATCAATCGCTCATCACTACTCTGCCGCCGCAGTGTGCCTGCTCTGGGCCGCGTTCTGCTGAACCCGCATCATTGCGGAAGCTGACAATGCGGGCCGCTTTGGCGGCAGGGACACTTGTTCTTGGTACCCCCAAGCTTCCCCGTTCAAAAACTCTGCGTTATGATCTTCCGAGACCTTCTCGGCCGCTGCAGCGGAAATCGGCAGAATGCTCCAAACCCCCTGAATATGGCTCTCCGGAGGCTCTTCTCCCCAAAAACGACCTCCCACAAGGCGCAAGGACGCGTCGCTGGGAGGCTGGTGAGCCTCCAGTACCTTGCTTTTGCTGCAGCGCACTCGTACCGGTGGCCGCGCACGCACTCCTACCAATCGAGCGCAACGGGCAACCTGCGGAGTGGGGGTACCTTGATTCTTGAAGATATTTTGACGGGTACCCCTTACGGCATTCTCGACTTCAGCTTGATCATCTCGCCATCCACAGTGAACCTGTCGTAGCCGTGATGGTGGATGGTCTTCGGATGCTTCTTCGCTGGATCGATCCAAGCCTTGACGACCTCAAGGACGAACAGGTTGAACTTGCTGACGCACTCGGTTCTCCCTACTACGGTGGCAGAGATCGGCCTCGAAGGCGCGAACCTTCGATGTCGGTTGCTTTTAGGGGTCTTTGGTCACAATCTCTTTCTACGCTGTCTATCCCTCGCATCAATTCTCAATGTCGTCTTTCCATGCGACAGCTCCGCGAACACATCGCCCTTGACGCGCAAGGCGTAAAAGATGAGGATGCCGAAGACTATCACGATTGTGAGCACCACCAATGCCAAAGCTGGAAGTCCGGAAACTAAGGAGGCGTTCATTTCCCCACCTCAACATTTCCGCCAGGGACCAACAGAAAGCGAGTCGGCCCACCCAGCTTCTGCAGTTCTTGACGGATGATCTTCTCCGCGCTGGCATTCACTGTTAAGGCAAGCATCTTCTTGCCTATACAGGCTTCAATGCGGAGGCAGTCGCCCTCCTTGACCCACGTGGCCGATCTGAGCAACTGTGAGGCCGATTCGTGCCCGGCGTTTGCCAGTGCGGCGCTGACCTCGGTACGTACCGAGTCCAGACTTGGATCACCGGACGATTGGCCCGTCCCTCCTCCCGAAGGAGGCGGGACCCGAAGCGGGAATCGAGCAATCGGAACTCGCGTTTGATTCGCCGCGGTTTTGACTGCATCAGCAACGGCTTTGGCGTCGGTCAGTCTCGCACGAATGTCATTCGTGGTCTTCACCGCCTCCTTGCTGAGCTTTTCAAGAAGCGTTGGAATCTTGCCGATTGCCGAGATGCGCAAAGATCGAGGAGCGTCATTGAACAGCCAGGACTCTACTTCCTCGGCCTCATCACCACCCTGGTAATCACCCGTAACTTTCCGCAAACAGATGCCCCAGTTGGCGCCGACCTTGGCGTAACCAATGTCCTCGCTCCAGTACCAGGATGCTTCCGGGACTCCGCTGTCTTCGCGGATCGGGACCCATACCACAACGCCGAGATTCAACTTCCTCAGGGCAACGTCAATCTCGGCGATGCATTTCCCAAGTTCGTCGGAGATGTCATTGAGGTCTTTGGCGGCTGTAGAGAGCTGAGAATAGAATTCAGCAACCCTCGCGGAGAGGGTCGTTTCATTGCTAGGCATATTTTTTCTCCAAGCCAGACAGGTTGGGGTTCACCGCCAGACAGACGGATATCACCGTTGAGATTACCGCCTTACAGGCGGGGTGGTGGGTTTGGCTTCCGCCTTCCAGCGGTACAGCAGCGCAACCCTGCTGATGGCATTTTAGGCTTGCGGGGAGCACTTCGCAAGCACATCACATTGGTGACGATCAGTAGGATCGGGCACGGAACTGACCTTCATGCGCGGCGCGTGGCAACTTGAGACTCCTGCCCGCAGCCAACCATAGATTCGCCTCCGTGGAATCCGCGGGGTACCCAAAACTATGGCCCTTTCCAGCGGTGTCAGTTCCCATTGGAAGGGAACCAGGACGGATGCGGCGGCCATCAAGTCCATCACCGGGATGGCCTGAAACGAACGTATCGCCAACTCGGATGGCTTGAGGTAGTCCAACTGCTGCTCGGACTGCGCAGAGGTCGTTTTTCTACGGGTCCAGTCCGTTCTTGAGCCTCACACGAAACATCGCTTCCCCGTGAGCGGCCCCGATTTTCAGGGGGTACTAACCCATGCCCCGCCCCTCAGCAAGCCCGCCTGCCCCCCTTATCGTGCGATGTTTCAGGGAGTTTTGGCCCCGGAATGGGGTGAATTTCCTCTTGAGGCTGGAAATCACCGAACCTGCTCGACCCTCTCTTCAAGGCAAGCTACCGGTATCTTGAGCCATCTGCGAAGTGTTGCCCAGAATCATTACTCTCGGCGTGAGAGTTAGGCTGTGCACGCCCGCAACCCAGTCACGAGTGCCATACTACTTGGTGGTTTGCCGAGGACATTCCATGGACATCTTCCGCTACCGTGAAGACCTGATCGGGGACTATAGCGCATACGTAAAAGGCTTCCTGGCGGTTCAAGACACAGACTTAGAGCAATTCATTACCTCTCGCCTGGATGGGGGATTCCTTTGGCCGGAACCACTGGTACAACTCAACCCGGCCTTCGTCCAAGGTCCGACCATCGATGAACTGGTTGATCAAAAGCGCCTTCATGCCACTTGCCGAGAAATCTTCCGGCGCGGCAAGACAGTTGAACATCCCACAGGCGCCCCACTCCGCCTGCATCAGCACCAGGAGAAGGCTTTAGACTGCGCTCTGCAGGGCGTGAATTATGTGCTAACCACCGGCACGGGTTCCGGCAAGAGCCTCGCGTACCTCATTCCCATCATCGACCACGTTTTGAAGGCCGGCAGCGGGCATGGCATTCAAGCCATCGTCGTCTACCCCATGAATGCTCTGGCGAACAGCCAGCTCGGCGAGATGGAGAAGTTCCTTGTTCCGGGATTCCCCGCAGGTAAGCCTCCTGTCCGATTTGCCCGCTATACGGGCCAGGAGAACGAAGAAGCTCGTGAAGCGATCCTGAACAACCCGCCAGATGTTCTGCTGACCAACTACGTCATGCTTGAGCTGATTCTCACGCGACCTCGGGAGCGCGAACATCTGATCAAGGCTGCAGGCGACCTGCGCGCGTTCGTCTCCACCATAGCGGGAGGTGGCTTCCATGAATGAGCGCGCGGTGAGAAGCGTCGAAACCGACGTCCTGCGGATCGCCTATGTCGAGCACGGGCCAACCGATGGCTGGCCGGTAATCTTGTCGCACGGCTTCCCCTACGACGTGCATTCTTACGATGAAGTCGCTTCGATCCTGGCGCGATCAGGAGCGAGGGTCATCACCCCATATACACGCGGGTTCGGCCCAACCCGCTTCGTTTCCGATGATGTCATGCGGAGCGGGCAGCAGGCTGCCCGCGGCCGCGACATCGTCCAGCTTGCCGATGCTCTGGGGCTGGAACGCCCGATCCTCGGTGGTTTCGATTGGGGAGGCAACGCGTCCTGCGTGGCGGCGGCGCTGTGGCCAGAACGCATTGCCGGCCTCGTGTCCTATGCGGGCTACGACGTGATCGATGTGAGTCGACAACGGCATCCGGTCACACCATCGCTTGAGCGCATGTTCTGGTATCAGCATCTCTTTCAGACCGAACGTGGGCGTGAATGCTTGACAGAACACCGGCGCGAACTATGCCGGATGCTGTGGAGCGAATGGTCTCCTGGCTGGCAATTTGATGAAGCGACGTTCGCTCAGTCTGCGGTTGCCTTCGAAAATCCTGATTTCGTGGAAGTCGTGATCCATTGTTATCGCAGCGTCTTTGGCCTTGAGGCGGGCGACCCTGCGTTACAACCGCTGGAAGACCACCTGGCGCAGAAGCCCACGGTGAAGGTGCCGACGGTGACGATCGACGGCACGACCGACCCGCTCAAGCCTGGGGGAACCGCAGAGCACGCCCGCATGTTTGTCGGGCTGCATGAACACCGCGTCGTCGATGCGGGACATAATCTTCCGCAGCAGGCGCCCCAGCCCTTCGCCGACGCCGTATTGAAGGTTCGTGATTGGTTCCTTCTGGAAAGACACACCGATGATGAACTCGGGCGGCGCTAGCGTTTCGCGTGTAATCAGCGCGGCGAGCATGCCTTCAGTGACGTTATCCGCCAAGACAGCATTCTTGAAGCGATTGCGGATCCTGTCGTCGACGACCGTCTTCGTCCAGATGCGACGACTCGTCCGACCGGGCTCACAGCCGAAACGATGAGGACGGCCCCATGAAAATCCTTGAGTCGTCTAGGACGATTGGCAAGGTCGTTACCAAAACAGATTGAACTCTCGAAAGCGTGATGGACTTTAGTCGCTCGGATCTCGGGTTAGTCCCGGAAAACGTTTGCGACTGCGATCCTCACCCGAAGGCGGGCCATGGATTCGGCTCGGGTCGAGCGAGATTTCTTTCTCCAACGGGTGATTCGAACTTCGGTCTATACTAGGGACGCTCCGAACGGCCGTAGATCGATTCGATCGCATGCTGCGCTGTCCTGCGCCGATTTGTCCCAAGGAGATGCGCAATGAACGAAAGATCCTTGCCGATTCGCTGGGTGCTGATTTTCCTGCTGGCGATCGCCGCCCTAACGTTCTTCTTCCCGCTGGTTTCGATTCATATCCCGATTGCGGCGACCAAGAGTGGAGCGGCTATGACGTGCTAGCGAAGTCGCGCGACGTGGACCGCAAGCTGGATTCTTTCCGCGATATCGGCAAGAGTCATACCGCGAGCGAGCCACCGCCGGCACGGAACGAGCCGTCGGAGCCGACCAGTCCCTCGCGCAGCGCGGAGATCGAGCAAATGCCGTTCTCGATGCGCACGCTCGCCTTTCTTCCGGTCGAGATCGAGCTGGCTTTCGTGGCCACGGCGATGGCGATCCTATTGAGCTTTAGCAAGAGCGCCACGCGCGCGGTCGCATTTGTGTCCTTTTCGGGAGGCGTGGCCGCAGCGATTGCAGTGCTGCATCTCACGGTGGCCAACAGCGATTTGCACGTCCGGATGCAGCAGCAAATGAACTCGATCACGGTGGGCGACGAGAACAACCCGTTTCCAGGGCTCGCCAAAGAAATTGCGAATCTGGCGGCGAATGCGATGCAAGCCGGGAACCGGCTTGTTCGTGTTGGGTGGTGCGCTGCTTGGTGCGGCGCTGATGGCACGTATGCTGAGCACAGCGCCTGCCGCCGCTCCTGCTGAGGTTTCGGCCGAGGAGATCCCACGGGCCTGAGATGCGCTGCATCTGAGGAGATTGCTGTCTCTCCGTCTGCGTCCAGGCATGGTAGCCGGAAACCTGGACACTTGCCGACTTTTCATTACAAAAGCCCGAATGAAGGCCATAAGTTCTGCATTTACAGCATGCTGGGTTCCTCTTGCCAGGGCTTTCCGACCGCTGCAGAATCTTCGGCTCAAACAACGACCTGCACTTGAAAACCGGAGTTCGAGCAGTTGAGGTCCCCCGCCTCCAACTGAGCGTTATCGACAAGCCGGGCAGCCATCGAAGAAGCGAGATCTTTCACTGGTGCCTTATTCTCCGACCCTCTTTTTCCAAAGCGGGCTATAAAAGCTGTGGGAGATTGTAAAAGACAGAGAAGACAAGTGCCTTCGATTGAGATGCCTATCGGCTCGGCAAACACTCCCGTTCAACTGAATGGCTTTTCTTTGCTCTGTCCACTACAAAATCTAATATATTTGTATCCTAAATTTCTGGCTCCTCGCGAACATCGTTCGCGCAAATGCAGGTCGGCAACTCCGGTCGGCACGCACGGCAACGATCACGGTACCGATTGACGGTAGCGATACCGGAAACGCTTACGAAAGAAACAACTCCAGAAAGAGTATTGTAGAATTCACTTAATATGGCCGTAACGATGAAAGATATTGCGCGAGATCTTGGTATTGGCGTTATCACGGTTTCGAAGGTTTTGCGAAACAAGGATGATGTCAGCGAAAAGACACGCAAGCGTGTCCTGGAACGAGTCAAGGAGCTAAACTACACTCCGAATCTCGCTGCGCGTACCTTAGTTACTGGACGGTCTAACCTCGTCGGTCTCGTGGTGCCCGATCTACTCCACACGTTCTTCGCCGAGATAGCAAAATTTCTCTCCCATGCGCTTCTGAAGAAGGACTATCATCTCATAATCGCGACTTCAGATGAGGATCCAGAACAGGAGGAGCGTATCGTGAATCGGCTCCTTGGCCGTAAACTGGACGCACTCGTCGTCGCTTCGGCGTGCACGAGTTCGGCGATGTTCAAACGCATACAAGAGCAGGACCTACCCTTAATCCTGGTCGACCGCCGATTTCCAGATCTCGATGCAAATTACGTTGGCGCTGATGACGAAATAATCGGGGCACTTGCCACGAAACATCTTATTGAAATCGGCTGTAAGAGAATTGCTCATCTTCGTGGGCCGGAGACTAGTACGGGCATAGGGCGCCTCAATGGATATATTAAGACTATTGCCAAATACAAGATGAAGTCCTTGCCTTGCTACGTTTCCGCGCCAAGGATGGTGGATGTTCCCAGCAGCGAAAGCGGTGTGGAACTGATGAAGCTTCTGCTGGCCCTGAAACCGCGTCCGGACGGGGTATACACCTACAACGATCCCATGGCGATTGGAGCAATTGAGGCAATTCTGGATGCAGGCCTGCGAGTTCCGGAGGATGTGGCTGTAATCGGCTCCGGAAATCTTTACTTTGACACGAAACTCCGCATTCCCCTTTCGAGCATCGACCAACATACAGAGCAGATCGGAGAGCGTGTCGCACGCCTGACCTTCTCGCTCCTGGAATCCAAGAGTCGTCCGAGAAATAGGACCCTGTTAATTCAACCGCAGCTCGTTGTTCGTGCCTCAACCGATAGAAAGCAGGGCCAGAAAAGAAGAGCAAAGTTGATTTGATAAAAGCTAGCTCAAGCCCGGTCGAGGGGAAGAAGCCTCGGAAGGCCCAAGTCCGCAGCAAGGAAGAGTGCAGAGGTTCGGAACTCCTATCGCAAGGAAGGGCTTCCCAACTGACAAATCGCTAGTGTCCTGAGTCATTAATTCGTTTACAGAACCTAGCGACGGAATCGAGGATCTGGTCTGCGGTTTTGTGCCAGATGAAGGGTTTCGGGTTGCTGTTGTGGTGTTTGATGAAGTCGTCGATGGCCGCTTTCAGTTCTTTGGTCGAGCGGTGAACGCCGCGCCGAAGTTGGCGTTCTGTGAGCAGAGCGAACCAGCGTTCCACCAGGTTCAGCCATGAGGCAGAGGTGGGAGTGAAGTGGACATGGAAGCGGGGGCGTTTGGCCAGCCAGTTGTGAATCAACTTCGTCTTGTGAGTTCCGTAGTTGTCCATAATGAGGTGAACGTCCAGTTCTTGGGGCACGTTCTTCTCGATGGTGTCGAGGAAGTTGCGAAACTCTTCGGAGCGATGGCGTTGCTGGTTCTGGCCGATGATCTTGCCGGTCTTGGTATCCAGCGCAGCAAACAGGCTGGTGGTGCCGTGCCGCGTATAGTTGTGGGTGCGGCGTTCGATCTGCCCAGGTCCCATGGGCAGCAGCGGAGCCGTGCGGTCAAGCGCCTGGATTTGGCTCTTTTCATCCACGCATAAGACCAGCGCGCGCTCCGGAGGGTTCATATAAAGCCCCACGATGTCGCGCACCTTGTCGATGAACAAAGGGTCTTTGGATAATTTGAACGTTCCCCCGCGATGCGGGGCCAGCGAAAAGGCGCGCCAGATACGGCTGATCGCGGTCTGGTTGATGCCTGTGGCCTGTGCCATCGTACGGGTTGACCAATGGGTGGCTGCGGGCGGCTTGCTCTCCAGCGTGCGCACGATCACCTGTTCGATCTGCGCATCGCTCAGCTTGCGGAGCTGTCCGAGACGCGGCTCATCGAGCACGCCGTCCAACCCCTGCTCATCAAACCTGCGCCACCATTTACTGACTGTTTGAATACACTCCCGACTGCCGCGCCAAATTATCACGGATTAGGGGCGACAATTTTCACTTGACAATTCGAATGTGAGTGAGCGAAAATTTTCGGAACTTGATCGGTAGCGATACCGGCAACGACTAACGAAACGCGTCCGGCCATAAAATCCCGAGTGTCCATGAGTTGATGTGAACGGATGCATATCTACATGGCCGCACGGCATCCAGGATGCCGTGCGGCCATGAACCTAAAGAGGCATGGTAGGTCTCTGCCGTTATGTTGGGGCATCCGTGCGAGCGCTTACTGCCTCGACGATTCATTCGCTCTAGCGTGGGGTCTATCCGGCGGGTATGGGCATTCGTTTGAATCTGATTGAGTGCCCGCTTGAAACCAACTCTGAGAGGTAGTAGGGGATGCCCGATCCACTATTCGACGATCGACTAACCAAATTGATCAATTGGGAGGATTTATGAGTTTCGAGACCGTGTCGCACAAATTCCGTATCACAAAGCAACTGTATCGACCACTGCTGTTAGCGGTCATCAGAAAACGTAGCTTTTTCAAGCGTCTGCCGGGAGGGCTTTGTCAGCTTGGCGTAGCTTTAGGCGGAGGTACTGGCGATAATTTTCCGGTGCCGGGTTTTCCTGGAGTT
>Ga0182030_10027726_pt1 | contig 10169 bp, 6 predicted proteins | sample 812S3MmetaG_FD_121299 | JGI IMG/M metagenome (GOLD analysis project Ga0182030, IMG submission 121299) | Permafrost microbial communities from Stordalen Mire, Sweden - 812S3M metaG (Illumina Assembly) | ecosystem: Environmental > Terrestrial > Soil > Wetlands > Permafrost | place: Sweden... | reverse complement strand
CCGTCGGGCAGCGCTTGGTTTGCTTCTCTATGTCGGCCATCCGGCCACGATTCGCGGGTCCACATCCAAAGCCTGAATCACGCCCCAAGCCTAAACGCAACCATTCTCAAACGGACTCTTAGCAGCGGGCGTCACCACTAAATGAGCGGGCGTCAACCTGATGAGATGGCCCGCTCCGTCCAATCGCCCTCACCAATTTACGTTGCATGGGCGCGCCGCGGACCTTAATAGTGAGTGAAAGACGCGTCGCGCGGGCTATTTGGGTTGTCCCGCTTCGCATCTGATACCAACCTCGGCGAAGGACAGAGCGGCTATACATCAAGCGGGATTTATCGAGACGCATATGGCTTGCACCCAAACCTCGGACTTTGCTACATTCCGTCGTGGGGGATCCCGTTTGAATGATGCATTTCGAGCTTCGGCAAACTGAACCGTCTCTCTAGGATTTTAAATGGCGCATAAGCTTCAACTCGGAATGGGCTTCAGCTTTGAGCAGCTCTATACCGTCGACGGGACGGCTGCGATCGATCAGGCGTTCATCAAATATCTGGCCGAAAGCGACGTTGCGCTTCACAATCGTTTGGCGGTCGGACGTGCGGACCCCTCGTCCCTTGACGCCAAAAGCCAGTCGGATCTGATCGTAGACGCGGCTCCGCATGTCGAGGATTTTATCGGCCAGCTCTTCGGAATATCCGGCGAGATTTCGGCGATGCAGGCGCGCCACGATGAACTGGCGCCGATCTATACGGTCAAGCGGCTGTTCGTACAGCGCCGCGCGGTCAAAGGCGTCGAGCCGGAAGAGGCCGAGGCTATCGACGGACCAGCGGTCCGGGCCGACCTCGAAAAGCTATTCGGCGAACCGCTCACCGAACTCAGCTACGCGTCCCATGTGCAGAAGTGGCTCGACGCCGACGATGAAGCGAACGAAGCTGCGCTTGACCTAGCGGCGAGCTACGCCGCCTGGGCGACGCTTTCCGAAGCAGGCCACGCGATTCACAAGTCCGGCGTATTGTTCAAGGTGCCGCACAAGCTCAATCCCGAACATCTCGTTCCGATCGAGACCGAAGTGGTCGACGGCGTCATTCAGGCGCATCTGCCGAGAAACCAGTGGCGGCATCGCGAAGGCTTCGCGCTGACCGATCACGGCATGGATCTGCGCGGCGCGCTCGATCAAGCCAATTACTGTATCTGGTGCCACAAGCAAGGCAGGGACAGCTGCTCCACCGGATTGAAGGACAAGGAAAAGCCGGGCTTCAAGGGCAGCGCTTTCGGCGTGCCGCTCAACGGCTGTCCGCTCGAAGAAAAAATCTCCGAGATGAATCTGGTGAAGACACGCGGCTTCGTGGTCGGCGCGATCGCGATCGTCACGGTCGACAATCCCATGTGCGCGGGAACTGGGCACCGCATCTGCAACGATTGCATGAAGTCCTGCGTCTACCAAAAGCAGGAGCCGGTCGACATCCCGCAGGTCGAGACGCAAACCCTGAAAGAACTGCTGTCCCTTCCTTGGGGTTTCGAGATCTATTCGCTGCTGACCCGCTGGAGTCCGCTCAATCTTCGCCGTCCCGTGCCGAAGGCGGAGACCGGCTACAAAGTGCTTGTCGTCGGTCTCGGACCGGCGGGCTACACTTTGTCGCATCATCTGATGAACGAAGGTCACAGCATCGTCGCGGTCGATGGATTGAAGATCGAGCCGCTCGATCCGGCTTTGTCCGGCGTCGATAAACACGGCGTCCGGGCGCCGTTCGAGCCGGTCTACGACGTGAAGGGCTTGATCGAACCGTTGGAGACGCGGACCGGCGCTGGCTTCGGCGGTGTCGCGGAATATGGCATCACCGTCCGCTGGGACAAAAACTTTCTGAAGATTATACGTCTGCTGTTGGAGCGCCGGAGCCAGTTCACCATGATCGGCGGCGTCCGCTTCGGCGGCACGCTGACCATCGATAAGGCATTCGAACTCGGCTTCGATCATATTGCGCTCTGCGCGGGCGCGGGGCGTCCGACAGTGATCCCGATGAAGAACGGCTTGGCGCCAGGCGTCCGGCAGGCGTCTGACTTCCTGATGGCCCTGCAATTGACCGGCGCCGCCAAGGCGGATTCGATCGCCAATCTACAGATCCGCCTGCCCGTCGTGGTGATCGGCGGCGGCCTGACCGCGATCGATGCCGGTACCGAGGCCTTGGCCTATTATCCCGTGCAGGTCGAGAAATTCCTGATCCGCTACGAAACGCTTGTCGCCGAACATGGCGAGTCGCTAGTCCGTTCGGTCTGGTCGCCGGCCGAGCAAGAAATCGCCGACGAATTCATTACGCATGCGAGAGCCATCCGGCAGGAGCGCAAGGCCGCTTCGGCGGAAGGACGGAAGCCTCGTATTGCTGATCTCCTGGAGCAATGGGGCGGCGTGGTTTTGGCCTATCGCCGCCGTCTGATCGACGCGCCGAGCTATACCCTGAACCATGAAGAAGTGGCTTTGGCCATGCAGGAAGGCATCCGCTTCGCGGAAGGCCTCACGCCCGAGGAGGTCAAGGTTGACCGCTGGGGCGCGGCGGAAGCTCTGGTTGTATCGCGCAAAGCGGCCGACGGAACCAGCGAGCAGGTCGCGCTGCCCGCGCGCTGCATCATCGTGGCGGCCGGAACCCAGCCAAACACGGTGCTCGGCCGCGAAGACCCCGACAATATCGTCCTCGACGGCCGCTATTTCCAGGCCTACGGCGAGGACGGCTCGCCCGTCAGCCCGGAAAAATCCTGCAAGCCCGACATCGTCCATGTGTTGATGAGCGCGCGGCTCGACGGAAGAGCCGTGAGCTTCTTCGGCGACCTGCATCCGAGTTTCGCCGGCAATGTCGTGAAGGCCATGGCCAGCGCGAAATTGGGCTATCCGGTCGTCAGCCGTAAAATGACGTCGATTCCGCATACGGTCGTGACGCCGGCGATCCTCGCCGCGGCAATGAACGAGGGGTTGCGGGCCACCGTGCAATCGGTCGAACGCCTGACGCCGACAATCGTCGAAGTTACGGTCAAGGCGCCCTTCGCGGCGCGCGCCTTCGAGCCGGGACAATTCTATCGCTTGCAGAACTTCGAAGCCTTGGCGCCACGTACCGACGGCACGACGCTCATGATGGAGGGCCTAGCGCTTACCGGCGCTTCGGTCGACAAGGAGAAAGGTCTTCTGTCGACGATCGTCCTCGAAATGGGTGGTTCATCGGATCTCTGCGCGCATTTGAAACCCAGCGAGCCTGTCATCTTGATGGGACCGACGGGTGAGCCAACTGAAACGCCGCCGGCTGAGACCGCGCTGCTTGTCGGCGGCGGTCTCGGCAATGCGGTCTTGTTCTCGATCGGGCAAGCGCTTCGCGCGGCTGGATCGAAGGTTATCTATGTCGCCGGCTACAAACGTCTGATCGACCGCTACAAGATCGAAGAGATCGAGCGTGCGGCCGATGTCATCGTCTGGTGCTCGGACGAAGCCCCCGGCTTCAAACCGACCCGGCCGCAGGATTCGACCATCGTCTGCAATATTGTCGAAGCGATCGAGGCCTATGGATCGGGCAAGCTCGGCACGCCGGCGATCCCGCTCGACGAGGTCGATCGCATCATTGCGATCGGTTCGGACGGCATGATGAACGCCGTGGCCAAGGCGCGCCATGGTGTGTTGAAGCCGCTGCTGAAACCGTCTCACGCCGCGATCGGATCGATCAACTCGCCGATGCAATGCGCGATGAAAGAAATCTGCGGGCAATGTCTCCAGCTTCATCGCGATCCGAGCACCGGGGCCGAGACGGTCGTGTTCTCCTGCTTCAACCAGGATCAGGCGCTCGACCGTGTCGATTTCGCCAGCCTTCGCCAGCGTCTCTCGCAAAACAACGTGCAGGAGAAGCTGACAAAGTTATGGATCGACCGGGCTCTGCGTCAATTGGGCTGGCGTGAGCGCGTCGCAGCTGAGTGAATGCGGAGTTCAGGCCGGCGCGTCGCTGATTGCGGGCGCGCCGGCGCCAAGTGGACCACCCTCCATGGCGCGCACTTTTTGCGCTTCGAACGATTTGGTCGGCCTCGGTCATGTTGGGATGGCCGGCCCCGCCTCCCCTAGTGGCCGAATGATCGCAAAATCATCGGCGATTCCGTGCCGGATTTGCTTCTTGCGGTTGGACTTAGCGGGAATGACGACCCGTATTTTCTGCTGCTAGAGGTAGACGCGAAACGCATCAGTATCATAACCCTTGTCCGCCAGAAGCTCTTTGACGCCAGGGACCAAGCTGACGCAGTCTTGCGCCATGACGCAGTCGGCCGTGTTGCCTGGCGTCAAAATCAGCGCCCACGGGCGGAGAAACTCATCGACGATCGCGTGGGTTTTGCTGTTGAGGCAAACGGCTCAAGCAGCGCAGAAGCTCAAAACCAAATAGCCGCATTGGCTGCAGCGCCCGGCGGCCACACAGGCCGCGGTCCTGACCGAATGGCTACGCCAGAACCGGCCGATCGGCGCTTGATTTTGAGGTCATTTCGCAACGGTAGGCGACGCGGGGCATGCGAGTCGCCGTTAGCGCGTTCAGCCAACGAGCAAGTCGCGCATCGGTTGTACGCTGGCGGATTCGGGGAAGATCTTATCGCCGAGCGCCGAAGGAGAAAGGCGAAAGAGATCGGCGAGAAGGCCTTTCATCACGGCGCGCAAGTCCGTCGTCGGCGCGAGATCGCGTCCCTGGTAGAGCCGATTGGTCTTGAGGCCAGGCCAATCGGCGATAACGCGCCCGCCGTTCACCGCTCCGCCGGCGAGAAATGCGGCTCCCCCGGTCCCATGGTCGGAGCCTCCCGTGCCGTTGACGCGGGCCGTGCGCCCGAACTCGGTGACGGCAAGGACGGCCGTATTCTTCCAATGCTCGCCGAGACCCAATTCCAACTCCTCGAAAGCGCCGTCGAGGCCCGAGAGCCGCGTCGCCAGCTGACCTGTGGCTCCGCCTTCGTTGGCGTGCATGTCCCAGCCATCGAAAGCGAGCGCCGCGACGCGCGGTCCGTCAGGCTCAGCCATCAGACGCGCCGCGCCGAGCGCCGCCTGGCGCATTCCGTTCGGCTGATCCATACCGCCGCGAGCTTTCGCCCTTTCGCCGGTCAAGCCGCCGCGCATGGCCATCTCGTTAGTTTCGAGACCGATGCGCAAAGCTGCGGCGAGAGCCGCATCCCGGCGCCGATAGAGATCGAGAACGCGCGCAGCGAGATCGTCGCTCGCAGTCGGCAGAATTTGCGGCGCCCAACCGAGCACCGGCGCCGGGCCGCACATGACGAGCGGCGCCGTTGGACCGACGCCGAGGCCGCGCCGATGTGAGCCTTCCGCCGCCGGCAAGGCGAAAATCGCTCGATTGAGCCAGCCGGATTCGACGTAGCCCGGTCCAGGATAGCCGCTCTCCAACACATCCTGCCGTCGAAATGCGATCGCTCGCGATAGCTCGTCGCCGCCGCGTGAATGACGCTCGCGCGATTTTCCTTATAAAGTCGCGCGAAGACAGGCATGGACGGATGGATATTGGCGGGAACGCTAAGGGAGCCCACTCGACGTCGGTTTCATTCGATGTTGCGCCCTTCGTCCGCACAATGAAGGGATCCGTCAGGCCGCGTCCAGGAAACGACGAAGAGAAATATACGATGCCGCTCAACTCATAGCGCTGGCGAATCAATTCAAAGAATTCCTCGAGCGTCTCAACAGTCAAATCGGTTTCGAGGCGCAACAAGGAACGCAGTTCCACGTCGTCCAGAGACACAATTTCCCGTGACGCGCTTCCAGAGCAATACTGAGCGACGGCCGTCGCGAGCGCCGCCATCAAGGAACGAGAAAGTCGAAAATGAATACTATTACATTATATCTGTTAAATTGATTAAATAATAATCTCCGCCAATATCCACTAGTCATTGGCGGCGCGGTCAGACGGCCGGCGGTTCGCACAGGTCGTTTTCATGTAAATTGCCGACGGCGATGATCTGTTTGGCTGCGATCGTGAGCCGGTTACCTCAGCTGCTCCGTGCTTTCTTGTCGCCGCATCACACGCCCGACACTGCGATGTGCGATTGCGCACATCACCGAAATATCCGCTCGCTTAAACAAGCAGGACTTCAGCACCTAAGACTAAATGGCATGTTTTCAGCCCCTAACATTTTCACCTCCACTGGGCGGCGCCGCTTTGTAATGCGTAATTAGCGGCGCCGCTGCTTTATTTGCGGCCCCCAACGCCGATTGGAACCAGAGTCTCTTTCCCAAGTCTAAAACGTCGCGGACCCAAATCTAAGGCGCGGCGGATCGTTTTCTATTTTTAATTTGCGTTCCCTTGACTCCTTGCTGTCGCGAATTACTTCGCGACAAGTAACCAGGAGCAGCGCGATGCAATCTCAAGTCGGAAGTCGCTTCATAGAGTATATTTGGCCTGCGCAAGGGACCGGCGCGCCGGAAGTCCTCGAAAGATTTCCCTTCTGGTCTTCCGAGCCGAGCGTTGGATACTTCCGCAGCTTGGCCCACGCTGGAGTGAGAAGCTTTTATCGGATGGACCATCCGCATTCGGAGCAGATATTGGTCGAAGGCTCATCGCGGACGGTATTTCCCGAGGCCGTGAGGGTCGTCGATCAAGAGGGCAAGGAAATTTGCCGATGGACGACCGCAGACGAATATGACGAGCTGCAGGGCGAAGGCTGAAGCCGGACCGTTTCAAGGCTTTTCATGCGATAGCGCTTTCGTCCTCGCCGCCGAAGGCGCTCTTTGCGGCGATCGCTCATGTATGCGTTCTCTGCGCCGAGTTTATGGTTCGCTATAGAGCAGGGACCGCAATAAATTCCTCATTGATCCAGGCGTGGCGAAGCTATTTTGCTTCACATTCTTATTTCGTCTCGCGCTGTTTGCAGCATGACTATCCGCACTTGACGATGAGGCGGGCGAGCGGGCAGATTTTACGGGCGCTCGAAGTGGATGCGCCTCTTTCGCCGCACGCGAAAACTTGTCCTGGACGAAAGGTGGCCTAACCGATATTTGATCGCCGATCGAAGGACCAGCGGGCAGGCCCGTCTAGATCAAGCAAGAGGTTGAGGATGGGACTTTCCGTTAAGACTCCCCAGAAACAAACGATCATTTTCTTCGCGGTTCTCATCATCGGCGCAATCATTTGGAAATTTGGCTCGGATTATTTCGTAAAGTCTCAGCCTGAGGAAGAGCCCTACGAAGTCGAACAAATGGAAATCAAGCCGGTCCAATAGCCCGAGCGCGCATTGTTTGAATGCGCCGTCAGGCGCGAGCGGCCTTGACGGCGGGTTTCAGCGCCAACACCCTACGCCCCCGCCTGGAGCGGCGGCGGCGCGACGATCGCCGTTCGGGCGAAGACCGCCACGCAAGAAACCGGTCCCAACGGCCCAGGGTTAGACGGATGGCCGGCCAATTCGACGCCGGCTGTTGACGTCTGGTCTCATAGCGTGATGATGCCTAGCCTGCGCCCCGCAGTGATTTTGGGCTCCCAGATGACCTCTGATGAATTATATCAGCAGCCCATCGCAACAGTCTCCGCGTCATTGCAAACAGAACATGTGACTTAGCGTCCCTCAGATACTAACAAAAAATCAATAATTTAGCTCTGATCTTGGCGGCCGCTCATCATTTCTGTGGAAAATCCGCGGGTAACTTCGGCGCGATGGCCCTAAAATCAACGTGATCTTTCCGGATAGTTTCAAGATATAGGATTCGGAGCGCCTCGGCGATCCGCGCGCTAGAGCATGTTCCGAAAAAGTTGATCGACTTTTTCGATCAGAACATGCTCCAACTCTTTGAGTGTAAGCGATTCCTTCCCGATCAGATGATTCCATCTGATCGGGAAGCGCTCTAGAGCCAATCCCCATTACGCGGACTGTTTCGCGCGTCCGTGCTTGGCGGGGGCCTCTGCGCGCCGCCGCCGACTCCATTCCGGCCTCCTTAGACGCTTGGAGCATCGAAATGAAAAATGCGCTTTCAATCATGGTTGCGATTGTGGGATTGTGCTGCGCGCCGGCGTTCGCTATTGCGCAAGAACGCGTTGGCGACGGCGCCATGGGTGCGGTCGCTGGCGCCCTCGTCGGCGGCCCAATCGGCGCCGTGGCGGGCGGCGTGATCGGCTATACCGCAGGGCCAGGCATCGCCAATAGCTGGGGCCTCAGGCGCCACAGGCGCCATCACTATGCTCACTACCATCCGCACGCTCCGCAATAGGCGGATTACGCCGACCGATCGCTCCAAGGCGCGAGAGCTGAACTGCCGAGTTCGGTTTCTCGGCCGTTCCACCTGAGGATGAGGGTTCGCGCCTCAAGAAACAGCACGATGGTGTGTTGCTGGCTGTGGCTCCGCATCATAGAAACAATCTGATTAATGATCGGCGGGCGCGATTGGCCGCACCGCCATTTTTGCCCGAGAACGGTCTTTACATGAAATCCGCTTTGAAAATCGGCGTAGGGTTCGCGACCGCCGGCCGCCGCGATATTTTGACCGAGGCCTTGCGCGAGCTTGCGCGCCAGAAGCGGCTTCCCGACGGCGTCATCATCTGTCCGGCGGCCGACGCGGATTACGACCCCGCGCTAGCCGCTGACCTGCCCTATCCGATTCTCGTCGCCAAAGGCCCGCGGGGATTGGCCGCGCAACGAAACGCGATTCTCAATGTCGCGCAAGATTACGACATCTTGGTTTTCTTTGACGATGATTTCTTGGCCGCGCCATCCTATCTCGCCGAGCTGGAGCTTTGTTTCGCAGCGCAGCCGTCGGTCGTCGCGCTGAGCGGACGCGTCATCGCCGATGGCATTATGGGGCCCGGCCTCACCGTCGCCGCGGCGCGCGCAGCGCTCTCCGCATTTGATGAGCCGCCTCTCGTCGAGCCTATCACGGACCAATATAATGCCTATGGCTGCAACATGGCCGTGCGCCTCGCGCCCATTCACGCCTATGGTCTGCGGTTCGATGAGAACTTGCCGCTCTACAGCTGGCTCGAAGACGTCGATTTTTGCCGGCGGCTTGCGCCCTATGGCCGCATCGCCAAAAATGCGCGAATGATCGGAGTTCACCTCGGCGTCAAGGGCGGCCGAACCTCGGGAATTCGCTTCGGCTATTCGCAGGTCGCCAATCCCGTGTATCTCTGGCGCAAGGGCAGCTTCCGCTTCGATCTCGCGGCGCGTCAGATGGGCCGCAACCTCCTCGCCAATTTCAGCAAGCTGGTTCGGCAGGAGCCGTGGGTCGATCGGCGCGGGCGGGCGCGCGGCAATGCGCTCGCCTTTCTTGATCTGCTTTGCGGGCGGCTGGACCCAAAACGCATTCTCGAACTCGATTGACGGACGTTCTCAGGGCGGATGCGACTGTGCTGACCATCAACGGCCGATTTCTGAGCCAGCGCGTCACCGGCGTGCAAAGATATGGGCGCGAGATTGTCACGGAGCTCGATAAGCTCCTCCAGCAAAGCCGCTTCAAGGCGTCTTTGCCGGCCGAAATCGTCGCGCCTACGGCAAGCGAGATCGATCCGTCCTGGCGCGCGATCGCTTTCAAGCGAACAGTCGGCGGCGGTCCGCTATGGGATCAGTTCATCCTCCCCTTCGCATCGCAGGGCGTTTTGTTGAGTCTTTGCAACATGGGGCCCTTGGTCGCCGCGAACCACATCGTCTGCATCCATGATGTCAACATTCTCCTCGCCCCGGAAAGCTATAGCCGGGCGTTCCGCGCCTACTATCGAATCATCGGTCCTCTGCTCGCCAGGCGCGCCGTCCGCGTCGCCACGGTCTCGAGCTTTTCGGCGCGCATGTTGAGCGAGTTCGGGCTCTGCCGGCCGGAAAAGATCGCCGTCATACCCAATGGCCACGAACATGTCTGGCGCTGGCGGCCCAGCCTTTCGCGCTACGCCGCGACGGAGGCGAATCGGCGCCCGTTCATTTTCGTGCTCGGCAGCCGCGCGCGGCACAAGAATGTAGCGATCCTCTTGTCCATCGCCAAGGAAATTGACGAACTCGGACTAGATATCCTCATGGCGGGAGCGCCGTGCCACACGTTCTCGGCGATCGAGGCGCAACCGGCTCCCCCGAATGTGCGCTTCCTCGGCTTCGTCTCCGACGACGATCTCGCGGCGCTCTATCAGACTGCGCTGTGTTTTGCTTTTCCGTCGCTGACCGAAGGTTTCGGGCTGCCTGCGCTCGAAGCCTTG
>Ga0182030_10027725_pt1 | contig 10170 bp, 8 predicted proteins | sample 812S3MmetaG_FD_121299 | JGI IMG/M metagenome (GOLD analysis project Ga0182030, IMG submission 121299) | Permafrost microbial communities from Stordalen Mire, Sweden - 812S3M metaG (Illumina Assembly) | ecosystem: Environmental > Terrestrial > Soil > Wetlands > Permafrost | place: Sweden... | reverse complement strand
TACGGCGGCTATCACTATTCAGTCGCGGTATTCGATCAGAACACGACCGGAGTGTCTCAGTCGGCGAATCTGTTCCCGTCGGTTCCTTCGGCTACGGGCAGCGCGAACGGAGGAGTCGGTTTCAGTTCCGATTCAAGTTTCAAGAACGTCTATGCCCGCGCCTCTTACCGGTTCAATCTGGAGCGCGATCCCAAGATCCGAAGCGGCATCCAGGCCGCCGGTACAACAGGGCCGCATGATCACACGTATCTGAACTTCGGGAGCTTCTACATGTACGGCGATTCGCTTCAGAGGCTTCCGGGAGCAACAGCCACCTCTTCCAGCGTAATCCTCACCAACCGGGAGCCGTACTACCGGGTTGGGGGCGACTTCAGCTTCAACTACCGGACCTTCAATGTGTATGGGCTCTACATGTTCGGTCACGATGCCAACCAGTTGCCGGTGGATGCGACAGGCGTGCCGATCCCGCTGCCGCTGGGTTCGACGAATGCCGTGCCGGTGGGGTTTGTGCGCGGACTTCCGGCCGCCTTCAGCGGAGGATTCGTGCAAGCCGATTACCTGGTACACCCCTGGATCATGACAATCATGCGCTGGGATCGGGTAACTCTTCGGCCGACCGGATCAACGGTTTGGCATTCGCGACGAATACACCGTTCTTCGCGCCGTACAACACGAGCCGGGACCGGTTTACCCCGGGCATCCAGTTTTTGATTCACGCCAACATCAAGGCTTCATTCGAATACCAGATTCGGCCGCAGCAGTTTGTGACGGTGACGACTTTGCCGAACGGCAATCTGCTGGCGACGAATCCATTTCGGATAAACACCACGCTGTTCGGTCTCGAAGTTTTGTACTGATCTTCTACGAGAGGAATTTAACAGACGAATGAAACGAACGACTCAGCATTTTCTCTTTGCAGCCGCCGCGCTCATGGCATGCGCGGCAGGGCTTCGCGCCGGCACGATTACGGGTACCGTCAGTCCGGCCAAAGCCGGCTCGGTCGTATATGTCGACGCCATTGCGGGAAAGACATTCCCCGCCCCTGAAAAGCCAACCGTGATGGACCAGAAATCGCTGTTGTTTCAGCCGCACGTGCTGGCTGTGCAGGTGGGAGAGACGGTGCAGTTCCTGAACAGCGATAAAGTACAGCACAACATCTTCTGGCCGGCGGTCAGCGGAAACAAGAAGATGAGTCACAACATGGGAACCTGGCCGACCGGTGAACAGCGCAGCTTCAAGTTCGACGCGCCGGGCGTGGTGCCGCTTCTGTGTAACGTGCATCCGGAAATGTCGGGCTACATCATCGTGTCGCCGACACCTTATTATGCGGTGACCGATGAGGCGGGGAAATTCAAAATCGATGTGCCGGATGGAAGCTACACGGTGGAAGCATGGCACGAAGGCATGAAGAACCAGTCGAAGCCAGTGACCGTTTCCGGCAGCGCGACAGTAGAATTCAGCCTGACAAAATAACCGCCGCCGCGACACGCCGATCACCATGCTCGAACGGCTGAGAGACAAACGAGTCGATCGCGACTGGCTCAACACGAACTTTCCCTGCATGATGGCGTGTCCCGCCGGCACGAATGCGGGACGCTACGTTTCGCTCATCGCGGAAGGGCGCTTCGAGGAAGCGTATCGCTGTGCGCGCGATCCGAATCCGATGGCGAGCGTCTGCGGCCGGGTTTGCGCGCATCCGTGCGAGACGGCTTGCCGCCGCGGCGCCATCGACCAGCCGATCTCGATCCGGGCTTTGAAGCGTTTTCTCACGGAACGTTACGGGCCGGAGTCGCGGCATCCACTGGCGGCCAACAAGTGCCGGGTGCCGAAGCTGCGGTACCGCATCGCGGTTGTTGGCAGCGGTCCCGTCGGATTGTCGGCGGCCTATGACCTGGCGTTGCTGGGGTACTCGATCACCATCTTCGAAGCCGCGCCGGTCGCCGGCGGAATGCTCCATCTCGGCATTCCGGAATATCGCCTGCCGCGCTCTGTCGTCGAAGCGCAGATTCGCGAAATTCTGGAAGCCGGGGATGTCACGCTGAAACTGAACTCGGCCGCCGGGCGCGATTTCACGATATCGGAGTTGCGCGAGCAGGGCTTCGACGCTGTTGTTCTGGCCGTTGGCGCGCATCGCAGCCGCGACCTGTCGATTCCGGGCATCGATCTGGACGGCGTCCATAAAGGAATCGATTTTCTTCTGAACGCTAACCTCGGCTACCGGTTCAACATCGGCCAGCGAGTCGTGGTGATCGGCGGCGGAAACGTGGCCATGGATGTGGCTCGCTCGGCCGTTCGCGAGGTGCTGAAGCAGCACCGGGGAGATCCCGAGGGTGCGACGCCCAGCGACGAAAATGTCGCGGCGGTGGCCACCCGTGAAATGGTGGACGTATCGCTCTCCGCACTGCGCATGGGCGCGCGGGAGGTCGGCATTGTGTGTCTGGAACGGCGCGCGGAGATGCCGGCGGCGAACGAGGAAATCGAAGAGGCTGAGATCGAAGGCGTCCGCCTGTACGACGGTCAGGGTCCCTTGCGCGTTCTGGGCCGCGACGGCAAAGTCACGGGGCTGGAGACGGTCAGAACCAAATCGGTGTTCGACGCACAGGGTAAATTCAACCCGTCATTTGAGGAGCACAGCGAGTCGACGATTGAATGCGACACGGTGATTCTGGCGATCGGTCAGGCGCCTCGGCTTGACTTTTTGCGTCCGGAGGATGGCGTCGACATATCGTCTCGCGGACTGATCGTTACCGACCGCCGGACTTTGATGACCAGCGCTGCGGGTGTTTTCGCCGGAGGAGATTGCGTCTTCGGGCCGCGTCTGATCATCGACAGCGTCGGCGATGGCAAGCGGATCGCGCGCGGCATCGATGCGTACCTTACGGGCCGCACCGATCCCGATCCCGAAATCGAAGTCGAGATTCTCTCGCATCACAGAATGTTCCCGGACTACATGGAGATCGAGCGCCAGCCGATACCCATGGTTCCCCTCGACCGGCGCACCGGAGTCACGGAAGTAGAACTGGTCTACGACGAAAAGAGTGCGGTACAGGAGGCGAGGCGATGCCTGCACTGCTGGATCAACACCGTTTTCGAGGGTAACGAACCCGACGGATCGCAGTGCATTCTCTGCGGCGGATGCGTCGATGTCTGCCCCGAGAACTGCATTCAGCTTGTATCGCTCGACCGGATTGAGTTCCCACCGGCTGTGCTGGAGCAGATTCGCGACGACAGCGGAATCTTCCACGTGGAACTTAATGATGTAGCGGCCGAGGAACTTGGAACCATCTCCGGCGCGGCCATGCTGAAAGATGAAACGCGCTGTATACGCTGCGGGCTTTGCGCCGAGCGCTGCCCGGTAAGTGTCATCACGATGGAAGCCTGGTCCATGAAGCTTCCCGATCCCGAACCGGCGTTTGCACTCCAGGAAAAATAACATGCCAGACGACGTCATGAAGCCAGAAAAAAGCGGCAGCCCCTGCGAGCGGTGCACCCGACGCGGCGCCTTCACCAAAATCGGCGTGGGATCGATGGCCATCGCCGGGGCCGGGTCGGCCGTGTTCGGCTACGAATTCCTGTCGCCGAACGTGCTCTATGAGCCATCGCCGATCGTCGATGCCGGCAAACCCGACCGCTATCCGCCGGATTCGGTAACGGCCGACGTTCAGAATGGCATCTACATTGTGCATGCCTCTCAGGGGATTTACACGCTCTCGGCCGTGTGTACACATCTCGGATGCCTCACGGCATGGAAACCGGAGTTAGGCATCATCGCCTGCCCTTGCCACGGCAGTAAGTTCCATCCCGACGGCGTCAAGATCGAAGGCCCGGCCCCGCGCCCGCTGCCGTGGCTGAAGACCTGGGTGAACGACGACGGCAATCTCATGATCGACCGCTCCGAGCCTATCGAGCGCGAAGAGTTCGTCAGGATCTGACATGGCCAGAATCTCTGACGATCTCGCCGGATTGCGCAATACGCGGGCATGGCGTTCGGTGTTTCGCGGCGGAAGCGGCGACAGCAATCTTCACCGGTCTTTGGCGGTTCAGCAGAATGTGTTTCTGCACCTGGCGTCGGTCAAAGTCAGGCGACGCGCCCTGGACTTCGGCGTCACATGGTATCTCGGAACGCTCAGTCTGGGATGCTTTTTCATCCTGGTCGTAACCGGTATTCTGCTGAGGCTGTATTACCATCCTTCGGTTCCGCAGGCTTATGCGGATATGAAGGATCTCCAGTTCGTTGTTTCGGCCGGAGTGTTCCTGCGGAATCTGCACCGCTGGTCGGCTCACGCCATGGTGCTGCTTGTCTTTGCGCACATGTTCAAAGTGTTTTACCGCGGCGCATATCGTCCGCCGCGCGAATTCAACTGGGTCGTCGGAGTGGTGCTGCTGATGGTCACGCTGTTTCTCAGCTACACCGGCTATCTGCTGCCCTGGGATCAGCTGGCATTCTGGGCCATCACGGTCGGTTCCAATATTCTTTCCGCCGTGCCCGTAATGGGCGCGAAGATTCGCTTCCTCATTCTGGGCGGCCACACGGTGAACGCCAATGCTCTCCTTCGGTTTTACGTACTGCACTGCGTAATCCTGCCGCTGATCGCCGTCCTCTTCCTTGCCATCCACTTCTGGCGGATTCGCAAAGACGGCGGACTGCACATCGGCGTCGATGACGGAGGTGAAACCGATGAGTGAGCCAAAGGATTTCACGGCTTCCCTGGATACAGACAGCCGCCGCACTCCGGTGCGCGTAGCGTTCGTCACGCGGCGCACTTCTCCTCAGGTTCAGGCCCGTTACGACACACACGTCATGACCTGGCCCGAGGTCCTTCTGCGCGCGGCCGTCGCAGTCGAAGCGCTGCTGCTCGGACTGGTGCTGTTATCGCTTTTCTGGGATGCGCCTCTCGAAGGGCTGGCCGATCCCATGCAGACGCCGAACCCAGCCAAAGCGCCCTGGTACTTTCTGGGCCTGCAGGAGCTTCTGCATTATTTTCCGCCGGTGGTGGGAGGCGTTTTAATTCCCACCATGGTTGTGCTGGCGCTCATCGTGATTCCTTATTTCGGCATCAACATCGAATCCGAGGGCTTCTGGATTAAGAACCGGGAAAAGAAAATCCGAGGGCTGGCCATCGTCGTCGCCGCGCTGGCGGCGTTTCTTGCCTGGTTCGAAGTTTACGCCGTTCTCGTTCCGACGTTGTTAATCGCGGGAGTCATGTTTGCGGCGGCATCCGAGTCCCGAAAGTGGCTGCATGCGAAGCCGCTTTCGTTCTGGGTCATGTCGTGGTTTCTGACGGCTGCCATCGTTTTGACCGTTATCGGTACGTTTTTCCGCGGCGCGGGCTGGGCGTGGGTATGGCCATGGGGTGCGGCATGAGCCTGCGTAAGATTCGGCAGTGGCTTTTCGGCGACAGCGCGCGCGCATTCGGATCGCTGAGCGTCATTCTGGTTCTCCTGCTGGCAATCGTGCCGGCGAAGGATCACTTTCGTGAATGGCTGCATTATCAGAACAAATACCGAAGTTTGATTCGCGATCGCAGTGACGGTGCGTCCCTGGCGCGGCGATTTCAGGCAGGTGTGCAACAGACCTGGTTGCCGGACCTGGGTGTAGCGGATCGTTGCGCGACGTGTCATGCGGGACTCAAAGAAGCCTCCCTCACCGGCATCGCAACCGAGCCTTTTCGCCCTCATCCGCCGATTCCGCACTCTCTCACCGAGTTCGGATGTGTAATGTGTCATCGGGGACAGGGCGCGGCTACGACCGTTGAGGAGGCGCACAGCAGCAGGAACGCTTCGGAGCAGCCAATCCTGCCCGCGCGCTACATAGAATCTTCCTGCGGCCAGTGCCATGAGCGAGCGCTGGCGGGAACACTCCAACTCAACGCGGGAAGAGACATGCTGGCCCGCTATGGCTGCGTGCGCTGCCACAAAGTGACATCGCCCGAAGGGGCGGCGATGACGGCCACCGACGATCCGCCGTCCCTTGAGCACATTGCCGCCAAGACCACACGGGAGTGGATCTACGCGTGGATCAAGAACCCACAGGCTTACGCCACGACGGCCACGATGCCGAACTTCCAGCTGAGCGACGAAGACGCCCGCGATATCTCCGCGTTTCTTATCAGCCAAAGCACTCCATACTCTGCGGGCGAGGCCCGGAAGCTTCCGCCGGTTCCGGCACAGGACGATGCGGCGGCGCTGCAACAGGGATCGAGTGTTTATGGCGAAGCCTTCTGCGCCTCTTGCCATGCCATGCAGAATGCCGCAGGCCTGATGGTGGGAGGCAATGTCGGCCCCGAGCTGACGCGCGTCGGCTCCAAAGTCAGGCCGGAGTGGCTGGCCGACTGGCTGCGCAACCCGAAGGTTTACGACCCCGACACCGCCATGCCGCATTATCGCTTTGAGGAAAAGGACATCGGCCTGGCGATGGGATTCCTGCAAAGCAAGACGGACTCCGATTTCCTTGCCAGCGTTCGCCTGGACGCCACCACGCCCGCGCAAATCGCTCATGGCAAGACTTTGATCAACGAACGCGGCTGCACGGCCTGCCACGAAATCAATGGCATTCCGCACGCTGATAACTTCGCTCCTGAATTGACCGCTGTGGGAAGTCTGCCGTTGGGCAAAATCGTTTTTGCGCCGGGACTGCCGCACACGCTGCCCGACTACATTTCAGCCAAAATCCGCAAGCCGCGCTCCTTCGGAAACGCGCTCAAGATGCCGCAGTTCACACTTTCAGACACCCAGGTGGACGCCCTCGTGACAGGACTTCTGGCACAGACCAGCCGAGCTAAAACGCTGCCGGCGGCGTTACGGATTCCGGCCGCGTCGCCTTCCACGTATCAGCCCGCGGGACGTGCCGGTCAGTTGATGAACGACATGCGCTGCTTCAGTTGCCACACGATCGACGGACGCGGCGGAGACATGGCGCCCGACCTGACGCGGGAAGGCAGTTCGGTACAGCGAGCCTGGCTGGTCAATTTTCTGAAACGTCCCAATACGCTCCGGCCCGCGCTGATCCGCCGCATGCCGAAGTTCAATATGACCGATGAAGAGGCCGCCGTGCTGGCCGATTACATCATGACTGTGTATCAGACTCCCGCCTTCGATTCCGACCAGATCGACGCGTCGAAATTCAGCTCCGGCGATGTGGCCCATGGCAGGGATCTCTATTACGGCAAATACGGCTGCAACTCGTGCCATATTCTCGATCCGAACAAAGACAAGGGCTATATCGGCCCCACGCTTACCCAGGCAGGCTTGCGACTGAATGCTGCATGGATATTTCATTGGCTGAAGAATGCGCAGGAGCTGCGTCCGGGCTCCCTGGAACTGAACTGGAACATGAAGGACGAGGACGCCCGCGCCATCACTGCGTTTCTAATGCAGCAGAAGACCGCGCCCAAAGAAGGGTCTGCGAAATGAAGCGCGCGGTGTTTGCAGTTACGGCATTAACGTTACTCCTCGCGGGATGCGGGCGCACCCCTTCGCCGTCCGCTCCTCCTCCGAAAGGCTTTGGCGCCGCGATTGTGGATATCGGCGGGGAAAAGCAAGCCGCTCCCGCTGGTGCATCGCTGGATCAGCCGGTTGTCGCGCAAGTGAACGATGCGAAGGGCGGCGGAGTAGCCGGCGCTTTGGTGCGGTTCAATGGTTCGGGCGGGGTCCGGTTCGATCCACCGGCGGGACTCAGCGGAAACGACGGCCAGTTCACCACCATGGTTCGGCTGGGTGACGAGCCGGGCGCATATTCGATCGTCGCGACGACTCGTGACCAGACGGGAAAAACGTTGACCATAACCTTTCCCGAAGTGGCTCTTGACTACCAGCAGACCCTGGGCCGCGAGTTGAGCGAGAAGTACTGTTCACGCTGCCATAACGCTGAATCGAGCGCTGAAAGAGTGTCGAATCACGACAATCTCAGCGTGGCGCCGCATGCTTTTTCCGATGGCGCGACGCTGAACCCGGTCAGTCATACGAATCTCATCGCCATCATCGGCCATGGCGGCGCGGCTCTGGGCAAGTCCGTCGAGATGCCGCCTTACAGCCCGACGTTGTCCGCAAGCGACATCGAAGCGTTAGCGGCCTATATCCGCGCGGTCGCCGATCCACCGTATCGTCCACAGGGAGTGTTTAATGCGAATCAATAGTCTGAGCCTGGCGGCGATTTTGGCGTCTGCCTTCGCCTGGCAAATGGCGGCACAAGTTCTGTCCCCCGCTGAAATCGCGGACCCGGAGATGCGCGCGCTGCAGCAGAGCCGGCAGGATGAGTTACACGCGATTACTGCTGCGCTCGCCGGCCACACTTACCCGCATCGTTTTTCGTTCAGCCGCAAACTGGACCTCCCTGAGCGCGAGCAGGACCGCAACGATCAGCGCTCGATTCAATTCGACAGGTTTCAGGGCAAAGTCGTGCTCAAGATCACTGGGAATTACTTCGCCGCTTACTCCGCCGAGCGCATGACGAAGAATGAGCGTGCGAACCAAACGTTCGAGGACGTGATGCTGCCGATTTTGCAGGCGGCGGTACCCGCACTGGCGCGGACCGAAGGCCCGGATGCATTCGCGCTGGAGATTTCACACCATGTCATCAGAAAAGTGATGGGCGTGGACACCGAGTTGGCGGAGAACGTGGTTCTGATTCTGCCAAAGTTGTCTGGGCAGCATCTGATCGGGGCTCGCGATGAAGCCGGCCGAAAAGCCGCGGTTCGCGAAGGAACCGCCTACCTGAATGGCGTGCCCATTTCGTTTTGGGCTGAGACGCCGCCGGAACCGGCTCCGGTTCAGGTGTCTTCTGTCGGTATACCGCACGAGATTCACGCTGCAGTCGCACTGCCCCCGGTAACCCCTGCGCCCACCGGAACAACCGCACCCGCGGTGCCTTCCCCGTCACCCCGCGTTAACACCCCGGCGCCGCCTGAAGCGGAATACCGCGACATGATCGCCAAAATGCTGAAGGACCTCGATTCGCAGGCGCACTTCGTCGCGTATGCCCCCCCGTCTTTTATGGCATTTCGCGGCGGTCAGTACCTTGAGATCCCGATCGCGACTCCGCTTCCGGCATCCGATCTGGGTTCGCAGTACAAGCTGGCTGCGCTCGCCTTCGACCGTCACGTCGCGCACCTGATTCGCCCCGTGGCGGCCTACTTCAAGGACAGCGCCGACTTCACCGGAATTGATTTCAGTACGTCCATTCACCTCGCCGGCGCGAAAACGGAAAGCGACAGCAGCGAAGCGGTGGAATTCATATTCCCGTGGAGCGCTCTGCGCAGTTATGCCGCCTTCGACCTGACCGGCCAGCAACTGATCGACGCGGGGGTCGTGCTGATCAACGGCGAGAGAGTGGGCCTCGATCTTCAGACCGCGGAGGCTTACGGCCGGCAGGCCGAATAAAACTACTATGGGTGGAACCCGTACAGAACATCCGCCATTTCGTCTGGCTGCGATGGTTCTCGCGGCATGCACGGCATGGCTCTTCGTTTCCGGCCCCGCCGTCACGAGCAACGACGCGCGGCCTCTTTACTCGCTGGGTCAGACCCACATCTGGGCAGGCGCCGGGGTGAGTATTCTCACGGCGGTCCTGGCGGTCTGGCTGTGGCGCATCAAAGAACGGAAGTGGCTGCAGCGGCTGGCCTGGGTTGCTTTGGGCGTCAACATCGTCGAGGGTCTCCTCGGTCTTGTAGCCGACCCCCAGCCGCCAATCGTCCGAATCTCCCACTCGCTTCTTGCACAGGTCTTCTTCTCAATGACGGTTGCGATGGTCATCGTCACCTTCGAGACCGGCGAGTCACCTTCCGGCCCGGCACAAAACGCGGGGCTTCTGCGGTTTGTGGCGACGGCGACGCCCATCCTGGTGCTTTCACAGGTTACGCTCGGCGTGGTGTTTCGTCACGGAGTCCTGGGCCCGCTCTGGCATATACTCTGGGCCTGCGTGGTTGCGATGTATCTGGTGATGGTGATCGCCGCAACTCTGGGCGCCGGTCACTCCGCCATTCGTCGCGCCGGGATTGCCTTTGCGATTATGGCGGGCATCCAGATCCTCATCGGATTCGCCCTGTTTATCTTGATGGCTATGGAGGCCGATCCAGCGGCCCTGATCGTTTTGACATCGGTTCATGCTACGGCGGCAGCACTCACGCCGGCGGCGGCGGTCGCGCTCGCGATCGCGATCGGTCGCATCGTCCC
>Ga0182030_10027722_pt1 | contig 10171 bp, 9 predicted proteins | sample 812S3MmetaG_FD_121299 | JGI IMG/M metagenome (GOLD analysis project Ga0182030, IMG submission 121299) | Permafrost microbial communities from Stordalen Mire, Sweden - 812S3M metaG (Illumina Assembly) | ecosystem: Environmental > Terrestrial > Soil > Wetlands > Permafrost | place: Sweden... | reverse complement strand
TTTCGATATATGCGTCGATCCCCTTGACCAGCGCGTGAGAAAGACGCTCCTCGACCGTGCCGTTGCGCCATTCCTCAGACTTCTTTTCATTGACCGCCTTGCCGACTCCCTTCAGCTTTTCGCCGTAATCCACCAGTCGCTCGGTCGCGTCAGGACGTCGGTTTAGCAGTACGTCCTCCACCAACTCCCTAAGCTCAGGCTCGATTTCCTCGTAGACCTCAAGCATTCCGGCATTCACGATGCCCATGTCCATGCCCGCCGTGATAGCGTGATAAAGAAATGCGGAGTGCATGGCTTCGCGCACCTTGTTGTTGCCTCGAAAGCTGAACGAGATGTTGGAGACGCCACCGCTGACCTTGGCGTGCGGCAGGTTGGCCTTGATCCAGCGCGTAGCGCGAATGAAGTCAACCGCGTAGTTGTTGTGCTCCTCCATGCCCGTGGCAACGGTGAGGATATTTGGGTCGAAAATAATGTCCTCGGGCGGAAAATCGACCTGGTCGACGAGTATTCTGTAGGCCCGCTCGCAGACGCGGATCTTGTCCTCGTATGTCGCGGCCTGACCCTGCTCGTCGAAGGCCATCACCACCACAGCCGCACCATATTTCAGAACGGTAGCGGCATTCTGGCGAAACTTGTCTTCGCCTTCCTTCAGCGATATCGAATTGACGATGCCCTTGCCCTGTAGACATTTCAGCCCCGCCTCAATGACCTCCCATTTCGAGGAGTCCACCATAAACGGCACCTTGGCGACTTCGGGCTCGCTCCCCAGCAACTGTAGAAAGCGTGTCATTGCCGTGACACCGTCGATCATGCCCTCATCCATGCAGATGTCGAGGACATTCGCCCCGTTCTCGACTTGCTGCCGGGCTACGCTTACCGCTTGCTCATATTTGCCATCCTTGATCAGCTTGGCGAACTTGGGCGAACCGGCCACGTTGGTCCGCTCACCGATCATGATGTAGACACCGGGCTGCTGGGTGAATGGCTGTGAACCCGAGAGACGAAGAGGCTTCGTCTCCGCCTCGGGCATAGTTGTGCTAGAGGGAACGCTCACGCTTTGCTCTCGCTTTGGAGGGCGTAGGAGTCGGCCGGAGGCTGAGTCCCGTACTTGCGCGGAGGCTGGCCTTCGAGCGCCTTGGCGATCGCCGCGATGTGCTCGGGGGTGTTGCCGCAACAACCGCCGGCAATATTAATCAGTCCTCCCCGTGCGAAGTCGCCTAGATAACGGGCCATGTCTTGCGGCCCCAGATCGAAACCCGTCTCCGACAGCGGATTCGGCAAACCGGCATTCGGGTAGCACGAGATCGCCACATCCGCCTTTTCCGAGAGTTCCTCCAGGAACGGATACATCAGATCGGGACCGAGAGAGCAGTTGAGTCCCACCGACAGAGGCTTTACGTGCCGCACCGCGTTCCAGAACGCCTCAGTTGTCTGCGCCGATATCATGGTCTCGCCGCCCCGCCCCACCGCCGCTGAAATCATCACCGGCAGTTGCTTGTCGTCCTCGTCGAACACCTCACGGATGGCGACAAGGGCTGCCTTGGCGTTCAGCGAGTCGAAGATCGTCTCGACCAGTAGCAAGTCTGCGCCGCCGGCGATGAGTGCACGCACCTGCTGCGTGTAAGCCGCTTTGACCTGATCGAAGGTGACCACCCGAAAGCCCGGATCATCGGCATCGGGCGAGTTCGAAAGAGACACGGTCAGCGGCCCGATGGCCCCAGCCACAAACCGTTGACGCGAGCTTGCGGTCCCAACACGATCGGCCCATTCGCGGCACTGCCGTGCGGATTGCTCGTTGATATCCCAAGCCAGGCTGCCCAGAAACGGATCTTCGACGATCTTTTGGTAGAACGCGGGATCTTTCCGGCCGCCGCGCTCCCGCGGATCTTCGACAAAGAATTCGCTCTGGGTGATGCTGGTTGCCCCGAACGTATTCGTCTCGATGATGTCCGCCCCTGCCTCGAGAAATCGGCGATGAATATCGCCGATCATTTCCGGCTTGGTCAGCGAGAAGAGGTCACCGTTGTTCAGCAGGCTCTTCGTCGAGCCCTTGAAACGCTCCCCTCGGATATCCGTCTCCGTCATGCCGTAGGTGCGGATGGTCGTGCCCATCGCTCCATCGATGATGGCAATTCGACTCTCGAGGATCTTCTCCAAAGGATGTTGGTGGGCTCTCGTCATGTCTTTTTGATGACCTTAGGCAGCCTTCGATTCGGCCTTAACTTTGCAACATTTCCCCAAAGTACGCTTTCTTAATTATAGCGATTGGCACTACGTCCAGGCTCTGGCGGGTGTAATCACCGAAGTAATGGTGATAGCGTCAAAGGCCCGTTGGAGGCCGTTGGAGGCGTCGCGCACAGCGTAAGCAAACTGATCAGATCCTTATTCTTAGCTGGTGATCAGACATATATTTAGCACTCTGAATCTGCGCCGTGCCAGCATCAGCGGGAGAAGCTTTGAGTTGTCGCGAGGGATCCACTACCAGCCAGCTCAACGCCCCCACCAGGCACAGCGCAGCCGCCACTAGAAATGAGGTGGTCCAACCAAACCGGGCCGCGATCCAGGGGGTGAGAGAAGCCGTGAGTGCGGCGCCAATCTGGTTTCCCATATTCATGAAGCCCGATACCGAGCCCGCAGACGCGCCTGCGATGTCGGCCGTCACCGACCAGAAAGAACTCTGAGACAAATACAGCGCACCTGCTCCACCCGCGAGCACAACGCTGGCCAGTCGCGCGCTTTGAACCTGGGATCCGAGAGCGATGAATATTCCCGCCGCCGAAATCGCAAATGCCGCGAGGCCACAGCGCCCGACGCGCGGTCCAAGCCGCTTGGTGAGCCGGTCGTTGATGGTTCCTCCCAAAAGGCAGCAAACTAACATGGCGAGAAATGGCAACATGGTGTAGAACGCGCTCGCCTTCAAATCCAGGCCGCGCACCTTAGCGAGATAGCGATAGAACCAACTGAAGAAGATCCATGCCACGTATCCGTAGCAGAAATAGCTGAGCGTGACGGCCAGGACTTCTTTGCTTTGTATTACGCGACTCCAGGGCACCAGCGTTTTCAGATCATTCTTTGACTCCGGTTGCGTCAGTCCAGAACGAATCAACGCCAACTCCGAGGCAGCAACGCCGGGATGCTCAGCGGGTGTGTCGCGTGCGATAAAAAACCACACCACACCGACCGCGAATCCGATGATGGAGCACACCCAAAACGACGATCTCCAACCGTAATGAACCATAATATAAGTCACGATCAACGGCGTAAGGCCAGCTCCCGCTCCCACTCCGGCGAAGATCCAGCCATTTGCAATACCGCGTTCCGTGGTCGGAATCCAGCGTGCGACGAATTGATTGGCGGAGGGGTAGATCACGGCCTCCCCGGCGCCGAGGAGAAAACGGACCGCCACGAAGATGAGCAGCGCGCCTGCAATGTTCGCGGGGACCATCGCGGTCAGGGCGGTGAAGATTCCCCACCAGGCGACGCCTGCGGCCAGCACACGGCGCGGTCCGAAGCGATCAGCCAGTCTCCCGCCGATGGTCTGGAAGAGTGCGTACCCGACCAGCATGGCGCTGAACACTTGGCCCAGTTGTACATCGCTGAGATGATAGGCCTCGGCGATGGACCCACCTGCAATGGAAATGTTAACGCGATCGAGATAAGAGACAGCGCTGAGGATGAACAGCCAGAACACCAGAAACCAGCGGACATGGCTCGTTCTCGCACTGTTCATCGCCAGGTTTTCCTCATTTACGCCGCGTGTTCGCGCAGGAGACGAGAGAGTTGCTCGGTAACGATCTTGTCTTCGCCAGGTTGCAGCATGAACGAGTTCACGGCTAGCCGCTTTGAGTTAAGTCGCATGAATAAAGCTCTCTTGCCGCTCACTTGCCGGCGACTGCGGCGATGCAGTTGATTTCCACCAACGAGTCTCCCGGCAGTGCAGCCACGGCAACGGTTGTGCGCGCCGGGCCGCCATGGGGAAAATATGTCGAGAACACTTTATGCATTCCGTCCCAGTGTTCGATCTTCACCAAGAAAACATTCAACGTAAGAATGCTGTCCATGGTTCCTCCGCCAATTTCCACGTGCTTCTTGATCTTGTCCATGACCATGCTGGTGTGCGATTCGATCGTCCATTCCTTGGAATCGCGTGTATCGTGGGCGCCCTGCCCTGCGACGTAAATCAACCCACGGTGAACAATCACGGGCATGATGATGTCTTTCTCGCTGCCCGGTTTGCCTTCGCTATTCAACTTGCGGATTTCGCCCGCATCTTGGGCGGCGGCACTCCGAGCCAAGGCACGATTAGGCAAAACGGCGGCGGTAACTCCCAACGCGGAAAGCACGGAAGCGAACCGCGCCGCGAACACCCTTCGTGTGAAAGTCAAATTCATATTCGTTCTCCTTCCAATTTGGTCTCTCGAGATCGACGATTTATCGCCTACAGCCTTCCGAACTTCTTCACCGCCTCCACAATCGACTTCATCTGTTCAATCACGGCATACATCGAATGCTCTTTAAAGTCCACTTGTTGGGCGAGAGTTAGAACTTCCAGAGCCTTTGCCCTGGGCACAACCACCACGCCATCGCTATCCGCCGCGACGATGTCGCCGGCATTCACCGTCACCCCGTCGCACTTCACTGGAATCTGGGATCCTCCGAATCGATAATGATGCACCGAAGTCGAGGGCACAGTGCCGGTCGCATACACCGGAAACCCAATCTTGCGCAGATAGGCCACATCGCGCACTCCTCCATCGATCACTGCTCCCGCGTAGCCCCGCGCAGCCATGGCGGTGCCCATCAATCCGCCCATTCCCGCGATGTCCTCTCCGTCCTCGACCACCATGACGTAGACAGAATCCGTGGAGCCCTCGTCAATGGCCGCCAGCATTCCGTTCAGCGCAGCGGGATCGCTGTTGCCTTCGTCCTTCTTGAGCAGCGCGGTACGCGCAAAGCCGGCAAACTTTGCAGTCAAGATTGGATGCATGCGGTGACTCATATACATCCGCTTACCGGTCAACTGCTCCAGTGCATCGGAGACCGACGCCACCTCCACCCGGCGAAAGTCTGCGATCAAGGCGTTGTCGGTCTGCGATGAATTTGCTCCGGCGACTGATTGTGCCCGCAAGAATCTGGCTCCGCACAACGTAGCAGACAAAAGGCCCATGGATACCAGCGATGCCGCGATTCTGTGCGATTTCGCAAAGCCCAGAAACTTGTTCATTTCCTCCTCCTCGATGTATATATGTGCGCGGACTCTAACACTGTTTGTCGTTCGGTGGAAGAGCCAATCCATTTCTCCGAGAGGAAATGAAAATGACGACGACGAGCAAAACTGCCCGCGCGCTTCTGTGGATCTTCGCGATCGCATTATCCTTAGGCGTTTCGGTGCAGCAGGGCGACAGCCAGGAACGCAAAGCCGTGAATCTGTCTCCCGCCAGGGGACTTCCTTTTAGCGACGGCGTCGTGGCGGGAAATACTCTTTACATCGCCGGTCAGGAAGGTACCGACGAGTCCGACAAGCTGGTCGCTGGAGGAATCGGCCCCGAGACAACCGCGGCTCTCGCCAATATCCAGCGAGTTCTCAAGGCCGCCGGCTTCGAACTGAAGGACGTTGTTAGTGTGACAGTCTACCTCGCCGACATTCATGAGTTCCCCGACATGAACAAGACTTACAAGAGTGTTATGCCTGACCCCAAGCCGGCGCGCGCTACGATCCAGGCCGCGGCGTTAGTCAACAACGCCCGAATTGAGATCTCGGCGATCGCGGTGAAACAGAAGTAGCTCGCTCTTTAGCGAATCAGGCATCCTCGGCTTGCCGCCCGATAAATGTCGCGCCGCGAGCGGAGTTGCCTGTTTGCGCCCTGATCTAGTGAATATAAAAACTTGTTTGACATGCCTACCGCGCTGAGATGCACGTTCTCAACCATCGTGCGTCGAACTTCCAAAACGCTGCGGCAGGTTTCACTGGATAAAAGTGTTTAACCGCGCCATAAATCGGGCAAGGGCCTCATGCCGTAAGCGAGCGAACTGCTCCCACAAGCACGATTGCGACAGTTCACTTGTGAGGGAGCGAAAAGCTGATAACATCGCCGCCCGCAGCAACAGCCACATACTGAACCCCATCGACCGCATAACTCATCGGTGAAGCGTGAATGCTCTGGCCGGTGGTGAATTGCCAGAGCGCGTGGCCGGTCCGTGCTTCCACCGCTTCCAGTGCCCCGGTATCGTTCCCGAAGAACACCAACTCACCCGCCGTAGTCAGCGTCCCACCCCAAGAATTGCCTTGGCCGGCCTGGGGATAGCGCCAGACGATCGTTCCCTCGATCAGCGAGTACGCCAGCAGGATCTTCTGAGCGTGATCATCGTGCGCAAGCTTCGTACCCGTAGCGTAGAAGGTCTGGCCTTGGGTAAATGATTGCGGGTGAGCGAAAAAGACGCTGCAACTCTCCAGCGCCATCACGTAGAAGAATCCGCTGTCAGGATTGTAAGAAGGCGAAAACCAGTTTGTGGCTCCATCGATGCTGGGGCAGATCTGCGTGCCCTCCGCGCTCGGTATTCTTCCCGACAGTACGGGACGGCCCGAGGCGTCGATTCCTTTGGCCCAGTTCAGCTTCTCAACAAACGGCGCCGCCTTGAGGAACTTTCCGTCGGTCCGGTCGAGAATATAAAGAAACCCATTACGGTTGGCTTGCACCAGCAAGTCACGCATTCGGCCATTCACTTCAGCACTCAATAGCACTGGGGTTTCGTTGGCGTCGTAGTCGTACAGGTCGTGCGGAGTGAACTGGAAATACCATTTCAACGTACCTGTTGTGGGGTTCAGTGCCACGACGCAGGCGGTGTATAGATCGTCTCCGGGGCGGGATTCGCCTACGAAATCGGGCGCGGCGTTGCTGGTCGTCCAGTACAAAGTATCCAGTTTAGCGTCGTAGGTGCCGGGCATCCACGTCGTGCCCCCGCCATGAAGATAGGAATCCCCTGGCCAACTGGAGGAGCCGAACTCACCCGGCCCGGGAATAGTCCAGAAACGCCATTTCAGGTTGCCGGTAACGGCATCGTAAGCGGCGACGAAACCGCGTACGCCGGAGTCGCCTCCGGACGTACCAACGATCACTTCGTCTTTCACAATGAGCGGAGCGCTGGTTGCACCATATTGTTTTGCCTTGTCCGCGTAGGTCACATCCCATTGCAGGTGTCCGGAGCGAGCGTCGAGACAAAGCAAGTGAGCGTCATCAGTTTCCATGTAGACGAAGTTTCGCCAGACGCCAACTCCACGGTTCTTATGAGCCGCTGCATCATCGAGCAACCCCGCGCTCACCGGCCGTTGGTGATGCCAAAGAACCCGGCCGGTTCGTGCATCGAGCGCAAATACATCGTTGGCCGAGGTGACATACATTACTCCATTGACGACCAAAGGGGTCACTTCCAGCCGCTCGGAATTGGAAGGATGGAAGATCCACGACGGGCGAAGCTGTGTGACATTTGCCGCGGTGATTTCGTGCAGGGCGCTATAGCGGCGTCCGGTGTAGTCGCCGTTATAGGACGTCCAGTTGGCGCCGGGAGGCTGCGTGAGCAGGTCTTCCGCGCTCACATTCACGTCGGCAACAACCGGAGCCCGCCCCTGTTGGCCTGCCGCTGAAAACGTGAACAGACTAAACACGGCCATCGCTGCCCCGGCTAAGACTTTTCTGATTGATTTCATGTCAGTGGTTTTCTGCCGCGCCGACTTGAACTTCCTCGACTTGAACCTCATGAAGAGAACCACGGTCCAGCCCATTTGCATCTTCGAGATGAAGCGAGATGCGGGAGGGCTTTGCCGGCGGCGTCAACTCCGTCTTCAGTACGACGAGATCCGCCGGGTCGACCTGAGTCAGAGGAATCGTTCCCACGCTGATGCCGTGTTCGTCGTAAAGGTGTGCCACCAAACGTCCCGCGAAAAATACTCCGAAGGAACCCGAGAGCCGTATGTGGCCGGTCTGCAAACGTGTGGCCTGAAGAGGATGTACCACGATGCCTGCATCCTCTACTCCGTGGAATTCGCTACCCGAGCGAGTGGGGAACCACTCCGTGTCGAGATCTCGCGTCTCGCCCCGCCGCAGTTGGACCAGGGGACTGTTGATCTCGGCTTCCAGATAATAAGGAGCTCCGTCGCCTCCGGAGGTCAGCGAAGGTTCCCCTTCAGAATTCAACCTCAGTTCGGGGCCATTCGTCCAAAAAATAACCGACGCCTTGCCGGGATAGGTTTCGTTCTTTTCGTAGCGGAAGCGCTCAACCATGGCGTAATGGCTGTCGCCGTCCACCACGGCCAGCCAGCCTGGAGTCGAGTCCAGCCACAGTTCGGCGGCGAGGTGCGTGTAGTGCAGCGCGAAGAGGCCGTCGTCCCTGACGGTGACCGCCGGATTTTCTGCTGGACCAAAGCGCACATGGTAGCGGTTGAGATAGCTGCTGGCTGGATTTGCGGGGGTAAACGTCCAGAAGTTGCGGTTGCTTCGCGAGGGAACCGAGTGGTCCGCGGTATCGTATTGCGAAACCGATTGCATCGACCACTCGATTACATGTTCGTTCTTGTTCTGCATGGTTGCGTGAAAACGAATTCGCGGAGAATCGGCGTCCAGGTGAATCGTGCGCCGGATCTGAATCCCAGTTTGCGGATCGGCGGGGCCTGTCAGCTCGATCTCGCATTCCTGCCCTTCCGAAACCTTTCGAAAGGCGTATGGGCCGTCGTCGAGCAAATCGGAATTGCCCACCCAATGTTGTTCATCGTCATTTCCCTCTGGCAACAGCCAGAGCTTGTCACCGCCGTAGTTAAACCACTGGGATGGATCGGGAGGCAGGTATTTTCCTTCGTACTTAGGATTGACGAAGAGGTAAGCATGCCCAGCAAAAATGACTTGCATCAGCCGTCCGCCATTTTGCGGTACGACGATTAGCTTGACCCAGTGGTTGGAAAGCTGTTCTGCGCTCCAACCCTTGTAATTCGTGGCCTCAACGTGACACGACAAGCTCGGCTGGCCCAGCTCAGCCTTAGCCTGGGCGTACGAAACATTCAGGTTCATCCAACAAATAAATAAAACCACTACATAGCGCCGCATCGGACCCTCTTCCTGGACAAGCGCTGTCCTGCTATGTCTGCCACGAACGATCGAATCTCTAATTCACTCATAGGCATATTCCTGGGCAGCCGCTTTAATGTACTGCACACTTTCACTAGACGAAACAAAACCCAATGAAACGAAACAATTCGATTTGCGTCAAGCAGATTCTGTGGTATATCAGGTTCACCGTCTGATGTCACCGATTCCTAAGAATCTGTTTTCACTGAGCGGAATGTTGCGACTTCCTGGGCAAATCTCCCTGGGAAGTACGGAAGCCGAGAAGCGCGGCGTGACCTGGCAAATCGTTCTCAAGTTTGGGTTGGTGCTGATTTCTCTCGGCGCGGCTGGCAATGTCCTCTGCCAGAACCCTAACCGCGAACAGTCCGCCTCCGGTTTGAAAGTTGACCTCTGGGGAAAGAGCGTTTTCGAGGCGAAGTGCGCTACTTGCCACGGACTCGACGGGTTCGGTGGTGAACATGCGCCCGATATCATTGGCCGGAGCGGCGTGAAGTCGCTCTCGGACGAGGCATTGCTCGACGTGATTCACGACGGGATTCCGGAAGGAGGGATGCCAGGGTTCGCCAATATTGGCGGAGAAGATGCTCATGCCATGGTTGCTTATCTGCGCTTTCTGCAAGGCAGGTCCGCGCGGAACTCCATGCCGGGCAACCCAGCACGGGGTCACGATCTGTTCTTCGGAAAGGCCGGATGTTCAGCCTGCCACCAAATGGGGGGCCGAGGGCAGTTCGTTGCTGGCGACCTCGCAGGGCTTGCACGAGATCATCCGGCGGACGAAATTCGCGACGCGATTCTCAAGCCGGCCGAAGGGCCGCAAGAGACCGCTACCGCAGTGGCGCGGGATGGCCGAAAGTTTTCCGGCATGATTCGAAATGAAGATAACGCCTCTCTGCAATTGCAGGATGGCGATGGACGGTTCTACCTGCTCATGAAGTCCAGCCTGGTCTCTGTCCAGCGGAAAATAGGAGATCCCATGCCTGTCGACTATGGAAGGCGGCTCAGCCGCACTGAACTTGATGATGTGATCGCTTACATTGAGGAGGCGTCGAGGTGAG
>Ga0182030_10027721_pt1 | contig 10171 bp, 6 predicted proteins | sample 812S3MmetaG_FD_121299 | JGI IMG/M metagenome (GOLD analysis project Ga0182030, IMG submission 121299) | Permafrost microbial communities from Stordalen Mire, Sweden - 812S3M metaG (Illumina Assembly) | ecosystem: Environmental > Terrestrial > Soil > Wetlands > Permafrost | place: Sweden... | reverse complement strand
GTGTAAACCGTGCCATTATATGAGACCCAGTAACCATAACCACCAAAACCAACAAAAGAAGGGGGTGGATTAGTCCCCAGCCCAGGAACACCCGGATACGTTCCATTTGCTCCAGTCACAGTTAGCCAGCCGGTGGATGGCAGATCAACAAATAATGAGTTAAAGCTATTATTTGTATAAGCCATAGGATAATTAAATGCGTCATTGAGTCGTAAATAAAACCCAAAAGAGTTGACAGAAAGATAGTAATGTGTATTATTGCTATAAGTATTTGGAATAGGACCGGAGACATCATTCCAGGTATAAAATCCATTTACACCAGGAAGTCCCGACCCCGCCACAATAACTACGTTGGTGTTTGGGACCCATCTAAACCCGGTGTATCCAACTATATTGGTAAAATTAATCCCCGTCAGAAATTGACCATTTCCATTAGTCGCCAGCAAGGGGGCGGTGGCGGCGGCCAGAGCGGCCAGATCAGTGTTGGTGGCGATGATGCTGCCCCCCGCCACGGCGGCATTAGTGCCATTGGCAAGCGCGGTCTTGATGAGATTGTTGGTTGCAATCAAAGCGCCAATCCCGGCATTGGTCCCCGCCGCCAGGTCCGTGAGTAAAAGATTGTTGGTGGCAATCAACGCCCCCACGGCGGCATTGGTACCGGCAACAAGCTGCCCGTTTGAAACCCCGCCGCCACCCCCGGAACCAATGGCGGTGAATATATTGGTGCCGTTGATGTAAAAACCGTTGGACGCCACAATAGAAAAAGTGTTATTTGAAGGTGAGTTGTAAAGTCCCATTGAACCATCAGACCAAACAAAAGAATTGTTATTGGTAACACGGGCAAATGTTCCCATCGCAACACTTTGGGAACCGTAAACATAGTTGGACTGTCCGCCTAAAATGACTGAATCGAACGCCCCATTGTCAATCGTGTTAGTCTCGCCCCCAAGAATAACATCCCCCTGGCCGGCATAAGCCAAACCGTTACCTCCAATAAAATTATTCCGCCCCATGATAACAGTGCTGTTATTAACCCCATGGATTCCTCCATAGTAAAAATACCCGTTGTTATTTTGACCACCTATAAACAAGTCACTGCCATTTGGGCTTCCAATACCGGACTGATCCCCCAGGGCTGGATTGAAAAATCCCCATCCCCAAAACAAGCTACTTGAATTAGTCAATCCCACCGGGGAGGAATAATTAGCCACTATGCCACTACCTGAAATCAACCCTACCAATATACTGTTCGTCCCCTGTAAGGCGGTGATGGCGGAAGCATAAGCCGCGTTGGCGGACCCGCTGGCGTCATAAAGGCTGTTGGACGCCTGAATCAGGGCCCGGCTGATATTTGTCACCTGCACCAAAGTAACCCCGGAAATTGACAATAAGGAGTTGGACACCGCCTGCACATATCCAATAGTTGATAGCGGATTGGTCGCCTGGTTGATGTAATATAAAAGCGTGTTGGTTGTAACCCCGTTGGTCGGCGACTGCGCATATTGGGAGATGAGCGCAAGAGAAATGTTGGTGGTCATGGATGACAGCCAATTGGTGGTATTGGCAACCGCCAAAGCAGCGGTGTTGGTGATCTGCCCGGTCAGGTTGGTGGAGTTGACCCAACCCGCAAGGATAATCCCATTATTATTCCACCATTGCCCCACATATCCCAGCGGAACCGGCGTTGGCCCGCTGATGACTGACCAAGGACCGGCGGGCGCGGGGGCGGAATAAAGGCTGACATTATTAGACTGTGAAAACCACACCCCGGAGGCCAGAAGAATGGTATAAACCGGATTGTTAAAATTGGTCCAGATATTTACATTGGACTTAAGATAAGTGCCGTTCACGCCGCCCCCGCCACCATACAACCCAATAATATTGGTGGTTGATTGAAAGGTGTTGGTCATCCATGACCCGGTAAAATTGGTCGCCGCCTGTAAATCCGCCTGGTATCCGGCGGTTATATTGTTGGAAGCCGCCGTAATTAAATTGGTGGTAATTGCCAAATTAACCATGTTAGCGACAGCGACCTCTGATAATAAATTAGTGGTGACGTTATTGGAAACGGTTTGCATTAATGAAACCAAAGCAAGATTGGTCCCTTGAACCATGCCTAAAGCGGTGTTGGACGCCGAACTTAAAATCAGGGCATTGCTAGCCACCAGGGCGGCCTGCGCCTGATTAAACAGGTTGGTCGCCACCACATCGGAATTTGAGCCGCTGGCGGTGATTAGCGGCGTTATGGTGGAATAGACGGTGCTGGTGGCGGTCAGAAGATTGGCGGCCACCACGGTCAATGTGGCGTTGTTGGTCGCCTGAATTTGCGCGAGGGTGAAGTTTGTCCCGGCCACCGCCCCGGCATACTGGTTGTTGCTAACCCCCTGCGCATACTGGAAATTGGAAGCCGTCCGGTTGCTTACCCCCAGCGTATAAAGGTTGGCGGCATTGTTGGAACCAACAATGGCCGCGCCCAAGATGTTGGAAAGGTTGAGGCTGTACCCGGCGTTCTGGTTGGAGGCGTTGTTGATCTGGGCCACCAGGGAATTATTGGTCAAAACCAGTTGCGCCATGATGTTGTTGCTGGCATTGGCAATCACGGGCGGGACGCCCGCCACCGCCGCCCCCACCGCCCCATTGGAACTTGTCAGGATGGACGCCGCCAGGTTGTTGCTGCCGGCAATCCACAGATTAGAAACACCAATGGAATGAAAGTTGGCATTGACGGCATTGTTGGACGCCACCACGGCCAGGCCCAGGGTTGAACGGTCATTATTAGACACCCCAATGGAATATTGCTGGTTGGCCGCCACCAGGTTGGACAAGGAGGCCGTGGACGCCGCCAGGCCGTTGCTGGCATTAACCAAGGCGTTCATTTGCAGGACATTGCTGGCCAGCATCTGCGCCTGGTAAACCAGGTTGGACGCGGACAAAGCAAACTGCGCGTTGGCGGCAATCGCATTCGATGAGTTGTAAATCTGCGCCAATACCGCATTGGTCCCCGCGCCCAGGTTCACCCCGGCGGCGGACACGGCGGCGTTGCTGGCGGTATTGATGGTTCCCAGCAGGATGCCGGACAGACTGTTGGAGGCGGCGTTAACCAGGTTGGTGGTGATGACAAGGTTGGCGGTGTTGGTGCTGGCGATATTCCCCAGCGTGACGTTATTAGATGCCGAAACTAACGATTGAATTATATTTGTCACCGTTGGCAGAGTGACCCCATTGGTCGTTATGGCAATCAACTGGGCCAGGCTGTTGCTGGTGGACAGGGTGAAATTAGTGGACGCCAACCCCTGTGCCAAAATGCCAGACAGGGAGGCGTTGGTCGCCTGCAACAGGGAGGCGGGCACAAAAGTCAGGGCGGTAACAATTCCATTGGATGATAAAACCGGGGTGAACGCGGATCCGTCCAAGTAGGCGATGCCATTGGTTACTCCAACCGTAAATCCGTTGGTCCCGACGATGTTGACCAGCCCAGTGAACCAATTCATCACATTATAACCACTGACCGGGTAGCGCAGAAAGGAGTAGCTGTTGGTGGTGTTGTCCACCGCGAATATAATGCCCTGGCTGGAGCCAATGACACCGGGGCCGTTATACGCCTGGCAAATAAAACTATTGGAAGCCAGCCAGGTGCCTTGATACATATTGGTCCAGACATACGGCGGTAAAACCCAGACCGGCAGACCAATGGAATTATAAGAACCATCAGCATTGGCGTTGGGATTCAACGCTTGAACTGAAATGGCGTTGGTGTCCGGCTGGCCCGTCATTTGGTTGGTAACAACAAATGACACATTGGCGGCGGACAGTCGCAGGGAAAGAAGGGCCAGAATAACGACGGGGAGGAGCCGATGCGTCATCCCGGCCAGGAACCGGACGGGGAACTGGAAGGTCATATTTTTTGCACCAACCCAAACTTTTGCGCATAGGGCGGGCAGTTGAATTTGATGGACGATATTTCCCATACTTCTCCGCTTTGGTTGTCGGTCAGCCGGTCGCCGGGTTTAAGGTCGTATTTCTGGCTTTTCTGAACTTCCATGGTTGCTTCCATGCGGGGGTCATCCCCCAGTTCGCTTTGGAAATCCACTTCGCCGGGCCGGTTGACGGTGGCGCGAACCACCGAACCGGTGCGGCCGTTTTTAAGGTCGCGCCCATCCCGCGCCAGGGTCGCCAGGAACCCGCGTTCAATGAGCGCAACCATAACAGTTACAGACCAGCCTTGCCAAACACAACCAGGTTGATTTGATTGGTGGCCAGGTTGCCCACCCCGCCCGCCCCGGCAACCGCATTGGTGACGGCGGAAACCGCCCAATACAATTGCCCATAGGAGTCAAAGTTGGTTGCGGTGATGGAGTACATGGTTGCATTGGTTGAAACCGCCGTAGAGGCGGGAACTGTGACCGACAGTGAGTTGGGTCCGGGGGCGGTGGCACCGACAATGGAAGGTGCAAACCAATGAACATTGTCCAATGAAGCCACCAGACCCACCGAGACTGTTTGGGCGTTGGTCAGGTTGTTCAGGTTGTAAACATACAGCTCCAACGTTGTCTTGTTGAAAGCGCGGGAGTTCCAACCGGTGGAGGGTAGGTTGTTGGTGTTTTGATAGCCGCCATAACCGGAGTAGTTGCTGCCAGTGTTGGACAGGTAGTATTGCAGCCCTGGCAGGTTGTAAACATTGGTGCCGGTGCTGGTGATGTTGTTCAGCGGGGTTTGGTAGTTGATGCTCGCCGGGCTTACCTGGGCCTGGGCGGGGACCGTCAGCAGGGCCAGCAGGGCCAGGATGATGCCCAGCACCGTCAAGGTGGCCGCCGGAAACAGGAACACCGGGCGGATGTTCTCCTTGGGCTTTTCACCCAACAAAGAATCAACCGCAACCAATACACCGGCGTCCGTTTCCTGAACCACCGTACCGGCTCCGTTCTGGGGGGAGCCACCCACTTGGAATTTTACTTTGTCGTTTGCTTTCATGTTTTTATTTGGTTAAGTTGTTAATGGTTTCGTTTCAAAAGGTGTTTGGTTATTGCTTTTCCACCGCCGGGGCGGCCGGATTCATGATGTCGTGGAGTTTTTCCACCGGGGGCGGCGTGAACTTCTCCGGGTTTTTCTCAACCTCAGCCATCCGTTTGGCGTTTGCCTTGTTGGTGGCTTCAAACAGTTTTTCCAAAGCCTCCTGTTCCTTGGTGGTTTTGAAATGCCGGATTTGCGCAACCCCATCAGACTCCTGATAGGTGATGGACTGCCACTTGTCATGGGCCGGAAGACCCTTCAAGGAACGAAACTGGTCCTTGATTTTTCCAACCGGAGTGGTGCGGCCGGCAAGAAGGTAGTCCTTGCCGTCATGACCAATCGCCGTTAAAACTGCCGTTCTTGCCATAATTTTATTTGGTTAAGTTAATGTTTGGTTTAAAAGGTCCGGTTAGTCACTTCCCGGATTGTTTGCAACAGCTTAGTTGCCCTGGCTGGTGATGCGGGACAGGGCGGTTTGGACACCGGGAGCCGCGCCATAACTGCACTCAATCACGCGGGTCTCCTGGTCCAATGTGACATTGCCGAACTCGCGATATTCCAGCGTGATGCCAGTCGCCGGGGCGGTGCCCAGATCGTACCGGACCATCAAAGCCCGAACGGCTTCCGCGGGCATGATCGGGGCGGTGGCAACCAGCATGGCATATTTCCAACAGATGAAACCATACAGGTACTCCTGCGCCGCCTGGGTCCGGGCCTGGTTGTTGGGGCCGGGCGCGTAAGTGGAGAAGTTTGGAATCTTGTCAATGTTCTCGAAACCATACGCCTCACTGATTTCCTGTTTGCGCAGGGTCTCGGTGGTGCCGGCCGCGTAGTATGCCTTGAAGGCCGGGTCTTCCAGCAAAGGAGTCCAATAGGTATGGTCCAGAATCAAACTCCGGTCGGTGTCCGGCCAGTTCAGACCATTGGCAATTTCCGTAAGCTTGGCAATGGCGTTGGAATCAAACGCGGCCACCGGCAGCGTCAACCCGGCATTGCCATAATTGGCAATCGTCATCACCCCGCCGATGATGTCGGCAAAGATGTCAATGCCCAGCTTGCGGCCCTTCTGGCTGGCCAGCTTAGCCCAGTTAACATAAGGCTGCGCCCGGAGTTCGTAGGAACTGAAGGTCAAGGCCAGCCATTTACGGTCCTTGGCAAAGCCCGCCGGGGCGGATTGACCGGAAGCAACCCCGGAACCGCCGATGTAAATCGGCCGGGCGTTCACCACGCCGCCGGTGCCCGCATAACCGACCGCCGGATTCCATGAATTGGAAACGTCGGTCGCCAGCGGGTAATAAGGCACGTCAATGGTGTCAGTACCTTCGCGGGGCACATTGGAAAACACCGTGGAAAAGGCGTTCAGCTTTATCAAGATTGGCTGGAACGCCTCTAGCATATCCATCATGATAACCTGCCGCTGCAAACCGGGGTCAATCGTGGTGGTGTTCTTGGGCCGGAACTGCCAGTTGTCAATGATCTTCTGCTTGACGCCGGGCTTGCGAAGAATGTTGGCCATCTTGATGGACGAATCAGCAATCTCCTGGAAAAGTTTGTTCTTCTCGTACTTGTCCATGTATTGGGTCTTGGCGGCACCCGCACCAAAGAACTGATTGCGAAACTGGGCATCCGCCTCCGCCGCCTTGGTAATTTCCTCAAAGCTGTTACCATCCACCACGGTCAGGGAATTGCGCAGGGGCGCGCCGCCAAAGGTGGCGGGCATCCGCTTTTCCAACGAGTCCAAATACCGCTTGCCGTTGGCCGGGTCCGCCGCCAACACCAAAGCATCGGCGCGTTCCGCTTCCGTCAGTTTGTCCTCGCCAATCAAACGGTTGATGGTGGATTCCACAATCTGCCGGCCCGCCTGACGATTGTTTTCCTCCAACAGATTCACCTTGACCAAGAGGGATGTATAATCCTTAACCACATTAGCCATGGCCTGAGCGGGGGCCGGCACCGGAACCACATTGGCCGGAGCTTGGGGCGGACCCTGTTCGATCAAGTTTTGCAACTGCTCGTCGGTTGCATTTTCGGGAATTGTCACCGCCCACTTGTTGAGCAGGGCAATCATTTTTTCTTTGTTCATAATTACGTTTTTGTTTTTGTTTTGGTTGTTGCCCGCCAGCGGGGCGGAATTACGTTGCCCGGCCAACCGGGCTTTCATGTTGGAAATTTGCGCGGTGCTGAAATTAGCAACCGGGCGGCCTTCGATGATCTTGTCCACAAACCCCGCCTCATAAGCCTCCTGGCCGGTCATAAGGGTTTCATCCTTCATCATTTGACGGCAGGCTTTATGGCTCTTACCGGTCTTGGCCTGGTAAATGTCCGCGATTTGGTCGGAAACTTTGTCCAAAGATTCCATTGCCTTTCGCATATCCTCGGTGTTACCCAGACAGTAACCCAGGGCATCATGGACAAAGATTTGGGAGTGCTTGTGGGCGCGGGTCTCATCAGCGGGAACGCACCAGGTGGCGGCGGAGGCGGACACGCCGTCAATAATCTCCACTATTCTCCCCTGGTATTCATTGAAGGACGACCGGATGGCGGAGGCTTCGTCACAAAATCCACCAGGGGAATTGACATGGACATGCAGCTCCCGGTCTTTGGGTTCAATTAGCTTCAGGGCGTCCCGCACCGACTTGGCCGTGACCCCGCGCCCCGGATTCCAAGGGTCATCCCCAATCTCGTCGTAAATCATTAATTCCGCCGGAGCGGCTTGGTCATCATCCTTGAATCGGATTTCCAGTTTGGATTTAACACCCTCAAAATTGAAAATTTTATTCATTTTTATTTCCTTTTGGTTCATCCTCCTCCTCCGGGGAGGCTTTTGCCATAACCATGGCAACATCGGCCAGCGGGTTTATGATCTCCTCGGGTGAAACCTCCACCCCTTTTGCGGCCGAAACCTTCGCCGCAATGAGCTTCGCATCCGCCACATTATTGGCTTTCCGGGTGAATACTTCATAAGCGGATGTCCCGGACTCGTTGGCCACCTCGTCGTAAGACCGGGTGCCCGCCGCAATTCCGGCAATGTTTCCAATCGTGTCGCGCCCCTTGTCCACATTGCAGGCGGCGGGCGGGGTGATATGGAAACGCTTCCAATCAAATGGCGGGTCGGTCAAACCCGGCACGTTGTAAATGGCCCAGGAGGCGAAATAACGGGCCACCGACCGTTCAAACTGGGCCATCTTTCGGAACTTGCGCTGGAAACCTTTATGGGCATCATCCAAAATAGCCCGGACAGTGGTTCCCTGGACAGAATCAGGCAGCACCAGGACCATTGGTATCCCGCGCTTAACAGCGATTTTCTCAATCGTCAACAACCAAAGCCATTGTTGAGCGGCGGACGGAGATGTGTTGGTGGGCATCATCATATCCTCCCCATTCTTGATGGAAAGAACCTTTGATCCCAAAACCTTGCGCATCTGCATCACCTGTTTGTTCAGATCATCGGCCAGAGCGGTCGCCGGGATGGGTGGTTGGTTGTTTGGCAGCAGAAAATTATCCGGCTGAACGCTGGTTTGAGATTTGGGAACCTCCCCGTTCCAGGTCTTCCAAATATAGGCGTTCTCCGCGTTGGTCTTGGCCTTATCCATCTCCAAGGCCGCCAGGGTGGTGATGTCGTCAGTTTCGTTGATGACACTGGCATAACCCGACACAGCGCGAGGCATCCCGATGCGCTCCGGGTCATAAATTTGGATGACCCCGCCATCCATAGGCCGGGAACAATCATACGCCGCCAGCCGGTGCCAGACGGAACCGTCAAAACCATCCCGGATGGAAAAAGCCGCCGCCCGGCCGGTACGATTGCCCGACGCATCAACCAATAACTCAACCCCGTCAATAATATTGGACGAATCAGAGGGCCAATCATAATCCAAACCAGGAGCCGAACAACGATGACTTTCAATACATTCAATGGCCGGGATTATTTTACGGCCGACGATTTTAAGGCTGGTCAGGTTGGCAAAAACCTCCCCATCCATGTGACACTCCTTCCAGAGAAGCCATTGACCATCAGCCATGGAAAGTTTTGAATCCCGAAACGGCTCCTCGCGCCATTCCAAATAAGCCTCAGTAAATCGCTCATTCCAGTCCGGGTCGGAGGAAACCGGCTGGGCGCAAAGTCCATGGGGTCCAACAGTATACTTGCAATCAACCTCCGCCAACCGGGACAGCAGAAAAGTGTTCTCGAAATAAAACCGGACCTTGCGGGTGATCTCCCAACGGGCGAAGGCGGTGGCATCGTAACGGGCATCCCGGACCCAGGCGGGGAGCCAGGGGCGTCCGGGCTGCACTGGAACCGCCGCCTCATATTGGTTTCGGAACGGTTTAGGGGCGATGCGCCGGGCCAGGAAATGACGAAATTGGTTCAGGACGTTCATGATATGTAACCCCCCTGGCCCAGATAAAAGAACCTTCGGTCGGCCCGCGTCTCTGTCACCGGGAAAATAGATTCCATCATCCAAAGCCAAACAGCATACTCATTTTGAACGGACTGGTTAACCACAAGGACCGGATTTACCACATACTTCAAGCACAGTAGCGCCCAATTCCCATTAGGGTCCAGAATCAGGGCGGGATTGAGGGGCGCGGAAAGGAAATTTCCCCATTGACCATTGTTTGTGACTTGGAAGGCGTCAAAACCATTTTGAGCGCAAAGGGTGAGAAACCCATTACATGCCCGATACAAGTCAACCAACCGCTGCCACCCCCTGATTAATTCTGTAGAGGAGGGCCGGTCGGAACCTGGCTGGAAGTCGGTGGCGGCATGGGCATTATTGGCCTGGCTCTGAACCGACAACGCCGCCTGAGTTTGGGCGTTCCTCCGGTTGGATTGCAGGGCCGCGTACAACACCCCACCGGTGCGCTGCGGGACCGGGATGGCAATCCATGTTTCCTCCAGCATGGTTTTGACATCTTCCGCGCCCAATGCAATAAATCGGTCCGGCATTAAAAGGAGCATAACTAATAAATCTATTAGGTCAAAATCCCTATATCCGCAGATAACCGCACATGTACGCAAATGACAATTTTGGTATTTTCTGGCATAAAACTTGCTTACAAGGCAACGGGTACTGCTGTTCCCGCTACAGGGTTATACGGGTACTGCTGTTCCCGCTACAGGGTTATACGGGTACTGCTGTTCCCGCTACAGGGTTAT
>Ga0182030_10027719_pt1 | contig 10171 bp, 9 predicted proteins | sample 812S3MmetaG_FD_121299 | JGI IMG/M metagenome (GOLD analysis project Ga0182030, IMG submission 121299) | Permafrost microbial communities from Stordalen Mire, Sweden - 812S3M metaG (Illumina Assembly) | ecosystem: Environmental > Terrestrial > Soil > Wetlands > Permafrost | place: Sweden... | reverse complement strand
TGGGCGGCCGGCCATACTGATGCACTGAAGAGAACACCACCTTGCCCTCGCTGATCACCGAATCGACATGAAAGATCTCACCGGGTACGAACTGTTCCATCAGGAAGTAGCTCTGCCGGTCACCCAGTTCATCGAGCGCCCGCCACAAATCTTCCGGGACGTTGATCTTCTTGATGCCTAAGGCCGACGCTTCCGACCTTGGCTTCAGCAACCACGGCGCCGGCACGCGAGCCATGTACCCGCGCAGCTCGTCATAATTCAGCACCCGCACAAATTCCGGCACCAGGAACCCCGCCTCCTTCGCCCCCGTGCGCATGGCCAGCTTGTCGCGGTAGTAGGCCATCGCCGTCGTCCCCATGCCGGGGATTCGCATGTGCTCGCGCAGCTCGGCAATGACCTCCATGTCGAACTCGTCCAGCGCCGCCAGCCGGTCAAATTTCCGACCCCGCGCCATCCAGCAAACCGTGTTCCAAATCTGCTCATGGTTGAGCCCGGCGGGCATGGTCACCACTTCTTCCAGAATGTCGAAGGGCCATGGCGCGTCGCGCAGCGCGTCCATCGTGAGCAGCGTCGGCTGCACCCCCAGTTCGGCAAGCTGGCGCATGAAGTCCTGCCCCTTCTCGTAGCTGGACATGCAAAGAAATCGTTCGGTCGGGTGCGGCATGCGGGCTCTCCTGGCGGATCATTCGATGAGGCATCACATTCGCTATCGAAGTGTGGATAGTTCTACCACAACCCGCGTGGGCGCCCGAGCCGTCGCCGCAAAGGCTGAGGCGGTACACTCGTTCCAACAGGGACCTTCACCGAACCATGCCGCTCAACCTCGACATCACCGCGCTCGACATTGCCGCGTTTCAAGATCAACTCACCCTGCGCTGGCATGACGAGGCGATCGAAACCTGGCACCCTCTCGCCGACCCCTTCAGCTCCCTCGTAGCTCGCCAGCATTTGGCCAACTTCGAGCTCTGGCATACCGAAGACGCCGCCCGCACCCCCAACGCCACGGACGCTGACCTGGCCCGCGTCAAGCGCCACATCGACGAAACCAACCAGCGCCGCAACGATCTCTCCGAGCAAGTGGACCGCTTCCTGCTCGCCCACCTCGCCGCGAAGGGCCTGCCCAATCCCGACGCCGAACTCAATTCCGAATCTCCGGGCCTTATCATCGACCGCCTGTCCATCCTCGCCCTGAAAACTTACCATACCCGCGAAGAGACAACGCGAACCGATGCTTCCAGCGCCCATATCGAACGCAACCAGCAGCGCCTCGCCATCCTGCTCGAACAGCGCAGCGACCTCGCCGCCTGCCTCCATCGCCTGTGGACACAGACCCTCGCGGGGACTCGCCGTTTCAAGCTTTACCAGCAGCTCAAGATGTACAACGACCCATCCCTTAACCCCGCCGTCTATCGAAAAAGCGAGGACGTCTCTCTTGCCTGATCTCGCCATTTTCAGCACCAATGCAACCCGCTGCCGTGCGCCCATTGACGCGGGACAGGGTTCTGCGTATAACAATGGCCTGAAGCTACAATCAGATTCGAAGCGGTTTCGCCATCTCGTTGGCGTCGCCGCTCAAAGGATTGACTGGCTCGCCGATAGACCATGACGTTTGAGGCTAAAACACCTTTGTCAACTCGCAGGCGGGTAGCACCGCCGACCTCTTCCCGTAGCGGCCCCGCCGCGGCACATCACGATACGCTCCTCCTCCAGCATTACCAGGCGGCCGTGCAGCTCATGCAGCAGGCCAAATTCGAAAAAGCCATGGTGGCCTTCGAAAAGCTGGTGGGCGGCGCCGCGCCTGCACTCGCCGAACGCTGCCGCATGTACATCACCGCCTGCCATCGGCAGATGGACAAGACCAAGCTGGAGTTCGCCACGCCCGAGGAACGCTACGACTACGCCATCTCCCTGCTCAATACCGATTACTACGAAGAGGCGCGCGACCAGTTTCAGATCATCCTGCAGAGCCATCCCGACGCCGACTATGCTCTTTACGGTCTGGCCGTGCTCGATGCCATCACCGGCCAGACAGAGGAGTGCCTCGAGCACCTCTCCCGCGCCATCGACGGCAATCCGCGCAACCGCCTGCAGGCTCGCACCGACGCCGACTTCCAGAGCATGGTGGATGACCCACGGTTCACGGAGTTACTCTATCCAGAGACGCCGTAGCGCGTGAATATGCCGTAGCGGTTCGTCCACGTCCGCGCCCATCGCTTGTCCCCTACGAAAGAAGGCTGCTTGAGTACCTCTAACTTCAGCACAGCGCCAGTACCCCTGCGGGTAGTGGCCATTGGAGGAGGTACGGGCCTGTCCACGCTGCTGCGCGGACTGCGCAAGCACGTCGCCGTCCCCGGCAAAATCGCCACCGCCGATACCGACCCCAGCCTCATCACCGACCTCGCCGCCCTGGTCACCGTGACCGATGACGGAGGCTCCTCCGGCCGCTTGCGCAAAGGCTTCAACATGCTTCCCCCCGGCGACCTGCGCAACTGCATGGTGGCCCTCAGCGAAGAAGAAGATCTTCTCAGCCAGCTCTTCCGTCATCGCTTCAAATCGGGCGGCGATATGGAAGGCCACAACTTCGGCAACCTCTTCGTCGCTGCCCTCACCGAAATCACCGGCGACTTCGGCCAGGCCATCCAGCTCGCCTCCAAGATCCTCGCCACCCGCGGCTGCATCTACCCCGTCACCACCGCCAACGCCACGCTGGTCGCCAGCATGGACGACGGCAGCCTGGTCCGCGGCGAAACCAACATTACCGCCAGCAAACGCCGCATCGTCGAACTCATGCTCGACCCGCCCGACGCCGCCCCGCTCCCCGAAGCCATTGACGCCCTCCAGCGCGCCGACCTCATCACCCTCGGCCCCGGCTCGCTCTATACCTCGCTCATCACCAACCTGCTCGTCAGCGGCATCCCTGAAGCCATCGCCCACGCCCGCGGCCTGCGCGTCTTCATCTGCAACCTCATGACCCAGGCCAACGAAAGCCTCGGCCTCAGCGCCTCCCAGCACATCGAGCGCATCTTCGAACACGCCGGCGCACCCATCTTTGACTACGCCATCATCAACACCGCGCCGGTCTCCGCCCAGATGCTGCTGCGCTACGCCGCCGAAGGCGCCGTTCCCATCCAGCCCGACATCGACCGCGTCGAGAGCATGGGCGTGAAGTGCATCGTGGGCAATTTCCTTTCTGAAGGCGACGTCCTCCGCCACGCCGCTGACCGCGTCACCGGGGCCCTGATGGAACTCGGCCGCCTTGGGACCCGCGTTCCGCAAGAATCCGCTTCCCCTTCCACCCGCTGATCGATTAGAGTTTCTGCGAACCGCCCGTTGTATCGAGGCCGCGACATCGCATCTGCGAGGTCCTTCTCGTGGCGCCCGGGCCTGGTTACTCATGAAAGTCGGGAGAATGATGCGCAAATCTTCAGGTTCATTGAAATTCTTTGGCTCTCTGCTCTGTCTCGTCCTCGCCACGGCCGTCTTTGCCAGGGCGCAAACTCGCAAACCCGGCCTGTACGAAATCACCTCGACCATGACCTGGCAGCAGTCGCCCATGCCCAACGGCATGGCCCCGCCGGCAGCCATGGGCGGTCCGCGCACCAGCCAGGTCTGCGTCACCCAGGCCATGATCGACAAGTACGGCGCGCCCATGGCCAGCAACCGGGATCAGTGCCAGGTCACCAATGTTCAGAAGAGCGATCAAGGCATGACTGCGGAGATGGTCTGCTCCGGCCACTTCTCCGGCAAAGGCACCGTAGCCTATTCCTGGGTTGACGCCGATCACTCTACCGGCAAAGTTCACTTCACCGGCCAGATGCAGATGGGTCCAAACACAAAACCCATCGAATGGACCTCCACATCGACCTCAACCTTCAAGAGCGCCGACTGCGGCAGCGTCAAACCCATCGAACCCAAATAGCATTGCCCTCGTCGCGCTCAGGTCCGACCAATTCAATCGAGAGGGTGCCCCATCCTTCGCGCTCTTGCGAAGGGTGGGATAGAACCGACCGGGAGGCGGGTGACAGGTGCCCCACATCTCGATTTTGAGATGTGGGATTGAACAGCTACGACGGAACTCTAAGCCGCCCCCTCCGTCGTCCTCTTCAATTGCCCACAAGCCGCATAAATATCCCGCCCCCGCGGCCGCCGCACATACGTCTGAATCCCCGCAGCCAGCAGCCTCTTCTGAAACGCCGCCACCGACTCCGCACTCGGACTGCTATACGCAATACCCGGCCCCGGATTCCACGCAATCAGATTCACCATCGCCGGCAGATTCGCCTTCCGCACCAGCCGAATCACCTCATCCGCATGCTCCGGCTGATCCGTCACCCCGCCCAGCATCACATACTCAAACGTGACCCGCTCGCGAGGCCGAAACGGAATCCTCCGCACCGCATCCAGCACCGCGGCAATATTCCACTTGCGATTCACCGGCATGATCGCCTCGCGCACCTCATCGTTGGGCGCATTCAAACTGATAGCCAGCTTCGGCCGGATCTTCTCTTCGGCAAACCGCAAAATCCCGGGCACGATTCCAGAAGTTGAAACCGTCATCCGCGGCGCCGCTATCCCCACCTCGTCCATAAGGATCCGCACCGCCGCCATGAAGTTGTCGTAATTCAAAAACGGCTCGCCCATCCCCATGAACACAAGATTGACGCGGCTCTTGTTCAACTCCACTTTGTGCCGCTCCAGCACCGCCACCACCTGCCCGGCAATTTCACCCGCCGTCAGGTTGCGCTGCAACCCCAGCTTAGCCGTCAGGCAGAACTGGCAATTCACCGCGCACCCAATCTGGCTGGAAACACAAATCGTCGCCCTTTTCCACCCACTGGGCGTGGGGGCCGGACGGCCTTCGGCCAAGGCATCTTCAGCAGCTTCCTCGCTGAATTCAGCACCTTCATCCCCCTCCGGCATCCAGACCGTCTCCACCGTCTGCGACCCCGTCTGAATCAGGTACCGCTCCGTCCCATCCACGCTGCGAAAGCTCTCCGCAATCTCCGACCGCCCCACCACCCAGCCATCCGCGGAAAGCTTCTCCCGCAGCGCCAGCGGCAGCGTCGTCACCTCATCTAAACTTGTCACTCGCTGCTTGTACAACGCCTCGGCCAATTGCTTCGCACGGTAACCCTTTTCCCCCAACCCAGCAAAAAGCTCTTTCAGTGCAGCCAGATCCAGCCCAAACAGAGCCCGGCTTGCCACCAAAGGCAAGCTTTCGTCCGGCGCGCCAAGCACCACCAGCAAATCGGAGTTTTCAGATGAAGCAATCATAGGAAGCGCCAGATTCAGGATACCAGCAGCACAAATCCAATCCGCAGTTTCAAAACGGAACGCCCGCCGTTCTTGATCGCGAACGCACCCGTTCCATCACCGGAATTTCCAGGATTTTGCGCTAGGATGGCCGCACAGTCCGCCTGCTCACAGGTGCTGACGCTCAACGGATCGGCGAGGTCCTGGGAGCGCATGGAACGTCCTCAGGACCGACCGATGTGAGGAGGTGGGGCGGAGTGCCCAATCGCGAGCCACGTTGGCTCACGGTGGCAATCAAAATCGTGCTTGACTGGCGATTCTTGGTTGCTTTGGCAATTCTGTTACGAGTGCTACTCAAAAGGTAGTGCTCGCTGCCCCGGGGGTTACACCGACCTCCGGGCTTACCTTTTCCTTAGTCTGCTCCCCGTCTTCCCCAAAAGTCAATCAAACCGCTCCCCTCCACCCACTCTCCAGTACCCTTTCGGAGATTACAATGAAAGTGACTTATGACAACAACCGCCAGCCCCCTGACTATCGATCCCACCACCGTACGCAACCTCCGCCGCACCGTGCTCCCCAACGGCCTCATCGTGCTCACCGAACGCATGGAACACCTCCGCTCCGTCGCCATGGGCGTCTGGGTCAAGTCCGGCTCGCGCTATGAAGCCGCCGAGATCAACGGCATCTCCCACTTCGTCGAGCACATGCTCTTCAAAGGCACCCGCTCCCGCTCCGCCCAGCACATCGCCCGCGAAATGGACTCGATCGGCGGCAATCTCGACGCCTACACTGGCAAGGAAACGATCTGCTTCAGCGTCCGAGCCCTTTCCAACCACGTCCCCATCGCCCTTGACGTGCTTTCCGACCTCGTGCTGAATCCCACCTTCACCGACACCGACATCGAGCGTGAACGCGGCGTCATCCTCGAAGAAATCAAGATCGACGAAGACAACCCCGACGTCCTGGTCCACGAAATCTTCACCCAGAATTTCTGGAAAGACCAGCCGCTCGGCAAGCCCATCCTGGGCACCACCAAGACCGTCTCCGGCCTCGGCCAGCCCACCCTCTTCGACTACCACAACGACCGCTTTCGCGCCGGCAACATGGTCTTCTCCGCCGCCGGCCAGCTTGACCACGACCAATTCGTCGAATCGGTCGCCGAAAAATTCAGCACCCTCGCTCCCGGCACCACCACCATGTCCTATCAGTCCCCCGAGGTCAGCGCGCCCATCATCCTGCGCAACAAGCGCTCCCTCGAACAAGTCCAGATCTGCCTCGGCGTTCCCTCCCCGCCCATCACCGACGAAAACCGCTACGCCACACTGATCCTCAACACTGTGCTCGGCGGCGGCATGAGTTCGCGCCTCTTCCAGACCATCCGCGAAGAGCGCGGCATGGCCTACTCCATCTACTCCGACCTCAGCCCCTACAGCGACACAGGCTCCTTCTGCGTCTACGCGGGAACATCCGCCGACAAAGCCCTCGAAATGCTCGGCCTGGTGATGAACGAGTTCCGCGCCCTGAAAGATCATCTCCTCTCGGACGAAGAGCTCACCCGCGCCAAGGAACAAGTCAAGGGCAACATCCTCCTCGGCCTCGAGAGCTCCGGCTCGCGCATGTCCAACCTCGCCCGCCAGGAGATGTACTTCAACCACTTCTTCAGTGTGGAAGAAGTCCTCGAACGCCTCGACGCCGTCACCGCGGACCAGGTCCAGTTCATGGCCCAGAAGCTCTTCATCTCCGAACGCATCGCCGTCACCCTTCTTGGCCGCCTCGACGGCCTGAAACTCAAGCGCACCCATCTCAGCTGCTAAGCGCGAAGAAAATGTCGGTCATCCCGAGCGAGCAAAGCGAGTCGAAGGACCTGCGGTGGCTTTTTCCTTTGCGTCAACGCCGCCGGGTATCCCCAGTCTCGCCTTTGAGACCGGGGATGAGGATCGAACAACGCCGCCCTGCACTGGCCCCTGCTTTTCTTGCTGTCATTCCCGCAAGGGAATCTGATGTTGTCAGCCGTCGCGTATGAGCGTTTCGAGCCTCAGCAACGTCCATCCATGTGGCGCAACTCCCTCCCCACCGGCAGCAGTACCCCGGTTCGTTGAGGGATTTCCAATTTCCACCCGTAAGAGTTACGATTCTGTTCGTACCGGTCTGCCAAACTGACCTGAAAACCGAGGCTTTGGACTGTCATGAAGACTTTGCTATCAAAGAACCGCCAGCGACGCCAGAACGGCTTTACCCTGATGGAACTGCTCATCGTCATCAGCATCATGCTGATCCTCATGTTGATCGCCATCCCCAACTTCAACAAGATGAAGGCCCAGGCCAACGAAACCTCCGCGATCAACTCGCTCCAGGCCATCTATAAGTCCCAAATCCAGTACCAGACCACCTATCCGCAGAACGGCTTTGCCTGCTCGCTGCAGGCGCTCGGCGGCGATCCCAAGCAGGGCGCGCCTACGCCCACTTCGGCACAGCTCCTCCAGGGCGATCTGCCCAACGGCGTCAAAAACGGCTACACCTTCAACATCGTCAACTGCACCAAGGTGACCGTGAACAACGTCGACCAGATCACCGGATTCGACCTGACCGCCGTTCCCCAGGCCATCGGCAAGACCGGCAACAAGGGCTACTGCCTCGACCAGTACGATGAGATGCGGGCTGATCCTCTAGGCGGCACCAACTGCACCGTGACCATGCAGTGATTTCCGGCTCCTCAAGAAGACTGGCCAGACCCAGCACGGTGCTGCTCCACGCCGCATGGATGCTCGCGGCACTGCCGCTGCCTTTGTCCTTAAGCGGCCAACAACGCGCTTCCCCGCTCAGCTCCATCGAACTTGCCCAGCGCGTCGACGACCACTACAACAAGCTGCGTTCCCTCAAAACCCGCTTCCGCGAAGACTACGATGGCCTGGGCATGAGTCGCTCCGAGTCAGGCATTCTGCTCCTGCGCAAGCCCGGCCGCATGCGCTGGGATTACGACACACCCAAAGGCAAAGTCTTCGTCCTCGATGGAAAATTCGCCTGGTTCTACGCCCCCGGCGACAGCCAGGTCCAGCGCATCGCCGCCAGCAAGCTCGACGACCTGCGCTCCCCGCTACGCATGCTCCTCGGCCATACGAAACTTGAAACCGACATGGACAACCTCAGCCTCACAAGCGGCAACGGTGCGCTCATCCTCTCCGGCGTCCCTCACGGCCAGCAAAAGCGCATCCACAACCTTAGCTTTACCGTCACCCAAGAAGGCTCCATCACCGCCATCCTCATCGAAGAAGTCGACGGCGCCCGCACCAGCTTTATCTTCACCAACGAAGTGCAAAACACTCCCATCCCTGAAGCCCAGTTCCAATTCACCCCACCCCAAGGCATCCCCGTAGTCGACGCCCTGCCGCCAGTGTGACAAAGGCAGCGACTAGGGACATAGGGATTAGGGAATAGGAAAAAGGTAGAAACGCTGAAGCTTCGGCGGTGTTGCCGTTACTCGCTTGTCCCTAAGTCCCTAGTCCCCATGTCCCTAGTCCCTGCTTCATTCATACCGCAGCGCCTCGATCGGATCGAGGTTCGCCGCCCGTATCGCCGGAATCATCCCGCTCAGCAGTCCCGTCACAATCAGGATCCCCGTCGCCACCAGCACCGACGTCATTGAAATCCGCAAATAAATATCCGCCGCGTCCGCATTGTCCGCAATCAGACTGTAGAACCGGATCCGCCCCACCAGCAGCGAAACCGCTTCCGCCAAAGCAATCCCCAGCGCCCCACCCACCCCGGTGATCACAAACGCTTCAGCCAGAAACTGTGTCAGAATATGCCGCTTCTGCGCCCCCAGCGCCTTTTCGATCCCGATCTCCCGTGTCCTCTGCTGCACCGCGACAAACATGATGTTCATCAGCCCAATCCCGGCAATGCCCAGCGTCAGCGCACCCACCATCGCCAGCAGCACCTGCAAGGCCAGCGACAGCAGCCGGAACTGGCTCAACTGCTCCATGATATTCGCCAACCCGATGGCCCGGTGATCGGAAGGCCTGAAATGATGCGAAGCCGCCAGCGTCGCACGCACGTTCTTCTCAATCGCCTCGTTGTCCCCGGTGTAATTCATCCAGATGCCGTCCAGATACTTGGTGTCCTTGATATCGCTCATGGTGCTGAACGGGATATAAATCTGCCGGTTGGCGTCGTTATCCCCTTCCTGCATCTTGGCCACCAGCACCCCGATCACCGTAAAGCGAATCCCATTCAGCCGGATCGTTTCTCCCAATCCATATCCGCCCGAAAACAGCTTGGTCTTGGCCTCCGACCCGATCACCGCCACGTGCGCCCGCTGCAACTCCTCCTCGCCGTTGAAAAACCGCCCAGCGCTTGTTGGCAGATGCATAATCTCCTGCCCCACCGGGAGAATGCCGCTCACCGTCCACGTGAAAGTATGTAATCCATCCTGAACCGGCACATCCTTGCCCACCATCGGCGTGATATGCACCAGGTTCGGCACGCTGTTGCGTATGTCGTCGACATCATCCTGGGTAAACCGCACCACGACTCCGGCCTTGTCGCCGCCCGCCTGCTCGCTGGTACGCCCCGGAAACACCCCGATCAGCGTCGTCCCCCACTGCGCAAAGATCGCCTCAATGGCCCGGCTGAACCCCGCCCCATACGCCAGCAGCAGCACCACCGTGGCAATCCCCCACGCCATCCCGATGATCGTGATCATGGTGCGACGGCGGTTGTACACCATCGCTTCCCAGGCCTGCATGAGTATGTCCTTGAACATGAAAAACCAACCCTCGTCCCTTAGTCCCTCGTCCCTTAGTCCCTACGTCCCTAAGTCCCTCGTCCCTTAGTCCCTCGTCCCTAAGTCCCTACGTCCCTAAGTCCTTAAGCCCCTGCCTTTCTACTCTCTCCTCAACGCCTCCACCGGCTCCAGCGC
>Ga0182030_10027718_pt1 | contig 10171 bp, 8 predicted proteins | sample 812S3MmetaG_FD_121299 | JGI IMG/M metagenome (GOLD analysis project Ga0182030, IMG submission 121299) | Permafrost microbial communities from Stordalen Mire, Sweden - 812S3M metaG (Illumina Assembly) | ecosystem: Environmental > Terrestrial > Soil > Wetlands > Permafrost | place: Sweden... | reverse complement strand
CGCTGCCGTGAGCGGACAAGGTGTTTTTCAAAATGAAACCGACCATCGCATAGTCCGGCGTGCCGGAGGTGAGATGCTGCGCCAGAACTTTGTAAGCTTCCTGCCCGTAAAAATCATCGGCATTAATCGCGGCAAACGGTTCTTTGATGACACCGTCAGCCATCAAGATCGCGTGCGTGGTGCCCCACGGCTTGGTGCGTCCGGCGGGCAGCGAATAACCGGCGGGCAGCTTGTCGAGCTCCTGAAACACATATTCGACGGGCGCGTGCTTCTCAAAACGGGCGCCGACGATTTCGCGGAATTGCTGTTCGATGTCTTTGCGAATGACGAAGACAAGCTTGCCGAAACCGGCGCGCAGCGCGTCGTAAATGGAATAATCAATGATGGTCTCACCGGCGGGGCCGACGGGATCAATCTGTTTCAGGCCGCCGTAACGGCTGCCCATGCCGGCAGCGAGAACAAGCAAAGTCGGTTTAGACATGCGCGCAGTTTAATTTTTCCGGCGCGGCTGTCCAGAAAATCAACGCAGTTTTCGGAACGCATGCGGCGGGACGGCGAACACGGATTTGAACACGCGCGAAAAATGAAATGGGTTGGTGAAGCCGAGGTCAGCGGCGACGTTTTTCACCAGCGCACCCGGCTGGGCGAGCTGTTCGGCAGCGGCGTTCATTTTGAGGCGCATCAAGAATTGATATGGCGACTGGTGGTCATAAAGGCGGAACAAGCGGCAGACATAGGCGTTGTCCAGATGGCTTTCGCGCGCTATCTGCGCCAGCGTCCGCAGGCGCTGGAAATGCGTGCGAATATAATCGTGACAATTTTGGTAGCTCGTGAACGCCAGCGATTCGTAACCTTTCAATGGTGCCCGCGCCTCCAATAATTTAACGCCGAGACATTCCAACAAATGGCGGCAGAGTTCCGGCGTGTGCCGCGTGCCGCGCAGGCCGTTCCGGATGAGTTCGTCGAACAGCGGCTGCATTTCGGACGGGGGAAAAATCTGCGCCAGACTGCCGGCGGCCAGCTTTTTGGCCCGCAACCACCGGCCTGATTGTGCGCCGGAAAAATCCACGAAGTATTTTACCAGCGGCTGCTGCGCATCCGAGGTGATATGTTGCGCGATGCCCGGCGCGTAGGAAAACACGCTGCCGGGCCGCAGTTCAAAGTTGCGCCGACCCAGTTTCAACTGGCCGCGGCCGTGGGCGACGTATTCGATGGAAGGGAAGGGAAAGTTGTCACGCTGGATTTGGTAGTCGGGCGCGCAATGTTCCACGCCGCCGCAGACCACCGTCAGTCCGGCGCGGCGCGGCGGATTGAGGTCGAGGTAAAACCGCCGCGCCGAGGAAACCTGCGGCGAAAAAAAATCGGGCGATGCAGCTGCTGACTGTTTCATAAATAGGACAATTATGGATATGCTTTGGCCAAAAGTGGACATTCCCAAATGAAAAAGACAAGCTAAAATTATTTTCAAACATCAGTATGATGGCGACGGCATCCCCGTCCTTGAGAAACTTAAAATTATGGAACATACAAAACGACTCGTAGAAAAAGGCCCGGCCACCGAGAAAGACGATTTGATCGTCATCACCGGCGCGGGCGGCTTCATCGGCGGCAACCTGGCGCTGCACTTCAAGAATAAAGGTTTCACCAACATCCGCGCGGTGGACAAGAAGCCGCTTTACGAATGGTATCTGCATGTTCCGGGCGTCGAAAATCTTTGCCTCGATGTAAGCAATGAAGCCAACTGTCAGCGCGTTTGCGAAGGCGCGGTCGAGGTTTACAATCTGGCGGCCGACATGGGCGGCATGGGTTTCATCGAACGTTTCCGCGTCGAATGCCTGCGTTCCATTTTGATCAACACGCACATGGTCGAAGCCGCCTACAAAGCCGGCACGCGCCGTTATTTTTACTCATCGTCGGCGTGCGCCTACAACACGCTGCTGCAAAAAGATCCCAAGGTGCGCGCGTTGAAGGAATCCGACGCCTATCCCGCGATGGCCGAACGCGGTTATGGCTGGGAGAAACTGGTTTCTGAAATGTTCTGCGAGGAATACTGGCATGAACGCGGCATGAAAACCTTTATCGCCCGTTTCCACAATGTTTACGGCCCGAACGGCACCTGGGACGGCGGCCGCGAAAAAGCGCCGGCCGCGATGTGCCGCAAGGTGATCGAGGCGATTGATAAAAAAGATTTGAGCATCAACATCTGGGGCACCGGCGAACAGACGCGCAGCTTCATGTATATTGACGACTGCGTGAAAGGCATCGACATGATCACGCATTGCGATGATTTGATTGCGACGCCCATCAACCTCGGCTCCAGCGAACTGGTTTCCATCAACACGCTGGTCAGCAAGGTGGAAAAAATCGCCGGCGTGAAACTCAAGCGCACCTATAATCTGAACGCTCCGCTGGGCGTGGCCGGCCGCAATTCCGACAACACGTTCATCAAAAAAATTCTCAAATGGGAGCCGGACACGACCTTGGACAAAGGGCTGGCGGTCACCTACAAGTGGATTGGCGAGCAATATCACGCGCGCAAGGTGGGCAAACGCATCGGCATCGGCTGATGAAAAAAAAGGCCGTCCTGCCGGTCGTCAAACTTTTGGGGGCCATTCCGAACCGCCTGCAACTCGCGGGCGGTTGGATTGACCAGCCATTCGTTTCGCGGCACAACCCCGAGCCGCCCGGCGCGATGGTGGTGGTGCAGATCGAACCGGATTTCCGGCCGATGGATCGTTCCGGCATTGCGAGCGGCACGCGCGCCGTGGCGATGAAATTGTGGCAGGGCCGGCTGCCAAAGCGTCCGCCGGAAGCACTGGCGCGCGAGCTTTACGAAGTGGAAAACAAAGGCAAGGCCGAGCCGAGTGGTTCGCAGGACATGATCGGTCTGGTTTATCCGGGCGTGAACCGGCTGGATTACGATTTCAAAATCCGCGGCGGTGTTTTTCCCGCGCACATCGAATCGTGCAACCGCGCCAAGGTTGCGCGCTGGCTGGAAAAAGTTTTGCACCTGATTCCTGTCGAGCCGCGACCTGATGGCTACAGCCCGCTCGGCAAAAAAAATCTGGAGCCGAAGTGGGTGGCCAAGCTCGGCGAGTCGGGTCAACGCTGTTTTAACGCGATTGTCAAAATGGATGTGCGGGCGCTGGGCGCATCGCTCAACCTGACCATGAAATGCTGGGAGACACTTCTACCGCAGGTCGTCCGGCATCCGGCTTTGCGCGTGGATTTGATGCCGATTTTGCAGGCGTATCAAAAGCAATATCCCGGCGCGATGTTTTCCGGCTGCGGTGGCGGTTATCTGATTGTTGTTTCCGAAAAACCGGTTCCCGGCGCGTTCCAAGTGAAAGTGCGGACCTCGAAATAAATCATGCCATTATCCAGAAAACTTTTCGCGGCGTTGGTGGCGGGCTGGTCGCTCACGGCGGCGGTCGCCCAAACGAATTCATTATCATTGCCGCCGATTGCGGCCGGACCGTTCACGGCCGACTGGCATTCGCTCACGAACTACACCACGCCCGAGTGGTTCCGCGATGCGAAGTTCGGCATCTGGGCGCATTGGGGGCCGCAGTGCGAACCGGAACATGGCGACTGGTATGCGCGCAGCATGTATCTGCCTGGCAACAGTGACTATAAATCTCACCTCACGGAATACGGCCACCCGTCCACCAACGGGTTCAAGGATGTCATCCACGAATGGCAGGCGGCGAATTTTGATCCCGAACGGCTGCTGGCCTTCTACAAAAAAAATGGCGCGAAATATTTCATGGCGCTGGCCAGTCATCACGACAATTTCGACAACTTTGATTCCAAATATCAACCGTGGAATTCCGTCGCCGTCGGGCCGCACCAGGATTTGATCGGCGGCTGGGCGCGCGCCGCGAAAAAAAACGGGCTGCGTTTTGCCGTGAGCGTGTACAGCTCGCGGGCGTGGTCGTGGTATGAGCCGGCGCAGGGTGCGGACAAAGACGGTCCGTTTGCCGGCGTGCCCTACGACGGCAAGCTTACCAAAGCCGACGGCAAGGGCCTTTGGTGGGAGGGTCTTGATCCGCAGGATCTTTATGCGCAAAACCACGCGCCCGGCAAAGGGCTGAACTGGGACTGGGATCCGAACAAAGGCAGCAGCGTTCCGGATGCGGCCTACATGACGAAATTTTTTCTGCGGACGAAACAGCTGTGGGATGATTACCGGCCGGACATGATTTATTTCGACGACAGCGTGCTGCCGTTCCACGGCGTCACCGACGAAATCGGCCTAAACCTCGCGGCACATTTTTACAATTCCAGCATCCAGTTGCACGGGCACAACGAAGCCGTGATGAACAATAAAATGCTGAATGATGTGCAGCGCGAGGCAATGACCTACGACATCGAGCGCGGCAAAGCGGAAGGTATTTTGCCACTGCCGTGGCAGACGGACACCTGCATCGGCTCATGGCATTACGACCAGGCGATTTTCCAAAATCATCGTTACAAATCCGCCGCGTCCGTCGTGCGAATGCTCGCCGACATCGTCAGCAAAAACGGCAATCTGATGTTGAGCGTGCCGTTGCAACGCGACGGCCAGCCGGATGCGGATGAAATCCAAATCGTCAACGAAATCGGCGCTTGGATGCGGATCAACGGCGGCGCGATTTACGCGACGCGGCCGTGGAAAATTTACGGCGAAGGCCCTTCGACAGCCGCGGTGGAAAAAGGCCGTTTCGGCGGCCAGACCGACGTGCAGAAAAAACCGTTCACGGCCGAAGACATTCGGTTTACGCAGTCAAAGGATGGCAAAAAACTTTACGCTCTGGTTCTGGCGCTGCCGGCCAATGGTCAGATCACCATCAAATCACTCGCGAGTAATTCGCCGGATTGGCCGGGGAAAATCGGCAGGGTCCATGAGCTTGGAAAATTTTGGGGATTGAAATTCAGCCGCGACGAAAATGGGCTGCACCTCACGCTGCCCAAAAATCAGCCGAGCCAGATTGCGCTCGCGCTTAAAATCGAGGCTTGAAAATGTCCGCGCAGAAACAGGTGGTGGTCAGCGGCGGATTTGACGACACCAAGTCGCGTGACCTGCGCTTGCTCGAAGCGGCAGCGAAGCTCGGGGATTTGACCGTGCTGCTCTGGCCGGATTCCGTGCTGGAACAAATCCACGGCCGGGCGCCGAAGTTTCCGCTGGCCGAGCGAAAATATTTTCTCAACGCCGTGCGTTACGTCGACAACGTGGTTGAAGCCGATGCCGCCGCTGATTTCAACTCGCTGCCGGAAAATCTTCGCGCCGATGTCTGGGCGGACGGCGAACCGGCAAACAACTCCGCGCGCGAAATATTTGCGCGCGAAAATAAAATCGCCCGCCGCATTTTCACAACGGACGAGCTGGCCGGTTTTCCCGATCCGCCGCCGAGGCCGTCCGCGCCCGGCAAAAAAAAAATTATCGTCACCGGCTGCTATGACTGGTTTCACTCCGGCCATGTCCGTTTTTGCGAGGAGGTTTCTGCGCACGGCGATTTGTATGTCATCATCGGCCACGATGCGAATATCCGGCTATTGAAGGGCGAAGGCCATCCGCTGCTGCCGCAGGCTGAACGCCGTTACGTTGTCGGCTCGATCAAGTTTGTGAAACAGGCGCTGATTTCCAGCGGCGACGGCTGGCTTGACGCGGATCCTGAAATTAAAAAAATCCGGCCGGACATTTATGCAGTGAACGAGGATGGCGATAAAGGTGGCAAACGCGAATATTGTCAGAAGCTCGGCATCGAGTATCTCGTCCTGAAACGGACGCCCGCGCCCGGTTTGCCCCAGCGTTCGAGCACCGACTTGCGTGGATTTTAGCGGAACGGTTTACCGAGCCGGATGATGGCCAGACCATAACACCGACTCAGCCTGCCGATAATGGCCCAATATTGAGAAAACGACGGCGTAGCCGGACTTATTTGTCTGGGTGATAATTATAAAAATTTAGCTTGAAAGAAACCGGTGAATACGCGAAATTTAGGCAGAATTTTTCCAGTCTGACCTAAGCAGAAGGCATGGTTTTATTTGCGGCCCAGAACAAAATTGCTAAATGAAAACTATTAAGCTGACCCTCATTGCGGTGACCATGCTGGTAACCGCGCTGGCGCAGGGGCAAGTCACCGTTGGCTTCACCAACACCGTCAATGCCACGGTGCCGGATGCCAACCCCAACGGCATGGCGGTTTCGCAAAATTTGTCGGGCGTGATTGGCTCCGTGAGCAGTGTCACGGTGGCGCTGGACATCACCGGCGGTTTCAACGGTGATTTGTATGCCTATCTGGTGGATCCGAGCGGGGACATTTCCATTTTGCTGAATCGTGTCGGAGTCACGGCGGTCGGCGGCAATAACTATTTTGGTTACGGCGACAGCGGGTTCAACATTGTGCTCAGCGATGGCTCCAGCAATATCCACAATTATCAGTCGGACAGTCCAACCATCGTCGGCGGCCAGCTGACGGGAACTTGGGCGCCGGACGGACGGAATATTGATCCGCAATCCGCGCCCAGTGTGTTTGACTCGGCCGCCACCACGGCGGATATGAGCGTTTTCAACAGCATGGTTCCCAACGGCCAATGGACTTTGTTCATCGCCGATTTGTCTGCCGGCGGAACTTCCACCTTGGTGAGCTGGGGCTTGACGGTCGTCACGGTGCCGGAACCGCAAACTTGGGCCATGGTCGCCGGCGGGCTAGGCATGCTGGCCCTGCGCCGCCGCGCGCGCTGAAATTTAATTCTGCGAATCTGCGCCGGGTTACGAATGGGCCGGCAAGCTAGGCGGCCAATTTACTTCACAAAGCCCGCTTCGTTCAGCCAGAACAAACAATCATTCGCCCACGGGTGCGGATTTTTAAATGGCGGTTTATCTTTCAGCCCCATTCCGTGACCACCCTTTTGATAAATGTGCAGCGCGAACGGAACGTGATTTTTCCGCAAGGCTTCGGCAAACAACATCGTGTTTTCCATCGGCACGGTTTTATCCTCAAACGTCGTCCACAGAAAACACGGCGGTGTGTTGGTCGCCACCTGCAGTTCATTGGAAAGCAGTTTGACCAGTTCCGGCGACGGATTGTTGCCAAGCAAATTGTCGCGCGAACCTTTGTGCGCGAACTCGCCCAGCGAAATCACCGCATAACAAAGTATGCCCAGATCCGGCCGCGAACTTTGCCGCTCGATCACGTCGCTCGCGTTCGTGTCGCCAGCATCAAAATGCGTCAACAACGTAGCCGCCAGATGACCACCGGCCGACGATCCCATGATGCCGACGCGATGCGGATCAATCTGCCAATCCGTCGCATGCGCGCGCACGAGGCGCACGGCACGCGCGGCGTCGTTGAGCATCGCGGGATGATGATAGCCGCTGGAGCCGAGCCGGTATTTGAGGACGAAACAGGTGACGCCATGCTGGTTCAGCCAAAGCGCGTAATCATTGCCTTCGTGCGGCGCGAGGTGCGCGTAGCCGCCGCCGGGACAGATCACCATCGCCGCGCCGGTGGCATTGGTGGCGTCGGGGAAATACGGCGTCAGCGTGGGAATGTCGGTGGCGTTGGTGCCCAGCGCGCCGGGCGCGCCGTCGGGCCAGAGAGGAATGGCGGATTTCATTTCAGCGCGGGATAAAATGAGCGACAAAAATAAAATTGCCGAGACAAAAATCGTTTTCATGGTTTGGAGGAGTGGATGCTCGCGGAATTTCCGGCTCATTTCAACCCCAACTTCGCCGCAGGTTTGACAGCGTCTGATTCCCGTCTATTTTCAATCCGTGTTTAAACTTGTTTCCGATTATGCGCCCGCCGGCGACCAGCCGCAGGCGATTGAGAAATTGACCGCTGGGATTTTGGCCGGCGCGAAAAACCAGACGCTGCGCGGCGTCACTGGTTCGGGCAAAACTTTCACGGTCGCCAACGTCATCAAAAACACCGGCAAGCCCACGCTCGTCATTTCGCACAACAAGACGCTGGCCGCGCAGCTTTACGCCGAGTTCAAAAGTTTTTTCCCACATAATGCCGTCGAATACTTCGTCAGCTATTTTGATTATTATCAGCCGGAAGCTTACATCCCGCGCACCGACACGTTCATCGAAAAAGATTCCAGCATTAACGAGGAGATCGAGCGGCTGCGGCTCTCGACCATGAGTTCGCTCTTTTCGCGGCGTGATGTGATTGTCGTCGCGAGCGTCTCCTGTATTTACGGCATCGGCAGCAAGGAAGATTACGCCGTCATGGTGTTGCCCATTACCGTTGGCGGCGTGATGTCGCGCGAGCAACTGCTGTCGCGACTGGTGGATTTGCAATATACGCGCAACGACATCGCCTTCGAGCGCGGCCAGTTTCGCGTGCGCGGCGACACGGTGGAAATCTGCCCCGCCGGCCGCGAGGACGCACTGCGCGTGGAGTTTTTCGGCGAAGACATCGAACGCCTCACGCGCTTTGAGCCGCTGACCGGCAACAAAATTGAATCACTCGCCGCCGAAACCATTTTTCCGGCGAAACAATTCGTGACCACCGGCGACAAATTAAAAAACGCCATCCTCGGCATCCGCGAGGAATTGCGCGAACGCATCGTTTTTTTTGAGAAGCACGGCAAGCTCCTCGAGGCGCAGCGGATCAAGATGCGCACGGAATACGATCTGGAAATGATGGAACAGATGGGCTTTTGTTCCGGCATCGAAAATTATTCGCGCCACATCGCCGCGCGCAAACCCGGTTCGCAGCCGAACACGCTGTTCGATTTTTTCCCGAAAGATTATCTGCTCGTCGTGGACGAATCGCACGTCACCGTTTCGCAGATCGGCGGCATGTATGAAGGCGACAAATCGCGCAAAACCGTCTTGGTGGATCACGGTTTCCGGCTGCCCAGCGCGCTGGACAACCGACCGATGAACTTTCTGGAATTCCAGTCCATGCAGAACCAGACGATTTACGTCAGCGCCACGCCGTCGCCGCGCGAGATTGAATGGTCGCGACAAAGCGCCGTTCAAAATTCGGGTAGCAGCGGACGTGAGTCCGCTCAAACCTTAAAATCGGAAATGAGTCAGAGCCGACTCACGTCGGCTGCCACGGAACAGCCCGGCGTGGTGGAACTCGTCGTGCGGCCGACCGGCTTGATTGATCCGAAGGTCACGATCAAGCCGCTGAAAGGCCAGATTGACGATTTGATGGAAGAGGTTCGCAAGCGTGGCGACAAAAAGGAACGCACGCTCGTCACCACGTTGACCAAGCGCACGGCGGAAGAACTCACCGATTATTTGCGCGAGATCGGAATTCGCGTGCAATATCTCCACAGCGATATTGACGCCATCGAGCGCGTCGAGATTTTGCGCTCGCTGCGCAAAGGCGAGTTCGACGTTTTGGTTGGAATTAATCTGCTCCGCGAAGGCCTGGATTTGCCGGAGGTTTCACTGGTGGCGATTTTGGATGCGGACAAGGAAGGTTTTCTCCGCAGCGAAACCAGTTTGATCCAGACTGCCGGCCGCGCCGCGCGCCATTTGAACGGCGAAGTGATTCTTTACGCCGATGTGATGACGGACAGCATCAAAAAATTTCTCGCCATCACGGAGTATCGGCGCAAGCGGCAAATCGCTTACAACGTCGAGCACAACATCACGCCGCGCAGCGTCATCCGGGCGGTGGAGGAAAGTCTGGCGGTTTATCGCGTGACGCGCGACGAGGCGGACACCGTTTTGCATGACGCCAAAATGGACGTGGATGTGACTGAAACCATCCGCGAACTGGAAGGTGAAATGCTCGTAGCCGCCGAGAATTTGCAGTTTGAAAAAGCCGCGCTGCTGCGCGATCAAATCAAGGAACTTAAGCGCATCGTGGACGGTGGCCAACCGGAAGCGAAGCCGGTGAGTTATCGGAAATCAAAAAGGACGCGGAAATAATGCTATCGCGATGACCAGTTTTGGCGATGTTGCTGGCAGCGAGATTATGGAAGCATGATTAAAATGAGAACATGGCAAAACCGTTCGATGAAAATTCTGGTCGCCGGATTGCTAGTCGCTGGTCGCTTGGAAGCTGTGGATGAGCTGGACACCCAGCAAAAATCGGAACAGGCAATCTTTGCGCTCATGAGTCCACCGGCGGCTCAAACTGCCGATAGCCTCGCGGTTTTATGGGACAAGCCTGTCGGTGTCAGCGTGGAAAGCTACGACGTTTATCTGGGTGGCATT
>Ga0182030_10027717_pt1 | contig 10171 bp, 9 predicted proteins | sample 812S3MmetaG_FD_121299 | JGI IMG/M metagenome (GOLD analysis project Ga0182030, IMG submission 121299) | Permafrost microbial communities from Stordalen Mire, Sweden - 812S3M metaG (Illumina Assembly) | ecosystem: Environmental > Terrestrial > Soil > Wetlands > Permafrost | place: Sweden... | reverse complement strand
ACCGACGACTGCCCGAAGTTGCTCCGGATGTCGCCCGCCCAGGATCACTCGCGCATTGGCGCGCGCCAGCACCTCCGCAAAATGAGCCCCCAAGCCCCTCGAGGCGCCTGTCACCAGCGCCGTCTTGCCGCTCAAGTCGAATATGTCGCCGGCGCTGTTCATCGGGATACCCAGAAGGGCATCAAAGGTCGATGCGCGTTGGCATGTTAATGAATGATGCCGAACTGCCGGGCGGCCGTGATTGCCTGCAGGCGCGAGGCCACGGAAAGCTTGGCGTAAATATTCTTAAGATGATATTTGACCGTATTCTCGGACACGAACAGCTGGTGGGCGATGTCCTTGTTGGAAGTCCCATCTGCCAGCAGTGCCAGCATCTCGCGCTCCCTATCGGTCAGAGGCTCGAGTGTTGCCTGCGGCATGCCCGCAGCGCGTCCGAGGTCAGTGCCGGAAGCCTCCAGCAGCTTCTCGACGAAATCACGACTGGAGTCCGCCTTCCTGACTGCAGGCTCGGCTTCGAGCAACAGCCTATAGCGCTCCCGCAACAGTCTGACGACCTCCTCACCCTCATCCAGGATCGGCCTGATGAATCCGCCGTCTCGGGCCAGTCGCAGCGCAATCGATAGGCTGCGCTGAGCTGCGGGCTGATCGCCATTTCGGCTGAAATACAAGGCCAGGAACAGCTGGAGCTTGATTTGCCTCAGCACACGCCCCTTTTGCCGCTTGAGCTCCACCTGAATCAGCTGGTGAGCTTCCTCGAGCCGAGAAGTCGCCAAGGCCAGGCGAATATCGCAGAATTCCCGATCCTCCACGTCATTGGCGAATGGGATCCACGCATGCCCTCCGGGACGCCGCACCGGTGCGCCAGCTCCAATAGAACCCGCTATTTCGACCATACCGCGAACCAAGGCACGACGGATTCGCTCCGATCGCACGGTGTCGACCAGGCGGTTCCAGCCACTTCCAATGCCGATCGCCTCCGCCTCATCGAGGAGGGCGTCTGCCTTCGCAGGGCGACCGCGAGCGTCGTGCACCCGTGCTATCGATAGGTAGGCAACCGTCAGAAAGTCAGGTAGCGCAGAGTCGGAGATGATTTCATGGTGCTGCGCGAATAGCCGCTCAGCCGTCTCGAGGTCATTTGCTTCGTAGAGCGCCCATACATAGCAGGACATCAGACTGGCGGAGGCAAAAGAGTTGTCCATCATTGGATGGGTCTGCAGTCCCTCTTTGAATTTGTCCAGTGCCTCACTCAGGGAGCCGCGTAACATCAGCAACACGCCACTCACAGCGATCGTGTAGCCGTAGCTGAATGCCGCGACTGCATGCTCATTGTGAACACGTGCCAGCGCGAGGTACTCCCGAGCTGATTCAGGTTGCTGCGCTGACAACGCACAAAAGCCGCGAAGGTTGGCGCACGCGCCAAGCTCAAACGCCGCGAACCCTTCCGCATCCAGGCGTTCGACCGGCACACTCGCGCTGATGGCAAAAGCCCTATGATCATCATCCGCCGATATGGCAGCCATGGACAGGACGATATCGGGATTCGTGGTCTCAAGAACGTTGCCCGTTCCAGAGCGCTGTTCCAGCAGTTCCAGCAGCGGCTTGGCCCGTTGCCGCCGCCTCAGAAACACCAGTGCGTATGCGCATTTGATCGCCAGATCTGGACGACGCGACAATTCTTCGAAAGGAATCTGTTCGCTCCAGCGCTCAATCGTCTTCAACTGAGCCCTGGCGACCAATGTCGACGACCACTGATTCAAGGCGTCGGCCGCGAGCGCATGTTCACCGCAGAGCGTTGCGTGATGTACGGTCTCCTCGTAGAACCGATGCCGCATGTACCAGCGCGCAGCACTCCGATGGATTTCGGCCCCCAGCTCCGGGAACCGGCTTCGCTGCTGATCGGCCAGAATGGACGAGAACAGAGTGTGGTATCGGAACCATCCGCCGCTCGGGTCGATGCACCGGAGAAACATTCCCGTTCGCTCGAGCCGAAGCAGAATGTCTGCCGAGCCGGAACAACCCAAGACTTCGTCGCACAGATCGCCATTCAGACGCATCAGCTCTGCCGTTCGCAGAAGGAACTCCTGGATTTCCGGTTGCTGTAACGTCAGCACGTTCTCGCCGAGATATTCAGCCAGCTCTCGCGGTGCCCGTGCGTCGTGGCCCAGCAGCGACCGGCGCACGTCGGGGCTCTTGAGAGTCAACCTGAACAGTTGCAAAGCCGCCGGCCAGCCTTCGGTTCGACGATAAATCGCATCGACTTCACCGTTATCGATGCCCAGATCGGCCGACGAGAAGAAGCGCTCCACCTCTTGAGGAGTAAACCGCAGGTCATCGCCCCGCAGTATCACGACGCGATTGTCGACCAGCAGACGAGTCAAGCCAACATCCGGGAGGGATCGGGATCCGACATAGATTCGCAGCGTTTCCGGTGCGCGCTCGAACAGCAGGCGAAAGAATGACAGCACCGTTTTATCGGATACTGTCTGGAACTCATCAAGAAACAGTGACATCGGTTTGCCGATGTTCAACAGATATTCGAGTAGCCCATCGGAATGATACGGCAGACCGCTCAGCTCGCGTCGTTCTTCACTGGTCGTTCTCATCAGCAGCGACTGGAAGTGCGCAAAAAAGCGGCGCGGGTCGTTGTCTCCTGCGTCCAGGGTCAACCAGCCTGTGGGCTGTCCCTGGCTGTCGGCGACCTCTTTGATTTGCTGCAGCGCTGTGGACTTCCCGTGGCCTGCCGGCGCCTGAAGCAGCACCAGGTTGGCTCGCTGCTGACTGGCGATTCGCTGCAGGATGCCATTGCGTCGGATGGCCCCAGCGACCGGAGCCGGAGCGATGAATTTGTAGGATCGCGCTCTGTATCCGCTGTCCTCGGCCGACAAGCTCATCAGCTGCCCCCCGCGTTCCTGATCTAATTAGTCGCCAGCGGCACCAGGCAACCCGGATCGTTGCCTCTGGCATGCTCCGCCGAATCCCTCCATCGTCCCGGCGTCGACGCCGCGCGCTAGTGACTCAATAACCGTTCGATGGCACCAATCAGCACGGCATCCTCGGGCTCGACCGACGGCGCGAATCTCGCGCTCACCCTCCCTTCGCGATCGATCAAGAACTTCTCGAAATTCCAAAGGATCCCAGGCGCCGGATTGGTCGCTATGCCGTAGCCGACCAGGCGCTGGCGGAAGCCCTCCGCATCGCCCTGTGAGGTTGGCGCCGCCTGTACCAAAGCGCGGTAAAGCGGGTGCTGCGATTCGCCTACAACGGAAATCTTGGAGAAGAGCGGGAAGCTGACGTCGTATGTCGACTTGCAAAAAGACTGGATGTCCTGATCGCTCCCCGGCTCTTGCTGAAGAAAATCGTTTGCCGGAAAACCGAGGATGCGAAACTTCCGATCGCGAAATCGCCTGTAGATACGCTCCAGCGCTTCATATTGCGGCGTGAGTCCGCACTTCGAGGCCACGTTGACGAGTAACAGCACCTCACCGCGATACTCATCGAGCGTGCGCGGGCTTCCATCGATCTGTTTGAGCGGGATCCCACCCAGCGCAGCCGCCTGACTTGAAGAAGTAGCCATAAAAGTTTGCCTACCGTTGCTCGGGGCTCGATCGCCGTTTCGAAGCAGGAGCCTGCTCGTCCGCCAGCATGCGTCGATAGACGTTGAGGAACATAGTAGCGCTATCGCGCTCCTCGGCAACGTATCGGCCCAGGAGGGCACCAGTTTCTGGATCAAGCGTCAAATCATTGAACAGATCCGCGAAGTCATCTTTCGGCAGCGCTTCCGGCGAACCGAAGCCAAATCCTCGAAATTTATCCAGATCGCTGGCATCGGATTCGAATAGGGCATGCCATTCGTCGCAGAGCTTGCAAGGCCCGTCAACGAACTCATAGCCCAGTTCCCGAATCCGCTTCTTGAACGCCCAGCAGTGCTCGATTTCTCGAATTGCCACGAATCGCATGACTTCCTGAAGTTCGGAATCGCTGCTGCTTTTCGCCCAGGCTAAATAGAAGTCGTGCGCCCGCCCTTCCACGATCGCAAGGGCGTTCAACTTCTCGAGGTAGCTGGGAGGTTGCGTACCTGGCTTGGCTCTGCGGACCGACGTGGACTTATCCTTCACAACTTCCTGACCCCACCCGCTACGTTCGGTGACAGGTGAAATTGATCAAAAGGCATCAGGTCAAAGAAGTCAACCCATTTGCTGAATTTTCGGTCCGGGCCGATCACGCCGTAGCCCACCACGCCGACTTCGACCCGGTGCCCCGCCACGGTGAAGCTGTCCGTACGCCGAGAAAACACGATGTCTCCAATCGATGCAAATTCGTGAAACTCGAAGTTGATGTCGCTCAGCGGCGCGATGACGGCCTGGAATCCCTTCTTCATTGCTTCCGTGCCAACAGCAGGCGGGTGACCTGGCCCCCAGATATAGAATTCGGACGTCTCGTTGAAATAGTCGGACGCCGCTGTAAACAGGTTGGCAAACATGTCGCGGACAAGCTTCTCATTACGGTCCATCGCCATCTCCAGCGTCGATCTCAGAAGTGGTAGCGCACTGTTCCACCCCATTGGCGTGGGGCTGCGTACTGAACGAACGCGAAAGTACCCGGAAAATCGTACACATTGGCGAGATAGTGCCGATCAAAAATATTCGTACCCCAAAGCCCCAGCGACCACTTTCCTCCATCAGGACTCCAGTCGATGTTCCCGTCTACGAAGTTCGTCGCCTGGATCGTCGAACGTGGGGCATCGACTTGAGAAGTGAGGAATTTCTTGTCCGTGTAGTTGTACTTCATCCCAAAGGTGAGTTTGCCGATGCTCAGTGGGGTCTCGTAGTTGAAGCCCAGGGAGTTCACCCATTTGGGTGAGTTCTGCAGGGTGTGGCCTGCGAGGTTGACGACAGTCGTTGCGATAGCATTGATTTCGGTATACGGAAAATTCACGTAGTACGCGTCCAGGTACGTGAATGACTCCGTCAATGTCAGACCCCGGAATGGGACCGCCGATCCATCGAATTCGATGCCTTTTATGATGGCGGAGGCGACGTTGAGAATCGAGTTGCCCTGCACATAATTGTTGCCGGGCACCGATGTGATGTACTCCTCCGCTAATTGCATGTCGCGGTATTTGGTGTAGAACCCGTCTAAATTGGTGCGTAGTCGCCTGTCGAGCCAGTCGGCTTTGAGGCCTACTTCATAGGTATCCACATACTCTGGATTGTAGGGTCCAACATCCTGCGGGATGCCGACGCGACCTGTGAATCCGCCGGATTTGAACCCGCGTGTCCAGCTGGCGTACACCATTCGGCCATCGTCGATTTGATAGTCGAGCGCAGCCTTGCCACCCTCGTTGTTCCAATTTCTTCGACCGCCGGTGGCGAAGCTGCCGTCGGGGTTGAACGTACCTCCAATCCATTGCTGGGGAGTAGCAGGGACATTGTAGCGCTCTATGTCCGCTTCCATTGCGCTGCGCTCATGCGTATAGCGGATACCAAGTTCCGCCTTCAGCGCGTTTGTCACTTTGACAGTGGCCTGGGCGAAGCCAGACGCTGACCAGTTGCCTTCGTTCTGAAGATTATCCTGCCGTATACCCGGAAGGGCGTATGGAATGAGCGATGATTGGAGATGGTGGTAGCGATCGTCGAGGAAGAACAGGCCATAGACCGCATTCAACCGGTCGTTGATGTCCCAATTACTTCGAACCTCCTGAGAGACCTGCCAGAGAGTCGTGTTACGCAGAGTATCAAGCAGAAACTCTGGCGTACCATCCTGATCGGTCTCCTCAAAAAGGTGAATATGTTTGGACGCGGTGATCGATGTGATGTCGCCGATTGGCGTGCCATGCCAGTTCGATGTCCAAGTTACCGCTTCGGTGTCAAGGTTGCTGACGTCATCCACGCTGTTATTCGCGCCATAGTATTGACTAGGCGCGTGGCAGGGGAGAAGCAGGCTCGTGCAAGGCGAGGCATACATCGGCAGTAGCGAGCCGGGGATCACTGTTCCCGCAGGGACATACAAAGCCTCTCCGGGAACTCCGCCGTTTACCTGGACCGGAGCGCCGTCGCGTCCGCGGACGTATTCGAACTGCAGCGTCGAATCGAAATTCGTGCCCGGAGGGGTCAGCTTAAGGTAACCCCGAAAATCGTCGTGATCTACATCTCCCATGCTCTCGCCATTCACGACGTTCGTAATCCACCCTTCGCGCTGCGTGTGATTGAATACGACTTTTCCCGCCAGCAGGTCATCGATGATGGGGAAGTCGAATGCTCCCATCATGTCAAAGCGATTCCACTCGCCGTAGGTTACTTCAAGAGTGCCGCCCAGCTGGCCGGTAGGCTGCTTGGTAATGACATTGACAACGCCACCGGTTGTATTAGCCCCAAAAAGCGTTCCCTGCGGGCCACGGAGGACCTCAATGTGATCAATGTCGTACGTATCTACCATCGCGCCCATGGAGAAATATTGCGGGACCCCATCGACGACTATTTCCACCGTTTGGCCGGCATAGGGGTCGGCTTCCAGGATTCCCATACCGCGGATAAAGAACGCCGCGACATCTGGCGTGTTGACGTAGTGGTTAAACTGCACAGAAGGCACAGAGCCATACAGGCTTTCTAGCGTTTGCGCGTGCAGGTTCTCCAACGACTCACTGGAAACGACACTAACCGCGACGGGCACGGATTCGAGGTTTTCGGATCGCTTCTCGGCCGTAACGACTACTTCCTCCAGCTCCACCTTTCCGGTGGATTCGTCGGCCGCGGTGGTCTGTGCCGCTGCGCTGGAGACGCCATCCGCCAGAACAGACGCGCTTAACGTCATAGTCAGAAGGCCGGCCACCATCAGCGTCAGACCGGCGCCCATCCGTTGCAAAGGACCTGTCGTCATGGAACTCCCCCTTATTCCGATAGGTCGCCCTTCGGAACTGCTATTTCGGACCCCAGCGTAACGCTAGCCCAAACTTGGAAAGTGAGCCCTACACGTAAGGGTAGTTTTTGCTAGCGTCTTTCCGGCAACACACAGAACCTTTCAAGTGGTGCCGCACCAGAAGACCACAGCGTGTGGCATCCAATTCATCGAGCGCAGGCGATTGCGCGGCGCTCATTCCAATGTTATTTCCGCAACAACCTTGCCGACGGGCATGCTGGTGCCCACCGGCGCAATGATCCGGATCCTGCCACTGGACGGTGACTGGATCTCCTCCACCGATTTCTCACTCTCAAGAAGAAAAATCACATCGCCCTCACTTACCATGCTGCCGTCAGGAACCACCCATTCGGCAATGGTCCCTTCCAGCATTGCGAAGCCCAATTTCGGCAGGCGGACGGGAGTGATCACGGTCTTTGCGCCAATTTTTTCAGGCCAGAGTCGCGCGAATGGCGCCTTCGATCTCGGCGGCCGTCGGCATGAAGGCTGCCTCGAGAGGCTGAGAAAACGGCACCGGACAATACTTGCCGCCCACCCGCAGCACCGGGCCTTTCAGCTGGCGGAAAAGTTTCTCTGTAATGCTTGCGGCGATCTCCGCGCCGACTCCGAACTTCTTTACCGCTTCGTGCACGACCACCGCGCGGCCGGTCTTCGTGACGGACGCGAGCAACGCTTCCTCGTCGTAGGGCGAAATGGTTCTCAGATCGATGACTTCGACTTTGATATCACCGCTGAGCTTGTCGGCCACCGCGAGCACATCATTGACCTGTTTGCCGTAGCTTATGACGGTCACATCAGTGCCCACGCGGGCAACACGCGCCTTTCCAAGCGGAATGCTTTTGCCACGCAGCGGCGGGTCACCTGGCACCCAATAGATCCCCAGCGGCTCGACGAAGATGCACGGATCCGGGTCGTCAATGCATCCGCGCAGCAGACCGTAGGCATCTGCCGGGTTGGAAGGGATTGCCACCTTGAGCCCTGGCGTGTGGGCAAACCAGGCTTCCAGAAAGTCGCTATGCTGGCCGCCGTTTGCGAATCCGGCGCCAGTCATCATCCGAATCGTCAGCGGAACGGAGGTCTGTCCGCCGGACATGAAACGCAGTTTTGCCGCGTGATTGGTGATCATGTCCATCGCCACCGTCGTGAAGTTCATCAACATGATTTCGGCGATGGGGCGCATACCGGCAAGCGCTGCACCAATGGCGGCGCCGATAATGGCCTGCTCGGCGATCGGTGTAGAGCGCACGCGCTCGTCGCCGAACTTGCTGGACAAGCCCTTGGTGACCTCGACAACACCACCCCCTTCCTTGTCGCCGACGTCTTCTCCAAACAGAATGACATTCTGATCGGCGGCGAGTGCGTCATGCAGAGCCAGGTTGATCGCCTGGAGGCTGGTCATCTTCTCGACCGCTTGGCTTGCGGCCGTCATTGTGGCAACTCCTGCGCGTATACGTCCCGACGCAGCTCAACTATCTCTGGATACGGGCTGCCCATCGCAAAATCCAGCGCCTCCTCAATTTCAGAGGCAATGGTGTCTTCCATCGCTTTGAGCTCCGCTTCCGACGCGTATCCTTCTGCTATCAGCCAACGGCGAAAAGCCGGAACAGGATCTTTGGCCATCCAGCCCTCCTTCTCGCCTTGCCCCATATAAGCATCCACATCACCCAGCAGATGTCCGTGGAATCGAAACGTCATCGCTTCGATCAGCGTCGGGCCATTGCCCGCACGTGCTCGCTCTATTGCTTCTTTGGCTGCGGCGTACATCGCAAGCGGATCATTACCGTCGACGTGAACTCCCGGAATTGAATACGCCGCGGCGCGCTTGGCAACCTGATCGATAGCGGTACCCCACTCGTATTTGGTGTGTTCGGCGTAGCGGTTGTTCTGACAGACGAAGACCACCGGCAGCTGCCACACTGACGCCAGATTCAGCGCTTCGTGAAACGCACCGATGTTGCTGGCGCCATCGCCAAAGTACGCCACTGCGATTCGGCCATCGCCGCGGAGCTTCGATGCGAGCGCGAGGCCGTTTGCGATCGGCATCGAGGAGCCGACCACGCCAGTCGTGACCATGACGCCCGACTCAGGGTGGGTGATGTGCATGGGGCCACCCTTCCCCTTGCATGAACCGGTGGCGCGGCCCGAGAGCTCTGCCCAGAGCAGCTTCATCGGCACGCCCTTCGCGAGGGAATCGTGGATGCCGCGATAAATCGTACAGACGTAGTCTTCGCGCTTCAGGAGGCAGGAGATGGCTGAGGGAATGACCTCTTGGCCTCGCGGGGAGTAGTAATTGCCGATGATCCGGCCCGACTTGATCACCGCGCGGAACCGTTCATCGTTCTGCTTCAGCAGCGTCATCTTCCGGTACAGCTCGACGAGGACTTCGCGAGATGGGCGGTTAGCTTTAGCCCCTTGGGTATTTAGCATTATGGTTCTACTTTTCAGTTGACCCCGATTCCCACTGACATTATTGTAATCAAACATATAAGTAATTTGCAACGGAGCCCATGTTTGCACCGTTATGATGCGGGAATTGCAACAGGCTCGACGGGGTTAGCCGCCAATGATCCAACTGACTAAACGAGCCGCCGATATCGGTATCGTTGTCGCGGATCTGGATGCTCAACGCCGCTTTTACGGCGAAGTTCTCGGCCTTCCTTACGCGGGGCGATTGCCGGTTGGTCCAGGCGAAGTCCATATTTATCTTCTCGGCGATTCGTTGCTCAAGCTGTACCGTTATCCGTTGGGCAGCATAAAACCGCGACAAATGACGCTTGCTGACTTCGGAACGCACGGCGGGCTCGCCTATATCACACTCACCGTAAGTGATCTGGCCGGCACGTTTTCGGCACTCGAAGCGCGGGGAGCGGTCGTGCTGGCGCGACCCAACGTATTCCTGGCGGAGTCGGATCTGGGTCCACCGATAGGGCGTATGCACGCACGTTTCGCGCTCGTAGCGGATGGGGATGGCAACATGATCGAGCTATTCGAGTATGTAAGTCCGGGTGGAACGGCGGTTGCACCAAAATAATAATAACTAGTTGATTAAATAACGCGTGTCGGAACGAAAGGGGTGGGCGATGGCCGATGAAGTGGCGGCAAAGAGCAAGGGGCAGGCGCGCTGGCCCGGTGTCAGCTGGGCCGATCTGGTAGCTGCAGACTCCCGACCGATGCCGGAGTTCATGGCCCAGGAGGTCTACGAGTACCGCGGCTCCGAGCCGCTCGCGGCGGAGCGCTACACCGGAGATGCCTTCTT
>Ga0182030_10027716_pt1 | contig 10172 bp, 8 predicted proteins | sample 812S3MmetaG_FD_121299 | JGI IMG/M metagenome (GOLD analysis project Ga0182030, IMG submission 121299) | Permafrost microbial communities from Stordalen Mire, Sweden - 812S3M metaG (Illumina Assembly) | ecosystem: Environmental > Terrestrial > Soil > Wetlands > Permafrost | place: Sweden... | reverse complement strand
GGGAACCACCGAGCCACCATCCTGGCCGCCCTGGCCAATGCCGCCCTCATCGCCGTGGTCACTGTGCTCATCGTCATCGAGAGCATTCGCCGCCTCGAACACCCCGAATCCATCCGGGCCGGAATCGTCGTCGTCGTCGCCTCGTTCGGGCTCTTGGTCAACGGGCTGGCCGCCCTGATCCTCCACGACGGGTCGGAAGACCTGAACATCCGGTCGGCGGCCTTGCATATGGCCGGTGACGCCCTCGCCTCGCTGGCCGTCGTCGTTGCCGCCGTTGTCCTCCTCTTTGTGCCGTCTGCGAAATGGTTGGACCCAGCCTCTGCCCTGGTGGTGGCGGCCATCATCGTGTTCCAGGCTTCCCGGGTATTCACGAGCAGCATCGCCGTCCTCCTCGAATCGACCCCTTCAGATGTCGATCTCGACAAGCTCACCGCCGCCATGGCCGGCGTCGCCGGCGTTAGCGAGGTGCACGACCTCCACGTGTGGAGCCTGTCGAGCGAGATGCGGGTGCTGTCGGCGCATATGGTCCTCGACGGCCACCCCACCCTCGAAGAGGCCCAGATCGTCAGCGATCACGTGAAGGCGGCCATCGCGGCACCCTTCGCCATCGCCCACAGCACACTCGAGCTCGAATGCGAACGGTGCAACGAGGAAGGAGACCCTTGCGAGATGGACCACGTGTCAGCATCCCCGGCCGTCCACTCGCACCCACACTGAGTCTGAGGGCCTATCGCGATGGATGGCCCGGCGGTCTGTTGTCCCGGCGCCGTCTGCATCCTGGTGCCCCTTCGTGGCGGTACAAATGAGAGGGGTCTGCGGTACTTCTGCCACTTTCGCACCGAGCCTTCCCCTTTACGAGGACGACCTCGGCTGCGCTGAGCCTCGGAGCTTGGCCCTCTCGCATCGAGATGCCGCCAGGGAAGGCCGGGGGCGGGACGAACGATGCCATCACCCATGGGCAAGCCCATCGAGTATCGGCACAACCGAGTGGTGGGCGAGCAGCAGCCAGGAGGCTGCGCCATCTTCCCCGTCGCCATCTTGAAAGTTGTCCAAACTCGGCAACTACGGCAAAGTCGACCGGTGCGATCCGTCGAGCCGCTCGATCCTCGGCCCCCTATGGTCGGTCGCAGTTCGGCGACACTAGCGAAATGAGAAATACATGACCAACAGGTCTCCTGCCTCCTACGAGCGAGGTCAAGTCGTGCTCCGCAATGTCTATGCGGGTGACGTCGTCACGCTCCCAGAAGGGACGATGCCCTTCAGCGACGTGATGGTGCCCACCTTGTTCGACCAGGTGTGGGGTCGCGATGTCCTCGATGTACGGTCTCGCCGCCTGCTGCTCATGGGCGCCATCGCTGCCAACGGACACGTGGACACGTGGAAAATCCAGGCTCGAGCCGCTCTGAAGCGGGGTGAGCTCACTCCCGATGAGTTGCGGGAGACCCTGGTGATGCTCGCTCCGTACGCCGGCTACCCGAACGTCTCCGGGCTGGTCGTGACGTGCGAGGAAGTCATCGGCACGTGGATCGGAGAAGGCTCGCCCCGATGGGAGGACGAAGAAGAGCCGGAGTAGTGAACGGCACTTGTCGTCCCTGTTCCGGCATGCCTGGACCGGCTTGTGCATGCTCCGGTCAGTCCGCCAGTGGCCGTCAGCCACCCTGGTGCCTTGGAGTCCCTGCCGTGGGCAGCGAATCCCATGTGCCGAGGCTCTGGCTACGGTCTAGTGAGTGACGGGCTTGACCAGGGAGGAACCTATTGAGGTTGGCAGAGGCGGCACGCTCGGTGGCGAGCCAATCGAGCTGAGCATCGACGTCAGCGAGGCCTTTGGTGAGCTCGCCGGGCTGGGTGCGACATGGTTCCCCCGAGCAGCGTCACAACCAGTCCTCGTCTGCATGCCCGGTGGATCGTACAACCGTCGATATTTCGATCTCCATGTGCCAGGTCTGGACGGCTACAGCTTTGCTGAAGCTCTTCAACGTCACGGGTTCACCGTCGTTGCGTTCGATCATCTGGGTACCGGCAACAGTTCAGTCCTGAGGCGCGATATCGATCTTTACGATCAGGCCGCGGCCATGGCCGCGGCGGTCCGGGCGCTACCGCAGGTCATCGAGCACGACGGACCGTTCGTGGGAGTGGGACACTCGATGGGCGGCCAGGTGGCAGTCCTCCAACAGGCCAGTGAAAGGTCATTCGCTGCCCTCGCTGTGCTCGGGACTACGACCCAGTGGGTTGGCCCGCTGGGTCTGTCGACCGAGATGATCGATACGGCCAGGACAGAGGAAGGGCGGGATGCCTTCGTCCAGCAACTCCTTGAGGCGATGCCCGATCCCTTCCTCGCTCCCGATCGGTCCGATATGGCCAGCTGGTTTCATCTGGACGATGTGCCACGTGACGTGGTTGCAGAAGACAACCGTTTGACGCTCACTGTGGTGCCAAGGAGATGCGCGGCGGAGGGCAGTGCGCCGTTCATCCTGCACGAGCCTGCGTCTCACATCGAGATACCTGTGTTCCTGGCCTACGGAAGTGTCGATGTCTCGCCCGACCCAGCTCGAGAAGTCAGCGCCTTCTCCGCAAGTCGAGACATCACGTTGATGCGGCTAGCCCATTCGGGGCACTGTCACAACATGGCCTCCACCCGCTCGGTCCTCTGGGACCGAATTGCCTCCTGGATCACCGCTCTTCGCCTCTGATCGTGGCCGAAGACACCTGGTCCTCTCCTATCAGTTGCGCTCGAGGACTGCTGGTTGCCGAACCACCGATGCGACTAACTCCCTCGGCACGCGGCCGCCAGCAACGAAAAAGACCACCAGGCCAGGAGAGCGTCAAGGCGGCGGATCCGAAACACTCTCCGCACGGCCCGGCGGTCCACCACATTCTGCCCAGTCCTGCCATGCCCTAAACCGTGGCCTCGTCCCTCCCTAAGCAGCCAGACGAGATGGAGCGGCCACGGGGCATGGACGGTGCGACCGCAGCCATCGCAACTGGAGGAAACGCCCACCGACCTACCCGAACGTTGGACGTTCAAGCGGTGGGCGTTCCAGTGGTGGGAGGAGCTGCTGGATGACCGTGGACGGAGGATATGACGCACCCGAGGTCGGCTATCTCCTGTCTCAGGTCGGGTCGTCGACCCGACAGGGAATGCGGTGGGACAGATCCGGTGCGCATGACTGCAGCACCTGGGCATAGCCCGGTGGAGAAGTCCACAGGCGCGACGCAGCCCCGAGTAACCGAACGGCCGAGACCGCTCATGCTCCTCGGGGCCACGTACACGGTGCATCCGGTCTCACCTGCGCAGAGCCGTGTCGGACGACTCCACAACAGGCGCCGGACCGCTTCGCCCCGAAAGGCGCCACAACCCGTCACCGAACCACCAGTCCGGTCGCCTACGGTCCCACCTCCTCCGTTCCCCGACCAGCACAAGCGCCTTGCGGCCCCTCCACTGCCCGACTCCCGGATTCCTTGGAGCTTCGGCTTTCCGAACAATTGACACAGTGATGGCTGGCGCCCAAATGGTCAAGGGCCACAGAGGAAATCCCTACCTTTTCCGCCACATTTCTCCACCTGTCCCCAGACCAAGCGGAGATGTCCACTGCTCATCCCCAGCTCCCCTCATCCGGTAGTGTCGCCTTTCAGGTTCGAATCAACATCGCAACGGCGCCGGGGGGTGGCATGGCAAGGTCTTTGGCAATCGGCCGTCGGAAGCGCGCTCCCTCCCTTCCCCGCCCCGATCGACCCCGGTTCCAGTGGATTGCCACGACCCTGGCTGCCGTAGTCGGGCTCGTCGTGGTGGTGACTGCCGCCCTTGGATCGAGTGCTTCGGCCCGGCCGGAGACCCCGTCTCTGGCCCGCAAGCACCGAGCGGCAGTGGCCGTGAGCGTAAGTCGCAAGGTGACAAACGATGTGGTCGTCGGTGATTCCACATCCCCTCAGCCCACCAACACCCCCTTCGCTCCAGGATCGCTCGTCCCCTCCGGACAGAACCAGTCGGATCCTTTGGTCATCTCCGACCACGGCCGCTACTACCTCTACACCAGTAGCCAGCCCACCCAGCCCATCATCAACGTCCCGGTGACGTCGTCTTCCAGCTTCAACCAGTGGGGACCGGTGACCGACGCACTCCCCGTGATGCCCGGCTGGGCCGTTCCCGGGTTCACCTGGGCCCCTGACGTCCATCGGTTCGGCGCTCAGTACGTGCTCTACTTCACGGCCGTTGTGAAGGGCACGTCACCCGCCATGGAGTGCATCGGATCCGCTACGTCGTTCTCGCCCACCGGACCCTTCACGCCATCGGAGAAGCCGTTCATCTGTCAGTCGAGTCAGGGGGGTTCGATCGATCCCAGGGTGTTTACCGACGACGACGGAACGAACTGGATGCTCTTCAAATCTGACCAGAACATCGGCGGGGCGACGGTGCCCACCAGGATCTGGTCCCAGCCCTTGGCCGCCGACGGCCTCAGTCTGACCGGAGTGCCAGTCGACATACTGGGTCCGGACGAACCCTGGGAAGGGACCGTCGTCGAGGCGCCGGACCTCGTCCGCGTGAACGGCATCTACTGGCTCTTCTACTCTGCCAACTGGTTCAACCAACCCCAGTACGCCATCGGGGCCGCCCGATGCACAGGACCGGCCGGGCCCTGCGACGAGGTGTCGACCACTCCGTTGCTGGCCAGCAATTTCCAAGGGGCGGGCCCTGGTGAGGAGTCGCTTCTCAACAGCCCGGCTGGAGTCTGGATGCTCTACACCCCAAGGAAGTCCCTGGCTCCGAAGCCAGACATCCCACCCCGCCCGGTGTACATCGTCCGGATCGGATTCACTGCGAGAGGCCCGTACCTGGCTTCGGGTGCCACTCCGCCGACCCTTCAGCCCTAACCGTGTCCGGCGACTCAGGCAGGCCCGAGAGTCCGGATCGGATGTCCGCTCAAGAAGGCGGCAATGTCCTCCAACGCCTGGCCGTACATGGACTGAAGTCCCGCCTCTGACACATAGCCGAGATGCGGGAGCACGACGGTGTTGTCCAGGCTTCGAAACGGGTGTCCGGCGGGCAGCGGTTCGTGGTCGAAGACGTCGAGGCCGGCGCCGGCGATCGTCCCGTTGCTCAAAGCATTGATCAGCGCTGGCTCATCGACGATCGGACCCCTTGACGTGTTGATGAGCACAGCATCGCGCTTCATTCGGGCCAGGTCGTCTGCTCGGAACAATCCTCGGCTCCGGTCACTGAGCACCAGGTGGATCGAGAGCACGTCTGCCCGCTCGAGCAGCTCAGCCTTCGAGACCTTCTCCACCCCCAACTCCGACGCCCGCTCGTCAGACAAGTTCTGGCTCCAGGCGATGACTGACATGCCGAACGCTCGGGCCGGGGACACCATGGAGCCACCGAGGCGACCGAGCCCGGCCAGGGCCAGGGTGGCCCCAGCCAGATTTCGAGGCAGCCCGAGCTGCCACCGACCGGCTCGGATGCCCTGGTCCTCCACCGTCACCCGCTTGAACACGGCGAGGATGAGGGCCCAGGCCACCTCGACCGTGCTCGGCACCCCAGCGCCAGGTGGTCCGCTCATTCCGGTACCCGAAACCACTACGCCCCGCTCATTGAGGAAGTCGATGTCAAGGGATGCATTGGCCATGCCTGTCGTGACCACCAGCTTCAGCTTCGACAACTTTTCCAGGACTTCTCGCGGGAAGGCTGTGCGCTCCCGCATCAGGACCAGGACCTCGAAGCTTCCGAGTACCGAGACCAGGTCCTCGATCGGCTCGCTGAAGTAGGTGACGTCCCCGTCGAGGGAAGCCCAATCGGCGAGAGAGCGGGCGCGCCCTTGGTAGTCATCGAGTACAGCGATTGAGGTCATGGCGCAGTCTCACCGGCTTGGCCCCGTTCGTCCAACAGGCCCGGATCGACCACCTGGCGTTATCCGTCGGTGCTCGCAGTCTCTCCAGCCGGCAACTCGCCCAACCGACCCGCCGCCCGCTGGAGAGCTTCGGACAACGGGATGCGCTCGAGGGAGTCGACGACCAGGTCTGCGGCGGAGAGGTCGAGCGAGATGGTCAACGAATGCGGCACGGCGATGGTGAACAGGCCCGCCGACCTGGCCGCACTCACTCCGTGAGGCGAGTCCTCAACTGCCACTGAGTATGAAGGGTCAGCTCCGAGCTCCTCGCAGGCCCGGAGATAGGAGTCGGGCCGTGGCTTGGCCGGCACGGACGCACTTCGTCCCACCACGCAGGAGAAATAGGTTCGCATGCCGAGACGAGTGAGGTGTCCCTCAACCCAGCTCGCCGACGACGACGAGGCCACTCCGACGGGAATACCGAGCTCGTGTGTCTCCGTCAGCCACCGCTCGATCCCAGGCCGTGGTGGTATCATCGCTTGAAGCTCATCACGGCGTAGGCGTTGGGTGACGCGTACTTCCGGATCGATGGGCCGGCCGAGACGGAGCTCCAGCTCGTGCCACGGGTCGAAGGGATTGTCCGTGCCAATGCCGAGGACCCAGTCCTCGGCAGCCAGGCTATGGCCGTGGTCGTCCCACACCTCCGCCCAGGCCTGATAGAGCGTGCTCTCAGTGTCGAGGATGGTGCCGTCGAAGTCGAAGACGACGCAGACTGAACTCATCGAAAGAGCATGGCACCGAGTTTGCGCTCGTGTGACGGCGTCGATCCTGCAAAGGCGACCTGCGATCCGTCGTTTCGAGGTGACGAACCGGTCATTGAGTGCACTGCCACCCTGGCCGAGACGTTCGCCTCCTCAGCATGGTCGAATGGATCCCATGCTTCGCTCCACTATCCAGACGGAACTAGCCGTCCGACTTTCCAGTTCTGGGTTCGTCGCCGCCTACGAGGAGGCCGAAGAGTTGTTGGCCAAGGCGGATGGTGACCCCGACCTACTCGAGGCGCTGGTCGTGCGTCGACTTTCCGGCGAGCCGCTGTCATGGATCACCGGGAGTCTTACCTTTCTCGGACTGCGCGTGCAGATGCAGAGTGGTGTCTACGAGCCGAGGTGGCAGAGTCACGCCCTGGCCGAACGAGCGATTGCCCGCTTGCCAGATGACGGCGTGGCGGTTGATCTGTGCACCGGGTCCGGGGCCATCGCCATGGCTCTCAGGGCGGCTAAACCACGGGCGCGGGTCATCGCCACCGAGCTCGAGGGGAGGGCGGTCGCCTGCGCCCGGTCGAACGGTGTCGACGTCTATCAGGGCGACCTGTTCGCGCCAGTTCCAGACGAACTTGCCGGTCGGGTCGATGTGGTCGTGGGTGTCGTTCCCTACGTGCCCACGCCAGCTCTCGACGTGCTGCCCCACGACACCTTCAGGTTCGAGTCCACGCTCGCCTACGACGGCGGCCTGAGGGGCATCGATCTCCTCTCTCGGGTGTTGGTCGACGGCCTCCACTTCCTAAAGCCCCGCGGTGCGCTTCTGGTTGAGCTCGGGGGCGGCCAGGACGCTGACCTGAAGAATGACCTGTACCGGCTCGGCTACGCGGATTTCAACATCCTCCACGACGAAGAGGGGGACGTGAGAGGGATAGAGGCCACCAGCCGACCTGACCGCTAAGCGAAGATCCTGCCGCTCCTTCCCATCGGTACTGGTGTCAGCCCCGCAAGCGCTCCAACTCCTCGGCTACCGCTTTGCCATTGGCCTGGCCCTTGGTCGCTTTCATGACCTTGCCGGTGAAGAACCCGCCGAGCTTCTTGCGGTCGGTGTCGTCCCCGTTTCGGTAGCGGTCCCATTCAGCCGGGCTGGCAGCAATAACTTCGGCCACCGTGGCCGAGAGGGAGTCCTCGGACATGGCCTCGAATCCCCGGGCGGCGGCCATGGCCTCCGGGTCGCCTCCCCCATTGGCCAAGAGCTCGACCAGCAAGGTCTTGGCCTGGGTGGCGGTCAGTGCCCCCGACGCCTCCATGGACAACAGGGCAACGTAGGCGTCGGGGTCGAGTGCGCGGGCCGCGTCGGCGTCGGTGGCCGCCTCATTGGCCGTCCTGGCGAGGGCTAGGCCCGAGGTGACCCCGGCGGCGACGGCGGCGACGACAAGCCCGTCGAGCCCGAGGTCGACGACTGTCGCCACTTGGTCGGTGTGTGAACCCGAGACGGCCGTCGCGTCATCGAGCAACTTGACCAGGCGAGCCCTTCGTGCCGCCGGCATGGGGGCCATGGTGTCGGCGACGGCCTGGATCCACTCGGCATCGGGGGCCAGGGGAACGAGGTCGGGCTCAAGGAAGTACCGGTAGTCATGGGCGTCCTCTTTCGAGCGCAACGTGCCGGTACGACCATTGTCCTCGTCCCAGTGGCGGGTCTGTTGGATGACCCGCTCCCCTGCCTCGATGAGGGCGATCTGGCGGTCCGCCTCATAGTCGATGGCCCGACCGAGGGACCGCACCGAGTTCAGGTTCTTGATCTCACATCGGGTGCCGAACGGGTCGTCGACCGAGCGCCGCACCGACACGTTGGCGTCGACCCGCATCGATCCCTCCTCCATCTTGCCGTCGGAGGCCCCCGAGGCGATGAGTACGGCCCGCAGCTCGGTGGCGTAGGCGCGGGCCTGAGCCGACGTCCGCATGTCCGGAGCGCTGACGATCTCGACCAGCGGGACTCCCGACCGGTTGTAGTCGACCAGCGAGTAGTCAGCGCCATGGATCCGTCCCGACACCCCCGAGTGGGACGTCTTGCCGGTGTCCTCTTCCATGTGGGCACGCTCGACGCCGACGACCGTGCCGTCGGGCAGCTCCAGGTGCCCGTTCACATTGATCGGCTCGTCATACTGGCTGATCTGGTAGTCCTTGGCCTGATCCGGATAGAAGTAGTTCTTGCGATGGAACGTCGACGGACGGATCTCGCAGTTGAGGGCCGTGCCGATGGCCATGGCCAGCTCGACCGCCTTTTGGTTGATGACGGGCAGTGATCCGGGCAAGCCGAGGCAGACTGGGCAGACGTTGGTGTTGGGCTCGTCGCCGAACATGTTGGGACAGCCGCAGAACAGCTTGGTCTGGGTCTTCAGCTCGCAGTGGACCTCGAGTCCTATGACCATCTCCCAGCCTGGCTTCATGGGCGTGCTCCTTTCACGAGGTAGGGCAGCGACGGGGCCGGGGCTGCCGCCTCGACCACGGCCGCCACCTTCAAGATGGTCCCCTCCGACAGGTTCGGGCCGAGCAGCTGGATCCCGATGGGCAGCCCGTCGTCACCGGTGCCGAAGGGCACGCTGACGGCCGGATGGCCGGCCAGGTTGGTTGGGATGGTGCACACGTCGGACAGGTACATGGTGAGGGGATCACCCGTCTTTGCTCCGAGTGGGAAGGCGGTTGTCGGAGCGGTCGGGCCGAGTAGCACGTCACACCGCTCATAGGCAGTGGTGAAGCCCTCGATGATCTTGGTACGAACCCGGAGAGCCTGGTTGTAATAGGCGTCCATGTAGCCCGCCGACAGCACGTAGGTCCCGAGCATGATCCGACGCTTGACCTCGGCCCCGAAGCCGGCCGACCGGGTGGCCGTGTTCATGGTGGCGGTGTCCGGTGCCTCCACCCTCAGCCCGTAGCGCACGCCGTCATAGCGGGCCAGGTTCGACGATGCCTCCCCCGGGGCGATCAGGTAGTAGGCGGACAGGCCGAGGGCGACCTCTGGGACCGACACCTCCTCGACCCGGGCACCGGCGGCGGCCAGGGCCTCGGCGGCCTGGTGGGTGCGGGCCACCACATCGGGGTCGGCACCGTCTAGGAACTCGGTCAGCACTCCGACGGTGAGCCCGTTCACCCCGTCGTCGAGCACGGAGAGCACCCGAGGGGTGGGGCGGTTGAGCGATGTCGAGTCCAAAGGATCGTGGCCGCCGATGACGTCGAACAGCAGGGCGGCATCGGCGACAGTCGTGGCGAAGGGGCCAATCTGGTCGAGGGAGCTGGCAAAAGCGATGAGTCCGTAACGCGAGACGGTGCCGTAGGTCGGCTTCATGCCCACCACCCCGCACAGGGCGGCAGGCTGGCGGATCGATCCACCGGTGTCCGACCCGAGGGCCAACGGGGCGAAACCTGCGGCTACGGCTGCGGCCGAGCCTCCGGACGAACCTCCGGGCACCCGGGTTGTGTCATGGGGGTTGCGGGTCGGGCCGAAGGCCGACGTCTCGGTGGACGAGCCCATGGCGAACTCGTCCATGTTGGTCTTGCCCACGACCACGGCTCCGGCCCGCCGCAAGCGGGT
>Ga0182030_10027714_pt1 | contig 10172 bp, 8 predicted proteins | sample 812S3MmetaG_FD_121299 | JGI IMG/M metagenome (GOLD analysis project Ga0182030, IMG submission 121299) | Permafrost microbial communities from Stordalen Mire, Sweden - 812S3M metaG (Illumina Assembly) | ecosystem: Environmental > Terrestrial > Soil > Wetlands > Permafrost | place: Sweden... | reverse complement strand
ATCCAAGTGGGTGGGTCACTCCTCGAAATCGACGAGTTCAGGTAGCGGGTCCAACCTGCGAACATTAGTCGCCAAGACACTTGCCTCGCTGCTTGAAACAGTTATTAGCGCTGTAGGTTGCTTCTATCTGTTTCTACTTTTTTGCCTGTTTTATAAGGCTCGTGCTGCTCTCATTTTGACCGCGCTGTTCGCCTTCGCGACCTTCTATGCCGCATATTTCCGGTCGGCTTGGGATGTTTTGCCCGCGTGTAATGCAGTAATCATTCTGCTTTATTATTCCGCGAGGCTGATTCTCACGCCTGCGATCCGCACTTCGGACGCTGTTCGAGTCGCGTTGTGGTTTGGCATTGCGTGCATGTTCAGGCTCTCTTTGGCGCCGTTTCTAGGCCTCGGACTCTTGATCCTGCTTTGGGGAGCCGGAGAGAGGGTGAGCCGTAATGCGGTTCTGGCTGCCGCTGCTACGATTATCGCCATTTTTGCTCCCATTCTGATCTTCAACGCAATCCGTACCGGATCTCCGCTGCGGCCGGCAAACACTCTGCCCCAGTTTCAGGATCAAACCAGTCTAGATGGCAGTTTGGTGAAAGGCATGTTTGGGCTGTTGCTGTCCCCCAACCATGGATTGTTTGTCTATTGCCCGATAGTGCTTTTGCTCATTCTGCTGCCCTGGTATTGGAGGCTGATGCCGCCTGGCGTAAAGTCGCTTCCGGGGGCCTATCTTCTGCCGGCATTCCTTTACTATTTGATGATTGCGAAGATGCGTAACTGGGGAGCTGCTGGATGGGGACCACGGTATCTGCTACCGTGGCTTCCAATTCTCTTTCTGGGCGTAGGAGCGATTACATATCGTCTTTGGTTTCAATCGCGAATTCAACGCGTTCTGCTGGTTTCACTTTGCTTCGTAGCGCTTCTCCTATCCGTTCCAACGCTGCTCGTCGATCACAGCCATGCGGTGCTGAAACCCACTGACTCTTTTGGCGAGACGAGTGCGTACCCAACCCCCCACATTGCCGTGTGGGAAAACCTGCTGATTGGACTGCGTGGACAGCCGCTGCCGGCTCGAGCCGATTTGGGAACCGATGAGGTATCTAAGCTATCGACTGTTTTTCCGGATCTTCTTATCGGGCGGGTGTATCAAGTTTTGGCAGTTCGATCAAAGGCGGCTGCGAAGATTCTCCTGTTGGTATACCTAAGCGCCCTTGGATTTACGGCGTATCTATTATGGTCTTCAGTGGATAGAGGCGAGGTATCGGTGGCCACCTCTTCAGAAGAGGCTACATACCGTTAGGTTTATGATCCACCGTGCAGAAGACTTATGAAAGAAAGTCATAAGATCAAAGAGTTGATCGCGCCGGATAGTAATTGCAGAATCAATGGCCGGCCACTACCAGAAGCCGATCAGTAGGTTAGAGAGCCCAATGCTAGTTTGCCTATATGAAGACCGTCCGAATCAGGTAGCAGGCCTGAAGATTCTATTGCTCACTTTGGAGCGATATTGTCCTTCCTGGCCCATTCGACTTCGATTTCCGGGAATCTCAGATTCGTTTCGGAATTGGTTGAAACGGTTTTCGGGTGTCAGTCTAGACGAAGAACGATTGTCGTTATCGGGCAGCTACAACGTTAAGCCCTGGATTCTGCTGGAAGGGCTGAACAGCGGAGCAGACGCGTGCCTCTGGCTTGACACCGACGTCTTCGTCAACGGAAGTCTCGACTTCATTGCAACCGTGCCACCTGAGACGATCGTCGTTACGCAGGATCCGTGGGAGTACTCGGATGGGTCGACACATCGCTGTGGCACCTGGGGCTTAGTCGCAGGGAGATCTTTGCCCGGTCCCCTCAATAGCGCAGCAGTTCGTGTGACTCGATATCACAAGGACCTTCTAGAGGCATGGCAACGCATTGTCAGCAACGAAATCTATCTGATTGAGCAAGCCAAGCCGGTCAAAGAGCGGAACCAACATCTTTTGGGCGATCAGGATGCCATCAGCGCTTTGCTGGCGTCGAACGAGTTCAGCTTTATCCCGGTAAAGCGGTTGAAGCATTCCACCGAGATATTGCAACACCACGGCGCCGGGGCTTATGGCCCATTACAACGGTGGTCAAATCTGATCCACGGAATGCCGCCACTTATTCACGCCATGGGAACGGTAAAACCCTGGAAGATGCCGGAGCGTCCGGACTTTTTTCGTTCGCCGCGGGATTACTACGAACGCACTTATCTTGAACTGTCGCCATATGTGCACTCAGCCAGGCAGTATCGTTCCGAGCTGGATGAAGAAGTGGGCTGGCTCGATACTCGCACCTTCGCCGGTATGGTTGGAACAGTCACGGCGTTTAACCGGCCTGCGCTTAAGGGCCTGATTCAGGCTACGTTGCATCGTGTCCGATGGAACAAGTGATTTCGAAGGCAAAGTTGGGCTGGGCTTGAAAGCACAGGAATATGATCGTAGGAAAATGGGAAATCTATGGGGACATCCCTGAACATCAAGCTTCGAAATAAGGTTCAATTTCCGCTGCGCTATGCAATGGATTCGATGCGGCTCCGCTTGCGTGTCGAAGCTTCCGGGATTACGCGTATTTTGATTGCGAGCGACGGCGCTGCTTTTACCAGTGAGCAGCAATTTGCGCCGCTGTTGGCCAATAGGAGTCGTATCGCGGATGAACTTGGTGTTGTTTTCAACCAGCGGTCAATTGACGATGTTCTCGCTGCCGGAAGCGCCTTCGAAAAATACAATGCGGTGTTTGCGAAGCTGTCTTTTTTGACGTCCGCAGATGAGGCACTGAAGAAGATTGCTCGACTGCGGCGCCAGTTGGCGCCGGGGGTTAGACTCGTCTACTTCGACGGCGACGATGATCTGTGTGTCCAGTGGGGTGAGCTGCTGGAGTCAGTGGACCTGTATGTCAAAAAGCATGTCTTCGCAGATTCGACACAGTACCGAAAGGAATTTGCGGGGAAGAGCAATCTCACAGATTATGTGGCTCGGGTCTCGGGACGATCTTTCGCAGACAATCCCATTCCTCACTCGGGTACGGTATCGGACCGGCAAGTTGGCAAGATATTTGCAGCCTATAACATTGCGTTCGACGAGAAGATTACCGATCTTTTTCGGGATACTCGTCCTGCAACGCCATCGGATAAGAGTGTGGACGTGATGTGCCGGGCCGCGTGCGCACCAGACAATTGGCTATATTCCTTGAGGGGAGGGGTCGGTGCAGCGTTGGAACCTCTCACGCGGCAGGGCTTCAAGGTTCTGTTGCCGGATCAAAGGGTGGACCAGAAAGCTTATTATGAAGAGATGCGCAGCAGCCGCATCTGTGTGAGCCCATTCGGCTACGGTGAACTCTGCTGGCGTGATTTTGAAACAGTTTTGATGGGAAGCTTGTTAGTCAAGCCTGACATGAACCATCTCCGTACTGAACCGAATATTTTTGTTCCTGGAGAGACCTATGTGCCGGTGAAATGGGATTACAGCGACCTGGCGGAGGTTTGCGCGCGCTATTTGGCAGATGACGAAGAGCGAAATCGCATCACCGCCAACGCCTATCGAGTACTTTCTGAGTACTATTCAAACTTTGATTTTCTCAAGCGCTTTTCTCAATTGCTCGCGCAGGCGGGCGTGCAACCATTTACTGAAAAATTAGCCGCGAACTTCGCAGAGGCGAGCAACTGAAATCATGGTTTATGACTACCTGGTGGTTGGCTGTGGCTTTTTTGGTTCGGTCTTTGCGCAGCAGGCTCGCGAAAATAACAAAAGCGTTCTCATCATCGAGAGCCGTCCTCACATTGGAGGTAATTGCTACACCTACGAATATGAGGACACCGGCATCTCGGTGCACGCATACGGTTCGCACATCTTTCATTGTTCGGACGAAGACACGTGGAAGTACATCAATCGATTTACGGAGTTCAACCGGCACCAGCATCGTGTACTGACGACACACCGTGGCAAAGTGTACTCAATGCCCATCAATCTGGGCACGATTAACGCCTTCTTTGGCACTGACCTGCGCCCTGACCAGGTTGCTGGCTTTCTGGAGACGCAGAGAACTGTCAACGGTAAGCCGGCGAATCTCGAGGAGCAGGCGATCAGCCTCATCGGTCGTCCATTGTACGAGGCTTTCATTCGCGGATACACGAAGAAGCAATGGGGTTGCGACCCAAGAGAGTTGCCGGCCAGCATCATTACTCGCTTACCGGTGCGCGATTCTTATCATGACGCCTACTTCAATGACAGATATCAGGGAATTCCATTGGGAGGCTATACCCCGATTTTCGAGCGGATGTTAGATGGAATTCCAGTCGAACTCGGAGTAGATTTTTTCGATGATCGCCAGGTCTGGGAGAAGAAGGCACGCAAGATTGTTTATACCGGTCCGATCGATCGCTATTTTGATTATTGTTATGGGCACCTGAATTGGCGATCGGTTCGATTCGAGCTCGAACGGGTTCAATCGTCGGATTATCAGGGCGTCTCTGTGATGAACTATGCCGACGAAGATACGCCTTTTACGCGCATTCACGAACCGAAGCATCTTCATCTGGAAAGGCCATGGAACCGTAAGGCATCGGTGATTATGCGTGAGTACTCGTGCATTGATCCCGAACACCCCTATTACCCGGTGAATTTTAGCTCAGACCGCGAGATGTATGAGAAGTACGCGGAATTGCAACGCGAGCGGCCGAGCGTGATCTTTGGCGGCAGGCTTGCCCGCTATAAGTACTACGATATGCACCAGGTGATTGCGGGAGCACTTGCGGAGGCCGGCAGAGAACTGACCGGCGCTTAATGAATATGTCGCGCTAAGGGCGCGACAGCATCAATTTGGCTCTGCGGAACCAAGCGTAAGCCTCTTACGAGGCCACCTATGATCGGAAGGTTATGAAACGGCCCCTGATTGTCTGTTGCTCCCCCTACTATGGGGAAGGTTGGCGAAGGCTCGGCCCTGAAGTTACGGGAGACGGAGTCGACTGGGTTTTTGTCGATGATCGGCCTCTCAATTTCTGGGACAAGCTGACACGTCGCCCCATGCTCCGCGCCTGCCTGCAGGCAGTCATGCGGGCCTCCAGAGGTCATGCCAGGCTGCTGATAACGCAGGATCCACGCGCAACGTTCTTGTGTGCGCTGTTTTGTCGCATTCTATTCATTCGTGTTGATCACTACGTTTTTTCGTTCAACTTCCCCGAGCTTCCTACGGGCATTCGGCATCGTCTCATGCGCTACGCCTTCAGGCAGATCAAGCAGTTCTCGGTTCACTCTTCCATGGAACGAGATTTGTATAGCCGGTATTTCGATATTCCGAAGGAAAAGATTCGCCTCCGACTTTGGAGTATTGGTGTACCTGACGTCTCACCTGACTATCCATTGGAGGATGGACGATACATAGCGTCGATTGGAGGCAATGGGCGGGATTATCGAACACTGATCCAGGCAGCCAAGGGATTACCGGAGATCCCGTTTGTCCTGGTGGTTCGTCCTGAGAGTCTCATCGGTTTGGAAGTTCCGAAGAATGTGAAGGCGATTGTAAATGCCCCGTTTGAGCAAGCGATGAATATCATGAAGTATTCTGCGTTCACGGTCTTGCCATTGTCCGGGTCGACGGTACCGTGCGGCCACGTAACACTTGTGTGCGCCATGCACCTTGCCAAGACTGTAGTCGCAACGGATTCGGCCGGTATCTACGACTATGTTCGCTCGGGGTATAACGGGCTGCTATCTGAGCCGTTCTCGCCAGATGACATGGTCAAGGTTATTGCCAAGCTCTGGGCTGATCCAGATCAGGTCGCCAGATTGGGCGAAAATAACCATCGATTTGGAGCTGAGTATTGCAACCTGGACAGAATGCAATCCGACTTGGCCGCGGTGCTGACGCATTGGGGCATTCCGTTAACTCCAGGAGCCACCCCGGCCGAAGCTTTTCAAAGCTCCGATGTCGCCTAGGACGCACCCAGTTATCCAACTGGAAACGATGCAGCTCTTTAGAAAATGCCGTAGGCTGAATTTATGAGCGTGCTGGTATTGGTGCCGTGCCTCGTTTGCCTGTTCTTCCTGATACGCGGGCGGGCGGAGACAGCATTTCTCTCGGTCTATCTGCCCATCGTCATCCTGTTTCCCCAGGCGTTCTCGATACGCCTTCCGCATCTGCCCGACACGTCGATTGCCGAGCTAACGCTATTTCCATTGGGCATGGTGGCTTTCTATCGTCTTATAAAGCAAGGCCGCCCGGTGCCCATGGATTTCCTGGTTGGCTCGTTTTTGATCAGCTTGACCTTCACCGAGGTACTGAACGAGCACGTTGTCAAAGATGGCATTTTTATAGCGGGGCTTTCCTTCAACTCCTTCTTTCTGCCGTATGCCATCGGTCGGACGATGATTGAGCCCGGGCTCCGTTTAGCGACTGTAAAGCGCCTTGTGCTCTTATTTCTTCTGCTGGGTCTGCCCGGTATCTTCGAATGGCGAATGGGACATAATCTGTATGGTCCTTTGGGAAAGTACTTCGGCGTCGCAATGTCGCAAAGTATACAAATCCGAGGAGGACGCGGGAGGTTTTCGGCGGCGTTTACCGATTCGGAGATAGCCGGCATTGCGGTTGGAATGATCGCCACACTCAATGCGTGGCTGGTGTATCTCAGGCGGACGCGATCTTGGGAAAACCCCGGCAAACTATTTTCTGTGCTTGAGAAATACCACATCGCCGGCTTTCTTCTGCTGCTTTACGTGTTCCTTACGCAGTCTCGCGGGCCGGAACTAGCTTTAGCTGTTGGATTTCTTATTCTGCAGATTCCAAGATTCAAGAACACAAGACTTGCAAGCGCGGTCGTTGCGATACTGATCGTACTGGGAGCCATCGGAGCATACCGGTATTTCACTGAAACCACGGACCTGGCCATAACTCAAGGGATTCAGAGCGAACAACAGGGAAGTGCGCTGTACAGGCGCCGCATGCTTGAACTTTTTCAGCCTGTTCTGGATCAGGGAGGCTGGTTGGGCTGGGGCTATAAGTCGATACCCCGCGCCGAGGGGTTAGGAAACCTCAGTAACGGCGTGCAATCTATTGACAATGAGTTCCTGTACGTGAACCTCGCCCAAGGGAGGCTTGGCTGGCTCTTATTTTTAGCGATCGCAGCCGAGAGTGTCAGGACCTTGGCACTCCGTTCCTGGAGACTGGTTGCCCCAGAAGATCGGTCCTTTACTTTCAGCATGTTAGCCGCGATGGCCGTTCTCTGGATTGCTCTTGCAACTGTTTATATGGGCGACCGACTGCCCCAAATTGCATTCCTATTGATTGGCTGGAGTCAATCAATTGAGGCAGGCTTCTCGTCGCAGCGTGCGGTCATCCCTGAGACAGCTGCAATGGGCAAATTTGCTTTCAGGCGGGTCCTCCATTAGACAGGCAATGCGTTTTCCTTGCGCAACTTTCAACCTACGTTGATTCATCCGCTTGTCCTAGATCGTCGGCTCGATCTTTGACGGCGGTCCTTGAAGTCCAGAATGGTACTCTGATGGCGCAGATACTAAGACCTGCAGGTGAAGCGGATATCGCGACTCATCCCACCGGTATGCGTGCCGTTTTGCGTCTATTTGCAGAGAAGGACTCTGATCTGAGAATCACTGAAGAAGTTAGCTCGGCCGTGTTGACGCGTGCTCCAAGTGAAGTCGAGGCGACGCGGTCTACCAGCCTTCCGAAAGGCAGCCCGTCCGTTCATCTCGATGCGCTGCGCGGGCTTGCGGCTTTTTCGGTTTTGCTCGCTCATTGGCGCGACGCCTTTTTTGTTGATTACCCGATGGTTCCACGGCATAACCCGCTGGTGAGCATTGCCTATGTGGTAACCGGAATGGGTCATCAGTGGGTGATCGTTTTCTTTGTGATGAGCGGCTATTTGGTAGGGGGAAGTGTTCTGCGCTCGGTGAAATCAGGCCGCTGGTCCTGGCGCGGTTATATGTTGACCCGGCTGACTCGGCTTTACATCGTGCTGCTGCCCGCGTTGTTGGTCGGCGGGGCGATTGACTGGGCAGGGATGCACCTTCGAGGCGCACACGCTCTCTACAGTGGCCAGTCAGGTATGCACGCGCTTTCGGTGAATGTCTACTCCACTTTGACCTGGCCGATCTTGCTGGGAAACTCCTTGTTCCTGCAAACCATTGCGTTGCCGGGCATGGGCGGACGGGAGTTTCCTATATTTGGATCAAACGGCCCTTTGTGGAGTTTGAGCAACGAGTTTTGGTACTACATAGCATTTCCGTTGCTGGTTTTGCTCGTCGCCAAAGGGTGGTCGTGGTGGACTCGCGCAGTTTATTCCGTCGCCATTCTGGCTTGGGGATGGTTTGTCGGAGCAACGATCGCGTCTCTCGGTATTGCATGGTTGATGGGCGTGATAATTACTGTTCTTCCGCCTTTTCCGGCGAGCCGGTCATGGACGCGCGGTCTTGCGATGTTCTTTGCGATGGCGGTTGTCCTCTGTGGGCTGGCATTTGGCAAGGCACACGATTATCTTCCTGCCAACCTGATGCTCGGATCGGCGGTGACCTTCTTGATATGGGTGACTTTATACTGCGCAACGGCTCCGCTACCGGTTCTGTATGTGAGAGTAGCGCAACGTGCAGCCCGCAGTTCCTACACGCTGTACCTTGTCCACCTGCCGATGCTGATCTTCCTCAAAGCGTTCTTCCACCTGCCCCGTACAATTCCGAACTGGCATAATTGTCTTATCGCCACAGTGGTGTTAGTGGGAATTCTTATATATGCGCAGATTGTTTATGAATTTTTCGAAAAGAACACGGATCGGGTGCGGGACTGGATCAAGCCTTATGTGATGGGCAGGAGAAGGGCTTGACCACTGGTAAGAGGTTTTGTCTAAGGAACGTTCCGGCGAATCGTGTGGACACTCCAATATCTCTTACCTTAGGGTTTTTTAGTATTGGGGCATGTTACTGCTAGCGACATCGCACAGCAAACTAAGTTGAAAATTAAGTTCGGCTAGGGATCGGGGTCTCAATGAAACGTATCGCTCGACTGGATGGCGTGCGAGCCGTAGCCTTTCTTACGATTTTTGTGCACCATGGCTTCGATATACCCCATCTTTGGGCCGGAGTCGATATTTTCTTTGTCCTTTCAGGTTTCTTGATCACTTCAATCTTGATGGATAGCAGAGGCAAGGAAGGTGCTTGGGTTCGTTTCTATGAGCGGCGTGCTCTCCGCATACTGCCCCCTTATCTGGTGTTCTTGTTGCACGCTACGTTTTTCCTTCATCTTCACTGGGACGGGAAGGTACTTTGGTACGCTCTCTTCGCTATGAACTTTGCCGAGGTTTTCAAGGTGGGGGTTCCAGGTCTTGGCATCTTGTGGTCCTTGGCGGTCGAGGAGCAGTTCTATCTTTTTTGGCCTTTCGTGGCGCTTCGCTTTTCGCCTCGGATTGTCCTAAGATTTGCCGTCGCTCTCGTGGTCCTCGCCCCTATCCTGCGGGGCGCTGCGACACCTTTCCTTCAAGATCACTCCGCGATCTATTACCTCATGCCATTCCGCATGGACCTGCTAGCTTCAGGCGCGATATTGGCGGTTTTGTGGCTCGAACCCGGGGAGCTGTTTCGATGGCGACGTTGGGGACTTCTCCTCATGGTCGCGGGTCTGACTGTACTCATTGTCTGCGTCCGTGTCTTTCACGATTTCCACGCTGAAGGGAACACGGTCATCTTTAATGTTTTCGGTTATTCACTGATCTGCTGTATTGCTACAGGTCTCCTGGCCTTTACTCTTGGGTCGGATCGGGGATGGTGGATGCGGTTGATGACCTGGAAACCGGTCCGTTGGATCGGACTCGTCAGCTACACAAGTTATCTGGTGCACACAGGAGCGCTCGCCCTCATCAATCCGTCATCTTCGCTACTATTGAACCGCTTTCTGGCGCTCACTTTTGTAATAGCGTATGCATCCTTATCCTGGTTCATTCTCGAGAAGCCAATTCTGCAATTGAGGCCCTCCGCGTGGTTGAGTTTGCGCAAGAAGCAAGTGGCCTAGAGCCGGACAAGCCTAGAGCCACGAAATCTGCAAAGGTGCACGAATGTGACGGAGCGAACAGATTGGCACGCATCAAGTGGTCTGCTTCCGGTTGCGATATCATTTCTGGAATGATTCGATCGTCGCCGCTGAGGATTGGGAGCTGGATGGTCGCCATT
>Ga0182030_10027713_pt1 | contig 10172 bp, 2 predicted proteins | sample 812S3MmetaG_FD_121299 | JGI IMG/M metagenome (GOLD analysis project Ga0182030, IMG submission 121299) | Permafrost microbial communities from Stordalen Mire, Sweden - 812S3M metaG (Illumina Assembly) | ecosystem: Environmental > Terrestrial > Soil > Wetlands > Permafrost | place: Sweden... | reverse complement strand
TCAGTCTGCCACTGATAGAAAAGCGTTCCAGTGCCAAGCGCACTCTCCGTCAAGTTTAACGTCTGGCCGATATATACGGTGCTCTTCGGTGAAACCACCGGCGTGTTGGCGGTCGGCGCGTTGGCAAACATTCCCAGGTCAAACACGGCGTCATAACTGTGGCTGCTGCCAAAAGTCATGGTGCCGCCTGCGGTAGGAATCAATGCAATTTCACCGCCCGCATAGAAATTAGGCTCGGCCACAGCCATGGCGCACCAGCCACCAGTCGTGGAAGGAAGCCTGCTGATGGAATACGCGTAAGTTGAATTGGCGGCCAGGGAAAGCGACAGGCCGTTCCACTTTAACCAATCGCCGTCGGTGAATCCCGGGTTGAGGTTGGTATAGCTCTGGATCAATGTCGCCGTGCTGCCGGACACCGAGTAAATGCGCAGATAGTAATTGGTCGTGGTTGAAGGCGTGCCGTAACCGCCGCCGGAATCCAGACCAGCAGTCCTTACTGCCAAGGCGACCAAATTGGCTGAATTGGCCCCCGTCGTGAAAGTCTGGCCGGGCGGAGCAGAATTATCGGCATAATAGTTCAAACCGTCAGGTTTGCCGGTGGAGGTGGTCGCCGCCGTGTTGCCATTGGTGCTCAACTGCGAGATGTCATTCGGCCCCGGCGTCGGGTTGGCCGGGCCAATGTCCGTCAGCGTCACTTGTGCGCCGGCAACTCCCGCAAAGCCGGTGATGATTAGCACCAGAACCGCAATAAAAGGCCGCTGGAATTTCGCGGTGGCGGCTTTGGCTGCGGTGCTCACCGGGACAATCCAGGGCGCGGGACAACGGGACAATTTGAATTTCATAAATAAATTTTAATCTGTGACGGCAGCGTGCTCATAGTTCTGGTTCCAAAATTGATATAGGACATAAGTTCTGGATAAAATCATTCAAATGACAGTAATTCTATTGTTGAACTATACGGCAAATTTAACACTCCCTAGGCGGAATCATCTGTGAGTCTCTTGTGACATTGACCTCACTACTTATCGTGGCCGTTTGATGTGTTATCAGCCCGTTCTCGGTCACGACAGTAAAACTACTCCGGACTGCCTTGTAGCGGCTAGGCGGCAAATTGTGGACTAATTTGAACTCCCTTGAAAAATATAACGGATCATGATATCCCAGCACCGCCGCTACCTCCTTTACCCTCGCTGAGGTTGACTCAAGCAATCGGCAGGCATGGCTCATCCTTAATCGAGTGAAATAATACATCGGACTGCACCCCATCCGTTGTTTGAATAATGCGAAGTAATGAGATGCGGACATATCCACCATTGCTGTGATTGTTGACAACTGTAGCGGACGGTTGATGTGTTTCATCATGTAGGCGATACTGCGCTCAATCCTTTCATCGCCGCCATTGCTGAGCGACCCAGTTAATTGTAATTGTAAGTTCATTTTTAAATCGGTTAACACATTTGATTTCTGGCTATTAGGGATTGGTTTTTATATGGTGCCTTGGTCTGGGTCCAGGTTTGGGTGGATTCGGCATGAACCGTAGCCAGCCAACCGCAAACCACCATCAACAGCCATGCAGCTTGGCGAATGGCATAGGAGGTTATTTTTATAAGAGCAAAGTTGCCTAAATTGTTCACGGGTTGTAAATGGGAAGTTGCCTCGTCGCGAAAACTGTGGGCTTTGGTGTTTCGGCCCCAACCGCTTTAATCAGCAGATTGTCGAAACAGGCAGTATTTCGGGTTTTGCTGTCGCCGGTGACGAGGCCGGCCATGCCGTGAGAATGGAGACTGTTCGTTACGGACAAAACTTGCACGCCATCCACGAAGCCGGTGATGGAGGTGCCGGCGAATTGCAGCTTCACATTGTGCCATTGATCGCCGATAAAATTTTTGACGTTGCCGGCGATCATTGATTTTTCGCCACGATCGCCCGAGTTGCCGGCGGCCCGCAACGCTTCCTGATGCTCTTTGTCGCCCAGTTCTGCTTCGCCGGCTTTGCCATTGATGGCGACCAGCGCGTAAGCGCCGTCCGCAGCGAGCCGCAAATAATATCCCTTCGGCGCGCAGCCGTAACCATCGCCGACGTTGTGGACGCGGCCCAACACGCCAGCCCAGCCGCCGCCGTCCAGCAAAATGTCCGCGCTGACTTCGTAGTCCTGCCAGTATTCATCGCCGATGATCGTGTAAGGCATCCATTCGGGCGCCCAGCTTTGCGGCGGTCGCGCAAGAACCTGGCGGAGACATTTTCCGGCTTTATCCGGGCGGTCCGCGATTTCAAAAACGCCAGCGATATCCGCCGTGTAATGCGGCAAATAACCGAATTGTTTTGGCGAAGTATATTCTTCAAACGTTTCGTAATACGGAAACGGAAATATCTGCTCGGCGGGAATATTCTTAAACGAACCTTTCTGCTGGCCGGTCGTCGTGGAAATGGAATAGAGCGCATCCGGTTCTAGTGCGATGGTGAAAGTGCCGTGAACCGGTTTGATGTCAGCTTGCCGGACAAATTGTTCTTCCGCGTCGCTGCGCCACACGCAAAGTTTGCCGGTGGACAGGCCGCCGCCGATTTTGAAGGTGATGTTCTGAACGAACTTCGCGCCTTTGGTTTCAAAAATCACGCTGTAATCCTTGCCCGGCGATTTCAACGTAACGAACGAGCCGCCATCCGTGAGTTTATCGCAGCCGCCGTTAAGATACGTCCAGCCGGCTTTTGAGAACTGGCCGTAATGCGCGTAGCCCCACAAAACTTCGCGGGTGCGATAGGATCCACTCCACGGCGAATGGGCGATCATCGCGGCGGGATCTTCCGAATACGGCTCCACCGGATACACCGACCCAACCAGATACCAGTTCACAATTTTGGTCACACCGCTGACGAGAAAATTGTCATTGAACGCCTTCACGAGGCTGATCTCGCAGTCAAAACCCTTTTTATAAACGTGTTCCTCGCTGTTCCAAATTGGCTTGTTGAATTCTTGAGCCAGCTTCAAAACATCCGGCGGTGTCGGCATGTCCGCCATGGTGTGATTGCTGAGAATGGCCACGGCTTTGCGCAACGCCAGATCGTTGGTCATGTGTCGTGTCCAGTCGAACTTGGTTTTGTCCCAGTTATCGAAGCCATGAATCGGGACTTTTTCCAACCCGTGGACGTCGAGTGTGGCACGGAGTTTTTTGGCAAAATCCTCGTTGACGCCTCTTTCATTGCGGCAGCCGATGGCCTCCAAATCCAGGCCGTAAACCGATTTCAATCCTTGAATCCATTTGACATAATAATCGCACATGTCCTGCGACCAGAAATTGCCGCTGCCCACCCAGCCGGGACAACCCCAAGCGCAGGCGTCAAGCGTGAGGTCGGGATTGCGTTTCTTGGCCTCGCGCATCAGCCACCACTCGTAGCCGCGACTGAAATTCAAGTCGTCCCGCGTGTGCATGTGGCTCGGCTCGGCTCCTTGCGTGGAATTGCCGTCGCCGGGAACCTCCACCAGCAGCGCGCTCATGGACGCGCCGAACTTGGGCTTGAAAAGCAGATCCAAAATCTGGCTGCGCTGCGGTTCGGGATAATCTTTCAACAAAACCGACGTCGCGCCGCCGCCGCTCACCGCGCCGATGCCGTCAAAACGCTTCCCGCCGGCATCGCCGCGAAGATCAACGGATTGATCCGCGAATGCGGGTGGCAAAAAACCACAGAGGCAGATTGCGATGGCGACTAGGATTTTCATGGTTTGGACAGTGTCGTCAAACCCTACCAGTCCGTCATGTCGTGAAAATTAGTTATCAAAGTTCCGTCAATCTGATTTCAAGACATTGGAGGTCAAAGCCTGACACGGTAGAAGCGATCCAAATCTGTCGCACTTGTGTTTGTGAACCACACAATGCCATTTGTCGTGGCATTGGTCCAGACAGGCGTCCAACTTGCAAGGTTTGTGGACGTTTCCAGCACATAGTTCTGTCCGTTTTGTCCTTGGAATGAAAAGCTGAACTGTCCGCCAGCCTGCGGCGCTGACACCTGAACAACAATCGGCTTAACCACAATCTCGATGGTTGCAGAGGAATTGTTGGTCGCTCCCAAATTATCCGTGGCCACCGCCGTAAGATTGTAAATGGCCGGAACGACATTGCTCCAGACCAAGCTGAACTCATTGGCGAAGCCGGTGGCCATATTCCCCAGCAAATTGGGGCCGTTGAAAAACGCCACATTCGTCACGAAACCATCAGCATCACTGGCAGAGGCGGTCAATGTAATTGTCCGTGGCTGGATGAACAATGCGTTGTTGGTTGGTAATAACCAGCTGATCACAGGCGGCACGTTGGTGAGAAAACTGGCGGTGACATTGTCCAGCAAAGACTTGTTAAGCACGGCGTTGTTGTGAGCGCACACAGCCAAGCCCACATATGCACCCGTGCCGCTCATGGGAATGTTCGTGGCCGTGCCGATCTGGCTCCAAGAGTTTCCATCAGGCGACCAATAGGCCCTAAAAGTGGCATTCGTGCGTGTCAAACGAACCCAGTTCGGCGCGGTCTGTCCGGCAACGTTGGCAACATAAGTCGAACCGGCGTTGTTGGTGCGGAAAAGGAACTCGATGCCGGCACTCGGTTCCACATCCACCAGCGCCTGGGCGGAATTTGCAGCAAGCGATGCGCGGATCATCACGGCGGCTTTGGCATTGCCCGAGGTGTTTTGCACGCTCAAGATCCGGGCGCGAATGTCGCAGTTAGTGCTGACCGGGACGTAAATATAAACAAACTGAAACGCGTCGTTTGTCCCCCAGATATCGGCACCGGATCCGGACACGGTGAACTGTCCGTTGCAGTAGCTGGCACTGCCTGGGAAGCCTACCGCGCCAACATCGGCGCTCATAAACTGCGGCGGGAGCGGACCCGGCACTTCGGCGTTGGCTTCTGGGGAGTTGAGGCTTTCATTACCGGTGTTGGTGATGGTAACCACATAATAATAATCCTGGCAGGTTGCCACGCTGGCGTCGGTGAAATTGGTGGCGGACAGCGATGAGGCAATCATGGCGTAAGGTCCACCGGTAACAAAAGATCGCTTGAGGTTGTAATTGGAGCCGGGTGAGCCAATCCAGCTGACAACAATCTGACCGTTGGTGGCGGCAGCCGTCACGCTGGCTACAATCGCCGCCGGCGTGGCGCTGACTTCCGTCGAATATGGACTGGGGCTGTTCCCATTGGCGGTAACGACATAATAATAAGTTGTCAGGTTGGTGACGGCGTGGTCGGTATAACCCAGATTTACGCCTCCGATATTTCCGGTGACTAGTATGTAAGGACCACCGCTGGTCGTGGCCCGCCAGAGGTTGTAAGTGATCGCGTCCGGCACGATGTCCCAACTGACTGTCACCCGCGAATTTCCCCCGACAGCCGACACTCCGGTGGGAGCAGCCGGCGGCGGCAGACTGGTCGCCTCCGTGATGGTGACGTTGGTCAGGACCAAACCGGCGGAAGTTGCTGTTAAGGTAATCAAGCCAGGTTCAGGCGTTGACTGAACGATGACTTCACCCAGGCCGTTGAATATGGCGCGCTGATTACTACCCTTGTCCGCTTCATGCGAACTGGGGTTGCCATTGCCGACTCCAAGAATGGCACCACCGGCGCTGATCGAAAAATTAATTTCGTTGGTTGCGGTCGGCACAATGTTTCCCTGCGCGTCTAGAACGGCCACCGTCACAACCGAAACATCGCGACCATCAGCCAGGATGGTGCTGCGGTCCGGCCAGAGCGCGATCTGCGCGGGTGCACTCGTGGTGACCACAGTGTTGGTGATGACGGCAATGCCATAGTTGTAGCCGATGGCCTGAAGCGTTCCGGCCGTGAAACCTACATTGTCCCATTCGACATGGCTCTGAGCATTGAGCAACTGCCGTCCCAAACTGACGCCGTTGGTGAACAACTCCACCGCCTGGCAATTGCCGAAGGCCCAGACGTTGATGGGCTGCCCCGGCGCGAGCCAGTTCCAGTGCGGGAAGACGTGCAGCACGGGCTTGAGCGTCCAGTTGGCCTGATAATAATAGAAATTGTCTTTGGGAAAACCGCAGGTGTCCAGTGTGCCAAAATGCGAGTTGATGCAGGGCCAGCCGTAGGGCGTCGGTTCGCCGCGATAATCGAAGCCCGTCCAGGAAAATCCTCCAGAAGACCATGGCCGGGCATCGTAATAAGACCACCAAGCTTCGGCCGTCTCTCCCCAATTTACCGCGCTATTCTCGATGTCATAACCCCAGACATAGCCGTTCATCATATCATTCGTATAAATTCCACGATCGCTGACCAAGCTGGACGTTTCCGTGCCGATGATGGGCCAGCCCGGATTGCCGGAATGGAAAGTATCCTGTTGGCCCAACTGATAATTGAAGCCATTGACATCCAAAACCGAGCTAAAGCCACTGCCCCAGGAATTCAGGGCCGCAGTGCATAAGCGCGTGGAGTCCATTGAATGCACCACGTTCTGCATCACCTGAATGATCGAAGCGCCAGTGGTCGTGCCTTGGAGGGGTTCCTCATTGCACAGCGACCACATGAACACCGAGGGATGATTCCGGTCGCGGCGGATTTGACGGCTCAATTCGCTCAACGGCTCCGCGTTGGTCCCCAGCCGGCGGTTTTCATCCAGCACCAACATGCCCAACTGATCGCAGGCGTCGAGCAATTCCTTCGTCGGCTCGTTGTGAGAGGTGCGATAGGCGTTGCAGCCCATCTCTTTCAACCGTTCGATGCGGTAATACTGCAGACGGTCCGGCAGCGCTGAACCCACGCCGGCCATGTCCTGGTGGTTGCACATGCCCTGAATCCAAACGTGCTGGCCATTAATGAAAACGCCGTTGGTGGAATCAATCGAAACCGTCCGCACGCCAAACGGTGTGTGGTCAATGTCCGCGATGGCGTTCTGGTTGCTGACGGTGGTTTGCAGGTTGTAAAGATACGGCGTCTCCAGCGACCACAAATTGGCATTGGCCAGCGCCACCATTTGCGTCACCACCAAATCCTGTCCGGCCGGCACGCTCACCGACGAAGTGACGGTGGCAACCGGATTGCGATTGGCATCCAGAATCGTTGAAGTCAAACTGCCGTTGATGGTCGCCGTCCCGCTTTCGTTGGTGACTTCGGTCTGCACGGTGAGGATGGCATTGGAACTCACGAGCGAAGTGGTGGCGACAAACGTCCCCCATTCCGCGACGTGAACGGGATTTTCCGTCGTCAACCAGACATGACGATAAATGCCGGCACCTTCGTAGAACCAGCCCTCAAACCGGCTGGCATCCACCCGCACCACCAATACGTTTGTCCCGCCGGGATTGGCGTATTTCGTGACGTCAAAGTAAAAACTTTCGTAGCCGCTGACATTCCGACCGAGGATGTGCCCGTTTAACCACACCAAGCAGTTGCGATAAACGCCGTCAAATTCCAGCCAGAGCGCCTGGCCGGCATCAATGGCCGGCAGCGTGAAGGCATGTCGATACCAGCCATAATTGTTGGCTCCAAAATTGGAGTAGCCGACCGGTTTGAAACCGTGTCCGGTATCCGCGCCCGAATTAAAGGGCAGTTCCACCGCCCAGTCATGCGGCAGATTAAGCTGACGCCAGGCACTGTCATTGCAGTTGGTTTGCACGAAGGAAACATTCTCCCCGGCGTGCGTGGCGATGGGATCAATCCGAACAGTCTCCATGTAGCTTTCGGAGCTGGTATTGGTTGCCGAACCCACCTCACTGGCATCGAGCTTGGCCAGATCGGCGATTTCAGGATAATATGTAACATTGGTTGTCACATCCGCCGGATCACCCAGTTGAAACCGCCAGCCAGTGTCCAACGAAATCCGCTTGCGGGGAGAAGCCGTGAAACTGACCAGCGTGTTGGCGGCAATGGTATTGGGTGGGATGGACTGGTCGCGAATGCCATTGATGACGAGCGTATAGTTGCTGCCATAAGTCAACGGCGCGGTGGTGAGGATCACCGTGGAACTGTTAGCCGATAAAGCCGCACCGCTGATGGCGGGCCCGTTGGTCAAAGTGTAGTTCGCAACCGTGGTTGCGCTGCCCGCTTCCAGCACCTTGGAAAAGTCCACTTCCACGTTCGTGGTGCCAAGGCTGAAGGCGCTTAAGACCACCGGCGGATTCGTGTCGAGCGTCACCGCCAGCGTGACCGGTGCGCTGGTTACCGCGCCATAACTGTTGGTCAATATCAATTGATATGAACCAGTGTTGGTCACTGTCGAATAAAACGCCAGCGTATTGGTGTCGGCTCCGGGGATGTTATTGTATCCGCCACCGCTGTTGAACTGCCATTGCAGGTAAAGGGGCTGCGCACCGGACACACTGGCCGTGAAGGTCACCAAAGTCCCGGCGAATACCGCGTTTGTCGGCGAAACAGTGAACTGATTGATGCTCGGAACCAGGGCCGGGACCAGGCCCAAATCAAAAACTGCGTCAAACCCATGACTGCTGCCAAACTTGACGGTTCCGCCGGCCGTGGGAAAAAGCCCGATCTCGCCGCCGGCATAGGGATTGCCGCTGGCGACGGCGAGCGCCTCCCAGCCGGAGATGGAACCGGCATTGCCGAACGACCAGGCATAGGTCGCATTCGGTGCCAGCGCCAGCGCCAACCCGCTCCATTGCAACCAGTCGCCGTCGCTGAAGGTGACATTGGCCGAGATGAAAGTTTGCAGCGTTGTGACATTGCCGGCGGACACGGAATAAACGTGGAGGTAATAAGGCTGGGGTATGCCGGTGCCACTGTAAGAACCCAGCCCTGCAGTTTTTATGGACACTGACGACAATAAGTATCCAGCCGAATTGGTTCCGGTGGTAAAGGTCTGGCCCGGCTCACCGGTGGCATGGGCAGTCTGGTTGTCTGTATAATAATTCAAACCATCCGGAGTTGTTTGATTTCCTGAAGTGCTTGATTGGACAACATCAATGATCCCGGACGTTGGGGCAGCCATTCCTAAGTCCTGAAGAGTCTGTCCGTCAACTATGCCGATTAACAAAGAGATCATGACGGTCAACCCGATGGAGGTCGCAAACCGGGCAACCGCCTTTCCCCCAATTATTGCTGGTTTGCCGAAAGTGTGATGAGTGATTGTGAATTTCATTTTAACAGGACGATGTTTGATTCGTAATAAATACCGTCCACTTTGCAGTATCGGTGATGTTCGCACCTACCAGCAAAGTATCAAAGTAAGCCGTATTGCTCCTTTTCAGGTTTTCTCCGGAAAACAACCCGGCCAATCCGCATGAAAACAAATAATTAATGACGGATTACCCATAATACCCTCAATATCCCAGCAACCGGACTTCCTCAAAAATAAAGATTGAAGCTGTGCCAGCACTTTATGATGAAACGACATCAACAGATGTTGCCAACCACCTCCAAATCAGCAGACCGAGACCGTATTATCCCATACAATTAACGGCCATCAGAGCTTTTTAGATTCCAGAAAAGCAGATTTACCGAGGGAATAGACAATTCATTAGTGTAAGCCTGCGGTGTCGAATATTGGGCATTACCACCTATGGCCAATAAATTTCCCCCTTTGACATGCAGGTTGCCAAGACCTTCAAGTAAGGTGCTAGGGTAGCGAGGATCAGGTCCTGGGAAATTAGACCCATCATTGTAACAACCCTGGTCAAGATTCTGATCGGGCTCCCACATGAGCCAGCTCATAGGGTTAACTTGTGTAGCTTTCGCGGTTGAATATGCATATTGAGCATTCGCCCCCATTGGACCGCCCTTGGGGAAAAAACATGCTGATCCATTCATCACATAGGTTGACAATGTGTTCTGCCGTTTCGTCCAGTTTCCACTTAAGGACGGCGGCAAATCATTGGGGCAAATAAAAACATCGGCATTGGGAACATACGGCCAAAATGCTGACTGGGTAAGGTAATGCAAACGGTTTTGGCTCCAGCCGCTGACGACTGCGGGGTTCAGCCCTCCCACCACCGATATAACCGGGATTCCTTGGCAAGTGCCTTTGAAAAGCCAGCCAGCCGGACAGGGCGGCGAGGCATCTGTGCCCCAGTTTGGCCACACTAGAAAATCACTGAAGTCCGTGCTATACATGGTGGAAGCCAGACCCAATTGTTTCAAGTTGCCGAGACATTTTATCCGCCTGGCCTTTTCCTTCGCGCTTGCCAGGGCCGGCAGCAACATTGCGGCGAGAATGGC
>Ga0182030_10027712_pt1 | contig 10173 bp, 5 predicted proteins | sample 812S3MmetaG_FD_121299 | JGI IMG/M metagenome (GOLD analysis project Ga0182030, IMG submission 121299) | Permafrost microbial communities from Stordalen Mire, Sweden - 812S3M metaG (Illumina Assembly) | ecosystem: Environmental > Terrestrial > Soil > Wetlands > Permafrost | place: Sweden... | reverse complement strand
GTAAGACCGCGGCTTTATGTTTTCTGTTCCCTATTCCCTGTCCCCTAGTCCCTGCTGTACGTCGTCTGGCTCTTTTCACCGTGGCGCTCCAGAGCCAGCTCAATAAGCCGCGAAATAAGTTCCGTGTAGGGCACCCCGGTTGCCTCCCACAGCTTGGGAAACATGCTGATCCGGGTAAACCCCGGCATGGTGTTTACTTCGTTCAGGTAGATGCGCTTCCTGCCGTCCGGCTCCATCAGAAAATCCACGCGCGCCAATCCGGAAAGGTCGCAGGCCTTGAACGCCGCCACCGCCATCTCCCTGATCTGCTTCGCCTCGGCGCGGGTCAGGCGGGCCGGAATCACCGGCACAGACCCTTCGGAGAGATACTTGGCCTCGTAGTCGTAGAACTCCTTGCCCGGAATAATCTCGCCCACCACGCTGGCCTGCGGCGAGTCGTTGCCCAGAACGGCAACCTCCAGTTCGCGCGCCTTGGCCTTTTTGCCGCCTACCCCCTGCTCCACAATCAGCTTGCGGTCGTATTTCGCCGCCAGCGTGAGCGCCGGTCCGAGCTCCTTGCGGTCATGCGCCTTGCTGATTCCAACCGACGAGCCCAGGTTCGCCGGTTTCACAAACACCGGATACCGGAGCGCCGCCTCTATCTGCTGGATGGCCTTGCGCGGCTGCTTTTCCCACTCCGCCCTCAGCAGTGCGACGTGCTTGACGATGGGCAGGCGCGCCTGGGCGAACAAGCGCTTCATCACGTCCTTGTCCATGCCGGCTGCCGACCCCAGCACGCCCGAACCCACATAGGCAATTCCAGCCAGGTCGAACAACCCCTGGATAGTCCCATCCTCGCCGAAGGTACCGTGCAGGACCGGGAACACCACATCGAGATTCGCTGCCGGTGGATGAGCCCGGCCTTCAGCCAACTCTGGGCGAGGCTCGGCCGGCTCGGGCGCCAGCAGCGTGGGAATCCCTTCCTGCAGCAGCTTGGCTCCCGGAGTGGCTTCCGGGTCGCCGGCTCGCAACCGCTGTGCCACGGGGCTTTGGTCGCCATCCAGAAGGTGGCGCGCATCGCCGGCCGCCAGCCAGTGTCCGTCCTTGGTAATGCCGATGGGCACGACGTCGAACTTTTTGCGGTCGATTGCGTTCAAGACCGAGGCAGCCGAGAGGAGCGAAACCTCATGCTCGCCGCTGCGCCCGCCAAAGAGAATGCCTACGCGGAGTTTTTTCGTCATTGGCCCAATTCTATTCGGATATGCTTATGTGACGTTCAGATCTAGTTCCGAATTAGATACCCCTGCAGCAACGGAGATTGATTTCAGAGTGAAGGAAAGGCGAATATAAATAGGATGAGTGCCGACTTAAAGATCGATGAAATCGGCCATTGGTCCGAAATCAAGCTGGGAATCTTGGCCGAGTATGCGCGTTTGTATAACCAAGTACTGCGCAGTAATCGGCTGAAAAGCGTCTACATCGACGGCTTTGCTGGGGCTGGACATCACAAGGCAAAAGGGAGTGACCGCATAATCGAGGGAAGTCCTCTTCGGGCTCTGAAAGTGCAGCCGGCCTTTGGAGAATATCACTTCATCGATATGGACCCGATGCGGGCAGGGGCGCTCGCTGGGCTCGGAAAAGGGGCCAGTAATGTTCACGTGTATGAGGGCGATTGCAATGAAGTTCTAGTGAACAAGGTATTCCCGCAGGTGCGGTGGGACAATTTTCAGCGGGCGCTCTGCATCTTGGACCCCTACGGCTTACATCTTGACTGGCAGGTGATCCAAACCGCAGCGAATTCGAAGGTAATCGAGATATTCCTGAACTTCCCGGTCATGGACATGCAAATGAATGTGTTTTGGGCAGACCCAGAGCGGGTCGCCGAAGAAAACCGAAACCGCATGACGAGGTTTTGGGGAAATGACTCATGGAAGGATGCGGCCTACACTCCAGTTCAAGGGCTCTTCGGAGAAATGCCGGAGAAGAACCCCATTGAGACAATAACGAAAGCATTTCAGACCAGACTCAAGCAAGACGCTGGATTTGAGTATGTCCCCGACCCAATTCCCATGAAGAATACCAAGGGAGCTGTCGTTTACTATTTGTTCTTCGCGGCGCACAATCGAACGGCCCACAAAATTGTGAAATACATTTTCGATCACTACGAGAAATACGGGGAGGACCCAAATGGCTGAGCATTCAGCAATCGAATGGACAGACGCAACGTGGAACCCGGTACGCGGCTGCACAAAAATCAGCCCCGGATGCAAGCACTGCTACGCGGAAGTATTTGCCGAACGGTTTCGCGGAGTTCCGGGCCATCCGTATGAGCGTGGCTTCGACCCCCGCCTTGTCCCCGAAAAGCTGGGAGAACCGCTGCGCTGGCAGACCCCCAAGATGATCTTCGTGAATTCAATGAGCGACCTTTTCCACGACGACGTTCCAGACGAATACATTGAAGCCGTGGCCAAGGTGATGATCAGGGCAAAATGGCATACCTACCAGGTTCTGACCAAGCGTTCGGCACGAATGACAAGCCTATTGCGGGGCCGTCTCAGCTTTGCCGCCTCAGCTGCGCATATTTGGTGGGGGGTCAGCGTCGAAAACAGGAAGCAGGGACTCCCGCGGCTTCGGGACCTCCGGGAAGCGCCAGCCTCAGTAAGATTCCTTTCGGTAGAGCCTCTGCTGGAAGATCTGGGTCCGATCAATTTGAAGGGTATCCACTGGGTCATTGTGGGAGGGGAAAGCGGCCACGGTGCAAGACCTCTGAGACGGGAATGGGTCACTGAAGTTCGCGATCAATGCATCGGCGCTGGCGTGCCGTTCTTCTTCAAGCAGTGGGGAGGGGTCCGGAAGAAGCGCGCGGGCCGAGAGCTAGACGGACAAACCTACAACGGTTTCCCAACTCGCATTCAGCACCCGGTTTCTCCGTTGGCGACTGCCCTCCACTGGGCGCGAGAAATTCAAGAAGGATATCCCGGTACTGGAAGCGAGTTTTTGCCGGTCTTGGCGTAGCCATCAATCAAAGGACCTTCTTCAACCTCGACACGGATGTTCCCACCGTCGGTGACCTGGTGGCCCAACGCTTCCAGACGCGCTTCTGGCCCGTCTACGCGCTTTGCAGAGGGTTCCACGTCTGCCCTGCGGCGGCTCGCGCCCATATCCGGGGGGGCCGATTACCCTGATCCGGCGCGTGGGGTGAGTCTGAGTGCCGCTGTGAGCAAACGCTGAAACGGATGTTGGAATCTGAACGGAGTTGAATACTGTACCGCTCCGGAGCACCCGCAAGATGCAGAAGACGTACACCAAAATGGTAATTACATCAGAGTTACCGAAGCGTAGGATTGTTGTGCGCCCAGATGCGGTGGATTCGGTCTTTGGGCGGGCGCGCCGAAGGCAATTACACCGGGTTGATTGAATCGCCGGTTTCTGCCGATAGGCATAGTCAGCGACTGAGCCGGGCAATCCGGCGCTCAAGGTTGTTCTGGATGAAGAAGTGGATTTCAGCGGTGGTGATGGTTTTCGGCTGCGCTGCTGGCGCTTGGGCCGCAGCACCCTCGCCGCTCACCTCGCTTGGCGCCATCCACTTGTTGACGAACGACGAGGCCAGCCAGGCAATTCCGGTGGCTTTCGAAGCGACAGTCACCTATTTCCGCAGTTACGAAAAGACCATGTTCGTCCAGGACGGCGACGTGGCGATCTACGTACAGGCCACGACCAATGCCAAGCTGGTTCCAGGCGATCGCATCCTGATTAAAGGAACGACGCATGAGAGTTTTCGCCCTTTCGTTTTGAGCAGTGACATCACATTGCTTCACCACGGCGAGGTCCCCAAACCCATACCCGCAACCTTCGACGAGTTGATCCGCGCCGAGCACGACTGTATGGTGGTTTCCGTTCGCGCAACCGTCCGCGCCGCGGACATCACCTACAGCTCGGATGTACGCAGTATCTATCTGCAGATGGTTTCCAGCGGGGGCGCGATCGACGCAGTGGTCGACAGCGACGACCCATCTGCGCTGGAAGGCCTTCTTGACTCCGAGGTTGAAGTCGCCGGGGCTGTTTCCGGCAGGTTCGACGGCAAGATGCAGCAGACTGGAGTGCTACTTCACGCCCAGTCGTTTGCGGGTGTGAAGATTCTGAAGCAAGCGAGCGTTAGTCCGTTGTCCCTCCCGATTACTCCGATGGATCAGGTGCTGACCGCGTATCACGTGGAGGTGCGATCCCAACGAGTCAGGGTGCATGGAACCATCACTTACTACCAGCCCGGTTCCGCGATTGTGCTGCAGAGCGGCGTAAGGAGCCTGTGGATCCAAACGCGTTCAATTGCCCCGCTGCACATCGGCGACGTGGCGGACGTAACGGGTTTTCCCGGCCTTCATGACGGCTTCCTGACCCTTACTAACGGCGCAATTCAAGATACTCAGGTGCAGGCTCCTGTCACGCCGGTCAAGGCGACCTGGGGCCAACTGGTGATGAGCCGCAATGTATTCGATCTGGTCTCGATCGCGGGCCAGGTGGTGACGGAGGTCCGGGAGGCTTCCCAGGACGAGTATGTTCTGATCGCCGATGGCCAGATGTTCTCCGTAATCTACCGGCATCCGGCAGTCGGCGTCGTTTCCGGCCCCATTCCGCCCATGAAACAGATTCCGCTGGGCTCCATCATTCGCGTCACGGGCATCTGCATGCTCGACGATTCCAACCCCTTCAATGCCCAGGTGCCATTCTCGATTCTCCTGCGTTCGCCGGACGACATCGCTGTCGTCGCCGAACCTTCCTGGCTCAACATTCAGAACCTGGTTCGAATTGTCACCGTTCTGCTGGTGGTGGTGATTGCCTCGGTTTTCTGGGGCGCAACGCTCAACCGGAAAGTACGGCGCCAGACCGCCGCGCTCTCTACCCGCATTGAAGCCGAGGCCGCCCTGGAGCGGCGCATGGCCCAGATGGAGCATCGCCGAAGCCGCATCCTCGAGGACATCAACGGAGACAAGCCGCTTGTCGAGATTCTGGAAGAAATTGCGGAACTGGCTTCGTTCAGTTTGGGCGGCGCGCCTTGCTGGTGCGAGGTTTCCGATGGCGCGAGGCTGGGCAATTTTCCACCAAATGCCGAGTCGCTTCGACTTGCCCGTCAAGATATTCCCGCCCGCTCCGGACCGCCGCTGGGAGTGCTCTTTGCCGGATTCAGCCGGGATTCGGAACCCGCCGCGCCGGAAGCCGAAGCCCTTGCGGTGGCCGTGCGCCTGGCAACGCTGGCTATTGAGACGCGGAGGGTTTACTCCGATCTCATCCACCGCTCGAAGTTCGATTTGCTCACCGACATTCACAACCGCTTCTCCCTGGATAAACATCTCGACGCTCTGATTGAACAGGCCCGCGCAACCGCCGGCATCTTCGGCCTCATCTTCATTGACCTGGATGAATTCAAGCAGGTTAACGACATCTACGGACATCGTGTCGGAGACCTTTATCTGCGGGAGGTAGCCAGGAGAATGAAGCGGCAGCTTCGCTCGCAGGACATGCTGGCGCGCCTCGGCGGCGACGAATTTGCGGCTCTGGTGGCGGTGGTTCGCAACCGCGCCGAGGCGGAGGAGATCGCTCACCGCCTGGAACGCAGCTTCGACGAACCGTTCGCGGTGGAAGGGCACGTCCTGTGCGGCTCGGCGAGCGTCGGCATCGCGCTCTACCCTGAGGATGGATCCACCAAAGACAGCCTCCTCAGCACCTCCGACGCGGCGATGTACGTTGCCAAGCATACCCGGCAAAAGAGCGCGGGTGTCCCGCGGGAATCCGCGGAGCCCCGGCACACGCCCAAGAGCCGCTCATAATCCAGCCCCGGCTGAGCCTGCCTCGTCCGCGCAATCCAATTCTGCTTCCCCATCGTCCCGAGTGCTCGGTGAGCACACGCTATGCATAGGTTTGTCAGGACAACCCACACTTGATTGGAGTAGGCTCTTTCTTGATGCGGGGCTGATCGAACTTCTCCCGTTGCCGATATATGGTTTCAAGGGCCCGGAGTAAGTACGTTTTACTGGAATCCTCACGATGAGAAGCCTGATTCCCGCATTTGCGATCGTTCTTGGAACGATAATGGCTGCCGCGGCTGCGCCGCCCGCAACGCTGACCACGCTCCAGGCCATCCATTCCTTGACCAACGAGGATGCCAGACAGGCGCATCCAGTCGCCTTTCAGGCCACAGTCACTTACATTCGAGGGTACGAGTATGCGCTCTTTGTCCAGGACGGAGACGCGGCCATCTATGTGACGGTCAATCCGGATGAGAAGCTGGTTCCCGGAGATCGAATTCTGATTAAAGGAACAGTACAGCCAAGCTTTCTCCCCTATGTGCGAAGCAGCAGCATCACGTTGCTGCATCACGGCGCCGTGCCCAGGCCCCTTTCCGTAACCTACAACCAGTTGATCAACGACCCGCTGGATTGCAGGCTGGTGTCCGTCCATGCCGTGGTGCGCTCTGCCGACCTTGTGTTGAGCGCTGACCGGCCAAGCACCACGCTGGAAATGCTCTCAGACGGCGGAAGCATTGAAGCGGTGGTGAATAACTCGAGCGGCAACGCGCTCAGAAACCTGCTCGACGCGGAGGTTGAGGTCTCCGGGGATGCTTCGGGAGAGTTCGATGGCAAAATGCAGCGGGTCGGAATTGTCCTCCATGTATCCTCGCTTGCGGATGTTAAGGTACTCAAGCATGCCGGTGCCGGTCCCTGGACTCTGCCCATTACGCCCATGGATCAGGTGTTCAACGGATTTCGCGTTTATGATTCCACGCAAAGATTCAGGGTCAAAGGGACCATAACCTACTATCAGCCCGGCTCCGCGCTGGTGCTGCAGGATGGGTCCCGGAGCCTTTGGATATCCACCCAGACCCGGAGCCCCTTGAAGATAGACGATGTGGCGGATGTAACTGGATTTCCCGACATTCACTCCGGCTTTTTAGCCCTGACTCGAAGCGAAGTTCAGGATACCCAGGTTCAAGCCTCCATCGCACCTCTTGCCGCCACCTGGAAGCAATTGTCGTCCAGCGCCAACATCTTCGATCTTGTCTCCATCGAAGGACAGGTGGTGACCGAGGTTCGCGAGGCATTGCAGGATGAATATGTTCTGGCCGCCGATGGACTCCTGTTTACCGCCGTTTACCGCCATCCGGCCGCAACCAGCCTGCTTCCCCTTCCGCCCATGAAGGAGATTTCGGTGGGTTCCAGAGTCCGCGTGACGGGCGTTTGCATCCCGGAAAACTCCAATCCATTCGACTATGACAAGGCGTTCAATATTCTTCTGCGGTCGTTCGGCGATATTACGGTGATCGCAAACCCCTCATGGCTGAGTATTCGCAATCTCGCCCGCACGGTCATTGTGCTGCTGCTGGCGGTGATCGCCGTGGGCGCCTGGGGCGCGGTGATGATGAGAAAAGCGCATGGCCAAACCGCCGCGCTGGCCGCGCGCACCGAGGCCGAAGCATCCCTGGAACGCCGGCGTAGCCGCATCCTGGAAGACATTAACGGCTCTCGCCCTCTGGCAGAAATCCTGGAAGAAATTACAGATATGATTTCCTTCACGCTGGAGGGCGCGCCCTGCTGGTGCGAGATCGCCGATGGCGCGCGCCTGGGAGTGTTTCCCCCGGATCAGCAGCGATTGCGGGTGGTCCGCACCGAGATTTCCGGCCGCTCCGGGCCTCCGCTGGGAGCGATTGTTGCCGCCCTCAACCCTCTTTCCCGTCCGTCCGGCAAAGGACCTTCGCCCAGGGAGCTCTCCGCCATTGAGCGGGAAGCGCTTTCCGCCGGCGCCGGCCTCGCCACGCTCGCAATCGAGACCCGCAGGCTCTATGACGACCTGCTCCATCGTTCGGAATTCGACCAGCTTACCAACACTCATAATCGTGCTTCCCTTGACCAGCAAATGGATGCGCAGATTGAAAATGCGCGCCAAAGCGCCGGGATCTTCGGGTTGATTTACATCGATCTCGACGACTTCAAGCAGATAAACGACGTGTATGGGCATCAGGCCGGGGATCTTTTTTTAACGGAAGTAGCCCGCCGCATGAGGCAGCAACTCCGCCCCGGTGACGTGCTCGCCCGGCTCGGCGGAGACGAGTTTGCGGCGCTCGTTCCGGTTGCGCACACCCGCGCCGATGTCGCGGAGATCGCCCTCCGCCTCGAACGCTCCTTCGACGACCCCTTTGACGCCGGCGGCTGCGTACTGCGGGGCGCGGCCAGCGTTGGGCTGGCCCTCTACCCCGAGGACGGTTCGACTAAGGACAGCCTGCTCAGCGCCGCCGACGCCGCCATGTACGTGGCAAAAAAGACCAAGAGACGGATCGCGACGATGCTGTCAGTCCAGCAGGAGCCGGATACCACCTCCAAAGAACGTCCATAAGGTCGTGGGCATCCAAAGAATCAGCAGGACATCGCATCCTGGAAAGGTGTAGGCTGTTTCCTCGTGCGGAACTGATTCGTGCAACGCCTCTGCCGATATGATCTCTCAGGGGCTTGATAGCGCAATACAGGTTCCAACGAATCTCTCCGATGAAGAAGCTGATCTCCATTTTCGTGATCGCATTGGGATGGGCGCCGGCTGCCTGGGCCGCTGGGCCCGCGCCTCTGACTTCGGTGCGCGCGATTCACGCACTTACCAATGCCCAGGCCGCCAAGGGGTTGCCGGTTGAATTCCAGGGCACAGTCACCTATTACACCAGCCACGATGGAACCCTGTTTGTGCAGGACGGCGATGCGGCCATGTATGTGAAGGCCCCATCGGATGCAGGTCTGGCTCCCGGCGACCGCATCCTGGTGCGAGGCAAAACGATGGCCGGCTTCCAACCCGATGCGAGAAGCAGCGCCATCACGGTGCTGAGCCATGGAGAACTTCCCAAGCCGGTTCCCGTCACATTCGACGATCTGATCCGCACCAGATACGACTGCCTCTTTGTTGCGGTGCGCGGCGTGGTTCGAGCGGCAGACCTCGGACTGGGTGACCCCCCCGACACCATTCGTGCCCAACTGCTCACCGATGGCGGTTTTGTCTCTCTTTTTATCCACGGCGAAGACCAGGCCGCGGCGGACAACCTGCTGGATCGGGAAGTCGAGGTCAGTGGGGTTGCAGCGGGAAGTTTCGACGGCAAAACGCAGGTGACCGGGGTTCAGCTTTATGTGCCTTCCATGGCCAACGTGAAGTTTCTCAAGCGCGCGGATTCCGATCCATGGGCCGCTCCGTTAGTGCCCATGGGTGAAATCATCGCCAGCTACCATGTGCATAATCTCACGCAGAGAATACGTGTCCACGGAAGCGTTACCTACTACCAGCCGGGCACCGCCATTGCGCTTCAACGGGGCGCAACGAGCTTGTGGATTACGACCCGGACACGCGTCCCGATGCAGATCGGCGACGTCGCGGATGCAATCGGATTTCCCGATGTCCATGACGGCTTTTTGACGCTTGCTGACGCCGAGATCAAGGACGGCGGACTGCGGGCGCCGGTTCCGCCCCAACCATCCACCTGGAAACAACTCTCTTCAAGCGCCCAACTTTTCGATCTGGTTTCCATTGAGGGTGAGGTTGTCACCGAAGTCAACGAAGGTTCTCAGGACGAGTACGTCCTGAAGGCGGACGACAAACTCTTCACTGCGTTGATCCGCAATTCTTATGGATCGACCCCACAGCCCATGAGGGAAGTTCCGCTGGGTTCCAGGGTGCGTGTTACCGGCATCTGCATCCTCTCCGACTCCAACCCGTTCGACGGCCAGGTGCCATTCAATATTCTGTTGCGCAATTTCGACGACATCGCGGTCATTGCCAAACCCACGTTGCTCAACGTCCGCAATCTCATCCTGCTCATCGGCTTGCTGCTTGTAGTTGTCTTTGCCGGAGCTGCCAAGGCATGGGCCATTGAGTCCAGGGTGCGCCGCCAGAACGCGCTGATGGCTTACATAGAACGCCGTCGCCGCCGTATTCTCGAGGACATCAACGGCTCCCGCCCTTTGGCGGAGATCATCGAGCAGATCACGGAGCTGGTCTCGTTCAAGCTGAAAGGCTCGCCTTGCTGGTGCCAGATCGCCGGCGGTGCGCAACTGGGGAACTTTCCGGAGAATCCCGGTGCGCTGCGCATCGTCAAGCGCGACATTCCGGCCCGCTCCGGACCACCGCTCGGCGAGCTCTTTGCAGCTTTCGATCCGCTCACCAACCCCC
>Ga0182030_10027710_pt1 | contig 10173 bp, 16 predicted proteins | sample 812S3MmetaG_FD_121299 | JGI IMG/M metagenome (GOLD analysis project Ga0182030, IMG submission 121299) | Permafrost microbial communities from Stordalen Mire, Sweden - 812S3M metaG (Illumina Assembly) | ecosystem: Environmental > Terrestrial > Soil > Wetlands > Permafrost | place: Sweden... | reverse complement strand
TGTTCATCAGAACGTGATTTACTGCGAATTGTGGAATGGAGGAAAAAACTTTGTGGTCACCTTGGGAGACAACAAGGAAGATCTCATGGCAATCTACACTGATCTTCACGAGAAGTTTTTGCTGGCTGCTGGCAAATGAATCAACCAGGATTCAAAAATAGATCTAGACTTGTTGAGAGTCATGATTTGCCCCGATAAAAATCATGACTGAACACTGATTTTAGACTTTTTGAACAATGAAATTGACTATAGAAAGAGTTTTAGGATTGTCAAGTAGGGAATAATGTCAAGTGAAGAAAGTTCGGACAAAGAGAAGTGTGCATTGTGTGATGCAGAAGGATATGATTTCAACAATACACCATGTTGTTACGAAAGACTTTGTGAAGATTGTGAAGAAGAGATGATCTTATATGTATGTTCTAACGATTCTTGTCTAAAGAATTGCTATGATGATAGATGGTGCATAGTTTGCTTTGACATCAACGGAGTCTCAAACAGATGCAGTAAGAAAGGGTGTAACTATACATGGTGTGATGGTTGTCCAGAAACACATGCATGTAACATTTTAAGTAGTAATTGAGTTAATATTGATTTCAAATAGAACGTCTTTATCCATGATAAAGATGTCACCTGAACAAATTATAGACTTTTTAGATTCGATATCTGAAAGAGGAGAATACTTAGACAATCATTATGAGATGATATGGGAATACAAAACATGGAAGCTATCTTCTATTGCAATAGAAGACCTTGATTTCGACATGGATAATGTATCAGATCCAGATTCGCAAAGTCTAGTATTGAGTTATAGTAAACTCAATACATGTCCTCCTCCTATCATAATTGTTCTTGGAGAAAATGGTTATCGTATAATAGATGGATATCATAGAGTTGGAGCAGCTATTCTAATGGGAAAGAAGAAACTGAAGGCTTATCTACCTGATGAATAGTCTTATTCTTAGTAGGTGTGCTAGGAGGTGAATCTTGATAAAGATTGAATGTACCTCCCTCTTTCACTGTTACAACAATGGTACGCAAGACATCGGTATTGCCTGTTCGTTCTTCTTGACGAAGAGCTTCATCAATTCGAGCTTTGACAAATTCATCCAGATCTTGTTGAGATGAACGCAACTTAGAACGCTTCCAATTGAGTTTGTCTTGCAACTCCTCAAGTTTAGCTTTCAGAGCAGTATTCTCTTCTTCAAGTTTGGATACTTTTTCCTCGAGATCGCGAACTCGCTTTGACATTGTTCTAGACTTTGCTTTGTTATAATAATTAAAAATGAATGAAACTCAATTCATCACATTTGAACTTGAATGTGACGAGCGAAAACTTGTGGTACTCTTAATGAATGTGAAGATATCATAGTCTTATTCCATTATCATGATGAATTTGGATGTATATTAGATGAGTATTGACGTTGATTTAAGAAATGAAAGATGTCATTATCATGTATTTTTAGGGTATGAGGATATAGCACGTAAATATCGAAGAGATGCATGACATATGAATGGTGATTTGATTTGGGAAGTGAGGTTGAATATGGTTGAGGGTCACTTTTGAAGGAGGGTGGATTGAGCTATCCCCTTAAAATCGAAAATGATGAATGAATGGGATCTACATTGAATTTTGTGTGAATCTGGACGTTGAAGAGACATTTTTATATGATGTATGTTGTTCAGAATTTACGGGTTTAGTTTAGGGTATGAAGTTCCATTCTATGGGTACAGTGTTATGATCGATTATCATACAATAAGATGAACTGTTTGTGAGGACTTACTGGATTGGATTTTCAAATCTTTGTTCAATTGAAAATGAGAGGAGTTGTGAACGATGTTCATCCAGGGACTCCTGACTGAACATGAGTCTCATCTTTCATCATTTCAAAATTTCGATGTTTAAAAAAACAAGATCTCTTAAAAATCCACCACAACTTTTAACATTATTCGAATAGATTGACCTGTATGGATCATTCAGCTGTTGAAGAGATTCGCAAAAATTTGGATGCGCTAAGTGCAGAAGATCTAGAGAGAGAAAGAAATAGAACATATTATAACCTTCATAAGGAAAAAATCGCGACTTCAAGAAAAGACAATTCGAAGAGAAAGCAAGAAAAAGTATGCGTTGAAGAAGGATTGCCTGTTATTCTCGCTCCATACATAAAATTTTACAATCCAAAAGGTAATAAGAAAGATAGAGTAGCATTAACATTTGATTCAAAAAAGGAAATGATAGTGTTTTTGTTAAATTTGAAGTTCAAAGACAATATAACAAAAGAACAACTAGATGCATTATACAAGAAGTACAACACATAAAAAGATTTCAAAAGAAATAAATGTTGAGCAAATCGAAGGGTCCGCAATATTGTTATGGATATGTTCGAGTATCCACCGCAAAACAAGTTAAAGATGGAACGTCTATAGAATCCCAAAAAAGAGCAATTGAAGGATGGGTTACGAGAAACGGTCATGAATTAGTAATGATACAATACGATGCTGGAGTCTCAGGAACTCTCGAAATATCAAAAAGACCTGGACTTTCTGAAATCATGATTAACATGAAAAAAGGAGATTTATTCGTAACATTATCAATGTCGCGAATGGGTCGCAATTATGGAGAATCATACAGAATTTTTGAGAAAATTCGAGATAACGGATGTTATCTCATTTCAGTAGAAGAAGGTCATGATACTAGTACACCTGCAGGTATTATGACAATGCAGATCATGTCATCTATAGCTGAAATGCAAGCTACACAAATATCACAATACGCGAAAGAATCAGCAGAATCTTTTCACAGATTAGAGAGACATACAGGTGGAGTTCCTTATGGATATACATTAAAAGATCCCAGTAGAAGTGGTAGCGGTTTAATTGAAGATCCAGAACAGCAGAAAGTTATAGAGTTAATTAGAGAGATGAGAAAAAAAGAAGATGATAAAGGTCAACTCACATCATTCAATAAAATTGCAATATATCTCACTGAACAACACATTCCAACACCCAAAAACGGAAAGACGTGGAATCGTAACACGGTTGCTAATATTCACGATAGATATAAGGTAGCTACAAAAGGACGCGAAGATATAGGATCACTCATTTGAAATTGATTTGAAGAAATGTATATCATTTCTTCAAAAATGATCAGAACTAGACGCATATCATATTTCGGATATATACGTATACCGATTACTGCTGAGTCTGAAACAGAGAATATCAAAGAATTGCAAGAAAAAGCTATCAAAGAGTGGGTTGCGAGCAAGGGTGATGATGGACGTTTAGCAGTCTTAGAATGTGATGTTGGTCATTCGAGTATTCTTAAAGTTAAAAAGAGACCAGGATTAAGAACAGTTCGTAATTGCATTGGAAAAACTGGTGTACTTTTAGCATTCTCAATAAAGGATGTAGCTCGTACATTTGTGGAATTTCTCAATATTGAAGAAAAAATACGTGAGAAAGGTGGTCATTTTGTTTCGATATTTGAAAAGTATGATACAAGTACTACAACAGGATTAAGTCATATGCGAACGAGTTACATTACAAACATTTCACTTAGTATACAAAATTCTAAACATGTTAATTGGGAATATGAAGTTCCTTATGGATGGAATAGTAATGAAGAAAATAGCAAAGTAACAATATATGAAAATTTCGAACAACAAGAAGGCTTAACATTAATTCGAAAACTATGTCTAGAAAACACAATAAATGCATCAATTGATTACAACAAAGTCTCAGATTATCTGAACGGAACATGCATTAAGCGTAAAGGCGGTAAAGAATGGTCTTCAAAGCATATTATAAAAGTCTTGGAGCGCGCTGATTTGTCTAAAACAGGAAAACTTATTGAAAAGAATACAATTAGATATTGCTATGGATATATTCGAGTATCAACTTGTATGCAATCAGAGCGCGGTACTTCTCTACAAACACAAGAAGATGCGATAAGAAAATGGACTGATGATCCACGTAACAATGCTCAACTTGTAATGTTAGAATCAGATATTGCTATTTCAGGTACTCTCAAAATAGACAAAAGACCAGGTTTGAAGAATCTTATCCAAAATCTCAAGAAAGATAGCATACTCCTAACATGTTCTATTTCACGAATGTCTAGAAATTTTACTGAATTAATGAATATCATTAATACTGTTAAAGAGCATGAATCTAACATGATTTCTATATCTGAAGGATTGGATACTTTCAATAATACAGGTATCTTAGGCATGCAAATCATGGCTTCTGTTGCTGAAATACAAATTTTGCAAATCTCTAAGCATGCAAAGGAAGCTGCAGCTACATTCAAGGAACAGAAACGTCATTATGGTAGCGTTCCTTATGGATGGAAAAAGATATCAAAAGACAAAGGTAGCGGATTGTGTGAAGTTCCAGAACAACAGGATATTATAAAAGTAATTCGTGAAATGCGAGCAACAAGGAATGAAAAAGGAGAAGCTACACCTTTTCCACATATTGCAGAACTTTTGAATAAAAACAGGGTTCCTCCTCCGAGAGGTAAAATGTGGTATCCTGGCACAATAAAAGGTATACATGACAGAACAGAAGTATTTGTCAAAGGGCGAGAGGACATTGCATCTCCGAATTGAGATATGATCCATCTAGGCTTAATGTCAATATGCTAAAGTCTTGGAAGTTATAACATCCCCTAAAATTATCGATCTGATATGCTAAAGATTTCAAAATGGAGCAAAGAACTTTCGCCTACTTGTCTAACGTGACACCACTTTTGCCAAATCCTAACTCTGCAATGACAATTGGCGATCAGACGGGACTGTTGGAGAACAAGTTTAGGTGTACTGGGTTCAAGTACATTTTCTCCGAGAACTTTTCAACATCAAACTGCAAAATCGTTACCCAAGATAGCCCTATTTTACCACCCAAAAGAGAAGCATTCGAGTTGGTCTTGAAGAACATTGGAAAGGGTGATGTTGTTGTGATTTGGAGTTGGACAAACTTCATTGACTCTGATCGAAAGACTTGGGCAACATTTGATGTCATGGCAAGAGTGGCTTTGATTCATCAGTTGGGAGCTTCTGTGATGTTCGTGAATGAGAACATTGAGACTCGCACAGCTGCTGGTCGGCTTACATTGTCATCACTTGTGGCTGCTGAGCAGTACAACTTCGATCGCATTGAAGAAGGTGTCACTAGTCAACAGAATTCCAATGTCAAACCTTGTTAATCATACATAACATTAAATGTTATGTATTAAGACTAATTGAGAAATGATATCATCTCTTTTCCTTTGAATAAAGAGAAGATGTCTCGATATTATGGATATGTCTACAAACCTGGAACACCTGAACAATATATTTTCAAAGGTATAGATCGTTCTTTTCGTGTAGATGAGACTATATCTTTTGCAATACAATATAATGGATGGAATCCTAAAGATGTATGGGTTTTTGACAGTAAATATGGAATCACTGACAATTATTTCTCAAAAGAGAATCCTCCAACATCCGAAGAATTCATAGAAATGAAAGAAATAGCCGAAAAATGGAATCACAGTTATATTCATGGGTTTGGAGGAATTTCACCTGAATATTCAGCTATATCATGCGTTTACAGTCATTATGGTGAAGAAACCAGAGCTTATTGTATGTGTGTAGATGATTACAAATCTAAATGGTATGTGAAGTGTGTTTCATTCCTAGAAACAGAAGTTCGTACATATTGGCAGAATAGTGGTATGGGATATGAAGCTGCACGATTTGCTTTCTTTGATGAAAAGTGTCCATATCACAAAAAGCATGGACATCCATATCAATACAGTCATATTCCCAATGCATTCAAGGCTACAAAGTAAATCTATCTACGAATGAAAATATCACATATCGTTATGATTTACAGTAAAAACTGAGATTGATGCATGCTTCATTCAATCTCTTCTCTCTTGAACTTTTGGGAACTTGCAGACTTACATGCATGACATTGAATGTCATGCATCCTCCTCGATTCTATAAAATCATATACGAAAACAAATATTGTCATGTGTGTATGATTTCTCGAAAATGCTTAAATGCATGACATTAAATGTTATGTATGTGAATCTTGAAGTTCTCAGAAGTTCCGAAGCAAAGGGTTTGAATGAAGTATGCGTCATGTCAAGCATTTGATGTGAAAATGACAATCTCCATGAAGATTGTTCATTGTTAAATGTCTCGAAGTTTGAGATTTTGGACTCTGATAACATCTAATACCGATTGTTGTGATCATCAAGAATGGAAAATTAAAAAATTTAGATCATCCGAACTAGCTTTCGATCACATGATAGAAGAAATTAAAATAGATTCGTATGAGCTTTGGTTTCATGAAGAGGCACCAGATGAAAAAATATCGACTTTATTGGAATCTTTTTTAATGAAAGGAGATGTATTAACTTATGGAGGACAGAGATATCAGATTGTCAAAGGAACCTCAGATGAAGTCAACTTTACAAAATACTATGAAAACAATGATGATAAGTCATTGTCTGACTTGATTCTCTAAGCATGTAAATATTGTTCTGGTAAATCTGTAAAATCTTGGAATGAAGCAATTTTCATTCCATCTCTTTTTGTTAGAACTTTTGAGAACTTACAGACTCACATGCATGACATTGAATGTCATACATTGTAATTCTCAGAAAGTTGTATACAATTGCAAACATTATCATTCGTATACAACTTTCTGAAAATTGCAGCACCTTTATATTTTGAATACTCGTGCATGTGCATCTGAAGTCTTGGAAAATCCAAATGCAAAGGATGAAATGATGCATGTCTCATGTCAAGATTTTATGGATATATTGTAACGATATGTGATATCTTCATTCCTATATAACTCTCTACTTTGTTTAATCGATTCACATGTCTTTCACTTTTTCTTAATGACAAAATGCAAGAGATTTCAATTGGAAGAGTAATAGAAGCAGCTAGATATTTGAAGGAAGAAACATCCTTAATCTGGATATCAGGACAGTTTCAAAACGCAAATGGTGATGTCTTAGATATTCTACATCTCAAGAAATTGTTGAGTTCGAAGATATGCAATAATGTATGGACTCTAGGAATATCAATGCCTGAAGATGCTAACGAACTTCGAATGTATTACATACGATTTGCGAATGATCTGAAGAGTGCTAGATTTAGATCTGCAGTGATTACTTATTGCAAATCAGCTTATGATGTTATTGATCCATTGTAGATAGATATGATTGATTAAAAATCAAAGTTTTCAAACTAAAATTTAACAACATGACCGAAAAGGGAGTTACTGATGATCCATCCATATCGCCTTGTAGTGTACCAAATTGCAATAATCCGCGTATGAAGATGCGCAAATACAATGGTTATGGAACAGATTGTCAAAAACATTCTATATGTATCAGATGTGATCGTTCTACAAATGGATGGACATGTAGAATGTGCGAATCATGTGAAAAGAACCCCATTTTTGAATTTAAATAAATACAAACATTCGATCCAAAACAATGTCGAAAGTCATACCTTGGTGTGAAAACTGTAGTACTCTTCAATTGCCAGATGATATGACTGCTTGTGCTACTGGTGATGGATGTCACTCATGTGAAGATTGTATCTGTCCTGATTGTCATTGCTGTAAATTCGCACATTGTGATCGCGATTCTAGTCATAGCTCGAGTGAACCAAAAGAACTCAATGAGAGGGATAAGATTAAAGCTAAGATTGTTAAGGATTTGACTGAACATATGACACTACTGAAGTCAGTATATCCATCTGGTACAGATGTTTGTCAGAAGCTGATAAATTTAGTACATAAAGTTCCAGATCAAAATGAATAACAAAATATCTTGATTTTTATTTCAAAATCAAGAATTAGTATCCATGGAGTTTGTTGATTTTGCCGAGATTAAGGATCAAAAAGATATAGATAGCATAATTGATCTTTGGTCTGATCCAAGATTATCCGAATCCTTCCAAACGCGAATATGCGGTCTCGGCCTTTGCCAAAATTTTGATTGCAAAAATTCTCATTTGAAATTGATGGGATATCACGTTGTGCGATGCAAGAGATGCTCACTCCAAAAATGTGGCTTAGAAAAAGTTGTTAAGATCATTGTGCAATACAGTCAAATGCCACTACCGTTATATATTGTTTGTAGACGAGTAGCATGGAATCTACAAGATATGTCTAATTATGAAGACAAACTTGATAGATTTCTCAGGCTGTCTAAATTGAGATCGACTGTTGTTGCTTCTCATAATGAAGGTGACAACAAGAGATCGAGAGAAGAACATGAGACATGTGAATTCCAGTCAACACTTGCAACTAAGAAAGCTCTTCTCGAACTCATTAAGGATGATGATTTTGTTGGAGTGATCAAGATTGATGTATCATATCTCAAAGATGCTATTCTTAAGTTGTCTGATGAAGATGTTATAGCATTGAAACCAGAGTTGAAGGATATGCCTGGCACTGATATTGTTATTGAGAGAGCGGAACTTCGAATGCAAAATGCTCTTCTCAGAAAGTACGTCAAAGAGCATCCTTAAACATAAGAATATATGGTGCATATGTACCATACATCTAAAATTTGTTTGTTTGTTAAATGGATGCTGTGCAGTTCTTCATACTCTTAATCATTATCATTGTTATCATACTCATCATAATAAATGTTAAGCCTAAATCATCACCTAAGGAAAACAGACTCAAGATTGATTTTGGTTATATGAAGGAAGAGAAAATCGATGCGAAGACTACAACCTACACTCACGTCAAAGGTAGTAAAACATTGACATCCAAAGATATGGAGAATGCAAAATTGTTATTAGGAACAAAATATAATCCTTCTGAGGTGAGAGGAATACAGATTGGTGAAGATTACTATTTTCCACCTTATGGGAAGGATCCAAAATGGAGTGTTAAAATTAGTCAAGGTGACAAACCAGCAGTCGTCTCTGTTGAAGGTACAGAAAGCTGGATATCAATTGATAAGACTATTAACACTGCGCATGAATGTTGGGGAATGAAGTCAAACAGCATGCATCTTAGCGAGACGAATTTCTTGAGTTTAGTATCTCTCATGATGTAATCTATTGTCTTGAAGACAATACATTATAGTAAAATTTCCCCGGTGATTGCCGGAGGCATAGGAGGAATTCCACCTCTTGGAGTAAATTGATCAATGGTCTCATTTGTGACGCGTTCACGAGCTATTTTTTGCCTTCTCCATTTTCCTACCCTATGACCTACTGCAACACCTGTAGTCGCCACCACTACTGCAGCACCTGCTATGGTACCCCAAACCCATACGGGTGTGGATTCACCTTTTTGTTGCTCTTCTTTGTCACCTTCGATGTTGTCCATTTATTTGACAAATCTTTATCTTCGCAAGTATCGCTAAATGTTGAAACTACCTGAAATTGTTGTTGATCCTAAGTTCAAACCTCACTACGATTTAGTGCATGCTTTACATATCATCATCTTTGATGTCAAGACTGTATGGTATAGCTCTCCAAGTAACGCCAAAATAGTTGACACAATAATGTCTGTGGATATTGATCTTAGCATATGTGTTGATGAAATTCTTCAAGGACGTATTCCTTCATTCAAGTTTGATCGAACTATATTAGCTGCTTGTTTCAAGAAGGCACGATACAAAGGTGCGAGAGAGTTAAAATGGGATGAATTGAAGATCGAAGCATTGAAACTCTATGATGACTTTTTAAAACTCGAGAAAGAGACATAAATGAGATACAGTTGTCGACAAGCATTTAGTATTCGCAACCTAACATTCATAGGATTGATTCTATCAATCTTAAGCATATGTTCAAGTATATTCACTATTACATACTTTTCTGTTCAGCTCTCAAAGCTGAGTCAATATGATTACATATATGATTATCATGACGCAACATGTGTTCCTGTCGATTATCAAATAAAACAGATTTATTGTGATCCTGATGATACTCCAAACTGGTTGATAACATACACATTGAATAATGGCAATAGTATCATGTCAAATCCATTCGCAATCAATGAGAATAAAAACATTTTGCTATGGACTAATTATACCTGTATGTGTAGAAATAATGTTAAAGGTGATCTTCAAGTAGGATGTACATACTGGACATATTGTCTCTTTGATTCAGAGTTTGTGGGATACATGAAGCGTGATAACAGACGTTA
>Ga0182030_10027707_pt1 | contig 10174 bp, 11 predicted proteins | sample 812S3MmetaG_FD_121299 | JGI IMG/M metagenome (GOLD analysis project Ga0182030, IMG submission 121299) | Permafrost microbial communities from Stordalen Mire, Sweden - 812S3M metaG (Illumina Assembly) | ecosystem: Environmental > Terrestrial > Soil > Wetlands > Permafrost | place: Sweden... | reverse complement strand
TTGAGGCCTTCAGGGCAATCGGCGTTCTTCAAACTGGATAATACCATTCTCCACTTCATCAGCGGGTGACGTTCGCCGCAATGACGTTGCCTCGGGCGACGGGAATGCGGCCGGCGGGGCCTCGCATTCCGTGCCCGGGGATCGCGTCGCCCCGTGCACTGACTTTACTATCTTAGCAAAGATTGCCATGCTGTGGGCGGATCAGTGGCAAGTGCTGCAGGCGTGGGCAACGCTAATTCGACGGTGGCCTGCCCACGACGACGCCGGCGGCTTTCTCGAACGGTTTGATCACCGAGGTGAAATCGGATTGCGGGCCTTGATCGGTCTGCGCAGCTTCCCACAGCCGGCCGACTGTTTCGGCAATTTCAATGGGCACGCCGAGCGCCTCGGCTTCGTCGAGATACAGCCGGACATCTTTGACCATGAGTCCGGTGGCGAAGCCGTAGTCGAAAGAGCGGGGCAGGATGGCGCGCGGGAATTTGTCGCGGCTTGCGCTCGTCGCGCCGGAGCCGGCGTTGAGCACCTCGATCATCACGCTGGGGTCCAGACCGGCCTTGACGCCCATCACCACGACTTCTGCCGTCGCGACTAACACGTTGGCTGCCAAGATGTTGTTGGCCAGCTTCATCGTCTGTGCCGAGCCGGGCTTCTCGCCGATGTAGAACGGACGGCCGATCGCCTCGAGTGCGCCTCGTATGACGTCGAATTCGGCGCGCGGTGCGGAGACCATGACGGCAAGTGCTCCCTTTTCGGCGCCGCCGGTGCCCCCGCTGACCGGGCTGTCGATCGCGACGATGTTCCGTTCGCGGAGTCGGTCATGGATTTGCACGGCTGTCTGGCTGCCGATCGTCGACAAGTCGACATAGCGCTTGACGCGCGAGCCCTCGATCACACCCTCGGGCCCGATTGCCACCTGACGTGATGCCGCCGGGGTCGGCAGGCTGGCCAAGGCCGTTTCCGCACGGTCGGCAACCTCTTTTGCCGATGACGCGCGCTGGGCCCCCAGGGCGACGACGCGCTCGAGCGTAGCGCTGTTCGTATCGAAGGCGATCACCTCGTGATTGGCCTCGATGAGGCGACGGGCCATGGGAAAACCCATGTTGCCCAACCCGATAAACCCGATCTCCATCGCGGGCTCCTAGCCGCGATCTAGTTCGGCGAACGCCTCGCCGGCGATGCGAAAGCTGTCGACCGCAGCCGGCACGCCGGCGTAGATGGCAACCTGAAGAAATATCTCGCGAATCTCGTCGCGAGTGACGCCATTGGTCAGTGCCCCCTTGACGTGCGTCCGCAATTCGTTGGGCCGGTTGAGTATCGAGATCATCGCCAGATTCAGCATGCTGCGCGTCTTGAGCGGCAGTTCCTCTCGGCCCCAGACCGCGCCCCAGCAGTACTCGGTCACAAGATCTTGCAACGGCTTGGTGAAGTCGTCGGCGTCGGCGAGCGCTTTGTTCACGTAGGCCTCGCCCAGCACTGCGGAGCGTATTTCAAGCCCGCGCTGATATGTTTCGCGATCCAATGGTCTCTCCTTTGCAACCAGGGCCTGATGTACAGCGAACCACAGCGGCTGCGCGCAATCCCCGTCGAGCGCCGCCGGATTCGGGCGCGTTACGTTGCAGCGAGGACCGACAGAAAGTGGGCAGCCAATGACGGCAGCAAGCGGTGACGTGTGGGAAGTGATGTCGACCGCCCGCACCATTCGGCGCTTCACCGACGAGCCGGTTGACGACCTGGTCTTGGCGCGGTGCCTCGAAGCGGCTCGGTGGGCTCCGTCGGGGGCCAACGCGCAAGGCTGGCGCTTCGTCGTATTGCGATCACCGGAGCAGCGGGCCGTCGTTGCCAAAGCCGCGGCGCATGCCCTCGAAGTAATCGAGCCGGTCTACGGCATGAGTCGGCCGGTCGACGATGACGACAGCCGCCGCGCTCGTACCTATCGCGCCACCTACGAATTGCACGACCGGGCTGGCGAGTTCACCTCGGTCTTATTCGCCCAACAGCACTACCCGACCGCATCCGAACTACTGCTCGGAGGATCGGTCTTTCCCGCGATGCAGAACTTCCTGCTGGCCGCGCGCGCCCAAGGGTTGGGGGCGTGTCTGACCAGCTGGGCGTCCTATGGCGGCGAGCAGCTGCTGCGAGACGCCATCGGGGTGCCCGACGGCTGGCTGGTGGCCGGCCACATCGTGGTCGGGTGGCCCAAAGGCAAGCACGGGCCGGTTCGTCGTCGCCCGCTTTCCGACTTCGTCAACCTCGACCGCTGGGACGAGCCCGCCGACGACCTTGTGGCCGCCGGACAGGCGAGTTCGACAACCTGACTGAAAAGGCCGCCGTTACGCGCATCGATACGTCGTAGGCGGAAATCGAGATGATTACTTCCGCAAGAGAGAATGATATTCTCACGGTGGCGATGACTACAGGAGGCGGCCCCGATGCTGTTGGAGTTCGATGCTGATCAGCGACTGTGGCAGAGCACGGTACGGGACGCCGTCGCCAAGCAGTGCCCGCCCTCGCTGGTGCGCAGCGTGGCCGAAGATGGCGTCGACCCGAGTCCGCTCTGGAAGTCGTATGTAGACCAGGGCTGGACCGAGCTGAACGATTCGGACAGCGCGGTAGAGCTGGCCATCGTGCTCGAAGAATTGGGCCGCGCAACCGATCCCACGCCGTTCTTGGCGACGATGAGTCAGTTCGCGCCGCTGGCCGCGGATCGATTCGATCCGCATGAGTCGGGCACCGGGGTCTACCACGGGGTCACCGCCCACCGTGACGCCGATGGCTGGGTGCTGGACGGCACGGCGCGACACGTGCTGGATGGCGATCGCGCGGCTCGGTTGGCAGTGGTGACCGATGCCGGGGTGTTCCTGGTGGCGTCCAATCAGGTCTCGGCCCGACGCAGTGGAGTGTTCGACCCCGTACTGCACGTCGCCGACCTGTCCTTCGCCGAGGTCCGGGTGCCCGACGCCGACCGACTGACTGTTGACGCCGAGCGTGCCCACCACTTCGCGTTGACCGGCATGGCCATCACGATGGTCGGTGCCTGCCAACGCATCCTCGATCTGGTGCTCGAACATGTCCGCAGCCGTCAGCAATTCGGCGTAGCGATCGGCTCTTTTCAGGCCGTCCAGCACAAGGCCGCCGACATGCACGTCGCGGTGGAACGCGCTCGGGCCTTGGCCTACTTCGCCGCGTTGACGATTGCCGCCGACGATCCCCGGCGCCGGCTTGCGGCCGCCATGGCCAAAGCGTCAGCAGGAGAATGCCAATCGCTGGTATTCCGGCATGGCTTACAGCTGCACGGCGCAATGGGATTCACCTGGGAGAACGACCTGCAATTTGCACTCAAGCGGGCCAAAGCAGGGGAGCTCCTGCTGGGCGGCGCGGCAGAGCATCGTGCGCGGATCGCCGAGGAGTACCGTGCAGCTGACTTTTGATTCCGACGTCGAGGCGTTTCGGTCGGAGTTCTCGGCATTCCTGGACGAAAACCTGCCTCCCGCAAGCGAAACGCTGGAGCGTCCGCGGTCGGTCTCGCACATGCCGGCGTGGGCGCGTCGTTGGCAGCGGCTGCTTTTCGACAACGGCTGGTTGCTCCCCAGCCAGCCCCCGGAATTCGGTGGTCGCAACGCGACGGTCGTACAGCAGTTCGTGTACCTAGAGGAACTCAGCCGCCGTCGGATCTACCACAGCTTCAACCCGCAAGGCGTGAATATCGTTGGAGCGTCGTTGTTGTCGTTCGGCAGCGACGAGCAAAAACAGCGCTGGGCGGTACCGATCCTGCGGGCCGAGATCACCGCGTCGCTGGGGATGAGCGAACCGAGCGCCGGCTCCGATCTGGCATCGCTACGTACTCGCGCGGTGCGCGACGGCGACCATTTCGTGGTCAATGGGCAGAAGGTCTGGACCTCGGGGGCCCACGACGCCGACGTCTTGCTGACGTTCGTGCGAACGAATCCAGATGCGCCCAAGCACAAGGGAATCAGCGTGCTGATCATCCCGACCGATACACCGGGTGTCGTGCGCCGGCCGTTTCCGTCGATCTGCGGGGCCGACGATTTGGATTTCAACGAGGTGTTCTTCACCGACGCGCGGGTCCCGGCGGAGAACTTGGTAGGCGAGCTCGACCAGGGCTGGCGGGTAGCCAATGGATCGCTCGGGCACGAGCGCACCATGATGTGGCTGGGCTTCGCTGACCGGATGGAAAACATGCTCGCCGACTTCCAGCCCAGCACCGAGGTCGAGCGTGACCAGTACGCCAGCACCATCATGGATCGACAAGCGTTGCGGCTGTTGGGCTCTGCGGCACTAGCTCGCGCCGCCCGCGGCGAAGACGACGTGGCCGCGATCTCGGTGCTCAAGCTGCTCGGGTCCGAGGCGGAGCTGCGTGGGATGGATCTCGCCCTGACATCCGCTGGAGCCGACGGCCTCATTCACCCGGGTCAGACCGGCCCGTATGCACATATGAACCTCGACCACTATTTCGCCAGCTGGTTCGAGCGTTATGCCAGAAGCTTTTCCGGGACCATCGCCGGCGGCACCTCCGAGATTCAGCGCAACATCATCGCCCAGCGCGTGCTGGGCCTGCCGCGCGGCTAGCGATTCAGGCGACGCCGAGTTGCTTTTTATCGCAACGGCATTCAACGGTCATCTAGACCGGTTCGAATTTGGTGATCAGCCAGTTGCCGTTGACTCGGGTCAAACTGACCAACACGCTGCTGGAAGCCATCGCGGGGTCGGGATTGTCCTTGCTCGTGGTGCTCTGGTCGACCAACACCAGCACTACGGCGGAATCTGGATGTATTTCCTGAACCGCGGCCCCCAAAACCCGAGCGTTGGTTTTCAGTGACTTCTGTTTGGCTGCCGGAGCCACGATCTGTTCGGTGAACTGGTTGTAGTACGACAAGAAGTCCCCGGACAGGTGCGACTTGGCGGCAGCGAAGTCTTTGTCGAGTGAGTCGGGTGAGTAGGACAGCAACGCGACAGTGCCGTCGGACGCCGAACTGATGACTGCGCTCACGACGCTGGCGTCGGTTTGCTTGTCAGGCCGGTACTGCTTGAAGTACAGCCAGGTCGCCGCGCCACCAGAAATCAACAGGAGCAAAATCAGAACAACGGGAACGACTTTCACCTTGCGACGCGCACGTGGCTCGCGACGATCACTGCGTTCCGATTTTTCGGAGGAGTCGGCGGCTTCTTGTTCGGAAGAATCGTCGGCGGCATCGATGCCGGGCTTGTTCTCGCTCATGGAATGAACTCCAGTTTGGAGACCTTGTATTGCCCGCCGTCCTCTGTGACGGTCACCTTGAGCCGCCAAGTGCGCGGTTCGTCTTTGGCGCCTGCGGCGTTGGTGATCTTTGATGTCGCCGCGACGAGTACCAACGCGGAATTTCCGTCGATGGATTGCACGGCCGCCGCATTCACGGTTCCCTCGGTGACCACTTTGGACTGCTCGACGACGGTCGTGAAATCCTTTGCGCGCTGCTGGAAATCGTCCCGGAACTGGCCGGTCGAGCTATCGATCACCCGCTGGACGTCCTCCTTGGCCCTCTTAAAGTCCAGGGACGTGATGTTGACGACGCCTTGTCTGGCCCCCGCAAGGAAGTTCGCGGTGCGCTGGTTGCGCTCGACGGTTTCTTGACGCTGCCACATCATGTATCCGCTGGCGCCCACGAAGGCGCAGATGAGGATGATGGCGGCTGCTTTCCACGCGACCGACAACGATGGCAACCGCACATGACGCCGGGAGCGGGCCGACTCGGATTCCGATTCTGCGTCTTCGGGCGTTTCGTCTGAGACTTCTTCCGTGGTCTCCGCTGCGCCGGCGTCGGTTGAGTCCGCGTCCGTTTCGCTCGCGGCGACGGTGTCGTCGGTCTCCGCTTCAGCGGTGTCGGTTGGGTTCTCGTCAACATCACTCTCGGTGGCGTCGTCGTCAGTCTTCGCCTGGGCGGTGTCGGTTGGGTCCTCGTCGGCGCCCGGGGCTTCTTCGGTGGTTTCGGCGGCCTCAGCCTCTGCAGCTGCCTGCACTTCGCGCCGGAGCCGGGCGGCACGGGCGCGCGCGCGGGCTGCGGCAGCCAGCGCTTCGGCTTCGGCGGCTTCCGCCTCAGCTTCCGCGATCAATGCCGAGGTGTCGGCCTTCGATCTTGTTGAATCTTGCGGCGGTTCCTTCGCCTCACCCATCGTGGTTAGTTCCTGTCGCCCTCATCGGCGACCGACTCCGGTGTGCCTCACGCGGCTACCATCGCACGAGGGAGAACGGGTAGGTATTGGTGCCCCCCGGTCCGCCACCGCAGCCCGTGTTGAAGGTCGAGTCGACCTGGCCCGCCAGCGTTACCGCGTCCCACGAATAAACGTCATGCGAGGGAAAGAACTGGACCACGCAGCGCACACCGTCGGGCACATCGACGGCCAGGGTGTAGCGGCCGTTGGACAGGTGAGCGTCTGCCCTCCAGGGCGCAGCTTGGCCGTTGGGCTGCGGAGTTCCATACACGGCCGCGCATCCCTGCCCGGCAGGAATGCATGGGGTAATCGACCAAATCCAGCTGTGACCGGGATCCCGGTTGGTGTCCAACCGGTAGTTGCCAAACAGCATGTCCGCGTGGGCGGTCGGCGCGACGGTCAGCGCGGCCGTGGCAAGCGCAAGGCTCACTGCGAAAGTCTTCACCTGAGCGTCTCCCATCTCTGCACGCGCACTCGCCCCAAATATAGGGTGCGGTCACGCTGAACAGGCCTACTCGGAAAAATTGGAGCGGTCAACAGTCGGTTGGTTTGGGCCGACTAGTCGATCACCGCGGCTTCCTTGCGCTCGGTGATTGGCAGAGCGAGTTGTTGCTCGTCACAGATGCGCTGCAGCTTCTCTAGGGTCTCGTCGAGCCCGGCGCCGACAGTAGGGCCAGCGGTGAAGGTGGCCGGTAGGTTTCGCATGCCCTGGATGACGCCGATGGTCTCGTAGTGGACGGCGCCGTCGGGGTCACAGTGATAGTCCGGCATCCGGTCCAGCACGGCGGTCAGCATGGTCTTGAACACAGTGCGCGCCACGTTCGATCCGACGCACCGGTGCACGCCGATGCCAAAGCTGAAGTGCCGGTTGCCTTTACGGTCGAGGACAACCTCGTCCGGGTCGGCGAACACCGACGGGTCGCGGTTGGCCATCGCCCACGAAATCCACAACCGCTCGCCCTCTTTGAACTGATTTCCGTTGACTTCGACGTCTTCGGAGAATGTTCTGCCGTCGCCGGCCGCCGGGGTGAAGTAGCGCAGGAACTCCTCGGTTGCGGGGTCGAGCAGGGTGTCGCGGTTCTTCGACAGCCGTTTGCGCTCGTCGGGGCGCTCCGAAAGCCATTCCAGCGAATGGGCGGTCAACGCCGTCGTCGTGTCGAAGCCGCCGCCGATCACCAGGCCGAGATTGCCGAGTATCTCCAGATCCGGTGCGGGCTCGCCGTCAATCCGCAACTGCAGGAGTCCATTGACGATGCCGGGCCGCGGATTCTCACGGATCTCGAGCATGGTGTTGACCATGTCGAGGCCCATCTCCCGGTGCATCGCGGTGACCCGCTCGATGTCGGGTGAGTGCTCCGGGGTGTAGACCGCCGCGTGCACCGGTTCGCTGTACAAGTTCCACTTCTTCAGCGGGATGCCCAGCATCGCCAGGGTCAGGACCGCGGGCACGACGTTGGCCAGGTCGTCGACGAAGTCGATGCTGCCTGTTTCGATCCTCTCGTCGAGGCAGGCGCGGGTCACGTCGTGGATGAACGGCTCCCAGCGCTTGACCGCGGCCGGCGAGAGGTAGGGGTTGAGCACGGTGCGGTAGGTGCGGTGCTCGGGGTCGTCCATCTCGAGGATGCCGCCGCGCACCATGCTGACGCGCCTGGCCTTCGGGATGGAGATGCCCCCGTAGCCGCGGCGTTCGTTATTGATGTCGTGGTCGTTGGAGACCGCGGGGCAGCGGGCGAGCTCGAAGACCTCGTTGCTGCCGGCCGCGACCCAGTGGCCGTCGTAGGTGTCGGTCCACGCGATCGGGCACTTAGCGTGCATCTCCTCGGTGATCTGCTTGAACTGGGAGCGGTACTCCGCGGCGTTCCGGTCGAAGTGATACCGATTCTTCTTACGGTCGCTGTCGCCCACGACGTCGTCGACACTCAACGTGCTGTCTCCCTTTACGTCTCGTCAGTGATCATGATGGCCTGCTCCGGACAGGAGTGCGCGGCTTCGCGCACCTGGTCCTGCTGATCGGCCGGCACCACCTCGTTGACCGCCGACGCGCTGCCGTCAATGTCGCTGAGCTCAAAGGAATCAGGAGCGATCATCGAGCACAGGGTGTGGCCCTGGCAGCGTTCTGAATCAACCCAGACCTTCACGCTGTTTCCTCTCAGGTGTTTCGGCCGCCATTGACGCCCAATATCTGGCCGGTGATGTAGCCGGCTTCCTCCGACACCAGGAAGGCGCACGCCGCCGCGATGTCTTCCGGCCTGCCTATCCGCCGCACCGGTGTTCGGGCGATGGTCTCATCGATGTCGCCGAGGTAGCCGTTTTTCTCGGCGTTGCGCAGCATCGGGGTGTCGATGAAGCCGGGCGGGACCGCGTTGACGGTGATACCGCTCGGTCCGTATTCGAGCGCAAGCGATTTGGTGAGTCCGTTGACCGCGGATTTTGCCGCCACGTAATGACTCATGAAGGGCGCGCCGGAATGCGTGCTCGACGACGAGATGTTGACGATGCGTCCCCACCCGGCCTCCACCATGTCGGGCAGCACCGCCTGAATAGTGTGGAAGACCCCGTGCAGGTTGACGTCGATCACTCGCTGCCAATCCTCGAACGTGAGGTTGGCGAAGCGCTTGAATCCGTCCAGTCCGGCGGCGTTGACCAGAACTGCCACCGGCCCCAGCCGGGCGCGGATCGCCGACAGTGCGGCATCCACCTGCGACCGGTCGGTGACGTCGGCGGTGAACGAAAGATCGGCGTCCGAAGGTCTGAGATCGATGGTGGCAACATCCAGACCGTCGGCGCGAAGTCGCTGCGCAACGGCCAAGCCAATGCCCGAGCCACCACCGGTGACGACTGCGGTCTTCATGTGTGGGCCCCTACGGCAAATGTGGCCGTCTCAGTCACAAAGAATCTCCCTTGCAATTATGAGAACCTTACTCTCACGGCGAAGTGACGTGCAACATCCGCGCGGAACCGCGTTCGGCCTGCGTAGAGTGCGCCCAGTCGACCAACCCCCGAGGTCAGACAGAACACCGGTTTTGTCCTGACTCCTTCTTGAATTCTCGATACTCGAATGTAAGATTCGCCCCGGAAGAGAATGAAATTTACGTGGCCGCCACCACCTCGGAGTGCCGGTCGTGATCGCCGCCACAGCCACAACCAGGGAGTTGCATGCCATCGCTGGACACGGTGTCTGTCCCGCTCGTGGGGGGTAACGCATGAGGCCATTAGAAGGTATTCGCGTTCTGGAAGTCGCGATGTACGGGTTCGTCCCATCAGCCGGCGCCGTGCTGGCCGAGTGGGGCGCCGATGTGGTCAAGGTTGAGCACGCGGTGACCGGTGACCCGCAGCGCGGACTCCGGCAGACCGGCATGTTGCGCGTCGAGGGCGACCCCAACCCCAACATCGAGCACGCCAACCGCGGCAAGCGCAGCCTCGGACTGGACATGTCGGTGCCCGAGGGCAAGGAAGTGCTCTACGAGCTGGCCCGCCGCTCGGATGTGTTCTTGACCAGTTTCCTGCCCGGCGCCCGACAGAAGTTCGGCATCGACGTCGACGACATCCGGGCGGTGAACCCGTCGATCATCTATGCGCGCGGGAGCGCGCTGGGCCCCCGCGGTGAAGAGTCGACGAAGGGCGGTTACGACATGACCGCCTTCTGGTGCCGGGCCGGAACCGCGGCCACCATCACCCCGATGGGGATGCCGGGCATGATCGCACCACCGGGACCCGCCTACGGCGACACCATCTCCGGAACCAATCTCGCCGGTGGCATTGCGGCGGCGTTGCTCAAGCGTGAGCGCACCGGCGAGTCGTCCGTCGTCGATGTCTCGCTGCTGGGCAGCGGTCTGTGGTCGATGGGTCACACGGTCGCGCTGACGAACCACCTGGGCCAGCGACTCGAAGCACCGCCCCCGGGTGTGCACGGCGCGCCCAACAATCCGTTGGTGGGGCTGTACACGACGTCCGATGGCCGGTACAT